>OCHO01000025.1_pt1 | contig 186603 bp, 168 predicted proteins | sample 1538441 | NCBI WGS metagenome assembly OCHO01 (sample SAMN04571691, study PRJEB22368) | human gut metagenome | biome: human gut; material: stool | host: Homo sapiens | place: Luxembourg | collected 2012-06-29
GCACTTTTTCCTTTCCCTTCCAAATATTTTTACAACTTTTTTCATCACTTCGTAACACTCCTCAAACAATCTCCCTAACCCTCAACAAGTTAGTTATGAAAAATTTTTAGGAATTCCATCCGCCCTGTTCCCGCCCCACGCGCCAAAGGTGACATTATATATAGGGCACCCCCTCACAGCTGGACATTCTCAAAGGAAGAGACCCGGTCGACAGCGATCCGGGAGCCTCGGTCTGACCGGGGAAACCGCAGCGGACGAAGCCGAAACGACTTCTGTTTTTACGCAGAATTCGGTACCTTTGTCGAAAAATCACGAAGCATGAAAAGACGCGTATTCGTTACGGGCGGCGCCCACGGTATCGGGCGGGGAATTGTCGAGGCCTTCGCGCAGAGGGGCGACCAGGTGGCATTCTGCGACATCGATCCGGAACTTGGCGCCCGGACTGCCGCCGAAACCGGCTCCCGGTTCATCGAGATCGACGTCACCGATGCCAACAGTCTCGAGAAGGGCATGCAGGAGATCTTCGATACTCTGGGCGACATCGACATCCTGGTCAACAACGTCGGGATCAGCTTTTTCAAGCCCCTGACCGAGCTCTCGATCGAGGAGTTCGACCGTGTGATCGCCACCAACCTGCGCCCGGTCTTCATCACCGCGCGCCGGCTGGCCCTCCACCGCCGGCAGAACGGCAACCGCCGCTACGGCCGCATTGTCAACCTCTGCTCGACCCGCTACCTGCAGAGCGAGGCCGGAACCGAGGCTTACTCCGCCTCGAAGGGCGGTATCTACTCGCTGACCCACGCGCTGGCCGTCTCGCTGGCCCCGCTCCGCATCACGGTCAACGCCATCGCCCCGGGGTGGATCCACGTACGCGAAGAGGAGGTGCTGCGCCCCGAAGACCATGCGTTCCACCCCTCGGGACGGGTCGGCACCCCCGGGGACATCGCCCGCACGTGTCTCTTCCTGTGCGACGAGGCGAACGACTTCATCAACGGCCAGACGCTGACCGTCGACGGCGGAGCCACCATCCGGATGATCTACCCGGAGTGACCGCGCCGGGAGGGCGAATCTCGGCAACCGGACCGCCACCGGAAGCTGCCCGATCGACAGCCTCCGCCCGGAGAGGAGGATCCTCTGCCAAACGCCCGCATCTCGCATCGAGAGAACCCGACAAAAAAGATCCGCAAAACCCGTCGAGCAGGTTTTGCGGATCTTTTCGTATGCGGATGCGCCGGGAGGGCCGGAGCTGTCCGAGGGGGGGGGAAAAAAAAACTATTTCGGCTGCTGCACCTCGTCGTGCAGCGCGGGCGAATCGAAGCCCAGACGGCGCAAACCGTTCTGCACGTCGGGATGGCTCATGAACAACCGCCACAGCAGCCCCGAACGATGGTTCTCGATCATGACGGCAATCGGTCCCTGATCGATAGCCAGGTAGCGCGTCGGGAACCACCCCTTCTCCTCGCAGAAGGCATCGTAGAAGCCGTAGCGACCCCAGACACGGTCGCCCAGCGTCTCGTAGAGGTGGCGCATGACGGCCATCGACTCGTCGGGCGTATAGACGATCGAGGAGAGGGCCGCCGTCGGCGAGATCACGCCGTGATCGTCACGCTCCGCAGGGGCATGGGCGGCATATCCGTCGACCGAATAGCTGGCCGTCAGGCCCCAGCAGTCGGCGCCGTAGCCGGCATGGTGCTGCGGATTGCGCACGCAGTAGGCCCGGTTGACGAGCGTATAGTTGCGCATCTCGTCGAAATAGTTGTCGCAGTAGGCGTCGTGCAGCCCGCGGGGATCGAGCCCCAGGAAGGAGTAGTGCGCCCAGAACAGCGGTCCGGCCTCGGCGCCCTGATAGCGCAGCCGGAGCGGATAGCCCTCGACCTCGTGGGGAGCGACGATGGCACCCCCTTCGGCCCATCCTTCGGTGTAGACCTCGCGGTCGACGGGATGGGTCGGCGACGAGGCCGCCAGCAGATACATCACCAGGCACTCGTTGTAGCCGCGCACGGCGAAGTTCATCTCCCACTCGTACTCGGGGCTCCAGTGCCAGTAGAGGACATTCTGCCCGTTGCGGTACCACGACCACTCGACCCCGCGCCACAGCGAGTCGATGCGTGCGGCCAGCGCCTGTTCGCGCGGCGAGCCGTCGACAAAGTACTGATGCGCGGCGAGCAGCCCCTGCACGAGGAAGGCCGTCTCGACCAGGTCACCGCCGTTGTCCTTCTGTCCGAAGGGCTTCACGCGGCCGGTTTCGCCCTCCATCCAGTGGGGCCAGGCGCCGTGGAAACGGTCGGCATGCTCGAGGAACGAGACCGCCCGTTCGAAACGGGCCACCCCTTCGTCGCGCGTGATGTATCCGCGGTCGATTCCGGCGATGAGGGCCATCAGCCCGAAGCCGCTGCCGCCGGTGGTGACCACCGTGCTGTCCTCCTGGGGATACACCCCGTCGAGGTGGATACGCTCGGGAGCCAGCCCGCTGTTGGGCTCGGCGCCCGACCAGAAGTAATCGAACGTCCGGCGTTCGACGCTGTCGAGCAGCGCCTCGTCCGGGAGTGCAGCCGTCTTTTTCGCCTGCGAACACCCGACAAGGGCACCCGCCGCCGCGACAGCGAGCGCCACGGAACGAATCTTTCCGATGTATTTCATCATCTCGTATCGGTTATTTCAGGGTAAAACGGGCCCGTTTAACGTTGTCGCTCGAGCCGCCAACCATCACCTCAAAATCGCCCGGTTCGCAGACATATTCGAGGTCGTAGTTGTAGAACTTGAGCAGCGAGGCGTCGATCGTGAAGTGGACGTCGCGGCTCTCTCCGGGCTTGAGCGTCACGCGCTGGAAGCCCTTGAGCTCCTGCACGGGACGGGTCGTCGAGCCGACCAGATCGCGGATATAGAGCTGGACGACCTCCGTAGCCTCGCGGCGGCCGCTGTTGGTCAGCCGCACCGTGGCGGTAACCGATCCCTGCTCGTCCATCTCCGCGGCCGAAAGGTGCAGATCACCGTAGGTGAAGGTCGTGTACGAGAGGCCGTAACCGAAGGCGTAGAGCGGCGTATTGGGGACATCGAGGTAGTTGCTGCGGAACTTCTCGAAGTGGTCGACCGTCAGCGGACGACCCGTGTTCTTGTGGTTGTAGTAGATCGGAATCTGTCCGACGTTGCGCGGGAAGGTCACCGGCAGTTTGCCCGAAGGACTGACCTCGCCGAAGAGGACATCGCAGATGGCCTCGGCCGCCTCGGTGCCGCCGAACCAGACATTGAGGATCGACGGGACGTGGGCACTCTCCCACTCGAGCGTCAGCGGACGCCCGGCAAAGAGCACCAGCACGACGGGCTTGCCCGTAGCCACGAGGGCCTTCAGGAGCTCCTGCTGCGCATCGGGGATGCCGATCTGCGAACGACTGCTGCACTCGCCGCTCATCTCCGAGGGTTCGCCCAGGGCGGCGATCACCACGTCGGACTTGGCCGCGATCTGCAGCGCCTCGTCGAGCAGCTGCTGGTCCGTACGGCCGTCACGCGGGATATCGCGGTTGAACATCGTACTGTTCTTCTCCAGCTCCTCGTCGAAGGTGACGTTGCTGCCCTTGGCATAGAGGATGCGGGCCTTCTTGCCGACGGCCTGCTGCAGCCCCTCGACCAGCGTACGGGGCTTCTTCAGATCGGTAGCCACGCTCCACGTGCCGGGCATGTTCTCGCGCGAGGCGGCCAGCGGACCGACCACAGCGATCGTACCCTTGCGGCGCAGCGGCAGCAGATCGCCCTCGTTGCGGAGCAGCACGAAGCTCTCGGCGGCAATCCGCCGGGCATCGGCGCGGTGTTCGGGGGTGTAGATCTGCGTGCGGGCGCGCTCCGGATCGCAGTAGCGGTAGGGATCCTCGAAGAGTCCCAGTTTGTACTTGGCCTCCAGGATCAGCCGGCAGGCGCGGTCGATGTCGGCCGTATCGACCCGGCCGGCAGCCAGCGACTCCTCGAGCGTCTTGAGGAAGCCCTCGCTGACCATGTCCATGTCGATACCGGCCTTGAGGGCGCGGGCCGACACCTCGCTCAGATCGCCGATACCGTGGGCGATCATCTCGTAGATGCCGGTGAAGTCCGTCACGACGAAGCCGCCGAATCCCCACTGGTCGCGCAGCACGTCGGTCATCAGCCAGCGGTTGGCCGTGGCGGGGACGCCGTCAACCTCGTTGAACGAGGCCATCACGCTCCCCACACCGGCCTCGACGGCCGCCTTGTAGGGCGGGAAGTATTCGTTGTACATGCGCTGACGGCTCATGTCCACGGTATTGTAGTCGCGGCCGGCCTCGACGGCGCCGTAGAGGGCGTAGTGCTTCACGCAGCCCAGGATCTCGTCCTGAGCGAAGTGGTTGGGATCCTTGCCCTGATAGCCGTAGACGAAGGCCCGGGCGATGGCGCTGCCCAGGAAGGGATCCTCACCGATACCCTCCGAGACACGTCCCCAACGGGGATCGCGCGAGATGTCGACCATCGGCGAGAAGGTCCAGCAGATACCCGAGGCACTGGCCTCGACGGCCGCGATGCGGGCGGCGCGCTCGATGGCCTCCATGTCCCACGTGGCGGAGAGGCCGAGCGGAATGGGGAAGGTCGTCTCGTAGCCGTGGATCACGTCCATGCCGAAGATCAGCGGAATACCCAGACGGCTCTCCTCGACGGCGATGCGCTGCACGGCGCGGATCTTCTCCACGCCCTTGATGTTGAACAGACCGCCGACATTTCCGCGACGGATCTGTCCGGCGATATCGCTGTTCTTGGCCTGCCCGGTGGTGATGTCACCGGCCCCGGGAAGGTTGAGCTGACCGATCTTCTCGGCGAGCGTCATGCGACTCATCAGCGAGTCTATGAAACGGTTCATGTCGGAGTTGTCGGAAGTTCCGGCGGCCCAGGCGGCAGCGCCGAAGAGCAGCCCCGACAGAAGCAGAATGGCTTTTTTCATGTTGTGTCGATTTGTCGTTTGAAGAGGGTGATTACTCGGCCGAAGCAACCGTGAAACCGAGCCGCTGCAGACCGTTCAGCACTTCGCTGTCCGACATGAACAGCCGCCAGATGAGTCCGCTGCGGTAGTTCTCGATCATCACGATGATCGGGCCCTGGTCAATGGCAATATGCATTCCGGAGTCATACCATCCGGTCGTGAGGTTGAAGGCGTCGATGAAGCCGTAGTCGCTCCACAGGCGGTCGCCCAGCTTGTAATAGAAGTAGTGCAGGGCGGCCATCGACTCCTCGGGCAGATAGGGCATCGAGGCCAGCGCGGCGGTCGGGGCGATGACGCCAAGGTCGTTCGTCGGCGACGAGGCGCTGTAGCCGTTGTCGACATCGCTGGCCGTCAGTCCCCAGCAGTCGGCGCCGTAACCCGTATAGCCCTTCGGGTTGTCGACGCAGTAGCGGTAGTTGATCGTGGCATGGGCGCGGACCTGCTCGCCGTAGTCGGCATACTTGTCCGAGAGGCGGTTGGGGTCGAGCGTCAGGAAGGAGTAGTGCGACAGGAAGAGCGGACCGCCGTAATCCTCGCCCAGCGGGAGCTTCGTGTCGTAGAACATCTTGCCGTTGAGAATGGCACCGTTGCGGGCCCAGCCCTGGTCGTAGACCCCGGCATCGATGTTGTGGGTCGGCGACGAGGCGGCCAGCACGTAAACGATCAGCGACTCGTTCCACCCCTGCACGGGCAGGTTCATCGCCCAGCCCTTGTCGGGGCTCCAGTGCCAGTAGAGGGCCTTTTCGGTCCCCTCCTTGGTGAAGAAGTCCCACTCGACAGCCTCCCACAGCCGCGTAATGCCCTCGCGCAGGGTGGCCTCCTCACCCGCCCCGTCGAAGTAGGTGCGGGCGGTCAGCAGCCCCTGGAAGAGGTAGGCCGTCTCGACCAGATCGGCTCCGTTATCATCAGCCGAGAAGGGGATCGTCACACCCGTCTCGCCGTTGATCCAGTGAGCGAAGGCGCCATGATAGGAGGTCGCACGCTCCGAGAGGAAGGTAACGATCTTCTGGATACGGCTGCAGGCCTCCTCCCGCGTGACGAAGCCGCGTTCGGCCGCCACGATCATCGAGAGGATCCCGAAGCCGGTGCCGCCCGTAGTGACGGTCGCACCCGACGAGGTGCGCTCGCGCGTCATGCCGCTCGTAGGCTCGGCGCCCTCCCAGAAGTAGCGGAAGGTCTGCTGCTGGACCAGCGTCAGGAGCTCCTCATCGGGGATCCGTTCGAACTTGTCGCCATCATCGGCCGCTGTCACAATCGTGATCACCTTGCCGCTGAAAATCTTCACGCCGGCCGGCGTCGCCAGCCCCGTGTTGATCACCAGCTGATACTCCGCCTCGGCGGTCAGGGCCGCCGTCGGCGTGAGGGTCACGCGCAAACCGCCGTCGTAGTCGATCCGGGTCTCGACCCGGCTACCGGCGCGGCGCAAGTAGATGTTTGCATCCAACGTTGCGGGATCGAGTTCGGCCGAGAAGTCGAGCTGGATGACCGCATCGGCCGCCACCTCGTCAAAACGGTCCAGACCGCTCTTGTCGCCGATCACGACCCGCTCCAGCTGCAGGGTCTCCCCTGCTGCCGGAGCGGTCGAGTCGGTCGAATCGCTGCTGCATCCGAAGCTCCAAAACAACAACCCACAAAGCACCATCTTCAGATAAGCGTGCGTCTTCATAGATCGGAATCTCTTTTTCGTCGGATTATTTTTCAGCCTTGTTGTAGAGGGCCGTCATCTCCTCGACCGAAAGGGCCTTGTCGAAGAGGTAGACATCGTCGAAGGCTCCCGTGTAGAAGTCCGCCGACTCGGTCCAGTCGCCCGTAGCGCCCATTCCGACCTGTACGGGGAAGGCGCCCAGCACGATACCGGTCAGGTTCTTGAAGCCGATCGTCATGCCGCCGTCCCACGTGTAGGAGCTCTTGACCAGGCCGTTGTGCCAGAGGGTCATCGTCGAGGTCTCGGCATCGAAACTCAGGCCGACCTGCTGCCACGAATCGGCCATGCCGGTGATCGTGGTATCGCCGCCGAGGTCGAACCAGGTGGTTCCGGTGGCGTTGTTGAAGTAGCCCTTGAAGTAGAAGCTGCCGGGATCGGCCGCGTTTCCGTTATTAAGGAAGAGCGAGAGGTTGCCGATGGCATCGGCGCTGTTGCCGACGTTGAACAGGGCCGTGGAGCCGCCGTTCGAGCCGTCGAAGTGGATCCACATCGAGACGGTGAAGCTGCGCAGGGCGGCGAGCGTGTTCATCGACGCGGCATCGGGCGTGAGGACCAGCGCCTGCCCGTCGGCATTGCGGTAGGCCTGTCCGACGGCGCCGGTCTCGAAGAGGGGCGACGCCGACTGGTCGTACAGGGCGAGCGTGCCGGCGAGCGAACCCTCGACCTGCAGATCGCCGTCGAGCGCCAGATGGTAGAGCGCCTCGGGGAGGTTGGCATCATCATCCTCGGCGGGCTTCTCCGTCGGATAGTCGAACGGAGGGTTCTGCCCCAGATCCTGCTTGCACGACTGTGCGCCGCACAGCAGACCGAGGCTTGCAATCAGCGAAAAGAGATATTTCGACGTTTTCATGATTCAGCGGATTTATCAGTTGGCGTAATCGGGATTCTGCACCAGCACACCGTTCGAGGCATCGACCTCGCTCTGGGGCAGGGGCAGGTATTTGTTCTTGGAGGTGTAGCCCTTGGGGCCGAGAACGGCCAGTGCGCCGTCTTCGGCACCGACACCGGCATCGTCCCAGCGGACCAGATCGTAGAAGCGGTCGAACTCCAGAGCCAGTTCGACGTGGCGCTCGTGGTGGATCGCACGGCGCAGTTCGGCCTGATCCGTCGTGGTCACCTTGGGCAGGATCGACGAGTTCGAACCGCGCGCACGGGCACGTACCATCTCCAGATCATCGAGCGCCTCCTGGATCATGGCGTCACCGCCCAGCTCGCAGGCCGCCTCGGCCGCCATGAGCACCACGTCGGCGTAACGGATCATGCGGATGTTGTACCAGAAGCCGTCGTTGCTGCCGTAGAGCGAGCGCAGCGTGGGACTGCAGTAGGCCTTCTTGTTGTAGAAGTCGCCGTCCAGACCGTCCTGCGAAACGAGAAACTCGTTGAAGGGGGCGTTGCCGTTGGCGGGAGCGTAGCTCGGCCAGGGTTTCGACGGCGTGGAGAAGTAGAGCAGCGTCTCGTCGCGGCGGGGGTCGTTCTCCTCGAAGATGTCGAGGATGCTCTCATCGGCCATGTGCCAGCCCCAGCCGAGGTTGCTCGTACCCGAACCGCGGCACCCCTGCACCTGGCAGAACTGGCTGCCCAGGGCGCTCGATGCGGGCTCGGCGGTCGTTGCCGTGCACTGCAGCTCCCAGACCGACTCGGAGCTGTTCTCGCCCTCCTCGCGGAAGATCTTCTCGAAGGGGGTGTTCAGATCGTAGAGGTGGGTATCCATGACGTTGCGGGCGGCCTGGTACATCTGCGACCACATGCCGCGCTGGGCATAGGTCTTGGCGTGCAGGGCGCGGGCAGCACCGTAGGTGATGCGGCCGACGTACTTCGAATCCCACTGGCGGGGCAGCCCCTCGGCGGCCGTCAGGTCGGCATCGATCAGTTCGTAGATGTCGTTGACCGACGACTTGGGCAGGTTGGCCTCGTCCGAGCTCTCGATGGCGAAGTCGATCAGAGGCACCTCACCGAAGGCGCGCACCAGATTGAAGTAGCACCAGGCGCGGAAGAAGCGGGCCTCCATGCCGCAGTAGAGTTCATCCTCGTCGAGCGTGGCGCCGTTCTGCTGGTCGCGAGTCATCTCGTCGATGAGGGTATTGGCGTTGTGGATGATCGAGTAGTTGGTCTCCCAGTAGGGGTCGAGCAGCGAGTTGGCGGCCGAATACTGGAACTGTTCGTACATGGGGACATGCTCGGCGCCGTCGGTGGTCGTCGAACCCTTGCGCGAATCCTCCGAACGGTAGAGGTGCACGGCGAAGGCCGGGATACCGGCCGTGATGTTGTAACCGCGAGCCTCGGCGTAGAGGGCCGTCACCTTCGAGAAGTAGGCACCTCCCTCGACATCGTCGATCGTCCATTGTCCCTGGGGACGCTGATCGAGCAGGTCGCTGCACGAAACGCCCGCAAGCATCGTTGCCGCAGCGGCGGCGAGAGTCAGTTTGTTTATGATCGTTTTCATGGAATGGTCAGTTTTAGAAAGATACGTTTAAGCCGAAAGTGTAGGTCGTAGGCATGGGATAGGTTGCGCCCGTATCGATGCCGAATGCGAGGGCCGAGCCGCCGATTTCGGGCGTATAACCCGTGTTGTGGGCCCAGGTCTTCAGGTTGTCGATGTTGAAGTAGATGCGCAGGGCCTTCAGGCGGATCTTCTTGAGCAGGCGCTCGTTGAAGCTGTAGCCGAGCTGGATGTTCTTCACGCGCAGGTAGCTGCCGTCCTCGATGTAGTAGCTCGAGTTCTCCATCTGGATCGAACGCGACGAGTCGAGGATCGGCTCCCAGTTCGAGGTGCCCTCACCGTGCCAGCGGCCGAGGCGCTTGGTGTTGTAGTTGTACTGGGCGAAAGCCGACAGGAAGCCCGTGTTGAAGATCTCGTTGCCGTAGACGCCCTGGAAGTCGACGCCCAGATCGAAGTTCTTGTACTGCAGGTTGACCGAGTAGCCGTAGGTGAAGTCCGGCGTCGGGTTACCGATCATCGTACGGTCGTCGGCCGTGATCTGGCCGTCGCCGTTGACATCCTGGAACTTCAGGTCGCCGGGAGCCACCGCAGCCAGCGTGTTGACGGGCGATGCGGCGATATCGGCCTCGTTCTGGTAGACGCCGATGACCTTGTAGCCGTAGAAGTAGCCGATCGGGCGTCCCGGCTCGGAGACGGCGACACTCTTGTCACCCGAGTAGTAGGTCTTGCCCAGCGAGAGGACCTTGTTGTCGATCGTCGTCAGGTTGCCCGAGATCGTATAGCGGAAATCCTGTCCGATCTTGTCGCTCCACGATCCCGAGAGCTCGAAGCCGCGGTTGCGCAGCGAACCGGCATTGATCAGACCGTCCTGGGCGCCCATGAAGCTCTCGAGGTAGCAGATCAGATCTTCGGTCTTCTTGCTGTAATAGGTAGGCTCGATGTGCAGGCGCTGGTCGAACATCTGGAGTTCGAAGCCGACCTCCCAGGCCTTCGTGCGCTCCCAGCGGAGGTTGGTGGCCAGATAGGCCTGCGAGAAGGAGGTGATGATGTTGTCACCGAAGACGGCGTTCGACGAGTTGAGCGTCGGGAATGCCGGGTAGTAACCGCCGGCCGAGCCGATGTTCTGGTTACCGAGCACACCGTACGAACCCTTGAGCTTCAGGTAGTTGATGACGTTCTGGTTCTGCATGAACTTCTCCTCGGAGATGATCCATCCGGCACCGACCGAATAGAAGTTGTCCCACGTGTTGCCCGTATACTTGAAGACCGAGGCACCGTCGCGACGGTACGAGGCGTTGACCAGGTAACGGTTGTCGTAGTTGTAGAGGGCGCGGAAGAGGTACGACATGGTGAACTTGCGGTACTGGCTGCCGCCGTTGGTGGCCGACGAGCTGTCGCCGATCGACGAGATCCACCACTTGTCGGGATCGTTCGGGATGAGGATATCGGCCGTGGTGATGTTCTGGCTGCGGCCGGCCGTGAGCGTCTCGTAGTTGGTGAAGTTGGTCGTCATACCGGCCATGAGCGTCAGGTTATGCTTCTCGGCGAAGGTATTCGTATAGGTCAGCGTGTAGTCCTGCTGTGCGTTGAGCGTATTGGTCTTGGTCTGCGAGAGGCTCTCGACCTGGCTGCGGGGGCTGGTCTTGCCCGTGGCGGGGTCATACTCGGAGATGACCGGCGAGAAGAGACGCGAGTTGTCCGACGCGTAGTCGAGCGAGAAGGCGGCCCGGAACTTGAGTTCGGGCAGGAAGTTGATCTCGCCGTAGACGTTGCCGGCGAAGCGGTAGTTCTGGGCCTTGTTGTGGGCGGCGAACTCCTCGATGGAGACCATCGGGTTGGCGATCTGCGCGCTCTGGAACGAAGGCAGCATGTAGTAGTCGCCGTTCTCGGCATAGATGGGCGAGATCGGGGCGGCGTGGATGGCGTCGGTCACGTTCTTGGCGTCGGCCGGCAGCATGTAGGCGCCGTTCATCTGCACGCCGAACTTCAGCCAGTCCTTCATCTTGTAGTCGTCGCTGAAGTTGACCGTCACCTTCTGCATCTCCTCGCCGCGGATGTTGCCCTGTTCGTAGGTGTAACCGACGCCGAGGTAGAAGTTGTTGCGCTCGTCGGAGCTCGAGATGCTGGCCGTGGTCTGGCTGATGGTTGCGTTCTGGAAGATGGCATCCTGCCAGTCGGTATCGGCCATGTAGTTCGTATAGTCGAACGGATCGGAGCCCATGTTGGCGAGCTGCTCGTTGTAGAGTTCACGGAACTGAGCGGCGTTGGTCAGCGAGAGGCGCTGTCCGACGTGCTTGATGCCGACCGACTGGTTGATGTTGACAAGCGTCTGACCGGCCTTGGCGCGCTTGGTGGTGATGATGATCACACCGTTGGCACCGCGCACACCGAAGATGGCCAGCGACGAGGGGTCCTTCAGAATCTCGAACGATTCGATATCGTTTGCATTGAGATTGAGGAAGTTGATGTTGTCCGTAAAGAGACCGTCAACCACGTAGAGCGGGGCGAAGCCGTTGATCGAGTTTGTACCGCGGATACGGATTTCGGGATCCTGTCCGGCACGACCCGTATTGGTAATCTGTACACCGGCGACACGGCCCTGCAGCGAAGCCAGGGGGTTTGCCGAGGGGCGGTTGGCGATATCCTCGGCGTCGACGTTGACGATCGAGCCGGTCAGGTCACGCTTCTTGGCCGTACCGTAACCGATGACGACGGCCTCGTCGATCATCGTGGACTCTTCGGTCAGAACGACCGTCATGGGGTTGAACGACACGGGGACCTCGACCGTCGACATGCCGATGAACGACACCTCGAGTTTCTGGCCCTCGGCTGCCTGCAGTTCAAACGAACCGTCGACACCGGTTGTGGTACCCGTAACGGTACCCTCGACAATAACGCTGGCGCCGATGACCGGCTGATTGTTCGAGTCAAGCACCTTGCCCGTCACCGTGCCGGGCTGACCCGCTTGTGCGAAAACACCCAAAGTGGTGCCAATCGACACTATCACAACCGCGATAGTTTTGAAGAGGAGGTTCAAACCGCTGCTCTTCGATCGATCCTGTCGATTTTTTTTCATGCGATTTTAGGTTTAAAATTAAAGTAGTATAAAGGTCGATATTCGAGTCTGGCTGCTGAATACCGCACCCGGATTCTGCTCGTAACAAAATTAGACGGCAGATCGGCGACCGGGGTTGGATTCTACCCCACTTTGACTACTTTGCACGCATGAAGGAGGAAAAGGTGAACTACGCGATCACCTCTCAAACGATACTTATTTCTCTTGTTTACAAAATGTTGCGTTGTCACTCATTCTCCGCCTCACCGGGCCCCGGATTTGGATCGCGGTCGTCGATGTGAAGGAGAAATTCGTTGAGATTCTGGTCCGACTTCAGGCCGAGTTTCTTGCGCAGGCGGTAACGGCCGTTCTCGACGGCGCGCACCGAGAGATTCATCAGCGAGGCGATCTCCTTCGTGCAGAGATTCATCTTCAGACAGGCACTCAGCCGCAGGTCGCTCGTCGTCAGCTCCGGGAAGCGTTCCTTCATCATCCGGAAGTAGTTGGCATGCTTCTGCTCGAAGCGGATGAGGAACATCGTCCAGTCGCTCTCCGTATCGAGACGGCTGTTGACATAGGTGTTGATCTTCTGCTGGAGGATGGCCGAATTTCCGGTACCGTGGCGGCTGTGGAAGTCATTGACCAGGTTGCGCATGTGGAGGATCATCTCGTCGCGGCCGAGCAGCGTCGAGTTCTGGGCGACGATCTCGGCCTCGCACTTCTCGACCTTCTGCCGCAGCTCGCGGTTCTGGCTGCGCAGCGAGACGATCTCCTGCAGCCGCAGATGGCGCAGGTAGCGACGGCGGTAGAGGCTCATCACGAGCAGCCACACGCCGTAGAAGAGGGCGGCGCCGGCCAGCACGTAGCTCACCCAGGCCCACCCCGACAGATACCAGGGCCGGAGGATGTCGAATTCGAAGGCCGTGGGCTCGGACCAGCGGCCGAAGGCGTCGCGGACGCTGACCTCAAAGGTGTAGTGTCCCTGCGGCAGGCGGGCATATTCGACGCTTCCCGCCGTCGAGGGTTCCGACCACTCGTCGCCGATTCCCGTCAGCCGGTGGCGGAAGAGCTTCTCGTCGAGCGGGTTTTCGGTCGCATGGTAATGGAACACCACCGAATGGCGCACATAGGGGATCCGCACCCCGTCGAGCTGCGGGAGCCACTCGCCGCACCCGCGCCGGTCGACGGCCCGTACGGATTCGATGCGGGGCGGCCGGGGCAGTGCCGGAGCAAGGATGAGGCGGTCGGGGCGGACGATCTCGAAACCGTTGTCGCCGCAGAAGAGGCTGGTCGAATCGTCGAGCCGGGCCACCTGCTCGTACCCGTAGATCAGGTTGTGGCAGGGGATGCCGGCACAAGGCACGAGCGTAGCATGCCGGCTTCCGTCGTAGCGGAGGATCCACACTCCCGAATCGGAGAGGAGCCACAGCCGTTCGTCGTCGAGCGCCACCACCCGCCGGATGCCTTCGACGCCGCGGCAGGCTGCATTGAGGGCCGAATCGGGTTCGATGCGGTCGCTGAATTCGTCGTATCGGAAGAAGCGGTCGCCGCCGACGAAGGCCACGCGGCCGCCGACACGGAACTGCCGCAGCCGATAGGGAAGCCCGTCGTCCGAACCGCCTCCGTAGGAGGTATGGCGAATGATGTGGCGGCCCGAATCGTCGAGCCGGCAGCGGTAGACCCCTTTGGTGGGGTGTTCGAGCCAGAGGTTCTGCATGTAATCGACCTCGATGTCGAAGACGGCCTCGTCGAGACCGTCGATCTCCCACGTACGCTCGCCGTCGAAGCCCCTCAACTTGTAATACGAGGCGAAAAAGGTATAGGGACGTCCGCCGACGCGGATCGTCTTGAGCCGATAGCCGCCCATGTCCGAGACCCGGGCGACGGAGAGATCGGTCCGGATCTCCGCGACGCCCTGGTTGTGGCAGGCATACAGACGGCCGTCGATCAGGCAGAGCGACCAGATCTGTCCGCTCAACCCCGGCAGGGAGACGAAGTCCTCGGGACGGGCCATTCCGCTTGCCAGCCGCCGTTCGTCGATGCTCACCACCCCCTGGTTCGTGGCCAGCAGCAGCCGGCCCTGCCAGCGGCAGGCGTCGTAGATCGAACCGGGGAGCCAGTTGTCGTAGGTGTGGTAATCGACCCCCTCGTAGAACATCAGGTGGGAGAGCCCGCGGTCGAGAGCCGCCCAGACATGGTGGCGGTCATCCTCGGAGAGGGCCATGACGGAGTTGTTGACCAGCCGGTTCTCGGTCGAGAGGCGGGTGAGGATCCGCCCGTCGGGAGCGGCTTCATAGATGCCGCCGAGAAGCGTTCCGAAGAGATAGGTGTTGCGCGAGGTGAGGATGCCGCAGTTGAGTTCGTCGCGGCGCAGCCGGGCCGAGAGTTCGGGGCTCCAGGGCGCGAAGCGCTCGCCGTCGTAGGACCAGAGCCCGGCATCCCCGGTCCCGATGATCCACTCCCCGGCATGCGGCCCGGGGAGCAGCACCCGCACCGTGGTCGAGCGGAAACATTCGCTGCCGGGGATCGGTTCGAGTCCCGAAGCCGAGAGGCGGTAGATCGGGCCGCCCATCTCCTGCACCCAGCACTCCTTGCCGGCCGGAAGCAGGAAGAGCATGTTCATATTGCCGGCGCCGGGAAGAAGGCGGACCTCACTCCCGTCGTAGGTGTATATCTCGTGAAAGGACTGGAAAAGGATCTGGCCGTTCCACGCAAGGATCCGCCAGAAGTCGCTGTCGAGGAAGCGGTCCGAGGTGTTTTCGGGGACCAGCGAGGTGTATTTCAGCCGGCCCGAGGCGTCGCGGTCCCACCGTCCGAACTCCTCGAAACCGCCCGTGAGGATCACGTCGTGCGACACGGGGTAGACCGACCGCACGATCGAGGCTCCCGGGAGTTTGTGGAGACGCCACTGCGAACCGTCGTATTCGAGCAGTCCCTGATCGTTTCCGACATAGAGCGTTCCGGCGGGATCTTCGGCGACGGCCCAGTTCTTGTTGGCCGCATGGTAGTCGGCGGGCAGGAGATTGACGGTTCCAGGGGTAGTGGCACGCAGGCTCACCCCGGGAATCAGCAGGGCACACAGGCCGACGATTCCGAAGAACAAACGGCTGACGGAGAGGCGCAGACGGGCCGCGAACGCAATTTTCATATCAGCGAAAGTAGCGATTTTCCCGTTGAAATGCAAATGCGGAGCGGATTCTCGACCGTTTACCGTACGCTCCGGGCAATTTTTCCCATCGCGGCCGGCCAAAACGGACAAACACCCCGGCAGCGGGGATCCGTCCGGTCCGGAACGCCATCCGCCCGACCCGGCAGCGGATTCCGGCCGCAAGATGAAGAAATCGGTCCGGGAGAGCTCTTCGTAAGCGGATTTTTGGTACTTTCGTCCCTTGAAAAAGACTCCGTTCCCGACATGGACAAACAAACGCATATTCGGACCATCCACCCGGCCGATACCTCCACCCGGCAGCCGCTTCCCGTTGCGGGAAGTGCCGTCAAGGCGGGCTTTCCGTCGCCGGCCGACGACTTCCTCGACGCGCCGCTCGACCTGAACCGCGAACTGGTCCACAACCCCGCCTCGACCTTCTTCGTGCGGGTCTCGGGCGACAGCATGGCGGGTGACGGAATCGGCGACGGCGACCTGCTCATCGTCGACCGGGCGGTGGATCCCTACGACGGCTGCATTGCGGTCTGCTACATCGACGGCGAATTCACGGTCAAGCGCGTCCGGCTCGACAAGGGGTGTGCCTGGCTCCTCCCCTCGAACCCGAAATACAGACCCATCCGGGTCGATGCCGGCAACGAATTCCTCGTCTGGGGCATCGTCCGCCACGTCATCAAGAGCTTCAAATAACCCGCCCCCGATGTACGGACTCTGCGACTGCAACAACTTCTACGCCTCGTGCGAGCGGCTCTTCCGGCCCGATCTGGTGGGACGGCCCGTCGTCGTGCTGTCGAACAACGACGGCTGCGTGCGACTTGTTGCCTGTGAAACAGATAAGCAGGCGTTTATCGACTCTGGTTGATGAATAACTGATAATCTGGTGTAGAGTGCGATTCTCTATCGTCCTGATGAGCGGACGAAAACACTTTCCCCATTGGTACAGGATGGCAACCTGTATCGGTGAAGCGGGAATGAAAGCGGGTAAGGCGTAATCCGGGCGACGATCCCCGCAAGTGTGAAAGTATGCGTAAGAATGCTGAATCCATATAATCATCGATACGTTGACCAAGCCTACCCGGAATATCAGGCTTGCCCAAAATGGGAACGATCGCTGGACTGTGATAATTGCATGACCGATTACAGTCGCTCATCCACACGGCGATCCGGTGAACAGTGGGACGCTAACCTTTCGTCAAAACAGATTGTCGGAACAAGTTAACCATGCGTCGGTTCTGTCCTTGGCAGTAGGCAGCCAGCCATATACCGGCGCAAGGGAGGATGGGGTAAGAAGCTAACGCTTGCGGGAAAGCCGCAGGATATGCAGACGTACCCCCGTTGTGTTTTCATAAATCTATCAAGTACCAGTTAAAACGATGAACACGGATACACATCCGATGTATGAATGGAAAACATTGCCTTGGAGTAAAATCGAAAGGTGTGTTTTCAAACTGCAAAAGAGGATTTACAAGGCATCTCAACGCGATGACATCTATCAGGTGCACAAACTTCAAAAACTTCTTATCAAATCCCGTTATGCCAAGCTATTGGCAATACGGAAAGTAACTCAGGATAACCACGGTGCGAAAACCGCCGGAGTGGATGGTGTAAAATATCTGACCGGCAAACAGCGCATGAGGCTATCCGAAGAACTCGGTCTGCATCATCGCGCCAAACCGCTACGCAGGGTATGGATACCCAAACCGAACTCGACCGAAAAGCGTCCTCTCGGCATTCCGGTTATGCGAGACAGAGTGCTTCAGGCGCTTCTGAAACTCGCTCTGGAACCAGAATGGGAAGCGAGATTCGAGCCAAACAGCTATGGTTTCCGCCCCGGGCGATCGGCACAAGATGCGATCGCAGCCATATTCAACTGCATAAATCAACGTGCGAAATGGGTCCTCGATGCTGATATTGAAAAGTGTTTCGACAGGATAAACCACCAAAAATTGCTGGATAAGGTCAATACAATACCTTTATTCCGTCAAATGATTAAAGGGTGGCTGAAAGCCGGGATACTTGAATCCGATGTATTTTCCGAAACCGAAGCCGGAACACCGCAAGGTGGGGTTATTTCTCCTTTACTTGCAAATATTGCCCTGCACGGAATGGAAGAATATCTCGGACGGATATTCAGGATCAGGAGGATCGGAAATGGCAAATTCAGTCAGAAGATCACATTTATCCGTTATGCCGATGATTTTGTGGTGATACACCAAGACCGGGAGGTACTTGAACAATGCCGTAAATTGTTGGATGAGTGGTTGGCAGAAATCGGACTGGCGATGAAACCGTCCAAAACACGATTAGTACACACCTTGCATTCAATAGACGACAGTAAGCCTGGCTTTGATTTTCTCGGAGTGACCGTAAGGCAGTTCCCTGTCGGACGCACTCATACCGGAACGGATCAGCGTGGCAATCCTCTGGGGTATAAGACGATCATCAAACCCTCGAAGAAATCCCAAGTGCGACACTATCAGCGTATGAAGGAGATTATTTACCGGCAACGGGCATCTCCACAGGAATCACTTATACACGAATTGAATTCCGTAATACGCGGATGGTCGCTATATTATGCAGGACAGGTATCGAAAGACGTCTATTCCCGCATGGATTTTCTGTTATTCAAAAGTTTATACCGCTGGGCTACCCGCCGCCATGGAGGTAAACACAAGAAACGGATTGTCCGTAAATATTGGAGACTCGAAAAGGGACGATGGCAATTTGAAACTCGAAAAGAGGTTAAATTACAGTACCATAGTTCGACACCCGTTGTCCGTCATGTGAAAGTAAAAGGGAACCGTTCTCCGTTTGACGGAGATTGGATTTATTGGGGCAAACGACTCGGTAAATATGGCGGCCTCACGTCACGAAGGTCGTCGCTACTTAAACGGCAAAACTTCAGATGTGCGTATTGTGGGTTGTCGTTTACGGCAATGGATTTGATAGAAGAAGATCATTTGTTACCTAAAATAGTGGGAGGTAAGAATGATTTGCGTAACTGTCAGTTGCTTCATCGCCATTGCCACGATCAGAAAACAACGATCGATGGCAGTTATGAAGCTCGCGGTAGCGGAATACAACGAGGAGCCGTGTGAGGTGAAAGTCTCACGCACGGTTCTGAAGTGGCAGTCGGGAGAGTGATCTCCCGACTGACCATAACATCATTGCCCGTTCGAACGAAGCCAAGGCCATCGGTATTGGCATGGGCCAGCCGTTTTATCAGGTGCGGTCGTTGATAGAGCGCGGTCAGGTGACTGTGTTTTCGGCAAACTTTGCTTTGTACGGAGATTTGTCGCGTCGTGTGATGGCAACACTTCGCTCGCTGGTTCCCGGCATTGAGGTTTACTCGATCGACGAGGCCTTTTTCGACCTGCGGGGTATGGCCGAGCCACTCGACGAGTTCGGCCGTTCGATCAGCCGCACCATCCGCCGCAACGTTGGAATTCCGGTCAGCATCGGCATTGCCCCGACAAAGACCCTCGCCAAGATAGCCTCGAAGTTGGCTAAACAATATCCCAAACTGAACGGCTGCTGTTACATGCATCGTCCGGAGGATATAGCCAAGGTTTTGCGAAAATTTCCTTTGCAGGATGTCTGGGGCATAGGCCGTCGCTATGGAAAGATGTTCGATCGTATGGGGCTCTGTACAGCGCAGCAGTTTGTCGATCTGCCGCAGGAGTGGGTCCGCGCCCGGATGGGGATCACGGGGCTGCGCACCTGGAGCGAACTGCAGGGCACGGCGTGCATCTCGTTCGAACAGATGCCGCCGCGCAAGCAGCAGATCACCATCTCGCGCACCTTTCCCCACGAGATCTACACCCGCGAGGAGCTGGACCGTATCGTGGCGGAGTTCGCCTCGATGTGTGCCGAGAAGCTGCGGGGCGAGGGGTCGGTCTGCGGCGAGGTGCAGAGCTATCTCTACACGAACCGCCACCGCGAGGATCAGCCCCAGCGTTACGAGACGAGCCTGCAGCTGCTGCCCGAGCCGACCGACAGCACGCTGGAGATCGTCCGGCAAGCGCGGATCGCCCTGCAGCGGGTCTTCCAGCCGGGATACGGCTACAAGAAGGCGGGGGTGATCCTCTCGCAGGTCACGCCGGCGTCGGAACAGCAGGGATCGCTCTTCTCGCCGATCGACACGGCGAAGCACGCCCGTCTGATGAAGGTGCTCGACACGGTGAACAAGGCGTGCGGCAAGGGGACGCTGGTCGTGGCATCGCAGGGGACGGAGCCCTTCCGCATGAACCGCGAGCACCTTTCGCCGCGCTACACGACCGACTGGAAGGAGCTGCTCGTGGTCAAGGCCTGAGCCGATACCCTCCGGGAGGGGGATCTGTTCCAACTTCGCCCCCCGGATTTCCGCGGCAAATCACATCGCAGAAGAGGCATCCGAAAGCCGGTCTGCACGGGCGCAGGAACCGCCGCCTACATGCAGGTAGTATTCGAATTACCGCCAACAGTCTGCCGATAGGTCGATTGTTCAGTTTTTCTGGATGCTGGATATCAGTCGATTGCGGAATATGCTCCCAGAAATACGCATTTTTACGTATTGACCGGCAAAGGGGCATGCGCGACATTTGCCGACGTAAACAACCGAATTCCGCATGAGACCCCTACCGACCTTCCTGCTGCTGGGTCTGATTCTCGGCAGCACGCTCGAGGTGCACGCTACGGCACGCACGGGCCCCGAAATTCCGGCTGCAAATGCCTTTGCACCGCCGACCGCAGTGCCCGACCCTCCGGGCCGGCCCGAAGCGCCCGATCCTCCCGATGACGAAGCGCCTCCCGCCGATACGGGTCCGACACGGAAGAACACGCTGGCCAGGTATCTCCCCCACGTGGCAGGATATCTCCAGTTGGGCGGCGAAGTCTCGGAAACGACCTCGACCTTCTTCCTCAAACGCGCCTGTCTCTACCTCACGGGATCCTTCACCCCGACACTGAATTACCACTTTCAGTTCGATTTCGCCCTGCCGAACATCATCGATGCCTATCTCTCCTACCGTCCCCTCCTCCAACTGGGCATCAAGGCCGGCGAATTCAAGGTTCCCTTCTCGATCGAAAATACCGTCTACTCTCCTGTCAAGTTCGAGTTCATCGAGTACCCGCTGGCCCTGACCCGCCTGATGGGGCTCAACGACATCTGCGGTCTGCGCTCCACGGGGCGTGACCTCGGGGCCTCGCTCTACGGCGGATTCCTGCGCCGCGGCGACCGCTGCCTGCTCTCCTACGAGATCGGCCTCTTCAACGGCGAGGGGATCAACACCCGCGACCGCAACCGGACGAAGGATCTCTCCGCGCAGCTGACCCTCGAACCCTGTGCCGGACTGCGCCTCTCGGCCTCCTACTACTGGGGCGAATACGGCCCGCAGTATCTGCGGCGCGTACGCTACGGGGCGGGCATCTGTTACGACCGCTATCCGGTGGTCGTGCGCAGCGAATGGATCGGCGGCGAAACGGGTCTCCCCTCCCGCGACGGTGCGCGGGCCGGCATGCTGGAGAGCCGCGGCTGGTACGCCATGGGCGGCTGGTGGGTCACCCGCACGTGGATGCCCGTCGTACGCTGCGACACCTTCCTGGAGGATACCTCCTCGCGACAGACCCGGCAGTGCAACTGCACGGCAGGAACCGTCTGGCAGCCGATCCGCCACCTGCGCTGCCAGCTCAACTACACCTACGAACACCACGCGGCACGAACGACAGCCGATCGCAACGTCCTGTCGGTGATGGTGTCGGGGATCTTCTGACCCAACCGCTGCGGTACCGGAAGGCGCTGTTCTCCGTCTGCTCCACACCGGAGGATAACCTTCCGGCCGCACGGTCCCCGGATGCCGCCCGTCGCCCCCCGTGTTTTGCCGGAATACGCCGTCGACAAAGCGTTGCCGAAGCTCGATGCCTTGCTCGGAATCAGGGCTGAAAAAAATCAGCCGTCCACCGTCCATCGACACGAATTTCGTGCGATATTTGCCGGGTAAAACGACTTTGTTTGAGCGTATGAAACGAAAAATCATCTTTCTTCACGGCTTCTTCGCCTCGGGGGCCTGCGCCCCGGCCCGCGTGCTGGCACAATACTTCGCGGGCAAGGCCGACGTTCTGGCTCCCGATCTGCCGGCACATCCCCGCCAGGCAATCGCACTTCTCCAGCAGCTGTGCGATGAGGAGCACCCCGATCTGCTGGTCGGAAACAGCAACGGTTCGTTCCTCGGTCAGATCGTCGCCTCGATCAACGGGCTTCCGGCCCTGCTGGGAAATCCCCATCTGGCCATGACGGAGTTCCTCACCGCGCGGATCGGGCTCCACGAGTACAAGACGCCGCGCGCCGACGGCAACCAGCAGCTGCGGATCGACCAGCCGCTGATCGACGAATTCGCCGACCTGCAGCTCCATCAGTGGGACCACTGCCGCGAGGAGAATCGCGACCGGGTATGGGGGCTCTTCGGCGAGCACGATCAGGTGGCGCACTACGAATCGTTGTTCCGCGAACACTACCCGAACGTCTATCACTTCCCGGGGGCACACGCTCCGTCGGAGGAGGAGGTCCGCAGCTACTACGCCCCGCTGGCCGAGCAGCTGCTCGATCGCTACGCCCGCGAACGATAAATCGGGCCCTCCGGGAGGCACCTCGGAAGGGAACATCCCCGGGTATCCCGCAGATACAGGAAGCCCCTGGCGATTGGCCAGGGGCTTCTTTCATTCCACTCCGGAGGGAGCCGGATCAATGCCGCTCGAAAGCACTGATCCGCATGAACTCACTCGTCGAACGGCGCTCTTCGGGCGCATAGTACTTGCCGCCGGCCCGCTCGATCCGCGTCCGGACGCAATTCTCGACGATCTCCGATTTCCGCACGCTGCGAGCCTTCTCCAGCGCCTCCGACCCGACAAGCAGCAGTCGTCCTCCCGTCGATACGGCCGGCAGGTTGATGCCCGCCGGGCGGGTCATCTCCGGAACGGGACGCAGCGGAAGCGGCGAAAGCACGGCCGAGAGCCGTATTGCGGAGGGCATGGCCGAGGCCGGTTCGAACGGAACGGCCTGGTCGGGGCTGACCGTCAGGCTGATCACCACGGGACGCCCCTCCACTCCGTTGCTGTCGATTCCAAAGGCCAGAGCGCAGACGTTGTTGGCATTCCACGAGACAACGACTCCGAATGCCGACGGTTCGTTCCCCTCGACACGGACTCCATAGGCTTTCGCCACGTAGATCAGTGTCGCAACATCCATCCCCTCCATGACCGAAGCCGGACGGCTCTGCGTCGCCACGTAATACTCGGCACACGCTGCCGAGGGCGTTGCGACGATATCGACAGCCGCACGGCCGCTGTAGGTGGCAGCCGGATACTTCACCGGATCGGCCGCCACGAGATCGTCTCCGTCATAGACCTTCAGCGAAAGAGCCACGTCGGCCTCGCTGAAGACCCGCTCCTTGATCGTAAACGGCGTGAAGGTAAAATCGGAGAGCACCTCACACGTCCAGCCGTCGCTGTAGCAGGCCACGGCATAGAGCAGATAATCCCCCGGAGTGAGCGTCGCCCACTCGCAGTCGTACATCAGATTGCCTTCGGCCTCGCCGTTCTTGAGAATCGGGAATCCGTTGCCGGCCGTCTGGAGATAGGCCGCAAACTCCTCGTCCGAAGCAAACGTCTCGTACTTCTCCTTGCGGACGGCACCGACGGCCCAGGTCTGATCCGGATCGGAGGGCTTGCAGAGATACGATACCGAGGATTCGTCGGTTGCCGTGACCGTCAGATCGAACGTAATGTCCACCTTGTCCAGCCGGTTCGTGCTCACCTCGTAATAGTTGACCTCCGTATTGCGCTCGAAGTATTCGCCCACGCCGAAGACGACGATCGTATAGTCGGTATCGACCGACAGATCCGTCGCCTCGAGCACCTGCTCACCCTTCCAGGTCGTCCAGCTGTCGTAGCTGTTGGCATAGATGATGCACTCGTCGGCATACGCCTCGCGCGACATCGAATTGGCGTCGCTCGAGAGGGAGATCATGGCGAAATAGGCGTTGTCGTTCGACGGGATGATGCGGACCTTGAGCAGCGAAGGATCCGACGAAACGGTCTCGAAACGGAACGTACAGTCGTTGGTCAGCGAGGGCGCAGGCGTCGTCACCTCTTTCGTCGTCACATCCGTCGTACGGTATCCGTTGCTGACACCGAACGCATAATTCGTATAGGAGGTCTGTGAATAGAGCGTATTGAAGCTCATGACGCCGGTCCCCGCCAGGGTGATGTCGTCCCAGGTCGTCGGGGTGCCGAAGGCGTTGTTGATCCGGATCACCTCCTCCAGTTCATCGATGATGGTGTCGGCAAACTCCTCCTGCGACGTGAAGGCATCGAAATCCGACTTCTTCATGATGTCGCCATAGTAGCGATACTCCTCCGAGCCGGGAATCAGCTGGGTCTCCATATAGTTGGGCTTGAGCGTCTTGACATCAAACGACACCCCCTGTTCGTAGTAGGGAGGCGCCGGTGTGGTATAAGCACACGAGAAGACGTCGCTCGTCACGGTCGCGTCGGTGTTCAGACCGAATACGACGGCAACGTAATCCGTTTCGGGGGTCAGGTTCTTGATCTCGCCCACGGTATCGCCCTTGTAGAGCAGCTGCCCGATCAGCGCCTCAAGCGTGATTCCGCTGCTCTCGGCCACCGAGCGGAAAAGGTCGATATAATAGGCCGTCAGCTCCGAATCGGAGGAGAAACGTTCGAAATCGGCCTTGGAGAGATTCAGCATGACGTAGGTCATCTCCTGCTCCGTCGAGGAGATCTTGATCAGGGCCGAGAAGGCCTCCTGGGCAACGACCTCCACATCGAAAAGCCACTTGTCGCTGCTGAGCTGGGTGACGGGCACCGAGAGGGTTTCGGCTCCGGGATAGTTCAGACTGATCGTTGCCGTGCGGGACGCGCCGGTTGTGTTCATCGCATAGTCGAAACGGACGACCCCTTCGTTCTGGGTTTCGCCGATCTGGATCCAGGGCTCCGGGCATTCAGCGGTAATCGAACCGGACTCCGCGGCATTGTCCACCGTATAGTGGATCTCGGCGGAACCGGCCTCCGCCGTCAGGGAGATTCCCTGAGTCTCAGAAACCGTGATAACGGGCCCAGGGGGAGTTTCCTCACCTGCATCGTCTTTGGAACAGGAGAACAGGAGCATTCCCGCCAACAGGAAGCCTAAAGGTCTCGTAGACCTGTGGAAAAGTGATGTAGACATAATGGATAAGGGTATAAATGGGTTAAAAAAGCAAGCCGGCTATAAATATAGTGATTTATCTGCGTTTTCGGAACTGAATTTACCATAAAATGAACCGTTTGCATGAAATACATACACATTTGTCTCCATCTGTACAGATACGGGGGCGCCTTGCTTTACAGCGATCCGACCGGAAAAGCCTCCGTCGAATAGTCCGGGAACCGATGCTAAAAGGCTGAAACCACCCTTATCGAATATTCCATTCGACAAAACAGAATATTCAAACGACAAAAAGAGCTTCTCCCGTCTGTTTTTACTTGGACTTGATCCGTCGTTTTACTAATTTTAGAGCCGTTTGAAAGGGGTCCCGGCTTCGAAAAACAGCATATTTTTTTTCGATCCACTCCAACCTTCCATTCGGCATCCCGGAAAGGAGGGTCCCGGCGAAGTGTTACGCCGCCGGAACCCGGTCCGCTCCTTCCCGGCCGGTCCGAATCGGTTTCTCTATTATTCACCCTTAGCAGCGTTCGCGGACCGACGCTATCGAGTTTCTCCATGAAAAAACTCTTCTCTCTCTTCATCGGCCTGACACTTCTGTGCGGAGGCGGAGTCTCCTGCAGCGATGACAACACCTCCGAGGAGCAGCCCGTACGGCCGACCGTCACGCTGACCGCAGGGCTCGTTACCGACGTGACCGCCACCTTCACCCTCCAGGCCGAAAACGCCGAAAGCTGCGCCTACCTCTGGAGCGAAGTCCCGGAAGGCACCCTCCCGGAGACACCATCCCCTGAAAAGATCCTCATCGACGGCACAACGGCCAGTGCCTCGGAGGCTGTCCAGATCACACTTCAGGAGCTCGCTCCCCTGCATACCTACCGAATCTATGCCGTAGCCCTGCGCGGAAGCCTCTACAGCGAGGTCGCCACCCTTGAGCTGACCACCGAGGAGACCCCCGAACCCGCCTACGAAACCCTCGTCGAGGGGACCTCGGCCATGGGACTCTACTACAAATCCTTCACGGACGAGAGTCTGGGCAACTACATGATCCGCATCGCCAACATCGAGTACGACGAATACGGCTATGCCGCCAGTGCGGGATACGCCTTCACGTTCGACCTCTACGGTCCGAAGAGCGACAACGTGATGGATGCCCGGATTCCCGAAGGGGTCTACCGCTTCGATGCCGACGACACGGGCGGCAGTTTCACCTGCGGAGCCGGATACTCGACGATCGAGCAGACCGACGACGAGGGTTATCCCAAGGGGGAGACCCTCTCGCTGGCCGGGGGCGAGATCCGCGTCACCCCGACCGACGAGGGCTACACGATCGTCGGATACATCACCGACGAGGCGGGCATGACCTACAAGGTCAGCTACTCGGGTCCGATGGTCATCGCCAACAAGACGGGCGGCATCGGCGGCAACCAGGAGGTCGGCTCCACGACCCTCTTCTATGCCCGCTACTACGGCCAGGCCGACCACAACGGCATCGGCAACTACTACGTCTCGCTCGGCACGACGACCGTCGACAAGGATGATCCCACGACGGCGCTCGACAACGGATGGATGATCCGCCTCGACTTCTGGGGCGACGTCTCGGCGGACGACGACCACGCCATCCTGCCCGAAGGGACCTACACGCTCTCCGAGAGCGGAGCCCACGACATGATGACGATCTGCCCGGACGACACCGATGTGGCCTACTACTTCCTGACGGGCAAGACCCCCGAACGGACCGACTACATGTGCTACGGAGGGTCGGTCACCGTCACGCGGACGGGTTCCAACTACCGGATTGACGGTTCGCTCGAGACGGCGGACGGATCGCTCGTGCACTTCCTCTACGAGGGTCCGCTCGACTTCGAGAACCGCGCCGAGAAGCTCATCGGCGATATCGACGCCAACTTCCCGATCGCCACGTGCACCTACCTGGGCGACCAGTATGAAACCGGCAGCGACAACTACCAGATCCGCCTGGCCTCCGACGAGTCGGAGAGCCTCTTCGTCAACATCGAACTGAGCACCGAACCGGCCGCCAGCGTGCTCGATCCCTTCATTCCCGACGGTTCGTACCGCGCGGGCGAGTCGGGGGCCTACGCCGCCGGCACCTTCGAACCGGGATACCTCTTCAGCGGCTACCTTGCCGGCACGAACATCGGCCGCAAGGATGCCTACGGCTACACGGAGACCTACGGACTGATCACGGGCGGAACGATCGACTTCAGCCGTTCGGGCGACACCTACACCATCACGCTCAACGCCACCACATCGGACCACTTCACGATCAAGGGCTCCTACACGGGCAAACTGCCGATCGACAACACGGTCGCAGGGCCCGCCATCGGTGATGTCGATTTCCAGGCTGCCTACGCCCCGTCGGCCTACTACTACGGGCTGCGGAACGACGGAGAGGGCGACTACTACTATTACCTGCTCACGTTCAGCGACATCGAGATGGGCGGCAGCTACAACGGCATCTACCCCATCAACAACGAGGCGGGACACTGCGCCGTGCTCTACGTCTATGCCCCGACCGCCCCGACGGCAGCCGATCCGCGCGTTGCGGCCGGCACCTACACGCTGGGTGATGAGCGCAAGGCGCTGATCTGGAGCACGGGGTCCGAGGGCCGCGCCTACGATGCCGAAGGGAACCGCTCGACGGTATCGTTCTCCAGCGGCACGCTGACCATCGAACACTCCGGCAGCGACGGATACGCCATTACGTTCGATGCCCGCACGCTGCGCGGCGAGCCGTTCCGCTTCACCTACAACGGCACGATCTCCATCGGCGGCATGTCGTCGCTCGAGACTGCCGGTCCGGTTCCGAGCTCGACGTTCCTGAGCCAGCCGGCACTGACAACGCTGCGGCGCGATGCCGTCACCAGACGCGACCTTTCGGCCTCGAAAGCCGAAACGATCCTCCGGCTGCCCGACACCGCCCCGGTTCATCGTTTGCAGAAGGAGCCTGCTCCCAAGCGATGATCGCTCTTAAATACCCTTTGACAGGAGGCCCATTCGGGTCTCCTGTTTTTTTATCGACATCAGAGATCGTTCCCCGTTTCTCCTGTATCGCCTCACCCCATCAGCGTACAAATGGCCGGGTCTTTTTCCGGACCGGACAGTTCACTCCGCCCGATTCGTCACGCCGGACCATCCGGTTCCTCGCGATCCCCCCGTCCGGCCGTTCATTCCTCGACCTTCAGAACACGGTCCGGCCGTTTATCTATCCGGCCCCTCCCGGAACCACTTCCTGCCATCGGCCCGCCCAGCCTTGCGGAACCACTTCCGGCTGTTCACCCACTCGACCTCGCGGAACCACATCCGACCATCGGCCCAACCAGCCCCTCGCGGAACCACTTCCGGCCGTTCGCCCATCCGGCCCCTCCGGGACCATTTTCGCCCGTTCGCCACCCCACCTCCCGGAACCCCGTCCGCCCAAAAACGCACAGTTCGCAACGCATCCGGTTACACCACAGCCCCATTTGTCCGCCCGCTCCAGCGATTCGCACGCTCCCGGCCGATCCGACCGCCACACCTCGGATCCACCCGTCTCCGCCCCTCCGAAAGCCACAAAAAAAAGCGATCCCGGAATCACATTGGATTCCGGGATCACCCGATAGACAACGGTCGACAGAGCATGCTCTGCAACCGGATTATTTCCACCCACTACAGGAAGCGGAAGGACTCCTCTTCCGAACGGCTCTGCGGCGTCGAGATCAGATCGCCCGAAAGGATCTCGTCGGGGATCGTCGACTTTTCGAAGATCGACACGTCACTGGAGCTCTTGACACTGGTCAGCGTCATCTGCGAACCGTCCGCATTGAACGATACGTTGTAATCGCTACCCCACGACTCGCTGTCGCTGTAGATTCCCGCGAGGACTCCGTTATTATAGCTGTAGGTACCGGCATAGTGCACATACTCGGGCGAGTAGACCCGCTGGTAGATCTCGAATGCACCCGCTTCCGTGAACGAAAGATACACATCCGCAGCCGTAAGATTGCTCCACGAAACCAGATGCCACTGTCCGACAACCGTACCCTTTCCGTCCTCTTTCTTGTCATCGTTGTTACCGCCCCCGTCGGACTTGCTGCAACCGGCCATCAGGGCAAGCGAAGCAAAAGCTACGCAAAAAAACTTGAAAATTCGCATCATACTGCTGACTTGTTATTATAACCAACCTCCGTTCTCGGAATGAGCCTCACGCACGATGAATGCCATCTCCTTCGTAATGGTCATACCGTTGACACCGCTGCCGCTGTTCGTACCGGCACGCATGGTCACCTTTCCTATCGCCGAACCCGGCTTCGTGCACTGCATGAACACCTTGTTGCCGAAGACAACCGGATTCGAGGCCATACCGATCCGAGCCAGATCCTCGGCCGAAAACTCAACCGACACAATCGTCAGATTCGTATTGCCACCACCAAGGTAGGGCAGCAGATCGAGCTGGTAGTTGTTCGAGACGGGAACCGGCACGCAGGTCGTTCCACGTACGTTCATCAGCACCTGGAAGGCATCGATATAACCCGTACCCATTTTTTTGCTGTAGGTGCTCAACGCCAGCGATATCGGTGAGCCGTTATCGTTGAGCGTCGTCTTCGTACCGGTGCAGTACTGGTCGATGTTGTTCACCGAGGTGAGTAACAGCGCCTTGAACTGATCCGTCGTGAAGGTCTTGCCCAGTTTCAATGCATACGAGAGTCCGAGCGCAGCCACACCCGACACATGCGGGCAGGCCATCGACGTACCCTGCGAATAGCCGTAACGGCCGTTGGGGATCGTCGAATAGATCGCCGCATAGTCACGGCCGTTGTCAAGATACGACTGAACCATGTCACCGCCCGGGGCAGCGATGTTGCAACCCGGGCCGTAGTTGGTGTAGTAGGCCGGCGTGAAGTCGCACGACATGGACGTCACGGCGATATAGTCCTTGTAGGCTGCCGGATAGCCGGCCATTCCGGTTGCGTCGTTACCGGCCGCGAAGATAGCCAGACCGCCATCCAGCGCATCGCAGTTCTTCGTCGAAATGAAGTAATCGATCGCCTGCTTCTCGACGCTGCTGCTCGCTGCATAGGACGCATCCGAGGTAAGATAACCACCCTCATATCCCCAGCTGCACTGGAGGATCGAGGCACCGTTGTCGGCCGCATACTTGATGGCTTTGGCCGAAATCGAGCTCGTACCGCCGTCTCCGTTGTAAAAAATCTGACACGACATGAGTTTCACGCCGTCGTTGTTGCCCGTACCGCCGGCCACACCGCAGACTCCGACACCGTTGTTGTTCACGGCAGCCACCGTACCGCCGACATGCGTTCCATGCTCGGGAGCATCGCCCTGCGTGCTGACCTTCAGCGTCGTATTGGTGACAAAGTTATATCCATGAATGTCATCCTTGTAACCGTTCGAGTCATCATCGGCACCGGTCTGGCCCTTCTCCTCGGCGGTATTGGTCCACATGTTGGCCGCCAGATCGGGATGGGTCCAGTCGACACAGTCGTCAACAACCGCCACAATGACGCGCGGATCACCGGCACAGAGACGCCATGCATCCTCACAGTTGACATCGGCACCCGCCTTGATCTTGTTATAGATGGTCGTATTGCCCTTGTTGATATAGTGCCACTGCCAACCGAGCAGGGGGTCATTGAACGAAGTCTCGGCACGCGTTGCAGGAGCGGCCGGCAGATCCATCGGAATGATCTTCTGACCGCTGTCGACATTCTTGAGCTGCTGGTTGTACTCCACCTTGCTCACCTCGGCGACACGGGCCATGGCATGAGCCGCCTGCTGAAGATCGGCCCCTTCGTCGAATTCCACAACATACCAGCGATGGAGCCCGGCGGCGCGGGTTCTCTCCTCATTACGCTCGTCCACGGGGAAAAGACGCTCCAGCGACTTGACACCGATATTGTCGAGTACGCCGTCGAAATCATCGATACCCGAACGAGTAGCTACTCCTCCGGCACGCGTCACACGCAGGACGGAATTTTCAACCTTGGAGACGACATCGTCACTGAAATAGACCAGAAGTTGGCCCTTGATGGCGTTTTCCGGTGAGAAAACGAGCTTTTCGGCGACATTTTCGTCCGCACTTGAGGCAGAAGGCTCTCCGGTGATGTCCTTGGTACATGCGCCCAGCGAGAGAACCGCCACTACGAGCAACAGGCTCCGCAATGTTTTAAACTTTGTCATAAAATTAAACTTGATGTTTGACTTCCCACAGAGAGAAGGGTTGTTCCTTTCCAGGGACCATAGAACCCGACACGGTTCGCGAAGACCGTGCCGGGTTTTACGGTGAATAGGGATTTTACTGTTTTGGTCGTGAGAATTACTTCAGACCGCCACGGGCCGAATCCTTGATCTTGAGTCCGCTGAACTGCTTGGGCAGGGGCTCGCACTTCTTGGTCGTGATGTCCAGCGTACGAACACCGGGAGCAAACTGTACAGCCTCCTCGCAGGTCTTGGCTGCATAACGGGTACGCAGCGTGTTGCTCGGCGTATTGGGAACCAGGACACTGCTGAACGGAACCCGCAGCGGGCGAACCGTTGCCGGAGCGGACGAAGTATTGTAGCTCGATACCAGCGTTACAGGAGTATCCCAGGGGAAGTACCCTGCATAGCCAAGCAGCGAACCCGACGTGAGATCGAAGACAGGGATGGCAAAGAGGACGTCGATCGAGGTAATCTGGTGGCTAGTGGCGTCTACCGTGAATACGCACGGATCGTTGCCTTCGCTGTTCTCATCAGCCAGCGAGTAGAAACCGAAGCCCTGCGTCTGGGCCTGATCCCAATACCCCCATAACTCACCGAAATAGTTGCCATCATCCTCATAGCCGACCTCGACACCGCCGACGGTAAATTTCTTCGACGACGAGTCATACGTTCCATACCACGACGTGCTGCCATCCAGGCCGAGATCCGTGATGATGAAGTCGGTTGCGCTGTTGTTGACCGGGGTCACCTTGAACGTATTCTCGAATCAGGTCTCCGCATCGGGTGCATAAACCATGTTGTAGCGGCCGATTACGAGTTCACCGGTATAACCCGAATAGTCAATGGAAGAGGTCGAATAAACTGCGGTAACCGTCTTGCTGCTGCCATAGATATTCGTAGCCTTGACAATCATCGTATACGAGGTTGCCTCATCCAACTGGATCCAGGCACTGCCATAGTAACCGTTTTCATTGATGAGAGGCATATAGTCCGCCGAATGATCCGAACCATAGGCATCGATAAGCGCCTCGTAGGTTGCACCCTCTTCAATGACGGCCTCCACATCCGACGTAGCGGCAACCATCGTCGAAAGCGACTTGAGATCCGAGCCCTCGATCTGGAAGAAGAGCGACGATTCGTCGGGGCACTGAGCCGACATCTCGGGCCAATATTCCGAGACGAGACCCATCATAACCTTGATATCACATTCGGGCACGTCACCACCGCCAAGACCCGGGAAGTAGAACATTGCGGCAGACATTGCGTCCGGCAGGAGCTTTCCACTCTTATCGGATGGAACGGCAACTACCGTATAAACACCCGACTGAGCCAGCGGAGTCTCCACGGAAACCGTCTCGCCTCCAACTTCGAAATTCTCAACCTTATTGATATTCTCAGCCGTACCGTCGGCAATTTTAGCGGCGATATCGGCAGCCGAACTCTCGACATTGCCCTGAGCAACGACAAAACTGATACCCGTCACATCAGCACCATAGGTGAAATTAAGCACCAGATTGGCTTTTGTATTGTCCGAGCCGACACGCATACCTCCATATTCGGCAACCAGCGTATAGTCGGTTGCTTCGGCTCCGGGAAGGACAACACGGAACGTACCGCCGCTGTTCGTCGGTAACGGATCGGGGCTATATCCCATCAGATAAGCCTCAAGGCCACCGGCCGGGAAGGTGATGACACCATCCTTGAACGTTCCGGGCGCGGACGATGCGATGAAGAATTCACCGTAGCCGTTTCCGTTCTCCGTGATACCGGTGAACTGGTTTTCGATCTTCACGTTCGAAGGATCGGAGCAGTCAATCTTGATATTGGTCGGCGTATAGGAGAACTGTGCAGCAAGCACGTCCTGCGTTGCGCCGAGGACTTCGGACATATAGGTCCAACCAAACATCTCCTCTACCAAGTAGACATTCGGCTTCGACACATGCTCGTGAATCGTTACATTGATCTCGGGGATATTGCAGTCCGTAAAGACATCACTGAGCCAGCCTTCGCGGAACTTACCCGTACCGAGCTCCTTCCACGGCCACGGAACGATCGAGAAATCGACCATATAGTTACCGTAGGGAGTCGTATTCTCCTGATCGGTGAGCAACAGCGAAATCGGATACTCCGTACCATCAACCAGAGCACTGCGATCGAACGAGATAACCAGATCAGCCGAAGCGCTTCCGGCCTGGAACGATACCGACGACGGGATCGTAAAGAGACCCGACTCCTCGTTGGCCAGGATAGCCACCTGAACGGCTTCATCCGTATTGATACGTCTTACAGGGACCGTTACCGATGCCTGCGTATCGGGAACATCATACTCCGAAGGAATGGTATTCGGGAAATAGATCTGCATTCCGTCGACCGAAGCTCCGGGCTCATAGTCGTCGTTGGTGCAGGCCGTGAAGAGACCTGCCACCGCAACGGCCGACATCAACAAGAATTTATTCAAGTATTTCATGGATTTGCTGCTTTAGGGGTTATTTTACGGATCTTACGGTACCGGTCGGATCGGGGTTGTTCTTGCCCGAAAGTCCGATATTCTGCTGAACGGCCGAAAGCGGAATTACGCAGTTCCACCACGGAGCACGACCATCGGTCGAAAGCTGAGCCATCGACGGAGCATTCGAACCGGCATCACCATTGTGCATGCTCATGTTCAGACGCTTCATGTCGTAGAAGATGATACCCTCACCCCAGAACTCGATTCGCTTCTGGAAGATGATCTCGTCAACGAGCGTATAGGATGCCGGGATCGTGTAGTTCGGATCGCGGTGTGCCATGAACGACGTCAGCAGCGTACGGGCCGTAGCCTCGTCGTAGTGAGCCGTAGCCTCGGCCTCGGTCAGATACATCTCCTCAACACGCATAACCGGAACATCAACCACATTGGCCACGGTATAATTGCTCTTCTCGCCGCCATTCGTATGGAATTTGTAGCTGGCATACGGAGCCACGGTCTGGAACTCCTCCTCGGTCAGGCTCATGTAGTCCTTGGCTGCATCGTACGAACGATCGGCCGTTACGTAACTCTTCTTGCGGAAGTCGGTATCCGACAAACGCTCGTAGCTGAAGACCGAGATACCGGGCTGAGCGCCGTAACCATATCCGTAAATGGCCTCGAGGCTCATGTGAGCGGCCCACGAAAGCAGGTTGTTGAGCACCGTATCGGTCGTCTGGTGCATACCGAGCATCCAGGCGCTGTTGATCGTATTGAAACCGGTCTTCGGATCGAGCCACTGAGCCTCGGTCAGGATCGAGCAACCCGAAGCGTCGATAGCCTTGCGGGCATACTCGGCAGCCTTCTTGTAGGCCTCCGTTCCGGTCGGGATATTTGCATAGGTCTCGTCGAAACCACCCAGCCAGAGGTAAGCACGGGCATAGAGTCCGTAAACCACGGCCAGCGACGGCATGTTCTTCGATTCGGGCTGATAGTCGGCCAGCAGACGCTCGGCCTCGCCCAGATCCTCGAAGATGAACTCGAACATCTCCTCACGCGGTACGCGCGGGTTGTTCTCCAGTTCGGAGAGCGATGCACCCTCACGAACGATGGGGACCGTCAGGCCTTTGACCGCCTCAAGTTCCGATTCGTACGATTGGCGCTCGGGAGCCTTGGCCGGCAGAGCGTCGTACAGACGGGCCAGATCCAGGTAGAACAGTGCGCGGTAAGCCTTGGCAATACCCAGAGGAATATCGCCGTCGGGGCTGTCCTTGGCAATCGAGATCACCTCGTTGGCAGCATAGATGAACTGATAATAGTTCAGGTAGAAGAACGGCGTTGCATGACCCGAAGCCGAAAGGCCGCTCATGTCACCGGGATAGAGATAGGCCTGCCAGCGGTCGTAGTACTGGTTACCGCCGGGAAGGTTGCCCGATACGGGGAACACCTCTCCTGCAAGACGGTCCGTAGCGCCGAAGATGCCCGGATAACCGAAATCGAAGTGGTCACCAATCTCGACATAATTCGTAATGAGGATCGTCGGGATCGACGATGCCAGACTCTTCATGGCAAACGGAGAGTTGGCCACCTGCTCGGTCGTCACATTACCTCCTTCGGGGAAAGTCTCCTCGATACAACTCGACAGCAGTACCGGAGCGCAGAGGAGAGTTGCCGCGATTTTTACTATCTTGATCTTTTTCATGATATTCAACTCTTGAAGTGAAAGAAATTAGAAAGTAACCGTTACGCCGCCCGAGAAGGTACGAATCGGAGCGTAGTAGAAGGGGTTGGTCGCACCATTGATGCTCTGACGCGGGTCAAGACCCTGACGCTTCGACCAGTACCATACGTTGTCGCAGGCCACATATACGCGGAGGCTCTCTACGAGGAACTTGCGCGTGATCTTCTTGGGCAGCGTATAGCCGAGCGTGATGTTCTGAATGTTCAGATACGAGGCATCCGTCAGGAAGCGGCTCGACGTAGCGTTCGAATAGGTATCGCCGTAAGCGAAACGCGGAATGTTCGAATCGGTGTTGTCAGCCGACCAGGCCTTGAGCAGGTCGTGGTGGTAGTTGAAGCCCACCGAGGTACCTGCAGGCGAACCCATGTAGTTGGCGTAACCCGAGTCATAAACCTGACCGCCGATCTGATAGGTGAAGCCCAGCGAGAGGTCCAGACCGTAAGCGCGCAGCGAGGTGTTGAAACCGCCATAGAGATCGGGCAGTGCATCACCGTGCATCTCGCGGCCATTCTCCGAGGCTACGGAGTACTGGTCGGTCGTCGTGCGCTGCTTCTCACCGGTTGCTTCATCCGTCGTGTAGGTGTACCACAGCGACTTACCCGTCGTGGGATCAACACCTGCATAGGTCGGCAGGTAGAACGAGAAGACCGACTCACCCTCGGTCAGGAAGTAGCTGCCGCTGATACGGCCGACGTACTTGCCATCCGACGTGGTATTGTTCTTGTACTGATCGGGCAGCTTGACGAGCTTGTTCTTGTAGTGGGTCATGTTCACCGAGAAGTCCCAAACGAGATCCTTCGTACGGATCAGGTCGGCACGCAGCTCGATCTCGACACCGCGGTTGACCATATCACCGATATTGGTCCAGATCGAGGTGTAACCCGACTCCCAGGGCGTTGCCATCTGGAAGAGCATGTCCGAAGTCTTACGGTTGAAGAAGTCGATACCTCCCGACAGACGATCGTTCCACAGGCCGAACTCGACACCGAGGTTCAGGTTGGCGTTGGTCTCCCACGTAATATCGGGGTTACCCTTGCGGGCCAGCGTCTGCGTCACGGCCGTACCGCCTGCACTGGCGATCGTATAGTAATCGGTATAGAGGTACTCGTAAGGCAGCGCATCGTTACCCTGCGAACCGTACGAAGCCTTCACCTTCAGCATGTTGACCCAGGGGGCATTGAACCAGTTCTCGTGGCTGATCACCCAGGCGGCACCAGCCGACCAGAAGTTACCCCAGCGGTGATCGGGGTGGAAACGCGACGAAGCATCGCGACGGTACGAACCCGAAACGTAGACACGCTCGTCATAGTCGTACTGACCGCGGAAGAAGTAACCCTCGTTGTTGTACTCCGAAACCGACGAACCCGAGCTGGACATGTCGACCACGGCACCACTCAACTCAAAGTTGTCGGGCGAGTACATCACGCTGCGCGAACCGTAGAGGCCGTAGACCTTGCGGTTGTACATTTCGTGACCGAGCAGGACACCGATCGTGTGCTTCTCACCGATCGTCGTGTTGTAGTTCAGCAGCTGCTGGAGGTTGTACGTAATATCACGCTGATGCGACTTGTAAACCACACCGCCCGACTCGGCGAACTGACCGTAGAAGGGGTTCATCGTCTGCGTGAAGCGGGTTTCGTCGATAGCCACGCTACCGTTGAGCGTCAGCTTGAGGCCCTTGTAGAGGTTGATATCGGCAAAACCGTTGGCCGTGAAGGCATTACCCTCACTCATATTCTTATTCAGCTGAATATCCTGCAGGTCGTTGCTCTGACCGCCGGTCGAACGAACGGCACCACCGTTACGGCCGTCACCCGTATCGTAGAGTTTCATACCGTACTCGTCGATCATGATGTTGCCCTGTCCGTCACGGATATAGACCGGATAGATCGGAGCGGTCTGCATGGCCGTTGCAAAGGCGTTGCCGCCGTCGCTGGCACCCTCGTTGTCGGGGTTATTACCGTTGTTCCATACGAAATGGGTATAAGACATGTTACCACCCACCTTCAGCCACTTCTTGGCCTGGTAGTCGGCACGCAGACGAGCCGTGTAACGCTCCATGTCCGAACCGTCAACGATACCCGTATTGTCCAGATAACCGAGCGAAGCGTAGAAGTTGGCGCGATCCGTAGCGCCCGAAACGTTCACGTTGTACTCCTGACGGAAGGTAGCCTTCTTGTAGATCTCGTCGAGCCAGTTGTCGGGCTTGAGCAGGTAGTCCTGACCCTTGTAGTTGACCACGCGACCCTCCTTGGCCAGCGGGTTCAGCTTGCCGTTGGTACCGATCAGGTTCTGGCCCTCGGGAACCGTCATGACGTTGTAACCCAGACCGCCGGCATCGTTCGACGTCAGCAGCTGGTTGGCAGCCGTATTGGCCTGCAGGGCGTTCATACCGTTCTCGAGCGTCAGATAGTTGTAGAGCGACTTGTAGTGGAACTCGTAGTACTCGCCGGCATCCTCGACAATATCATAGTTCTGCAGGGCACGCGTATTGACGCCCCACTTGCCGTCGAAGGTAACCGTAGCCTCGCCGGCCTTGGCGCGCTTGGTCGTCACCATGATGACACCGTTGGCACCACGGGCGCCGTACAGGGCGTTCGAAGCGGCATCCTTCAGGACGCTGATCGACTCGATATCGGCCGTATTGAGGTTGTTGATATCCCCCTCGTAGGGCACACCGTCGACAACCCACAGCGGGCTGTTGCCGGCGCTCATCGAACCGTAACCACGTACATAAATACTCTGACCGGCACCCAGACGTCCCGAAGGCGAGCTGAACTGCACACCGGCGATCTTTCCGACCAGGGCGTCCTGCACGTTCGACGACTGGGTCTTGATCAGGTCGTCCGACTTGATCACCTTGGCCGATCCGGTGAAGGCCTCTTTCTTGGCCGTACCGAATGCGACGACAATCACGTCGTCGATTGCCTGAGTATCCTCATGCAGCGTGACGTTGATCTGCGTCTTTCCGGCGATTTCGACAGACTGGGTCTGATAGCCGATGAACGAAATCTTGAGCGTGCCGTCGGCAGGTGCCGAGAGCGAATAACGTCCATTGGCATCGGTCGTGGTTCCAATGGAGGTGCCGTCCACCAGGACCGTAGCTCCGGCGATCGGGGAGTTGTCCGCACCGGTGACCGTACCGTTTACTTGCTTACTTTGCGAGAAGGCGAACAATATGCCGCCCCCCACAACTGCAATTAACGACAGTAGGAGATTTCTTACCATAAGCGTTAATTTTTTAAATTTAAAATAAAATAAAAAGTCCACTAGCAAAGATAGGCAAATAGGATTATCTTTACAAATAAACGCACAAAAAAAACTTTCTCGATGATATTTTTTAGTTATTTTATATTAAACAGTTTAAATTCCGAAAAATTAGGGGGATATAAAGTTTCAAATTGAAACAAAATCTTCGAAAAATGCTTTCAACCAGTATAAAAACAGCATATTTTCAGCGGTTATCAACTGATAATCAAATACATACATTTATGTAGTTTTTTGAATAACACTTTCGCGAACATCCCGTTATTCGAACTCTTTCCGCAAATCGGACCCTCGCATAAAGGAAAAATCAGACACCTGATCCCCTTGACTACATCTCTGCTTTCGATACGAATCCCTCGCACCTTCGATTTGCAGGCTCCACCGTTCGGCCTTTCCTCTCTCCCACATGCGAAGATTTTCCCAAAAACAAGACTCTTTTACAATATTATATATTACATTTGCAATTATAATTACAATTCCAACCCCAAGCTTTAGGATCAGAATTGGAAAAAGTTGTTAAAACGGGCAATTTTGTTACAAGGGGCAATCGGGCAACCCGGATCCGACGGTATGAGCGGCGCCCCAGGCGGCACAAGACCGGGAGACGAAGAGACAGACGGATGGTCGGGAGTGGATGAGATCGGGATGCATGCGGTCGCCCCTTACCCGACGGAGAGACCAGCCGACACCCCCGATAACAGGTGCGGCCGGAAGCCGGCTCATGAAAGGGAGCATCGGAGAAGAGGGAGCAGAAGGGAAGAGACGAAGGGTGCCGAAGGAGCGAGCCCCGCAGAAAGCCGCCAGAGAGAATCCGTTCCGAATAGCAGACCATCAAAAACCACGACCATGTACGTACCGAATCATCTGAAATGGCGCATCCTGCTGGCGCAGGAGCTGAAACTACACTATTTCGAGCGGGAAAATTCGCACCGCAACTGCAAACGGATCCTCGAATTGTACGGCCGCTACCTGCTGGGGACGACCTACGACACCTTTCTGAACTACCTGAATCAGCTGAAATACGAAATCGGGAGTCTGCGCCTGCCGCCCTACATCGAAGCGGCGATCGGTCTGCTCGAGCCGTTGCGTATCGCCAGCGAACGGCTGCGGATCCGGAAGACCAACGGGACATGGACCCTGCTCGAGGTGGTTGAAGAGACGATGCGGATTCTCCAGGAGCGGTCACACACGACCCTCAACCAGCGGATCACGCCTTCCGACCGATTGAATGGCCCCGCACCGGCGGCCTCCACCTCCCTGCCGAACGGAACCGCCCGGGAATAAAACCGCCGGAGAGGGACGCTCTCGCCCGGAGCCGGATCGACGAAGAATCGAAAGCCACTCTCGGGAAAGCCGTCGGACGGAACAGGATCAAACCCACTCCGTGCAATCAGACCGCCCCTTCCGTGCGGAACGGACAGCCGCACCGTCCGACGGAGGGGATGCCCCGGCTGAGCAGCCGCGACGCGCTCTACCGCCATACGAAAAAACCTCTGTCCCGAAAGACAGAGGTTTCAATCGCGGTCCGACCGCCGCAGCGGAGGGAGATCCATCGAGCGGAAAGAAGGGGATTCGAACCCCTGAAACCCTTTTGAGGTTTACTCGCTTTCCAGGCGGGCCAGTTCAACCACTCCTGCATCTTTCCGTAATACGCGGCAAAAGTACGCAATATTTCCGGATTCTGCAAATGGAGCGGCGTTTTTCTACGCGCCGACGAGAGAATCGCCCGGAAGTAGAAAAGCTAACGGATATAATTCGTTACGATCCGCTCTTCGGGTTCGGGGCGATGCTCCGAGGCGGTCAGTCCGGCCTTGAGCACCCGGGCCATGTTGCGGCCCAGCACCCGCATCACCTGCATACCCTCCTCGTCCTGCATCACCTCTCCGGGCAGACGGCCGTGGGCGCTGTTCCAGTACTGCGACGAGACGACCGGCATGTTCGCAATCGTAAAGTACTTGTTCAGGCGGTCGAAGGCGGCGCTGGCACCGCCCCGGCGGCAGACAACCACCGCCGCAGCGGGCTTGTAGGCGAGCCGTTCGGCACACGAATAGAACAACCGGTCGAGCAACGCACAGAGCGAACCGTTCGGACCGGCGAAGTAGACCGGCGACCCGACGATCAGGCCATCGGCCGTGGCGAGTTTTTCACGAATCGTGACATAGGCCTCGTCGTTGAAGACGCAATGGCCGATCCGCGAGCACTGCTCGCAGGCGATGCACCCCGGGATGGGCTTAGTGCCGATCGAGACGATTTCGGTATCGATGCCCTCGGCTTCGAGCGCACGGGCCACCTCACTCAGTGCAAGATAGGTATTTCCCTCACGGTGAGGACTTCCATTGACAAGCAGAACTTTCATAATGTATGGTATTAGCATAAAAACCGGGAATCCGGACAAGAAAGATAGGCAAAAGTGCCGGGAATGGCAAACCGGCAAACAAAAAAAGAGGATCTCCTCTCGGAAATCCTCCACGCTTTTTACCGGAAAAGGCTTATTTTGCAGCCTCAACGGTCTCGGCAGCAGCCTCGGTAGCGGTCGAATCAGCCTGCTCGCAAGCAGCCGTCGAATCGCACTTCTCCGTGCAAGCCTCGCAAGCCGAAGCCTCGGTAGCAGCAGCCTCCGTTGCAGCCTCCTCAGCAGCAGCATTCTTGTTGGCATTTCCGCCGCAGCTTACCATAGCAACGGCAGCCAGAACGATGACAAAAGAGAAAATCTTTTTCATAGCGTCAAACGTTTTAAATATGAACTTTTTTGAACGCCGCAAAGATAGATATTCGCAAATTAAATGCAAAGAAAAAATGAAGAATTTTCAAGAACAGCCGCAAATTACTCCAGAAGGTCGGCCGCCGAGATCACTTCGTTCTTGAGAAAGGCCTTGGGGAAGGTCTGTGCGACCTTGCCTCTGAGGATGATGGCCTCCTCGGTCGTGAGGCAGTTTCCGACCGAAACCGAGAACCACGGACTCTCGTAAACCATGTAGACACGGATGCCGGGATAGGTCTCTTCGAAGAGTTGCTTGGCGGCAATGGCGCCGCTGCGGGCATCGGGTCCGTTGTCGAAGAAGATGCAGACGCGGTGGCCCTTGTAGGAGAGCCGTTGGGCATCACGGGCGGCATTGGCGACGGCCCGGGCGGCATCACCGTGCTCCGAGACGACGACACGCGCCGGATCGTAGAGGGCCGAATCGGCCGTAGGTTGCGCCAGACGCTGTTTGAAGGCGTCAATCGACTGGCCGCGCACGGCAAGAGTCGCCATCGAGAGAGCCAGCGTAAGGATCAGCGTTGCGTATTTCATCTATTTCAACTGTTTTTCAAGGTCTTGAATCGACAGGCCAAAGGTATTCAAAAATTCGGACAAAGGCATCTTTTCGCGGGAAAATTTCACGGGGGCCGGGCCTCCGCGCCCCTCGGCCTGACACGAGAGCGAGATCCGGTCATACGCCCCGGCCGCGACGTCGCGGGCGAGCAGCAGCAGTGTCAGCGGATCGGAGATGCGCAGCCGCCAGCGGGTCGTCAGACTCGCCTCGGTCCGCCGCTCGATCTCGACGGGCTCGCAAAGGACGACGGTCCCGACACAGGCATCGGCATAGTAGATGCCGATCTCGGCCGACGAGAGGGTCAGCCGGTAGGCCGATCCGTTGTCGACCCGCACGACCACTTCGGCGCCGGTCAGCCCCTGGCGTTCGACACGTTCGATCCCTTCGAAACGGATCTTGCTTGCCACCTTCTCGACAGCGCGCCGGCACGAGCCCGCCGAAAGGGCCACCCCCAACAGAAGCAGCCAGGTAAGAATTTGTCGCATTTTCATCGTTCACCTATATATATCTGGGCAATGCCGAAGCTCTGGCTCCGGGCCTTGCAGTTGCGGAAGCCGGCCGCCTCCATGCGGTGCAGGAAAGCATCCGGCAACGGGAATTCGCTCACCGAGGCGGGCAGATACTCGTAGGCGCGCCGGTCGCGGGAGACCATGCCGCCGATGCGCGGCAGGATGCGGTAGGTATAGAATTCGTAGACGGCGCGGAAGAGCGGGTTGGCCGGGCGCGAGAATTCGAGAATCACCACCCGTCCGCCGGGACGCAGCGTGCGGGCCATTTCGCGCAGACCGGCATCCAGATCGCCGAAGTTGCGCACGCCGAAGGCTACGGTCACCACGTCGATCGACCCCGTGGCGACGTCGAGGTGTTCGGCATCGCCGCGGTCGAGGACGATGCGGCCGTCGAGCCCGCGGGCCTCGACCTTGCGGCGGGCCACCTCGAGCATCCGCTCCGAGAGGTCGACCCCCAGCACCTGCACGCCGTCGATCCGGCGGGCCATGGCGATGGCCAGATCACCCGTGCCGGTTGCCACGTCGAGGATCCGGCGGGGTTTCGCACGCCGCACGCAATTGACCACGTGGCGGCGCCACAGGCGGTCGATGCTCATCGAGAGCGTATGGTTGAGCAGGTCGTATTTCGGCGCGATGTTGTCGAACATCTCGCGGACCTCCTCCTTCTTGGTGTGTTCGGTATTGTATGGTTTCATTCGTAACGAATCGTTTCTTCGGGTTTGATACGGGAGACGACGGCCGTGGGGATCACCAGCAGGGCGACGATCGCGGCGACGAATCCGATATTGAGCAGGATCCACCACCCTCCATCCAGCGCAATGGGGACTTCGGAGAGGAGGTATCCTTCGGAGTTGAGTTTGACCAGATGGGTCGTGCGCTGCAGCAGGCAGAGCCCCACACCGACCACGTTACCCCAGCACAGTCCGCGCAGCGTGACGAAGGCCGCCCGCCAGAGGAAGATACTGCGGATCTGCCTGTTACGCATGCCAAAGGCCTTCAGAAGGCCGATCATGCGCGTGCGTTCGAGGACGAGAATCAGCAGCGCCGAGGTCATGTTGAAGAAGGTCACGACGAGCATGATGACGATGATCACGGCGGCGTTCACGTCGTGGGCCTTCAGCCAGTCGAAGATATTGGCGTAGCGCTCCGTCACGCTCTCGACGGCAAGGTTTTCGGTCCCCTCGCCCTCGTCGTAGAGGAGCGTGCGGCCCAGCGTGCGGGCAAACGGTTCGGCCTCGGCGAGCGAACGGGTGCGGATCTCGTAGCCCGAGATCTCGTCGGCCGTCCAGTCCGAGAGGCGCTGCACGTTGCGGATATCGGTCAGCACCATCATGCGGTCCATCTCCTCCATGCCCGAGTCGTAGATGCCGCTCACCTTGAAGCGGTCGCGGCGCGGCAGTTCGCCCGGTTCGACAAAGAGCATCTCGACCCGGTCGCCCACGTCGAGCTTCATCCGGTCGGCCAGGGCCCGCGCCAGCAGGACATCCTTCGTGCGGATCGAATCGCCGACACGGGGCAGTTCGCCCGCCACCAGCCACTCGCGCAGACAGCTCCAGTCGTAATCGGCGCCGACCCCCTTCAGGAGCACCTCGCCCACCGCCTCGTCCGTGCGGACGATGCCCCCCTTGACGGCATAGGGGGCCATGGCGACGAAGCCGTCGGTCGAACGGATCAGCTCCTCGAGCCGCGCATTGCGGTGCACGGGCTGCGAATCGAGGGCATCGACCCCGCGGATATCGGTCACCGAGACGTGGGCCACCAGCCCCTCCATCTTGCGGGCCACCTCGCGCTTGAATCCGACGACGACGGCCAGCGAAAGGATCATGACCGCCACCCCGAGCGCCACCGACCCGACGGCAATACGCTCCATGACCCCGGGACGGTTTCCGGGGGTCGGTCGTGCCATGCGGCGGGCGATGAAAAAGGCGAGATTCACGGGCGCTCCAAATTGTCTGAAAATTTATGCAAAGAAACATATAAATTTCGTATTTTTGCCCGAAATACGGGAATTTCATGAAAAAACAGGCACTCATCACGGGCGCAACGTCGGGAATCGGCCGCGCCACGGCCCTGCGACTGGCCAGGGCGGGTTACGATATCATCGCCACGGGCCGCCGGGCCGAACGTCTCGCCGCGCTGAAGGCGGAGATCGAGGCCGCCGGAGGGCGCTGCACGACGCTGGTCTTCGACGTGCGCTCGGAGGAGGAGGTGCGCCGCAACCTCGAACCCCTCGAGCAGATCGACCTGCTGGTCAACAACGCCGGGCTGGCTGCCGGTCTCGAACACATCGACCGCGGCGACACGCGCGACTGGGACGCCATGATCGACACCAACGTCAAGGGGCTGCTCTACGTCACGCGGGTGATCACCCCGAAGATGGTCGCCGCCGGCCACGGCCACGTCATCAACCTCGGCTCGATCGCCGGCACGGAGCCCTACGAGAACGGCGCCGTCTACTGCGCCTCGAAACACGCCGTGCACGCCATCTCGCAGTCGATGCGCGCCGACCTGCTCGCCTCGGGCATCAAGGTGACGGAGATCCGCCCCGGAATGGTCGAGACGGAGTTCTCCGAGGTGCGTTTCCACGGCGACCGCGAACGTGCCGCCGCCGTCTACCAGGGGGTCGAGCCCCTCACCGGCGACGATATTGCCGAGGCTATCGCCTGGGTCGCACAATTACCGGCCCACATGAACGTTAATGACATGGTACTGATGCCGAGCCAGCAAGCCGGTTCGTACTACACGTACCGCAAGAAACGATAAACGCTTACGACCATGTATCAACCCCTTATCACCCTGCTCCAGGCAGGTTACTACGCAGAGCCGCACGCCGCACGCTACGACGCCGCGACGATGGGCATGTTCGTGCTGATCATCGCCATCGGCGTGATCGGATTCCTCGTGCAGGCCCGCCTGCAGTCGGTCTTCAAGAAGTACTCGAAGGTGCAGTTCCCGGGCGGCCTGACCGGTGCCGAGGTCGCCGAGAAGATGCTGCGCGACAACAACATCCACAACGTGAAGGTGACGCACGTCAGCGGACAGCTCACCGACCACTTCAACCCGCAGACGATGACCGTCAACCTGAGCGACTCGGTCTACTCGTCGACGAGCGTGGCGGCCGCCGCCGTCGCCGCCCACGAGTGCGGCCACGCCGTACAGCACGCCCGCGGCTACGCTCCGCTCGTGCTGCGTTCGCAGCTGGTTCCCGTGGTGCAGTTCGCCTCGACGGCCGCCACGTGGGTCATCATCCTGGGCCTCGTCATCCTGGCCACGACGCGCAACGAACTGCTCTGCTGGATCGGCGTGGGTCTGATCGCCATGTCGGCCCTCTTCTCGATCGTCACGCTGCCCGTCGAGTACAACGCCTCGGCCCGCGCCCTGGAGTGGCTCCAGGCCAGCCGTACGATTCAGGGCGTCCAGCTCTCACAGGCCCGCGAAGCCCTTTCGTGGGCGGCGCGCACCTATCTGGTGGCGGCGCTGAGCGCCATCGCCTCGGTCCTCTACTACGTCTTCCTGATCCTCGGACGACGCGACTGATACGGCAATGAAGGCTCCGGAAAAAGACTACACCCATCGCACCTGGCAGGCGGCCGCGGCACTCATCGCAGTGCTCGTGGCCGTAAGTTTCATACCCCCGCAGAGCATCGGCGGGGTGCATCTGCGCCGTGCCAACATCCTCTCGGACCTGCTGACCTTCGACGACAAGGCCGCGACGGAGCAGCAGTCGGAATCGGCCCTCTACGACGAGGAGGAGTTCCGCGTCGACCTGGAGGAGGTGGCCTCGCGCATCGAGGCCGACACGCTCGTTCGCGAGGTGCCGACCCTCTACGAGTGGCGCCTGCCCGCCCCCGAAACCGGAGCCGACGACTATGAACTCCGCGAGCCCGACACCACGCGGTGGATCACCGCGGAGATCGTCCCGATCGAGGACTACAGCGACAGCAGCCGGCTGCGCGCCTTCTGCGACACGCTGCTGCTGGCCCGCCGTCCGGTGCGGATCGCCTTCCTGGGCGACTCGTTCATCGAGGGCGACATCCTGACGGCCGACCTGCGCGAACGCCTCCAGACCGCCTACGGAGGCCGTCCCGGAGGCGGTACGGGCTTTGCCCCGATGGCCTCGCCGCTGACGGCCTTCCGCCGTACGGTGAAGACCCAGGCGAAGGGGTGGACCACCTACAACATCATGCAGCGCAAGTCGGCCCCCGACTTCCTGCGCGAACACTTCTACATCTCGGGCTGGGTGAGTCAGCCCGCCGCCGGCGCCTCGACCCGCTGGGAGAACAGCGACTTCCGCCAGAAGCTCGACGAGGTGACCGATGCCCGGATCCTCTTCCTCTCGCCCGCAGAGAGTCGCGTCGAGGTGGTGTTGAACGATACGCTGCGCCACGAATTCCGCGTCGAGGGCGATGCGTCGGTCCGCCAGATCGCCGTCTCGGCCCCGCGGATCCATGCGCTGGAGTTCCGCGTCATCGAGGGTACGGAGAACTTCATCGGCTACGGCGCCATCTTCGAAGGGCGCGGCGTGGTGGTCGACAACTACTCGGTGCGCAGCAACAACGGTCAGGCGATGTTCTGGACCAATCCGTCGGTCAACGTCCGCATCCACTCCTTTGCACCGTACGATCTGGTGATCCTCCAGTACGGACTGAACATCATGCAGGCCGGTGTGACGAGCTACCGCGGCTATGCAACGCAGATCGAGAAGATGGTGGCCTACGTGCGGCAGTGCTTCCCCGGAGCGGCGGTGCTGGTGCTGGGCGTGAGCGACCGTTCGGTGAAGACCGACTCGGGATTCGAACCGATGGATGCCATTCCCTACATGCTTGAGAGTCAGCGCACGGCAGCCCGCAACTCGGGAGCCGCCTTCTGGCCCGTGAGCGACGCCATGCGCGCTCAGGGCGGCATGGCGGAGTTTGTCCGCAACGGCTGGGCCGGCAAGGACTACACCCACATCAACTACGCCGGCGGCGGCCGCGTGGCGTGGGCGCTGTTCGATGCGCTGAATGTCGAGATCGCCCGGGCCTACACGGAGATCCTCCTTGCGGAGCGCCGCAAGGCCGAAGCCGTGGCGGTGATGGATTCGCTGCAGCGGAGCCGCATCCGCCACGAACTGCTGCCCGATCTGCTCCCCGAAACGTCCGGCACAACCCCGGAGGAGTCGACCGGATGGGATCCGAACGGAGAATCCGACTCGGCCGGATACCCGCAGCACGAGCCATCCGACTCACTCGGATGGACGGAAAGTGCCCCGGAAGAGTCGCAGCGGACAGACTCATGCGGTGCGCAGCACAACGAAATTCCGGAAGCCCGTGAGTCCGATTCAATCGAGCTCACGGAGACCCTCCCGCATCAAACCCCGTTCCCCGGAGCCGACTCGGCCCCGGAGAGCGAATCTCTTACTAATCTGCCGTAATCATGACACTTCCCGCGACGGACGGCATCTGGGAAAAGCTGCAGGCGCTGCTGACATACGACGCCACTTCGCCGCTGATATTCAGCAGCGGTCTGTTCCTCTTCCTGTTTGCGGGCTTTCTGCTCGTCTACAGTGCCTTCCGGCGGGCCCCGATGGCCCGCATCGTCTATGTGGTGCTCTTCTCGCTCTACTTCTACTACAAGTCGAGCGGCATCTACTTCCTGCTGCTGATCTTCGCCGCGACGAGCGACTTCCTGATCGCACGGGGGATCTTCCGCACACAGAGCCAAAGGGTCCGCCGCTGGCTCGTGGCGCTGAGCGTGGCGGTGAACCTCGGCATGCTGGGGTACTTCAAGTACACGAACTTCCTGATCGACATCTCGAACCAACTGTTCGGACAGGGATTCCTCCAGTTCCAGAACATCTTCCTGCCGGTCGGCATCTCGTTCTTCGTCTTCCAGTCGATGAGCTACACGATCGACGTCTACCGCGGACAGCTGAAGCCCCTCTCGAACTGGATGGACTACCTCTTCTACCTGTCGTTCTTCCCGCAGCTGGTGGCCGGCCCGATCGTACGGGCCCGCGACTTCATCCCGCAGATCCGTCAGAACCCGATCCGCATCACGCGCGAGATGTTCGGAACGGGGGTCTTCCTGATCCTCACGGGCCTCTTCAAGAAGGCGATCATCTCGGACTACATCTCGCTGAACTTCGTCGACCGCGTCTTCGACGAGCCGCTGCTCTACTCGGGATTCGAGTGTCTGATGGGTATCTACGGCTATGCGCTGCAGATCTACTGCGACTTCTCGGGCTATTCGGACATGGCCATCGGCATCGCCCTGCTGCTGGGCTTCCGCTTCCCGAAGAACTTCGACGCCCCGTACAAGTCGGCTACGATCACCGAATTCTGGCGGCGGTGGCACATCTCGCTCTCGTCGTGGCTGCGCGACTACCTCTACATCTCGCTGGGCGGCAACCGCAAGGGACGTCTGCGGACCTACTGGAACCTGCTCCTGACGATGCTCCTCGGCGGATTGTGGCACGGTGCGGCGGTGCGCTTCATCCTCTGGGGCGCCCTGCACGGCGTGGCGCTGGCACTGCACAAGCTGTGGATGAGCCTCGTCCCCGGGGCCAAGGTCTCGGGCAGCCAGATGCACTGGTGGAGCCGTGCGGCGGGAATCGTCGTGACGTTCAACCTGGTCTGCTTCGGATGGCTGATGTTCCGCGCCGAATCGATGCAGACCGTCTCACTGATGCTGCACCAGATCTTCGAGAACTTCAACGCCCCGATGATCCCGCAGGTCGTCACGGGCTACGCCGCCGTCTTCGCGCTGATCGCCGCCGGATACCTGCTCCATCTGATGCCGGGACGCGTCGACGCCATGGCCCGGAGCGTGGTGATCAACGCCCCGCTGGTGCTGCAGGTGGTGATGGCCGCCGCCATGATCTGGTGCGTCATGCAGATCAAGTCGAGCGACATCCAGCCCTTCATCTACTTCCAGTTCTGACCCCTGCCAAACCGATCCCGCGATGAACAACCTCGACCACCAACTCTTCCTGGCGCTGAACTTCGACGGCGGTCCCGTGTGGGACCGGATCATGCTCACGCTCTCGGGCACGACGATGTGGATCCCGTTCTACGTGCTGATCCTCTGGCTCGTCTGGTGCCGGACCGGATGGCGCGGCATGCTGCTCTTCCTGGCGCTAATGGCCCTCACGGTGACACTGGCCGACATGGTGGCCGGAATCTTCAAACACAACGGGCTGCTGGGCGGTCTGCTGCCCGATTTCGACCCGCGCTGGCGACCGATGTTCACCCCCTCGCTCGAGGGGATCGACATCACGCCCGATTCGCTGCGGGTGCTGCGCCGTCTCTCGCCGGACGAACTCGCCGCCGCAGGCTGGAACGGTGAATGGCGGGTCCATGTCCCCGTCGAGGCGGTGAGCGGCCGCTACGGCAGCGTCTCGGCCCACGCCGCAACGATCGTCGCCCTGGCGCTCTTCTCGGCGAGGGTGATCCGCCGGCGGTGGTTCTCGATCGCGGCCACGGTCTGCACGCTGCTCATCTGCTACTCACGGATCTACCTGGGCAAGCACTTTCCGATGGATCTCGTCTGGGGGGCGCTGGTCGGCGCCGTACTGGGGCTGGCAGCCTACGTCCTCTACCGCCGCTGGCTGCGCCGTCTGACACGCCGCACGCCGACCGACCACCGTCCGCACATGGATTGACCGGGCAGGAAGCGCCGCACGGCGCATCGTCTCCGGAGAGGGGCGCCCGGCCTTCGTGCACACGCATTTCCCATACCGTCCTGCCGATCCGAAGGGGCGGAAAATGTTGCTACTTTGCGGGTTTTTCACTACTTTTGCAGGGATAAAACACAACGAAACATCAAAATCAGAGAATAATGGCAATCGAACTCAGTGAACAGGAACAGCTTCGCCGCCAGTCACTTCAGGCACTGCGCGATCTGGGCATCGACCCCTACCCCGCCGCCCGTTACGAGGTGACGGCCACCGCGCGTGAAATCGCCGAAGGCTACAACGACGAGGAGAAAAACTTCCAGGATGTCCGCATCGCGGGCCGTATCATGTCGCGCCGTATCATGGGCAGCGCCTCGTTCTTCGAGCTGCAGGACCACACGGGCCGCATCCAGGTCTACATCCGCCGCGACGACATCTGCCCCGAAGGAGATCCGACGCTCTACAATACGGTCTTCAAGAAGCTGCTCGACATCGGCGACATCATCGGCGTCGAAGGCTTCGCCTTCCGCACCAATACGGGCGAGCTGTCGGTCCACTGCAAACACTTTACGGTTCTGTCGAAGTCGATCCGCCCGCTGCCCGTCGTCAAGGAGAAGGACGGCAAGACGTTCGACGCCTTCACCGACCCCGAGATCCGCTACCGCCAGCGCTACCTCGACCTGATCGTCAATCCGCAGGTCAAGGAGGTCTTCATCAAGCGCTCCAGGATCATCTCGACGATGCGTGAGTTCTTCGATTCGCAGGGCTACATCGAGGTCGAGACGCCGATCCTGCAGCCTATTCCGGGCGGCGCCGCGGCGCGTCCCTTCATCACGCACCACAACTCGCTCGACATCGACCTCTATCTGCGCATCGCTACGGAGCTCTACCTCAAGCGGCTGATCGTCGGCGGCTTCAACGGCGTCTACGAACTGGGCAAGAACTTCCGCAACGAGGGCATGGACCGCACGCACAACCCCGAGTTCACCTGCATGGAGATCTACATCGCCTACAAGGACTACCGCTGGATGATGGAGTTCACCGAGCGGATGCTCGAACGCATCTCGACGGCCGTCAACGGTACGACGGAGCTTGAGATCGACGGCCGGCAGATCTCCTTCAAGGCGCCGTTCCGCCGTGTAACGATGACCGACGCCATCCGCGAGAAGACCGGCTACGACATCACCGGTCAGACGGAGGAGCAGCTGCGCGAAGCCTGCCAGCGACTCAACGTCGAGATCGACGACACGATGGGCAAGGGCAAGCTGATCGACGCCATCTTCGGCCAGTACTGCGAGGGCGACCTCATCCAGCCGACCTTCGTCTGCGACTACCCGATCGAGATGTCCCCCCTGTGCAAGCGTCACCGCGACAACAAGGATCTCACGGAGCGTTTCGAGCTCTTCGTCAACGGCAAGGAGCTCTGCAACGCCTACTCGGAGCTCAACGACCCGATCGACCAGCTGGAGCGCTTCCAGGAGCAGCTGCGCCTCTCGGAGAAGGGCGATGACGAGGCGATGTTCATCGACATGGACTTCGTCCGCGCGCTGGAGTACGGCATGCCGACCTGCTCGGGCATGGGCATGGGCATCGACCGTCTGGCGATGTTCATGACGGGCCAGAGCTCGGTTCAGGACGTGCTGTTCTTCCCGCAGATGCGCCCCGAGAAGAAGGCCGCCACGGATCCCGTCGAGGCCTATACGGCCATCGGCGTCCCCGAGGAGTGGGTGCCCGTCATCCAGAAGATGGGCTACCTGACCGTCGATTCGCTGCGCAAACTCTCCCCGGGCAAGTTCTTCAACGACCTGTGCGGCTTCAACAAGAAAAACAAGCTCGGACTGAAGGCCCCCTCGATGGAGGAGGTCAAGGCCTGGTGCTCGGAAAAATAATCCGATAAGGCCCGTGCGAAACGACAAGGATACCCCGCAGCAGCACGGGCAGGAGATCGCTCTTCTGCCCGGCAGCGTGGCGGTGTTCGCACTGACGGGGCTGACGATCGGCGGACTGCTGCCCGGCATCATCTGGAAGGTGGTCGCCATCGTGCTCTGCGCCACGGTGTGGTGGCAGGCCTCGCGGAGAGTGCTGGCCAAAATGGCACGCCGGCAGCGGCTCGTCTACCAGATGCTGTGCTACGCCGCGGTCCTGCTCCTGCCGCTCGTCGAAACCGGCGAGGCAACCTTTGCGGGACGCTTCATGGTGAAACTCCAGGTCGTTTTCCTCTGGGCTCTGATCATGGCAATCATCTACAACATCATTTATAAAAACAAACCGAATATGAGAAAGAAAATCGTTGCCGGCAACTGGAAGATGAATACGCTTCCCGCCGAAGGAGTCGAACTGGCAAAAGGCGTCGTAGCAGGACGCGGCGAGGTATGCTCGTGCGTAAACTTCATCGTCTGCCCGCCGTTCACCCACCTCTCGATGGTCGCCGAGGCCCTGAAGGGTTCGGACATCGCCCTGGGTGCCCAGAACTGCGCCGCCGAGGCCAAGGGTGCCTACACGGGTGAGGTCGCAGCCTCGATGATCGCCGCCCTGGGTTGCAAGTACGTGATCCTCGGCCACTCGGAGCGCCGCCAGTACTACGGCGAGACCTCCGCTACGCTCAACAAGAAGATGGAGCAGGCCTACGCCAACAACCTCACCCCGATCTACTGCGTGGGCGAGAACCTCGAGGAGCGTGAGGCCGGCAAGCACTTCGACGTGGTGAAGGCCCAGATCGAGGAGGTTGTCTACAACCTCACCGAGGAGCAGTTCAAGAACCTCGTCATCGCTTACGAGCCCGTTTGGGCCATCGGTACGGGCAAGACCGCTACGGCCGACCAGGCTCAGGAGATCCACGCCTACATCCGCAAGGTGCTGGCCGAGAAGTTCGGTGCCGCAGCTGCCGAGTGCCCGATCCTCTACGGTGGTTCGTGCAAGCCGGCCAACGCTGCCGAAATCTTCGCCAAGGAGGATGTCGACGGTGGTCTGATCGGCGGTGCCGCCCTGAAGGCTGCTGACTTCCTGGCCATCGGCAAGGGCTTCCAGAAATAATCCGGGGCCAACCGAGAAGGGGGGGGAAAGAGAAAACCGGGAAAGAAAACCGGGAGAAAGAAAACCAGGGAAAAACCGGGAAAGAAACCGGAAAAGAAGAGGAGAAAAGGCTGAAACGCCCCGGACTGACCGGGTGCAAATCGGAACAGTCCGGAAGCGGAGACAAACAGGTGAGACAGAAGCAGGCAGAGGCCTGCTGTTCAACCCCACACCGCTTCAAATTCCCCGGCCGACAGGCCCTTCACCCCGAACCTCAAAAACGCGAGGACGGATCCGAAATTCGGGTCCGTCTTCTTTTTTCATACCGTACGGAATAGCGAATCCACCCCCTTTTTCGTATCTTTGTCCCAACGAAAATCCGAAACCATGAGCAAACTGATCATCCACGATTACGACGATTTTGCCCGCTATACGGGACAGGAACTGGGCGTCTCGGACTACCTGAAGGTGACCCAGGAGCAGATCAACCTCTTTGCCGACGCCACGCTCGATCATCAGTGGATCCACGTCGACCCCGAACGGGCCCGCACCGAAAGCCCCTACAAGAAGACCATCGCCCACGGCTACCTGACCCTCTCGCTGCTGCCCTACCTCTGGGGTGAGATCGTCGAGGTGCAGAACGTGAAGATGCTGGTCAACTACGGCATCGAAAAGCTGCGCTTCAACCAGGCCGTCACGGTCGACAGCGAGATCCGCCTGCGGGCCACGCTGCTCTCGATCGCCAACCTGCGCGGTATCGCCAAGGCCGAGATCAAGGTCTCGCTCGAAATCCGCGACTGTCCGAAGACCGCCATGGATGCCACGGTAGTCTTCCTCTACCACTTCAAATAGGCATACCCCTATCCGGCCGCCGCAGCCGTCACGGCGCAGCAGAATAAAAAGGAGGGATGGCGGAGACGGACGCCGACACACCCGCATCCGCACGCTGACCGCACCGCACGAAAAACTCCGGACTCCTACCCCACGGGCAGGAATCCGGAGCTTTTTTACACCTCAAGACGCGCATATTTACGGGCCGCACGCCGTGCCGTCGGATTCGTGCGATTCTCAGCGGCTCAAGCGGGATCAGTCGTCGATCTCAAGTACCTGGAAATCACGGTTAAACTTCACCTCCAGACCGTTCGACAGCTCCACCTCCCAGGTGTAGCGTCCACGCTCGATCTTGCGAATCGTCTGCCCGACGAAGTGCTTGGAGACATAATCGGTGATCTGAGCCGGGACGATCGATGCCGGAACGGCCTCGTACCTGCGCTCAACGGCCGACCACTCACCCTTGCTGTCGAACTCGACCTCCGTACGGTCGGTATAGGTCACGTCGTACTCCGAACCGATCAGTTTGGGATCCTCGACGGCATAGGCCAGCGTGAGACCCGAGAAGTGGCTCTTCAGGAACTCCTGCGCCGCCGCGGGGAGCTTGTCGATCGTGATCGGACGTTCACGGTTGTCGGCCTGCGAGGCGGTGACACCGGCGATGAGAAGGGCAGCTGCGAGAAGGATCTTTTTCATGGTTTAAATGGTTTTTAAGTTGAACATTCGTTTTTGATGACGATACAAAGGTCCGCAACAAATCTGAACGGAATCTAAAATCAACCGCCATACCACCTTTTTTCCACAAAAATTTCACCAAACACCCCTTCCGGCCCCCTGCGGAGGGTCACTCACCGGCCCGAAGCGCCTCCAACTGCTCGACGTCCAGCCGCGGATCCCACCGGCACGGAGAGCCGTAGACCTCCTCCACCGCCCGGAGATACTCCCCGATCGGCATCAACCCCATCGCGTCGCGCAGCGAATCGAGCCTTGCGGGCTCCTCCACCGGCCAGAGCCAGCACTGCCGCTCCATGCGCGACGAATCTCCCTCGACCATCCGCGTGAAGGAGACGGTCTGCGTACCGTAGCGCTGCGGACGCTTCTCGCGCATCAGCATCCGGTCGAGCAGCGTCGCATAGCTCGATTTCGAGACCCGGCCGGCCGCCATCTGCTCCTCGATCAGGGGCATCCAGCGCCGCTGCATCTCCAGATCGGCATGGTCGATCACCAGCCAGATCGTTTCGCTCGCCTCATCGGAGATCCCTTCGGGCCATCCGTCCCCCTCCAGCAGATCGGAGACCACACGCTGGTTCTCCGCATCGACCGCCTGCATCCGGGCGTAGGCCGCCATCAGCGAATCGACTGCCGGCGGCATCTGCTGTGACAGGCGGACCACCTCCTCACGCACCGCCTGATCGCGGTCGTGCACCACCCGCAGCAGCGAATCGAGATCCTGCGCCGCAAGATTGAGGCTCCATCCGAGAAGCCCGGCCAGCAAAATGAAGATACGTTTCATGGTAAACGGTATTGAATCGGTACGACAAAAGGTTTCTGAAAACAAAAAATCCCCCAAGGAGGTTGCCGGAGCACACCTTCTTCGGGGATTTCGAACCACAGGTCGGAGCGGGAAATCCTGAGATTCCCCCCCCCTCCACCTGCGTGGAATTACATCTTCTTACCCACGTTGGTCTTCTTGGCAACCTTCGGAGCAGCCGACTTGGCGGCCGTAGCCTTGGGAGCCTTCGGGGCGGCCTTCTTGGCCTCGCCCTCGACCACCGTAGCGTCTTCTACGGCGTCGGTCTTCTTTGCAGCGCTCTTGCGCGAACGACGCGTCTTGGGCTTCGCCTCCGTAGCGGCAGCCGGCGTGATACCGAGCGTGTAGGCCTCGTTGAAGTCCACGAACTCGATGATGCACATCTCGGCACCGTCACCCAGACGGAAACCGGTCTTCAGGATACGCGTGTAACCTCCCGGACGCTCGGCAATCTTCGGGGCGATCGTACGGAAGAGTTCCGTCACGGCCTCCTTCTGCTTCAGGTACGAGAATACGATACGGCGCGAGTGGGTCGTGTCCTCCTTCGACTTGGTAACCAGAGGCTCTACGAACATCCGTACGGCCTTGGCCTTCGCAACGGTGGTTTCGATGCGCTTGTGCAGAATCAGCGACGATGCCATGTTCGAAAGCAGGGCCTTGCGGTGACCTGCCTGACGGCCGAGGTGGTTATAATTCTTATTGTGTCTCATTTAATTAATCTTTGTCAAGTTTGTAGATTGATACGTCCATTCCGAACTTCAGGTTCAGCGAGGCCAGAAGCTCGTCAAGCTCCGTGAGCGACTTCTTGCCGAAGTTGCGGAACTTCAGCAGGTCGTTGCGGTTGAGCTTCACCAGATCGCCAACCGTATCCACGTCGGCAGCCTTCAGACAGTTCAGGGCGCGGACGCTGAGGTCCTGATCCGAGAGCTTCGTCTTCAGCAGCTGGCGCATGTGGAGCACATCCTCGTCGAACTCTTCCGTACCGTTCGTGTCTTCCATGTTGACGGTGATCTTCTCGTCCGAGAAGAGCATGAAGTGCTGGATGAGGATCTTGGCGGCCTCTTTGAGAGCCTCTTTGGGGTGAATCGACCCGTCGGTAGTAATTTCCAAATTCAGCTTCTCGTAGTCGGTCTTCTGCTCGACACGGTAGTTCTCGATCGAGTACTTCACGTTCTTGATCGGCGTGAAGATCGAATCGATCGGGAGCGTTCCGAACTCGCAGTCGGCAGGCGTGTTCTCCTCGGCGGGAACATAACCACGACCCTTGCCGATCGTGAGCGTCATCTGCATCTTCGTTCCCGGGGCCAAGTGACAGATCACCAGGTCGGGATTGAGGACCTTGAAGAACGACAGGTAATTCGAGATATATCCGGCAGTCAGCTCCGTAACACCCGCAACGTTAATGGACACTTTCTCGGCATCCTGATTATCGACTGTGCGGATAAAGCGAACCTGCTTCAGATTGAGGATGATGTTCAACATATCCTCCATCACACCGGGGATAGCGGCAAACTCGTGATCGACACCGGCGACCTTGACAGTCGTGATCGCGTAGCCCTCGAGCGACGAGAGCAGGATCCGACGCAAAGCGTTACCGACAGTCATGCCGAATCCGGGCTCCAGCGGTCGGAACTCGAACTTTCCGAACGACGAAGTGGACTCAAGCATAATAACCTTCTCAGGTTTCTGGAATGCTAATATTGCCATAATTGCGTGAATTTGTTTAATTACTACTTCGAGTACAACTCGACGATAAGCTGCTCCTTGATGTTTTCGGGGATCTCCTCACGCTCGGGCTTCTGGAGGAACTTGCCGCTCATCGTGGCGTTGTCCCACTCCAGCCACGAGTAGCGGCTCTTCGACGAGCCGGCCAGAGATGCCGTGATTACTTCGAGGCTCTTCGACTTTTCGCGAACCGACACGATGTCACCCGCACGCAGCGAGTAGGACGGAATGTTCACTACATTGCCGTTGACGCAGATGTGGCAGTGCGATACCAGCTGACGGGCAGCCGCACGCGTCGGGGCGATACCCAGACGGTAAACGACGTTGTCCAGACGGCACTCGAGCAGCTTCAGCAGGTTCTCACCCGTGATACCGCCCATACGGGCTGCCTGCTCATACGTACGCGAGAACTGCTTCTCGAGCAGTCCGTACGTGAACTTGGCCTTCTGCTTCTCGTTCAACTGCGTGCCGTACTCCGACACCTTCTTGCGCTTGCGCGCCAGACCGTGCTGTCCAGGGGGTACATTGCGCTTCTCGAGCACCTTGTCCGCACCATAGATAGCTTCGCCGAAACGACGGGCGATTTTCGATTTAGGTCCTATGTATTTTCCCATTTTTGTGACTATTTAATAAATCCTGTAAATAATGCCTTTCCGAAGCGGTAATTATACACGACGACGGTTGGGAGCACGGCAGCCATTGTGCGGCAGCGGAGTGACGTCGATGATCTCCATCACCTCGATACCTGCACCGTGGATCGTACGCACGGCCGACTCGCGGCCTGCACCGGGACCTTTGACATAGACCTTCACCTTGCGCAGACCCATGTCGTAAGCGACCTTGGCGCAATCGGCGGCCGAAGTCTGGGCGGCATACGGAGTATTCTTCTTCGAACCACGGAATCCCATCTTACCGGCCGACGACCAGCTGATGACATCACCCACCTCGTTGGTGATGGTGATGATTACGTTGTTGAAAGTGGAGTGTACGTAGGCGTTACCCACGGCACCGACCTTAACAACCTTCTTCTTAACTGTTCCAGTTTTCTTTGCCATAATTCTCTAAAGATTACTTCGTTGCCTTTTTCTTGTTTGCGACGGTCTTCTTGCGGCCCTTGCGGGTACGTGCGTTGTTTTTGGTCGACTGACCGCGGACGGGAAGACCCAGACGGTGACGGATACCACGGTAGCAACCGATATCCATCAGTCGTTTGATGTTCAGCTGAACCATCGAGCGGCACTCGCCCTCGACCTTGAGTCCCATTTCCGAGATCTTCGAACGGATTGCGCCGACCTGTTCATCGGTCCAATCCTGAACCTTGACGTCGTAGCTGATGCCTGCGGCGTCGAGAATCTGACGAGCCGTCGAACGACCGATTCCGTAAATATACGTCAGGCCGATCTCGCCTCTTTTATTTTTCGGTAAATCTACACCGACAATACGTGCCATATTGAAACTTTCTCTTTTTTAACTGATTAAACTAACCCTGGCGCATTTTGAACTTGGGATTCTTCTTGCAAATCACGTAGAGCTTGCCCTTACGCTTTACAATCTTGCAATCCTCGCTTCTCTTCTTGATGGATGCTTTTACTTTCATTTTTCAAGCGATCTAATTATTTGTACCGGAAGGAAATCCGCCCCTTCGTAAGGTCATAGGGCGTCATCTCCACTTTAACTTTATCCCCGGGCAGGATCTTGATGTAGTGCATCCGCATCTTGCCGGAGATATGCGCGGTGAGCACGTGACCGTTGTCCAGTTCGACGCGGAACATCGCGTTCGACAGGGCTTCGATAATCGTGCCGTCGCGTTCGATAGCAGCTTGTTTTGCCATAGAGTTTCAGTTGTTAATTGCCTGTTCGATGATACTGAAGTCCGTAAGGACATCGGGGCCCGACTTGCGAACCGCCACGGCAAACTCGTAGTGAGCCGCCGGCTTGCGGTCACGCGTGCGGACCGTCCAGCCATCCCGTTCAAATACCACCGCTTTGGTCCCCATGTTGATCATGGGTTCGATGCAGATGACCATGCCCTCCTTGAGCAGCGGGCCTCTGCCTCGTGCGCCGTAATTGGGTACACCCGGGTCTTCGTGCATCTTCCGACCCAATCCGTGACCCTCCAGTTCGCGCACCACGCCGTAGCCGAAGCTTTCGGCGTACTCCTGCACGGCTGCCGACACGTCGCCTACGCGGTTGCCGGCCTTCGCCTGTGCCGTACCCTTATGCAGAGCTTCTTTGGTGACCTCCATAAGTTGCCGAACCTCGGGGGCAACTTCTCCAACGGCGAACGTATAAGCCGAATCACCAACAAACCCCTTCATAAACGTACCACAATCGACCGAAACGATGTCACCCTCCTTGAGGATGCATTTCGAGGATGGGATACCGTGAACCACCTGCTCGTTGACCGAGATGCACAACGATGCAGGATATCCCTGATATCCGAGGAAAGCGGGTACTGCCCCGTGCGACCGGATAAACTCCTCGGCTATACGGTCCAACTCCAGGGTCGAGATCCCCGGACGGATGTGACGCCCCACTTCCGCCAGGGTCTTCGACACCAGAATATTGTTCTCGCGGAGCAATTCAATCTCCTCGTCTGTTTTCAAATAGATCATTATCTCTGATAATAACTCTTCGGAAAAACTCCTAATGACGACCCTGGATACGTCCGGTCTTCATCAGACCATCGTAATGGCGCATCAGCAGGTAGCTCTCGATCTGCTTCAGAGTGTCGAGCACCACGCCGACCATGATCAGCAGCGACGTTCCGCCGTAGAAGTAGGCGAACGACTGCTGAATGCCGAGGAACCGCATGGCCAGTGCCGGCAGGATTGCCACGATGGCCAGGAAGAACGACCCGGGGAGCGTGATACGCGTCATGATGGTATCGATGTAGTTCACCGTCTGCTTGCCCGGCTTTACACCCGGGATGAAGCCGCCGTTGCGCTTCATGTCATCGGCCATCATTTGAGGGTTGATGATAATCGCCGTGTAGAAATAGGTGAAGGCGATCACCAGCACTGCCAGCGTAAAGTTGTACCAGAAGCCGGTCATCGAGCTGAAGGCAGCGGCGAAGGCCGTTCCGGAGAAGAGTGCCGGGATGAACATCAGTGCCTGAGCGAAGATGATCGGCATCACGTTGGCCGCATTCATCTTCAGCGGAATGTACTGACGAACACCTCCGTACTGCTTGTTACCGACAATACGTTTGGCATACTGCACAGGCACCTTGCGGACGGCCTGTACCAGGGCAATCGTTGCCATGAAGACAAGGAAGAGCAGAATCAGCTCGACGATGAGCATGATGGCGCTGCCGGCAGCGGTCTGCAGGCGGGCGTTGACCTCGGCGAGCAGGGCGTGCGGAAGGCGCGCCACGATGCCGATCATGATGATCAGCGAGATACCGTTACCGATACCCTTGTCAGTGATCTTCTCACCAAGCCACATGATGAACATGGTGCCGGCAATGAGGATCGTCGTCGCATAGGCTACGAAGCCGAAAGAGTTGCCGTAGACGAACGCACCGGGAACCTGGTGATAGAGGTTGGCGATGTAGGCCGGGCCCTGGAGGATCAGCACGCCGATCGTCAGGAAACGGGTCCACTGGTTCATCTTGCGGCGGCCGCTCTCACCCTCCTTCTGCATCTTCTGGAAATACGGAATCATCATGCCCATGAGCTGGATGATGATCGAGGCGGTGATGTACGGCATGACTCCGAGTGCAAAGATCGCCGCATTGCCAAATGCACCGCCAGAGAATACGTTCAACAGACCCAGAAGTCCGTTACCTTCCAACTGGCTGGCATACGCCGATCCCTCTCCCAGGGCGTTGGGATTGATACCCGGAATCACCACGAAACTGCCCAGACGATACACAAGCAGAAGTCCGATCGTGTACAGGACACGCTTGCGGAGCTCCTCGATCTTGTAGATGTTCTTGAGCGTTTCTACCAATTTCTTGTTGGTCGCCAATAGAGCGATGATCACTATAAAGACGATACCAACAACGAGATACTGATTCATAGTTATCGGGTTCTAAGGTTCTTACAGTTTTTCTACGCTACCGCCGGCAGCCGTGATGGCGGCCTCGGCACTCTTCGAGAAGGCGTGAGCCTTGACGGCAAGAGCCTTCGTCAGAGCACCGTTTCCGAGGATCTTCACCTTGTCGTTCGACGAGATGAAACCTGCAGCGATAAGCGTATCGACCGTAATCTCCGAAAGCTGCTTCTTGGCAGCCAGGTCTTCGAGTGCACCCAGGTTGATGGCCTTGAACTCGACGCGCTTGAGGTTCGTGAAGCCGAACTTCGGCAGACGACGCTGGAGAGGCATCTGACCGCCCTCGAAACCGAGCTTGCGCGAGTAGCCCGAACGCGACTGCGCACCCTTGTGACCACGGGTTGCGGTACCACCGTGCCCCGAACCGGCACCCCGACCGATTCGCTTGTCGTGGTGCGTTGAACCCTTTGCAGGTTTGAGATTATTGAGTTCCATGTTGCTTGTAAATCGTTAGCCGTTAAACTTATTGCGCGACGACCTCGACCTTGACGAGGTGCTTCACGCGCTCGATCATACCCTTGATGATCACCGAATCGTCGTGCTCGACGCTGGCGTTGATCCGCTTCAGGCCCAGTGCGTCGAGGTTCTTGCACTGACGCTCGGTTGCTCCGATGCGGCTTTTGATCTGGGTGATTTTCAATCTTGCCATTTCCTTTGGGAGAATTAACCGTTAAACACCTGGTTCATCGAGATACCGCGTACGCGGGCGATGCTGGCGGCGTCGCGCAGTTCGCAAAGGGCGCCGATGGTGGCCTTCACGAGGTTGTGCGGGTTCGACGAGCCCTTGCTCTTTGCCAGCACGTTCTTCACGCCTACCGACTCCAGTACGGCACGCATGGCACCGCCGGCGATGATACCCGTACCGGGTGCGGCCGGACGAATCATCACGAGCGATCCGTCATAGCGATACTCCTGCTTGTGGGGAATCGTGCCGTTGATAACCGGGATCTTGATGAGGTTTTTCTTGGCATCCTCGACGCCTTTGGCGATGGCAGCCTGTACCTCCGAAGCCTTGCCCAGGCCGTAACCTACGACGCCGTCCTCGTTGCCCACGACTACGATTGCCGAGAAGCTGAACGTACGACCGCCCTTGGTCACCTTGGTAACACGCTGAATGCTTACGAGCCGGTCCTTGAGTTCGAGGTCGCTCGTGCGAACTTTCTTTATGTTGGTATTTGCCATGATCGATTAGAATTTAAGACCGCCTTCGCGAGCTGCTTCGGCCAGCTGTTTTACTCTTCCGTGATAGAGGTAACCGTTACGGTCGAATGCCACGGCCGTGATACCTTTTGCAGCGGCGCGCTCGGCTGCGAGCTTTCCGACGAGGGCAGCGATTTCGCACTTGGTTTTACCCGCAGCGGCCTCGGCGATCTGCTTGTCAAGCGACGATGCCGTAGCAAGCGTTACGCCGGCCTGGTCATCGATGAACTGCACGTAGATCTGCTTGTTGCTGCGGAAAACAGTCATACGCGGCTGTTCGGGCGTTCCGCTGACGATTTTGCGGATACGCATCTTGATCCGCTCTCTTCTTTCTATCTTGTTCAGTGACATAATTTCAGACTATTTACTATTTTGCACCAGCGGACTTACCGGCCTTACGACGGAGCTGTTCGCCTACGAACTTGATACCCTTGCCCTTGTAGGGTTCCGGCTTGCGCAGCGAGCGGAGCTTGGCGGCAACCTGGCCGATGAGCTGCTTGTCGATCGACTTCAGCGTTACGATCGGGTTACCCTTCTTCTCGGTCACGGCCGTTGCGGTGATCTCCTTCGGCAGGAGGAAGTGGGTATCGTGCGAATAGCCGAGGCTCATCTCGAGCACCTGGCCCTTGACTTCGGCCTTGTAGCCGACGCCGACGAGCTCCTGCTTGATCTCGTAGCCCTTCGATACGCCGACAACCATGTTGTGGATCAGCGCGCGATAGAGGCCATGCAGCGAGCGGTGACGGGGCTGGTTGGTCGGACGCGATACGAACACCGCGGGAATCTCCTTGCCCGTGTGGGGATCCGTGTGCGTGCTGACCTCTACCTTGATGTCCGAGTCAACCTTCTGACTCAGCGATCCAAGCGGCCCTTTCACGCTTACCGTGTTGTCGGGAGCGACCTCGACGGTGACTCCGGCAGGCAAGTTTACAGGTAATTTACCAATTCTTGACATTGCGTTGATTTTTAATAATTAGTAGATGTAGCACAGCACCTCGCCGCCGACGTTTTCCTTACGTGCCTTGGCGTCGGTCATAATGCCTTTGGAAGTCGAGAGGATGGCGATACCCAGACCGTTCAGAACGCGGGGCATGTCCGAAACCGACGCATACTGACGAAGACCCGGGCGGCTGACGCGCTTGAGGTTCTTGATGGCGTTGGTTTTCGTAGCGGCATCCCACTTCAGAGCGATCTTGATCGAAGGATGGCCCTTCTCATCGGTGTCGAACTTGTAGGCGAGGATGTAGCCCTGCTCATAGAGGATCTTGGTGATCTCCTGCTTAATTTTTGAACCGGGAGCTTCAACCACCTTGTGGTTGGCTTTCACCGCGTTTCTAATTCTGGTCAGAAAGTCCGCAATAGGATCAGTCATAACGAATAGAAGTTAAAAATTAAATGAATAAAAAGTTTTCTTACTGGTTTGGCTTTCAGAGACTTGACCGTCGGCACCTCTCTACTTCCAGATCCGGATGCCTCACGTCAGCCCCTTTGGCCGGACGCCCGTGGACACGCGTTCGCATACGCACACGAGCGCCCAAAAGCGCGCAAATATACGCATTATTTCCCAACTATCCAAGATTATCGCCTGATTTTTAGCGATTTTCCGGTCCGGTACGGATACGGGAAATGTTAGCACACGACAAGTTGCTAACATTGCACCGTACAGCCTATCCCGTTCTACAACCCGGAAACCGGTCATCGTCCCTCCGCACAACGCGCCGCTCCTGCGAGAGGCTGTAATACGGAAACGCGATTCCGGCTCTTGGTCCGAGAAATCTGTAACCCAGTGTCCGGCTTTTCGTTACGCCCCACATATCGGGAAGTTACCGCTTGTGGCGGCACTTTCCCCGATACTGTGACGTATCTACATGGGTCGAACACCCTTATTGGCTCCGGCTCCTCCGCGGCACGTGCCGCACAGGCTCATCACCTTCCGGAATCCGGAACCTTCTTTATCACTCCAAGGCCTCGTGGTCGGGACTGGATCGAGACGGGAGATACGGTCGGAACACATCTGCGCCCTTCCGTCCGTTTTCGCGGCTCTCCACCGTTCACAGCTCTCCACCGTTCGCGGTTCTCCGCCCTTCGCGGCTCCCCGCCTTTTACGGCGTCTCACCTCTTAGGCGTCTCACCTTTTACAGCGTCGCTCCCCTCTCTTCACCTCTCACCGCCCCCGGGGGCCCCGGGACTACCAGCTGGCCTTCGTAACGCCCGGGATCAGCCCCTTGGATGCCATCTCGCGGAACTGGATACGGCTGATGCCGAACAGACGGATGTATCCTTTGGGACGGCCCGTGATCTTGCAGCGATTGTGCTGGCGGATGGGGTTGGAGTTGCGCGGAAGCTTCGACAGAGCCTGCCAAGCCTCCTCGTGGTCCATTTCACCGCTCTTCACCTTGGCAGCGATCTCGTCACGCTTGTGCTGATAGCGCTTTGCCAGTTTCGCACGCTTCACCTCGCGGGCTTTCATCGATTCTTTTGCCATAGCTTAGTTCTTTTTAGCGTTTTTGAAAGGAAGTCCGAAATCGCGCAGCAGGGCATAAGCCTCCTCGTCGGTCTTCGCCGTGGTGACGAAGGTGATCTCCATACCGAAGATCTTGGTGATCTTGTCGATGTCGATCTCCGGGAAGATGATCTGCTCGCTGATGCCGAGGGTGTAGTTGCCCTTGCCATCGAACTTCTCGTTGATACCCTTGAAGTCGCGGATACGCGGCAGGGCCACGGCGATCAGACGCTCGAGGAACTCGTACATCTTGTTGTCGCGCAGCGTGACGCGTACGCCGATCGGCATGCCCTTACGCAGCTTGAAGTTGGAGATATCCTTCCGCGAACGGGTCTGAACGGCCTTCTGACCGGCGATCTGCGTAAGCTCGGCCTGAGCCACGTCGATGAGCTTCTTGTCGGCGACAGCCTGGCCCATTCCCTGGTTGATGACGATCTTGGTGAGTTTCGGGCACTGCATGATGCTCGTGTAGCCGAACTCCTTCATAAGGGCAGGTTTGATCTGCTCCTTATACTGGGTCTTGAGTGTAGGTACGTAAGCTGCCATTATTTGATCTCCTCCCCTGACTTTTTAGCGAAACGAACTAATTTACCTTTGGCGTCGAGCTTGCGGCCGACCTTGGTAGGCTTGCCCGACTTGGGGTCGATGAGCATGAGGTTCGATACGTGGATCGGGGCCTCTTTCTCAACGATACCGCCCTGGGGGTTCTTGGCATTGGGCTTGGTCGCCTTCTTGCAGAGGTTGACTCCCTCGACGATGGCGCGCTGCTTGGAGACTTCGACCTTCAGGACTTTGCCCTGCTGGCCCTTCGAGTCACCGGCCATGACCTGAACCTGATCCCCTTTCTTAATATGCAATTTCATATCCGAAATAGTTTTTATGATTACAATACTTCGGGTGCGAGGGAGATGATCTTCATGTACTGGTCACGCAGCTCACGTGCTACGGGGCCGAAGATACGAGTACCGCGCATTTCACCCTGGTTGTTGAGCAGCACCACGGCGTTGTCGTCGAAACGAATGTACGAACCGTTGGCACGTCTGATTTCCTTCGTGGTGCGGACCACGACAGCCTTCGACACGGCACCCTTCTTGACATCGCCCGAAGGGGTGGCGCTCTTGACGGCTACCACGATTTTGTCGCCGATCGATGCATAGCGACGCTTCGTACCACCGAGCACGCGGATGCAGAGTACCTCCTTTGCTCCGCTGTTGTCGGCTACTACGAGTCTACTTTCCTGTTGTATCATAACTACTTAGCTCTTTCAATGATTTGTACTAATCTCCAACGCTTCGTTTTGCTGAGCGGGCGGGTCTCCATGATCCGCACCGTATCGCCCTCCTTGCAGGTTTCGTCGAGCGACTCGGCTACGAACTTGGTGGTCTTGTTCACGAACTTGCCGTAGATAGGATGCTTCACCTTTCGGGCAACGGCCACGACGATCGTCTTGGCCATTTTGTTGCTGACAACCACACCGATACGCTCTTTTCTAAGATTTCTTTCCATAGTTGTACTACTTATTTAGCGTTTTTTTGACGCAGAATCGTCAGCATGCGAGCTATATCTCTGCGGTTCTTCTTGATGATCGACGGGTTTTCGATGGGGGACACGGCATGCTGCACCTTGAGCTTTGCGAGCTGGGCCTTTTCGCCTTCGATGCGCTCCTGCAGGTCCTTGATCGAAATATCCTTGATTTCTGCACTTTTCATGTTGTGTCTCCCTTAAATAGTGGTTTCGACGTAGTCACGCCGTACGATGAACTTGGTGGTGATCGGCAGCTTCTGGGCTCCCAGACGGAGAGCCTCCTGTGCTACTGCCAGGGGCACCCCTTCGGCCTCGAAGAGGATGCGGCCCGGCGTAACGGGCGCTACGAATCCTTCCGGATTACCCTTACCTTTACCCATTCGGACTTCGGCGGGCTTCTTCGTGATCGGTTTATCGGGGAAGATGCGGATCCAGAGCTGACCCTCACGCTTCATGCAACGAGTGATGGCCTGACGCGCCGCCTCGATCTGACGACCGGTAATCCACGACGCCTCGAGAGCCTTGATTGCGAACGATCCGTATGCAAGCTGGTTACCTCTTTGAGCGATACCTTTCATACGGCCTTTCTGCATTCTTCTAAATTTGGTCTTTTTCGGCTGTAACATGTTAGTTCTGCTTTAAAAAGGTCCTACTTACTACTGATTGTTGTTGCGACGGTCGCCACCGCGGCGTCCGCGACGCTTGCGACGCTCACCGCGCTCGCCACGCTCGCCCGAGGGAGCCTGGGCCGATGCACCGGCGATCTCGAACAGGTCGCGCTTGCCATAGACGATGCCCTGGCAGATCCATACCTTCACTCCGAGGATACCCACCTTCGTGAGGGCTTCGGTCAGGCAGTAATCGATATCTGCGCGGAACGTATGCAGCGGAATACGACCCTCCTTGACGGTCTCCGTACGGGCCATTTCGGCGCCGCCGACACGGCCGGCAACCTGGATCTTGATACCCTCGGCGCCCATGCGCATCGTCGAAGCGACGGCGGTCTTCACGGCACGGCGGAACGAAACGCGGCCCTCGAGCTGACGGGCGATGTTCTGACCCACGATGACGGCGTCAACCTCCGGACGCTTTACCTCGAAGATATTGATCTGAATCTCCTTGCCGGTGAGCTTCTTGAGCTCCTCCTTGAGTTTGTCGACCTCCTGGCCGCCCTTGCCGATGATGATACCCGGGCGGGCCGTCGAAATCGTAACCGTCACGAGTTTGAGCGTACGCTCGATGATGATCTTCGAGATCGACGCCTTGGCCAGACGGACGTTCAGATACTTGCGGATCTTGGCGTCTTCTACGAGTTTGTCGGAGAAGTCCTTGCCGCCGAACCAGTTCGAATCCCAGCCGCGGATGATACCAAGACGATTTGCTATCGGATTAACTTTCTGTCCCATCTGTTTTACTTGTTTTCAACGGTTTTTTCAACGGTTACCATTTTGTCGACAACGATCGTCACGTGGTTCGAGCGCTTGCGGATCCGGTGGGCACGGCCCTGGGGGGCTGCCTGGATACGCTTGAGCATGCGGCCACCGTCAACGAACACCTCCTTGACGCAGAGCTTCGTGTCCTCGAGACGCTCGTTCTCGTTCTTGGCCTCCCAGTTGGCGATAGCCGACTTGAGGAGCTTCTCCATACGGATCGAGGCCTCCTTCTTCGAATAACGCAGGATGCCCAGCGCCTTGTTGATCTCAACGCCGCGGATGATGTCGGCCACCAGGCGCATCTTGCGGGGCGAGGTCGGGCAATCACGCATGATGGCGATTGCCTTCTGCTTCTTTTCGGCCTTCAGTTTTTCGGCCATATTTGCTTTTCTTGCACCCATTTTCTACCTATTTTTTCTTGTTACCGGCATGACCGCGGAAGTTGCGGGTGGGAGCGAACTCCCCGAGTTTGTGTCCTACCATGTTCTCAGTCACGTAGACCGGGATGAATTTGTTTCCGTTGTGGACAGCGATCGTCTGGCCGACAAAGTCGGGAGAGATCATGCTTGCACGCGACCACGTCTTGATTACCGCCTTCTTGTTACCCTCGGCCTGGGCTACCACCTTTGCCTCGAGTTTGGGGTCGATAAACGGTCCTTTTTTTAATGAACGGCTCATTATGTACTCTTATTTAATTATTTTTTCTTCTTGGAAATAATGAACTTCGAAGTGGTCTTCTTCGGATTACGCGTCTTGTAACCCTTGGCAAGCAGACCCTTGCGCGAACGGGGGTGACCTCCGGATGCACGGCCTTCACCACCACCCATCGGGTGATCGACAGGGTTCATCACGACGCCACGGTTGCGCGGACGACGGCCGAGCCAGCGCTCGCGACCGGCCTTACCCGACTGCTCGAGGCTGTGGTCGAGGTTCGACACCACGCCTACCGTTGCGCGGCAAGTTACGAGTACCATACGAGTCTCGCCCGAAGGCAGCTTGATGATGGCGAATTTGCCCTCACGAGCCAGCAGCTGGGCGTACGATCCGGCCGAACGGGCCATGGCGGCTCCCTGACCGGGGTAGAGTTCGATGTTGTGAATTACGGTTCCCAGAGGAATCTCGCTCAGGAAGAGCGTGTTGCCGACCTCAGGAGCAACGCCTGCGCCGCTCATGACGGTCTGACCCACCTGGAGTCCGTTGGGTGCGATGATGTAGCTCTTCTCGCCGTCGGCGTATACCAGCAGAGCGATACGTGCCGTACGGTTCGGGTCATACTCGATCGACTTTACGGTTGCAGCGATGCCGTCCTTCGCGCGCTTGAAGTCGACATTACGATACATCTGCTTGTGGCCGCCGCCGATGTAGCGTACGGTCATCTTACCGGCGTTGTTACGGCCGCCCGTGCTCTTTTTGGGGCTGAGGAGCGACTTCTCCGGCGTCGACTTGGTGATCTCGTCGAACGTGCCGATAATCTTATGTCTCGTACCTGCGGTTACAGGTTTAAATTTTCTTACTGCCATCTTCGTTAGATATTACTGTAAAAATCGATCTTGTCTCCATCCTTCAAGGTGACGATCGCCTTCTTGAAGTTGTTCGCACGACCTTCGAGCAGACCGGCCTTCGTATAACGGCTCTTGAGCTTGCCCATGTAGTTCACGGTGTTGACATCCGTCACCACGACGTTGTACATCTGCTCGACGGCATTGCGGATTTGCAGTTTGTTAGCCCTCACGTCAACGATAAAACCGTAGCGATTCAACTTTTCGCCCTGAATCGTCATTTTCTCGGTCAAAACGGGCTTAATAATAATGTTCATTGTAAGTCTTGCGTTTTTAAGCTAACATCGTATTCAATACATTCTCGGCACCCTCCACCATCACGATGGCCGATGCGTTCATCACGTCGTACGTGCAGACGTTCTGAGCCAGTACCGGCTTTACGTAGGGAAGGTTGCGGCACGACATCTGCAGGTTGACGTTCGACTCCGGAAGTACGAGCAGTACCTTCTTGTCGTCGACCTTCAGTGCCTGAGCCAGCGCTGCGACGGTCTTCGTCTTGGGGGCATCCATCGTGATGGCCTCCACCACGCTGATCACGCCTGCCTGTGCCTTGTACGTCAGAGCGCTGCGACGGGCCAGCTGCTTGAGCTTCTTGTTGAGCTTGAAGCTGTAGTCGCGGGGCTGGGGACCGAATACACGGCCGCCTCCCGGGAAGAGCGGCGAGAGGATGCTGCCGCAACGGGCACCGCCGGTACCCTTCTGACGCTTCAGCTTGCGCGTCGAACCGGCAACTTCGTTACGCTGCTTCGACTTGTGCGTACCCTGACGCTGATCGGCCAGGTACTGCTTTACGTCGAGATAGATTGCGTGGTCATTAGCCTCCACGCCGAAAACGGCATCCGAAAGGACTACCTTACGACCCGTTTCTTGACCCTGGGTGTTCAATACAGCTAATTCCATACTACTTCTCAATCGTTAAATAAGCACCTTTGGCTCCCGGAATCGAACCCTTCACGAGGATCAGGTTGCTCTCGGGAATAACTTTCAAAACTTTCAGGTTCAGAACCTTGACCTGCTCGCCGCCCATCTGGCCGGGGAGACGCTTGCCCTTGAATACGCGCGAAGGGTAAGACGATGCACCCAGCGAACCGGGCTTGCGCTGACGGTTGTGCTGGCCGTGAGTCTGGCCGCCGACGCCGCCGAAGCCGTGACGTTTCACAACGCCCTGGAAGCCTTTACCTTTCGAGATCCCGGTCACGTCGACCCAGTCTTCCTCGGTGAAGAGGTCTACGGTCAGCGTGTCGCCGAGTGCCACTTCGGGCATCCCCTTGAACTCTGCCAACTTGCGCTTCGGGGTCGTGCCGGCTTTCTTGAAGTGACCTAACAAACTGCTGGTGGTGTGCTTTTCACTTTTCTCGTCATAGGCAATCTGAACCGCCTCGTAGGAGTCCTTCTCGACGGTTTTGATTTGCGTAACAACGCACGGACCAGCCTCAATGACAGTGCATGGTATGTTCTTACCCTCGGCACTGTAAACGGAAGTCATTCCGATTTTCTTTCCAATAAGTCCTGACATTTGTTGTCAATTGTTTGTTATAAATGTGTAAAGTGAAGTTCAGTCCGGGCCACTCGCTCCTTGCGGATTTTCCCGAGCTCCTCCGCACGACCTCATTGCCATGCGGAGGCTCAGGGAGTGGCTTTGCGGGAGGCGGTGATTCGGTTGCCCACGTCGGGATCGGATTCTTTTTTCCGTCGCCCGGCCTGGATCCGCCCGTCTCACTACGCCGCGTGGAAAGGGTTCACCTCTCCTCCCCGCCGGGGGATCAGACCTTGATCTCGACCTCGACGCCCGAAGGAAGTTCGAGCTTCATCAGTGCGTCGATCGTCTTGGGCGTCGACGAGTAGATGTCGAGAATCCGCTTGAAGGTGCAGAGCTGGAACTGCTCGCGGGCTTTCTTGTTGACGAAAGTCGAGCGGTTGACCGTAAAAATCTGTTTGTGCGTGGGGAGGGGCACCGGGCCGCTGACAACGGCGCCCGTGCTCTTCACGGTCTTAACGATCTTTTCGGCCGACTTGTCGACCAGATTGTGATCGAACGACTTTAACTTGATTCTAATCTTCTGGTTCATATCGTTTGCTTATTCTATATCCTTACGTTTACCGCTTGCTTTCTCGATGATCTCCTTGGCGAGGCTTGCGGGTACCTCCTCGAAGTGCGAGAACTCCATCGACGAAGTTGCACGACCCGACGAGATGGTACGCAGAACGGTTACATAACCGAACATCTCTGCCAGAGGCACCTTGGCCTTCACCACGCGGGCCGTACCCTTGGTCTCCATGCCGGTGATCTGACCGCGACGCTTGTTCAGGTCGCCGATGATGTCACCCATGTTCTCCTCGGGAGTTACGACCTCGACCGACATCACGGGCTCGAGGATCACCGAACCGGCCTTCGGAGCGGCAGCACGGTAACCGTTGCGGGCAGCGATTTCGAACGACAACTGGTCGGAGTCGACGGGGTGGAACGAACCATCAAGCAGCGTCACCTTCATCGAGTCCATCGGATAGCCGGCGAGAGCACCGTTGGCCATGGCCGACTCGAAGCCCTTCTGAACCGAGGGGATGAACTCCTTCGGGATGTTACCGCCCTTAACCTGATCGACGAACTCCAGACCCATCTTGCCTTCGCTGGCGGGACCGATTTCGAAGATGATGTCGGCGAACTTACCGCGACCACCGGTCTGCTTCTTGAAGACCTCACGGTGCTGGATCGTCTTCGTAAGAGCCTCCTTGTAGTTAACCTGCGGAGCGCCCTGGTTGATCTCGACGCCGAACTCACGGCGCAGACGGTCGACGATGATATCGAGGTGGAGCTCACCCATACCGCTGATCACCGTCTGACCCGAATCCTCGTCGGTGTGAACCGTGAAGGTGGGGTCCTCTTCGGCCAGCTTCGCAAGGGCGATGCCCAGCTTGTCGAGGTCCTTCTGGGTCTTGGGCTCTACGGCCAGACCGATCACCGGCTCGGGGAAGGTCATCTGCTCGAGTACGATCGGAGCGTCCTCGGCGCAGAGGGTATCACCCGTGCGGATCTCCTTGAAACCTACGGCTGCGCAGATATCGCCGGCGCTGACGCTCTCCAGCGGGTTCTGCTTGTTGGCGTGCATCTGATAGAGACGGCTGATACGCTCACGTTTGCCGCTGCGCGAGTTGTAGACGTACGAACCGGCATCGAGTTTACCCGAGTATACGCGTACGAAGGCCAGACGACCTACGAACGGGTCGGTAGCGATCTTGAAGGCCAGACCGCAGAAGGGCTCGTCCTCCGAAGCGTGACGCACCTCTTCCTGATCGGTCTTGGGGTTGATACCGTGTACGGGGGGCACATCCAGCGGCGAGGGCAGGAAGGCCATCACGTAGTCGAGCAGCTTCTGCACGCCCTTGTTGTGGAACGACGAACCGCAGAGCATCGGCACGAGCTGCATCGAGATCGTAGCCTTGCGGATAGCGGCCAGAAGTTCGTCGGGAGTGATCGAATCGGGATCCTCGAAGAACTTCTCCATCAGCGCGTCGTCGGTCGAAGCGACCTCCTCGATGAGCTTGGCGCGCCACTCGGCGGCCTCGGCCTTCATCGACTCCGGAATCTCGCGGATCTCGAAGTTGTCGCGCACGGTCTTGTCGTCGAAGTAGTAGATGGCGTTATTATAAATAAGGTCTACCAGACCCTCGAACTTGTCCTCGGCACCGATGGGGAGGACAACCGGGAGAGCCGTAGCACCGAAGTGCTCCTTGATCTGTGCGCAGACCGAAAGGAAGTCGGCACCCGTACGGTCCATCTTGTTGACGTAGCCGATACGCGGAACGTGATACTTGTCGGCCTGGTGCCATACGGTCTCCGACTGGGGCTCCACGCCGCCGACGGCGCAGAACGTGGCGATGGCGCCGTCCAGCACACGCAGCGAACGCTCCACCTCGACGGTGAAGTCAACGTGTCCCGGGGTATCGATCAGGTTGATCTGATACTGGTGGTCCTTGTAGTGCCAGAAGGCCGTCGTAGAGGCCGAGGTGATGGTGATACCGCGCTCCTGCTCCTGGACCATCCAGTCCATGGTAGCGCCGCCCTCGTGCACCTCGCCGATCTTGTGGGTCTTACCCGTGTAGAAAAGGATTCGCTCGGACGTGGTGGTCTTACCGGCATCGATGTGGGCCATGATACCGATATTACGCGTATAATGTAAGTCTCTGGTTGCCATTTCTGAGTTCTGTGTTTAGAATCTGAAGTGAGCGAATGCCTTGTTGGCCTCTGCCATGCGGTGCATCTCCTCCTTGCGTTTGTAGGCGGCACCCTGCTGGTTGTAGGCGTCCATGATTTCAGCTGCGAGCTTATCAGCCATGGTCTTGCCGGCGCGCTTGCGGGAATAGAGGACAAGGTTTTTCATGGAAATAGAAATCTTGCGCTCCGGACGAACCTCCATAGGAACCTGGAACGTTGCGCCACCGATACGCTTCGATTTCACTTCGACTTGGGGCGTGATGTTCTCCAGGGCCTGTTTCCAGATTTCCAGCGGAGATTTATCAGCATCCTTCATCTTCTTGCCGACGATTTCGAGCGAGTCGTAGAAAATCGTGTAGGCAATACTCTTCTTACCATCCAGCATGAGGTTGTTCACGAAACGGGTCACGGCCACGTCTCCGAACTTCGGATCCGGAAGTAGAATTCGCTTTCTTGGCTTAGCTTTTCTCATTGCTATTGTTGTTGTCTAAAAAATGTTACTCAAGTGAGAGTTCGGGGGTTGATTACTTGCCTGCCTTGGGGCGCTTGGCACCGTACTTCGAGCGACGCTGGCGACGACCGTCCACGCCGGCCGAGTCGAGGGCGCCACGTACGAGGTGATAACGAACACCGGGGAGATCCTTCACACGTCCGCCACGGACCAGAACGATCGAGTGTTCCTGGAGGTTGTGGCCCTCTCCGGGGATGTAGGCATTGACCTCCTTGCCGTTGGTCAGACGCACACGAGCCACCTTACGCATAGCCGAGTTAGGCTTCTTGGGGGTCGTGGTGTACACACGCGTGCAGACGCCACGGCGCTGGGGACAAGCGGCCAGTGCGGGGGACTTGGATTTGTCCTCCAGCGTCAGACGGCCGTTTCTCACTAACTGTTGAATAGTTGGCATTGTAAAAACTGTCCTTTAATGGTTAAAAAATCTATTTCCATTGTCCAAAATGGACTGCAAAGGTACGCATTTTTTTGGAAATACAATATATAAGCCCATCTTTTTTCGCCTTTTTTCAGGATTTTGCGCCTTCCTCGATTCTTTTTGCTGATCGTTTTTCAGAAACTATTTTCGACAGCTTATAATAAAAATTGCAATATACTATCGATCAACAATTTACGCGACGATGGTCTATTCGGACGGCAAAGGTGCCAGAATCACCGCCCGGGGAGCCCGCAGAGACGCGTGCAAAAGCCCGAAGTTCTACGCCGACCGACGCCCGTAACCCCCTATTGCGACGGGGGTTTGCACCGCACCCCGGACCGCCGCCCCGCTGCAAAAATCCGTATGCGGAACGACCCTCCGCAACCCGCCTCGCAAACGATCCGCACAATCCGTTCCCGGAGGGGAGCCGAATGCTGCCGCCAACCTCTTCCGAAGGAGTGGAGTCCGCGGGATGACCGGGGCTTCCGAAGGGGTGGAGTCTGCGGAACGGACGGGGCTTCCGAACATCCGCCGTCAACCTCTCCCGAAGACAGCGCCGGCGGAGCAGACAGACCCTTCGGACATTCCCTGCCACCCCCGCGAAAATACCGCCTGCGGGACAAGCCCGCCTTCCGAACATCCGCCGTCCTCGGGGAAAATAACACATGCAGGGCCGACAGGCTTCCCGAACATCCGCAGCCCCGCAGAAGAGCGACGCAGCGGACCGTCGGCCGTCCGCCGCAGCTACGATCGCACGGCCCCGGAAACGACGGAGATCCCACCCGCGCGTAAAGAATGGTCGAAAAGGGTTCAATCTGAAAAACTTTTCGTATTTTTGCGGGAAAATCGACAATCAATCAATACACGATATGGAGTACAATTTCAAGGAGATCGAGCCGAAATGGCAACAGCGTTGGCGCGAGCGGAAGACCTACAAGGTCGAGATCGACCCCACGCGACCGAAATTCTACGTGCTGGACATGTTCCCCTACCCGTCGGGAGCGGGACTTCACGTCGGCCACCCGCTGGGCTATATCGCCTCGGACATCTACTCACGCTATAAACGGCTCAAGGGCTTCAACGTCCTCCACCCGATGGGCTACGACGCCTTCGGACTGCCGGCCGAGCAGTATGCCATCCAGACGGGCCAGCACCCGGCCGTCACCACCGAGAAGAACATCGCCCGCTATCGCGAACAGCTCGACAAGATCGGCTTCTCGTTCGACTGGGACCGCGAGGTGCGCACGTGCGACCCCTCCTACTACAAGTGGACGCAGTGGGCCTTCCTCGAGATGTTCTCCCACTACTACGACAACCGCCGCCGGCAGGCCCGCCCGATCGAGGAGCTCGTGGCCGCCTTCGCCACGTCGGGCACCGAAGGGATCGACGCCGCCTCGACGCAGGAGCTGCACTTCACGGCCCAGGAGTGGAACGCCTGGGACGAGAAGCGCCGCGAACAGGTGCTGCAGAACTACCGCCTGGCCTTCCGGGCCGACACGATGGTCAACTGGTGTCCGAAACTGGGCACGGTGCTGGCCAACGACGAGGTGCACGACGGGCTCTCGGTGCGCGGCGGATACCCGGTCGAGCAGAAGCGCATGAAGCAGTGGCTGCTGCGTGTGACGGCCTACGCCCAGCGGATGCTCGACGGGCTCGACAAGCTCCAGTGGAGCGACTCGCTCAAGGAGATCCAGCGCAACTGGATCGGCCGCTCGGAGGGTGCCCAGGTCTTCTTCGACATCCAGGGTTCGGACCGCAAGCTCGAGATCTTCACGACGCGTCCCGATACGATCTTCGGCGTGACGTTCATGGTGATCGCCCCCGAGCACGAATGGGTCGGCGAGCTGACCACGCCGGAGAACCGCGCCGCCGTCGAGGCCTACATCGAGGAGACGAAGAAGCGTTCGGAGCGTGACCGCATCGCCGACACGAAACGCGTGAGCGGCGTGGCGACGGGTTCGTACGCCATCAACCCCTTCTCGGGACGGGCCATCCCGATCTACATCTCGGACTACGTGCTGGCCGGCTACGGAACGGGCGCCATCATGGCCGTTCCGGCCCACGACTCGCGCGACTGGGCCTTCGCCCGCCACTTCGGCCTGGAGATCATCCCGGTGGTCGAGGGGGGCGACGTCGAGAAGGAGTCCTACGACGCCAAGTCGGGACGGATGATCAACTCGGACTTCCTCAACGGTATGGATGTCAAGGAGGCCATCCAGCGAATGTTCGCCGAGGTCGAGCGCCGCGGACGCGGCAAGCGGCTGGTGAACTACCGCCTGCGCGACGCCATCTTCTCGCGCCAGCGCTACTGGGGCGAGCCCTTCCCGATCTACTACAAGGACGATACGGCCTACCCGCTGCCGATGGACAAGCTGCCGCTCGAGCTCCCGCCGATCGAGAACTTCGGCCCCACGGAGCAGGGCGAACCGCCGCTGGCCCGCGTCAAGGGGTGGCAGACCCCCGAGGGTTACCCCTACGAGCTGTCGACCATGCCGGGCTTCGCCGGATCGTCGGCCTACTACCTGCGCTACATGGATCCCCACAACGACCGGGCGCTCGTCGGCAAGGAGGCCGATGAGTACTGGCGCAACGTCGACCTCTATGTCGGCGGCATCGAACACGCCACGGGACACCTGATGTACTCGCGTTTCTGGAACATGTTCCTCTACGACCTGGGCTACGTCTGCGAGGAGGAGCCCTTCCGAAAGCTCGTCAACCAGGGCATGATCCAGGGCCGTTCGAACTTCGTCTACCGTGTCGTCGGGACCAACAAGTTCGTCTCGCTCGGGCTGCGCGACCAGTACGAGACACAGGAGATCCACGTCGACGTGAACATCGTCCGCAACGACCTGCTCGACCTCGACGCCTTCCGGGCCTGGCGTCCGGAGTTCCGCGACGCGGAGTTCATCCTCGAGGACGGCAAGTATGTCTGCGGCTGGGCCATCGAGAAGATGTCGAAGTCGATGTTCAACGTCGTCAACCCCGACTACATCGTCGAGACCTACGGTGCCGACACGCTGCGCATGTACGAGATGTTCCTCGGGCCGCTCGAGCAGTCGAAACCCTGGGATACGAACGGCATCGACGGCGTCCACAAGTTCCTGCGCCGCTTCTGGCGACTCTTCTTCGACCGCGACGGCAAGTTCTGCGTCACGGACGAGAAGGCCACCGAAAAGGAGCTGCGCACGCTCCACAAGACGATCAAGAAGGTGACCGAGGATATCGAGAACTTCTCGTTCAACACCTCGGTGGCCGCCTTCATGATCTGCCTCAACGAGCTGGGCGACTGCTCGAAGCGCGAGATCCTCGAGCCGCTGGTGGTGCTGATCGCCCCCTTCGCGCCGCACATCGCCGAAGAGCTGTGGGAGGCACTGGGCAAGAGCGGTTCGGTCTGCGACGCACGGTACCCGGTCTACGACGAGAAGCACCTCGTGCAGAGCTCGTTCGAATACCCCGTATCGGTCAACGGCAAGCTGCGCTTCAAGAAGGAGTACGCCACGTCGATGACGCCGGCGGAGATTCAGGCCGACGTCGTCACGGCTCCCGAGGCCCAGAAGTGGATCGAGGGCAAGACCCCGAAGAAGGTGATCGTCGTCCCGGGCAAGATCATCAACATCGTCATCTGATCCCGAGGGCGGCGGTGCACGGCAGGATCCGAAGGAGAGGACCAAAGAGAAATCCGAAGGGGAGGCCCAAAGGGTGATCCAGCCGAAGGAGAGGCTCAAAGGAGTGACCCGAGGAGGAATCCAGAGGGATCCGGAGAAGAGATCCGTCCGAAGGAGAGACCCGAAGAAAAATCCGGAGGAGAGGCCTGAATGCCCCGCCGACCACCGCCGATCCGGCCATTTGCCAACCTGAAAGAGTTCCCGGTCCGCCGGGGACTCTTTCCCATATACGAAAAACCATGAAACAGACCCTAACACTCATCCTGACACTCCTGTTCGCAACCGCCGGCGCCGCTTCGGCCCAGGAGTATGGACAGGCCGCGACGATCCGCATCTGGGACAACACCTCGGCCCCCCACAGCAACGGCATCATCACCCCCGAAGCGGAGCCGGAACCCTACCGGCTGGCCAACACCTCGACAGCCGAACTCTACCTCTACCCGGCCGACACGTCGCAGACCGGACAAACGGGGATCGGCGTGGTGATCTGCCCGGGCGGCGGTTACGCACGGCTGGCCATCGACCACGAAGGGTTCCAGATGGCACAGTGGCTGGCCGCGAACGGCATCACGGCCGCCGTACTGAAATACCGCATGCCGAACGGTCATCCGGAGGTGCCGCTCGAGGATGCCGAACAGGCGCTGCGGCTGCTGCGGGGCGATGTGCCCGGAGCCGAGGGCTTCACCTGCCCGACGGTCGGCATCATGGGCTTCTCGGCCGGAGGTCATCTGGCGGCCTATGTCTCGACGCTGGGAGCCGTGCGTCCCGACTTCTCGCTGCTCTTCTATCCGGTCATCACCGCGCACCCGGGGCATCAGGGGTCGTTCGACAACCTCATCGGCCACGCGAACCGCACGGCAGAGACCGATGCCCGCTATTCGCTCGAACGCCAGGTGACCGACCAGACACCGCCGGCGCTGCTGCTGTTGTCGGACGACGACACGGCGGTTCCCCCCGTGAGCAGCACGCGCTACTACAACGCCCTGAAGGAGCACGGCATCCGGGCCTCGATGCACATCTACCCGACGGGCGGCCACGGCTGGGGTTTTCGAGACAATTTCCGTTATAAGTCCCAGTGGCAGCAGGCTGTGCTCGACTGGCTGACGACATTCCGCAAGTAGCCGCCCCGGCACAACGGACCGCCGGACAAGCGGCACAACAGATCTTACTCCGGGTCACGGAACCGGCAGCAGACCGGCAGCAAAACTGGCCTCACCCCGAGCCACGGAACCGGCAGCAGACCGGCAGCAAAACTGGCCTCACCCCGAGCCACGGAACCGGCAGCAGACCGGCAGCAAAACTGGCCTCACCCCGAGCCACGGAACCGGCAGCAGACCGGCAGATGACAGGACAGACTGCCCGACGAACCGCGGGGTTCACCGCAGAACAGACGGCGGACGGGAATCTTCCCACGGAAGGAAGGGTCCTGTCAGCCGCCGTTGTTTTCAGCCCGAAGGTTTGCCGTTTCCCGATTATTGCGTATCTTTGTCCATACGACACGAACCATCCATTTCTGCCCATGAGATAACCCCCAACCAGACAGACGGCGTCATGTGCGCAAGACATAACTAAGCGGAACTTTCATTCTCTACTCTTAAAATCGCCAAATTTTATCGCCACGGAGAACGGAATTTGCGCTCACGCTTTTCGGCGTGGGCTTTACTCGTTATCCGGTGGCAGGGTGTTTGGCGATACCCGAGAGTAGGATGCGAGGTTGGGTCCCACGCTTTTTTCATGTCCGTCGCCCCCCGAGCAAACCCAACCGCCGCCGGGACCCCGGTACATACTCTCAAAATCGCCAAACCATGTTCAAATCCTGCGCACTCTTCCTTTGCGGGCTGCTCTGCGGACTGCTCCTCACTCTGCTTTCCGCCCCCGCCCCGACCAACGGCTCAGACCGTTCGTCCGACACCCCGGCAAGTTCCGATTTTTAAGCCGTAATTTTTAAATCTTGAGAATGTATCGTATCTTTGTGGTCAAAACAAAAATACGATACATTTCTTATGGCAGACAACTCCATATTGACCCGCCTCGACGGGCTGAAGCTCAAGTACGAGGAGACGGGACAGAAACTCACCGACCCCGAGGTGATCGCCGACGTCAAGCAGTTCGTGCAGCTCAACAAGGAGTACAAGGAGCTCGAACCCATCATCGAGACCTCGGAACGCTACCGCACGGCCCTGGCCAACCTCGCCGAGGCGAAGGATACCTACGCCAACGACAAGGACGAGGAGATGCGCGAAATGGCCCGCGAGATGATCTCGGAGCTCGAACCGCAGATCGCCCAGCTCGAGGAGGAGATCAAGCTGCTCCTGATCCCGAAGGATCCCCAGGACTCGAAGAACGCCATCATGGAGATCCGCGGCGGTACGGGCGGCGACGAGGCGGCCCTCTTCGCCGGCGACCTGCTGCGCATGTACACCAAGTACATCGAGTCGAAGGGGTGGAAATACGAAATCACCTCCGCCTCGGAGGGCGCCGCCGGAGGTTACAAGGAGGTCGTCATGAAGGTCACCGGGCAGAACGTCTACGGAACGCTCAAGTACGAGTCGGGCGTCCACCGCGTGCAGCGCGTGCCGCAGACCGAGACCCAGGGCCGTGTCCACACGTCGGCCGCTTCGGTGGCCGTACTGCCCGAAGCCGAGGAGTTCGACGTCGAGATCTCGATGAACGACATCCGCAAGGATATCTTCTGCGCCTCGGGCCCCGGCGGACAGTCGGTCAACACGACCTACTCGGCCATCCGTCTGACGCACATCCCGACGGGCATCGTCGTGCAGTGCCAGGACCAGAAGTCGCAGCTGAAGAACTTCGACAAGGCCTTCGAGGAGCTGCGTACGCGCGTCTTCAACCTCGAATACTCGAAGTACCTCGACGAAATCGCCTCGAAGCGCAAGACGATGGTCTCGACGGGCGACCGTTCGGCCAAGATCCGCACCTACAACTACCCGCAGGGACGTATCACCGACCACCGCATCAACTACACGATCTACAACCTCGCGGCCTTCATGGACGGCGACATTCAGGACTGCATCGACCATCTGATCGTGGCCGAGAATGCCGAGCGTCTGAAGGAGAGCGAACTCTGATACCGGCGGGAAGGGGCAATATCCGCGGCGGAGAGACCGTTTGAAGGGAAGAGATTTCAAAACGCGATGAAACGACTGACCATACTGCTCCTTGCCGCACTGGCGGCCGGGCTCCTCGCCCCGGCAACGATCCGGGCCGCGGCGCCGAAACCGCGCCCGCTCTACATCGTCAACGGCAAGGTGACCGACGAGATCCACTCGATCCCGCCCGAAGAGATCGAGCACGTCGAGATGCTCCCGGCCGACGAGGAGACCATCGCCCGCTACGGCCAGCAGGCCTCGAACGGCGTGATGCTCATCACGCTGCGCTACGACCAGCCGGCCCTTTTCCCGGCCGACACGACCTTCGGCAACTACATCGCCCGGCAGGTCCGCTGGGAGGAGGACGAACCGGTGGCACGGGTCGTGCTGCGCTACACGGTCAACGAGGACGGGAGCCTGCGGGTCGACGAGACGCTCGAATCGACCGACAGCCGGCTGAAGCGCCGGGTGCTGAAGGCCGTAGAGGAGGCTCCGCGGTGGCAGCCGGCCCGGAAGAACGGCAAACCGGTTGCCAGCGAAGGGGTGCTGAGCATCCAGCTGCCCGAGGGCCGGCAGATGCCGCGCCGCGTCGAACTGGTCTACCGGTAGAAAACCGGGCCGCAGCAAGGCCGGCCGGGGCAGAGGCGAGGGGCTAGGCAAAACGGATCGGCGAGGTCGACCGGACGCAACAGACCGGGCGGTAGCGCAACAGACCGGACAGGACACACCGGACGAGGTCGACCGGACGCAACAGACCGGGCGGTAGCGCAACAGACCGGAGAACCGTTCGGCACACCTCTTCCGAGCCGCAACTCCGGGTTCGAAGGCCGTCCGTATCCCCGAAAAACGTGCACAAAGCGAAAAAAAGAATAGAGAGACGCCGCCCTCACTCCATGTGTCCATCACTCATTAAAACCTGAAAGTGTGAAAACCAACTCGCTTGCGGCCTGGATTGTGGCCGTCCGCCCGTACAGTCTGGGCAATGCCGTCATTCTGATTCTCGTGGGTTCGGCGCTGGCCTGGACCGACGGATCGTTCCATCTGATGCCGGCCGTGCTGTGCCTGGCCTTCGCCCTGCTGATGCAGTGCACGGCCAACCTGGTCAACGACCTCTGGGACTTCCTGAAGGGGGCCGATCAGCCCGACCGGCTGGGCCCCGACCGCGCCTTCGCCAAGGGATACATCACCCTGAAAGCCATGAAGGCCGGAATCGCCGGATTCACGCTGGCCTCGTGTGCCGCCGGTCTGGGGATCCTCGCCTGGGCCCTCCACCACGAAACACTGGCCTGGGGAGGCTGGGAACTGGTCGCCGTGGGTGCCGTGTGTGTCCTCTTCGCCTACTTCTACACCGCCGGTCCGTGGCCCCTGGCCTATCACGGACTGGGCGACGTGGCCGTCATCCTCTTCTTCGGACTCATCCCCGTAGGCTTCACCTATTACGTACTCACGGGCACGTGGACGTGGGAGGTGATCGTCACGGCGCTGGCCTGCGGACTGGTGATCGACTCGATGCTGATGATCAACAACTTCCGCGACCGTGACGAGGATGCCCGCTGCGGCAAGCGAACGATCGTCGTGGCGCTGGGAGCCAAATTCGGCAGCTGGAGCTACTTCGGACTCGGCCTTCTGGCCGTCGTGCTCTGCCTGACGCTGCTCGGCGGAGGCCGCACGTGGGCCGCCCTGCTGCCGCTCGTCTACCTCGTCGGACATGTCGCCACGTGGCGCAAACTGGTCCGCATCGACCACGGCGACGAACTGAACGTCTGTCTCGGTGAGACGGCCCGCAACATCATGCTGTTCGGGGCGCTGCTCACGATCGGAATCCTGCTCGGCTGATGGTTGAAAGTCCCCATATGACGCTGCGCGAACTGCAGCGACGCGTGAAGGCGGTCCTCGAGGGGCAGTTCGCCCTGCCCGTCTGGGTGAGCGCCGAGATCTCCGACCTGAAGGTCAACTACTCGGGCCACTGCTACCTGGAGCTGGTCGAGAAGGGGGGCGACAACGGAGTCCCCACGGCACAGGCCCGGGCCGTCGTCTGGCGTTCGCAATACCCGCGCATCGCCGCCTACTTCGAGGCCGAAACCGGACAACGGCTCGCCCCCGGGCTGAAGATCCTCGCAAAGGTGCTGGTCACCTACCACGAACTGTACGGCTTCTCGCTGCAGATCACCGACATCGACCCGTCGTACACGCTGGGCGATCTCGAACGGCAGCGGCAGCAGACCATCGCCCAGCTGCAGCAGGACGGCGTCTGGGAGATGAACCGCGAGGTGGAGATGCCGGTCGTCGTGCAGCGCGTGGCGGTCGTCTCGAGCGCCAATGCCGCCGGCTATCAGGACTTCTGCAAGGAGCTGGCGAAGAGCCCCTACCGCTTCGAGGTGGAGCTCTTCGACGCCTTCATGCAGGGCGAAGCGGCCGAGCAGTCGATCATCGACGCCCTGTGCCGCGTGGCCGACCGGATGGAGGAGTTCGATGCCGTGGTGATGATCCGCGGCGGCGGGTCGCGCAGCGATCTGAACTGCTTCAACGCCTACCGGCTCTGCTCCTACGTGGCGCAGTTCCCGCTGCCGGTCATCACGGGCATCGGCCACGACAAGGATACGAGCGTCGCCGACATGGTGGCCCACACGGCGCTGAAGACCCCGACGGCCGTAGCCGGATGGCTCGTCGAGCGGATGTCGGGGGTCGAGGGGTGGCTGGACGGAGCCGCCCTGCAGCTGCACGACGGCGTGCTGCGGCTGACCCGCACCCAGCAGGTGCGGCTCGAGGAGCTGTCGGGCGACGTGCGGCACCTCGCGCAGGGGCTGATCCGCCAGCGGCGGCTCGAACTCGAAAACCGCAACGAACGGTTCCGCCAGGCCGTCGGCGACTGGATCCGGGAGCAGAAGAAGCGTCTCGACACGACGGCCGAGCTGATCGAGAGCCGTTCGCCGCGCCACATTCTGCGCATGGGATTCGCCGTGGTGCGCCGTGACGGGCAGGCCATCCGGTCGGTCCGCCAGACAAAACCCGGCGAACGGCTGACGGTCGAGGTCCTGGACGGCCGCTTTGCAGTCGAGGTGGCCCCCGGGGAGCCGTCGCGAAACAGCAACCAATAACAACCGGCACGGACCGGTACGAACCATATGGCAAAGAGACAACAACAGCAGGAACCAAGCTACGCCGAGGCCATCGCCGAGATCGAACGCATCCTCGGCCGCTTCCGCAACGAAGAGATGGAGGTGGACAGCCTCGCCGCCGAGGTGAAGCGCGCCACCGAACTGATCGCCCTCTGCAAGACCCGTCTGCACAAGGCCGAAGAGGAGGTCAACAAAATTCTGGAGGCATGAAACGGCTGATCCGCTGGGCGCTGAACCATATCCCGCGCCCCGTGCTGCAGCGCATGGCCTCGTGGGCCGTCCCGGTCATGGGGCTCTTCTACCGCGGACGCGGCGTGGAGTGTCCGGTGTGCGGGGCGAAGTACCGCCGGTTCCTCCCCTACGGCTACGTCACCTCGCGTGCGAACGCCCTCTGTCCGCACTGCCTCTCGCTCGAGCGTCACCGGCTGCTGTGGCTCTACCTGACGCGCGAGACCAATCTGCTGACTACCTTCCCGCGCACGCTGCACATCGCCCCCGAGGTCTGCATCATGCGCCATCTGAAGCCCCACTTCGCCGGGCATCCCGGACAATACGTGACGGCAGATCTCGAGAGCCCGCTGGCCGACCTGCACTTCGACGTGCAGCAAATCCCGCTGGCCGACAACTCGGTGGAGGTCATCCTCTGCAACCACATCCTCGAGCACGTGGCCGACGACCGCCGGGCACTGCGCGAACTGCACCGCATCCTGAAACCCGGCGGATGGGGCATCCTCCTCTCGCCCGTCGACCTGCACTACGAGCGGACCTTCGAGGATGACACGATCACCGATCCCGCCGAGCGGACGCGCATCTTCGGACAGTACGACCACCGCCGCATCTACGGCCGGGACTATGCCGACCGGCTGCGCGAAGCGGGGTTCGAGGCCGCCGACATCGACTACGCCTCCTCGCTCTCCGACGAGGAGCGGCGCCGCTATGCCCTGCCCGAGGATCACATTTACGTAGTCTACAAGCACTGACGAAAAGAGGATCCCGGACTGAACTCCACGAAAAAAGCCTTCGGACGATCCGTTCCGAAGGCTTTTTGCATCAGATAAGGTGGGCTCTCCGCAAGATATGGGTCCTCCGCAACGAGAGTCGGGAAAGCAGGGGCCGAAAAAGACAGCCGGAACCGGGACTCGTGTCAGAGCCGGGACGGAACCGACACCACGACCGGAACTGTCAGCCCCTCGCCGCCGCAAATGGAGCCAGCGTTGCAACCAACCTCGTCGCCGCAACCAGTCCCGACATCGCAACCAGCCCCGTCGCCGCAACCCGCTCCAACGCCGCGGCCGGAAGCGTCAGTAGAGGTAGAAGACGATGCCGATGAAGTGGCAGACGACGGCCAGGTTGATCAGCAGGTGCCACACCATGTGGTGGTAACGGAACCCCTTGCGGGCGTAGAACCACGCCCCGAGGGTGTAGAGCACTCCGCCGGCGGCGATCAGCCAGAGCAGCTGCACCGAGGCGTGACGGATGAACATCGGCAGGAAGAAGACGATCGTCCACCCCATCACCAGGTAGATCGTCAGGCTCACGGCCGGAATCGACCGCCGCGAAAGCGACTTGTAGAAGATGCCGAACACCACCATCGCCCACTGCAGCACGGTAATCAGCACCCCCTGCCAGCCACCGATGACCGACAGCGCGATGGGGGTATAGCTTCCGGCGATGGCCACGTAGATGAAGATGTGGTCGAGGATGTGGAAAACCTCCTTGTGCCGCGAGGCCGGATTCATCGAGTGGTAGAGCGTCGAGGCGAGAAACATCAGAAAGATCGAGATCACGAAGATCGACACCGACACCGAGGCCAGCACGCCGTCGGGATCGTGGACGTAGGCCCATACCGCCGCAAACGGCAGCGCCACGAGCGTCGCCAGCGACATCACGCCGTGCGAGACGGCATTGGCCACCTCTTCCCCGAGTGTCGGGACATAAATTCCCTTTTTCATTCCCATGATAGAAGCATTTGGTTCGACGTGTCAAATTTATAATTTTTTTTCATATCTTTGCAAGGAAGGTTATTTGGTTAGGTATGATGGACTTCTCACGCTACGAAAAACTCCGCACCCTCGTGCGGACAAACTTCTCGGAGCAGACCCAGCGTCTGGTCGATGAAGCGCTCGAGTATGCCGAGTCCAAACTCGACGGACTCCAGCGCTACGACGGCTCTCCGCTGATCGGGCACGGCGTCGCCGTAGCCGAGATCGTCATCTCCGAGGTCGGACTCGGTCGAAACTCGACCCTCTCGTCGATTCTCCACGATGTCGTGCGCATCGCTCACAAACAACTCTCCGACGAGGATTTCCTCGCCCTGACGGCCGATATCCAGAAACGATTCGGCGATCAGGTCGTCGGCATCACCATGGGGCTGGCCAACATCTCCGAACTGCGGCTCAAGGTCGCCAAGGAGCAGGCCAACAACTTCCGCGATCTGATCGTCAGCTACTCGCAGGATCCGCGCGTGATCCTCATCAAGCTGGCCGACCGTCTCGAGGTGATGCGCTCGCTCGAGATGTTCCCGCGTGAAAAGTGGCGCAAGAAGAGCTGGGAGTCGATGAACCTCTACGCCCAGATTGCCCACAAGCTGGGTCTCTACTCGATCAAGAGCGAGCTGGAGGACATCGCCCTGAAGTACCTCGAGCCGAAGGACTACGAACACATCGTCACCAAACTCGAGGAGAGCGCCGACGAACGCCGGGCCTTCATCGCCCGCTTCGTCGTCCCGATCGAACAGCGCCTCAACCGCCTCGGCATCCAGTACCACATCAAGAGCCGCACGAAGTCGATCTTCTCGATCTGGAACAAGATGCAGAAGCAGCACGTACCGTTCGAAGGGGTCTACGACATCTTCGCCATCCGCATCATCATCGACTGCCCGCGCGAACAGGAGAAACCCCTCTGCTGGACCGTCTACTCGGTCGTCACGGACTTCTATACGCCCAACCCCAACCGCATGCGCGACTGGATCTCGATCCCCAAGTCGAACGGCTACGAGTCGCTCCACACGACCGTCTCGGCCGAGGGACGCTGGGTCGAGGTGCAGATCCGCACCGAACGCATGGACGCCGTCGCCGAACGCGGTATCGCCGCCCATTGGCGCTACAAGGGGGTCGGTCAGGGGGCCCAGACCAGCGAGATGTGGCTCAGCCGGCTGCGTGAGCTGATGGAGGATACGACCCATGCACTGGCCCAGCGTTTCGACGCCAAGCCGGCCTCGGGCGAGATCTTCGTCTTCACGCCGAACGGCGACCTGCGCAAACTCCCCGAAGGGGCCACGCTGCTCGACTTCGCCTTCGACATCCACACGTCACTGGGTTCGACGTGCGTCGGCGGCAAGGTCAACAACCGCGCCGTCTCGATCCGCGAACCGCTCAAGAACGGCGATATCGTCGAGATCCAGACCCAGAAGAACCAGACCCCGAAATCCGACTGGCTCTCGTTCGTCGTCACCTCGAAGGCCCGCAACAAGATCAAGTCCTTCATCCGCGAGGAGCAGGCCAAGCATACCCGCATGGGACGCGAAGAGCTCGAGCGCAAGCTGAAGAACTGGAAACTCCCGATCACGATCGACGAGGCGGTGGCCTATCTGGCCCGCCACTTCAAGCTGCGGCTCGGAACGGAGGTCTACGGACTGATCGCCACCCAGAAGCTCGACTTCGGGACGATCAAGGAGCTGCTCTCGCGCCACCTCTCGGGCGAAGCCGAGGAGGAGCGCCGCGCCGCAGCCGCCGAGGTCGAACGCCAGAAGGCCGCCCAGCACGCCTCGCAGGAGAAGGCCGCCCCGCAGGATGCACTGGTGATCGACGACGACCTGTCGAAGATCCAGTACAAGCTGGCCAAGTGCTGCAACCCGATCAAGGGCGACGAGATCTTCGGCTTCGTGACGATCAATTCGGGCATCACGATCCACCGCTGCGACTGCCCCAATGCCAAGCGCATGCGCGAGAACTACCCCTATCGCGTCGTCGAGGCACGCTGGCGACAGTCGGCCGAGGGTGCCTTCCGCGTCACGATCCGCATCGTCGCGGCCGACACCACCGGCATGGCCAACCACATCACCGAAGTGATCATCCGCGATCTGAAGCTCAACATCCGCACGATCAACTTCTCCCCGGCCGGCAACGGCTGCATCGCCGGCACGGTGGCCGTCGAGGTTCCCGGGACGGGTGTTGTCGACACGCTGATCCATCAGATCATGCGCATCAAAGGGGTTCAACGAGCCTACCGTATCAACTGAGGCGCACCCCGTCCAAGGTGCGCCGCCCCGGAGCAGAGATCCCCGTCCCAGCTCCGGCAAGAGAGACTTTTTACCACTTTTTTTACTTTATCCATACGATTTGATCAATGAATAGCAACACAATCAGCGTCGTTTTTGCCGACTCGTCGCATGCGCACTACGCCCCGCGTATCTGCCAACTGATCTACGAGTCCGCCTTGCAACGCGGCACGGGCATCGCCAGGCGTTCGCCCGAATACATCGCCGCGAAGATGACCGGTGGCAAGGCCGTCGTGGCGCTGGACGGTGAAAAACTGGTCGGATTCAGCTACATCGAAAGCTGGGAGCACGGCGATTTCGTCGCCACCTCCGGACTGATCGTCGATCCCGAGTACCGACACATGGGTCTCGCGGAGCAGATCAAGCGACGAACCTTCGAGCTGGCCCGACGACGATTCCCGTATGCGAAGCTGTTCAGCATCACCACGTCGCTGCCCGTCATGAAGCTCAACTCGCGCATGGGCTACCAGCCCGTCACCTTCTCCGAACTGACCGACGACGAGGAGTTCTGGAAGGGGTGCGAAGGGTGCTGCAACTACGACATCCTCCAGCGCAACAACCGCCGGATGTGTCTCTGCACCGGAATGCTCTACGACCCGGCCCGGGAGCCGTCGAAAAAGCAGTCGCGGCTGGCCCCCTATCTGATGTTCCTCGGGAACAAGTTTAAGAAAATCTTTCACCTCAAGTAAACGAAAAACACCATGGATAATACGAAGAAAAAAGTCGTTCTGGCATTCAGCGGAGGTCTCGACACCTCGTTCTGCGCAAAATATCTCTCCGAAGAGAAGGGCTACGCGGTCTACACGGCCATCGCCAATACGGGAGGCTTCTCGAAGGAGGAGCTCCACCGCATCGAGGCCCGCGCCCTGGAACTCGGCGCCGTGAAGCACGCCACGCTCGACATCGAACAGGAGTATTACGAGAAGAGCATCCGCTACATGGTCTACGGCAACATCCTGCGCAACGGCACCTACCCCATCTCGGTCAGCTCGGAGCGGATCTTCCAGGCCATGGCCATCATCCAATACGCCAAAGAGATCGGCGCCGAGGCCGTGGCCCACGGTTCGACCGGCGCCGGCAACGACCAGGTGCGTTTCGACCTGACGTTCCAGATCCTTGCCCCCGAGATCGAGATCATCACCCCGACGCGCGACATGACCCTCACGCGCGAATACGAGATCGACTACCTGCGCCGCCACGGCGTGACGGCCGACTACCGGAAGATGGAGTACTCGATCAACAAGGGGCTGTGGGGCACCTCGATCGGCGGCCGGGAGACCCTCCACTCAGAGCAGACCCTCCCCGAAGAGGCCTATCCGAGCCAGATCACGGCCGAAGGCGAGGAGCGTCTGAAGCTCTCGTTCACCGAGGGCGAACTCTCGGCCGTCAACGGCACCCCCTACACGGACAAGGTCGAGGCGATCCGCGCCGTGGAGGCCATCGGCTCGAAGTTCGGCATCGGCCGCGACATGCACATCGGCGACACGATCATCGGCATCAAGGGCCGCGTCGGATTCGAGGCTGCGGCCCCGATGCTGATCATCGCCGCCCACAAGATGCTCGAGAAGCATACGCTGACCAAGTGGCAGAGCTACTGGAAGGAGCAGGTGGCCACGTGGTACGGCATGTTCCTCCACGAGGCGCAGTACCTCGAGCCGGTGATGCGCGACATCGAGGCGATGCTCCGCTCGTCGCAGCGCAACGTCACGGGGACGGTCGAACTGATTCTGCGGCCGAGAAACTACACGCTCGTCGGCGTCGAGTCGTCGTACGACCTGATGAAGACCGACTTCGGCGAGTACGGCGAGGTCAACAAGGCGTGGACGGCCGACGACGTGAAGGGCTTCACGAAGATCCTCGGCAACCCGATCAAGATCTACTACAACGTCCAGAAACGCAACGGAAAGGAGGAGGAATGATCCGCGCGGGCATCATCGGAGGCGCCGGCTACACGGCCGGCGAGTTGATCCGCCTGCTGGTGAACCATCCGCAGGTGGAGATTGCGTTCGTCCACAGCTCGTCCAACGCCGGGAACCTCCTCACGGAGGTCCACGGCGGGCTGGAGGGCGAGACGACGATGCGCTTCTGTGCGGAGTATGATCTGCACGAGGCCGACGTCGTATTCCTCTGCTCGGCCCACGGGCAGAGCCGGCTCTGGCTGGCCGGACGGCAGCTGCCCGAGGGGCTGCGGCTGATCGATCTGGCACAAGACTTCCGCGACGAGTCGGAGGGGTTTGTCTACGGGCTGCCGGAGATGAACCGCGAACGGATCCGCCAGGCCCGCCGCGTGGCCAATCCGGGCTGCTTCGCCACGGCGATCCAGCTGGCGCTGCTGCCGCTGGCCGCCGCAGGGCTGCTCCGCGACGAGATCCACGTGACGGCCGTCACCGGATCGACCGGCGCGGGCGTGAAGCCCTCGACGACGACCCACTTCAGCTGGCGGGCCTCGAACCTCTCGGTCTACAAGGCCTTCACTCACCAGCATCTGAAGGAGATCGGGCGCAACCTGCGGCTGTTGGACCCCGCGTTCGGGAGCGAAATCAACTTCGTGCCGATGCGCGGCGACTTCACGCGCGGCATCCTGGCCAGCGTCTACACGAACTGCGCGCTCGACGAAGCCGCGGCGCGGCAGCTCTATGCCGACTGCTACGCGACGGCCGCCTTCACCCGCGTCGTGGAGCACGATGTCGATCTGAAGCAGGTCGTCAATACGAACAAGGCGCTGCTGCAGGTGGCCCGCCACGGGTCGAAACTGCACGTCGTCTCGGTCATCGACAACCTGCTGAAGGGTGCCTCGGGACAGGCCGTGCAGAACATGAACCTGATGTTCGGTCTCGACGAACGCGAAGGGCTGCGGCTGAAGGCCAGCGCATTTTAAGTCACACGGGTGCCGTTCCGGATCGGGACGGCGCCCCCAGCAAGCAAATTTCCATGGAACTATTCAACGTATATTCACTCTATCCGATCGAACCCGTCCGGGGCAAGGGGTGTTTCGTCTACGACGGTCAGGGGACCGAGTACCTCGACCTCTACGGCGGACATGCCGTCATCTCGATCGGTCACGCACAGCCCGACTACGTGAAGGCTGTCTCGGAACAGGTCGGGCGGCTGGGGTTCTACTCCAACTCGGTCGAGAACCGGCTGCAGGTCGAACTGGCCCACCGGCTGGGCCGCGTATCGGGGTATGACGACTACCGGCTCTTCCTCTGCAATTCGGGGGCCGAGGCCAACGAAAACGCCCTGAAGCTGGCATCGTTCCACACCGGCCGCCGCAAGGTGCTGGCCGTCGAGCGCGCCTTTCACGGACGGACCTCGGGGGCCGTGGCCGTGACGGACAATCCGGCCATCGCGTCGCCCTTCAACCGCACGCCGAATGTCGAATTTACGCCGCTCAACGACCTCGCAGCGGCCCGTACCAAACTCGCCACCGGCGAATTCGCCGCCGTGATCGTCGAGGGCATCCAGGGCGTTGCGGGGATCCACTGCCCGACGGACGACTTCCTGCGCGGACTGCGCCAGGCGGCCACCGAGAGCGGCACGCAACTTATTCTGGACGAGATCCAGTCGGGTTACGGCCGCACGGGACGCTTCTTCGCCCACCAAGAGGCCGGGATCCGTCCCGATCTGATCACCGTGGCCAAGGGCATGGGCAACGGATTCCCGATCGGCGGCGTGCTGATCGCCCCCCACTTCGAGGCCCGGGCGGGCATGCTGGGAACCACCTTCGGAGGAAACCACCTGGCCTGCGCCGCGGCGATCGCCGTACTGGAGGTGATCGAGCGCGAACATCTGATCGAGAATGCCGCCACGGTGGGCCGCTATCTGATCGACGAACTGCGCCGCTTCGACCGGCTGAAGGAGGTGCGCGGCCGCGGGCTGATGATCGGCATCGAGATCGACGGCCAGGGGTCGGAACTCCGCCGCAGACTCCTCTTCGAAAAGCATATCTTCACGGGCGGCGCCGGCGCCTCGGTCGTCCGGCTGCTGCCGGCACTCTGCCTCTCGCGCGAACTCGCCGCGCGTTTCCTCGAGGCCTTCCGCGAGACGCTGCTGGGATAAAAAAAGAGTAACAAGATGAAAAAATTCACCTGTGTACAGGATATCGGCGACCTGCGGGCCGCCGTTGCCGAGGCGCTTGAGATCAAGCGCGACCGCTTCCGCTTCACCGGACTGGGCCGCAACCGCACGCTGCTGATGCTCTTCTTCAATTCGAGCCTCCGCACGCGCCTCTCGACCCAGAAGGCCGCCATGAACCTCGGCATGAACGTCATGGTCCTCGACGTCAACCAGGGGGCCTGGAAACTCGAAACCGAACGCGGCGTGGTGATGGACGGCGACCGGGCCGAACATCTGCTCGAAGCCATCCCGGTCATGGGTTCCTACTGCGACGTGATCGGCGTGCGCTCGTTCGCCCGTCTTCAGGACAAGGCCGAGGATTACGAGGAGCGTGTTCTCGAGCAGTTCATCCGCTACTCGGGGCGTCCGGTCTTCTCGATGGAGGCCGCCACGCGCCACCCGCTGCAGAGCTTCGCCGACCTGATCACGATCGAGGAGCACAAGCAGACGGAGCGCCCGAAGGTGGTCCTGACCTGGGCCCCCCATCCCAACGCCCTGCCGCAGGCCGTGCCCAACTCCTTCGCCGAATGGATGAACGCCGCCGGCTACGAACTGGTCATCACCCATCCCGAAGGCTACGAGCTCGATCCGCGCTTCGTCGGAGGGGCCCGCGTCGAATACGACCAGCGCAAGGCTCTCGAGGGGGCCGACTTCGTCTACGCCAAGAACTGGTCGGCGTGGGCCGATCCCAACTACGGCAAGGTCCTCTCGCGCGACCGTTCGTGGACGGTCGACGCGGAGAAGATGGCCCTGACGAACAACGCCTGCTTCATGCACTGCCTGCCCGTGCGGCGCAACATGATCGTGACGGACGAGGTGATCGAATCGCCCCGTTCGCTGGTGATCCCCGAGGCCGCCAACCGCGAAATCTCGGCCCAGGTCGTCCTCAAGAGGCTGCTGGAGGGGCTCGGACGATGAAGGCGCTCACGGTCATGAAGATCGGCGGCAACGTCATCGACGATCCCGTTGCGCTGAAGGCCTTTCTGCGGGAGTTCGCCGCCCTCGAGGGTCCGCGGATCCTCGTCCACGGCGGCGGAAAACTCGCCACGCGGCTGGCCGAACGCCTCGAACTGGAGGTCAGGATGGTCGACGGACGGAGAATCACCGACAAGGGGATGCTCGATGTGGTGACGATGGTCTACGCCGGGCTGATCAACAAGCAGCTCGTCGCCGGACTGCAGGCCGCCGGCTGCAACGCCATCGGCCTTTCGGGCGCCGACGGGAATGTCATCACCGCCCGCCGCCGTTCGTCCGAACCGATCGACTACGGATTCGTCGGCGACATTGAACGGGTCGACGCGGCGTTGATCGTCCGGCTGCTCGATGCCGGGCTGGTCCCCGTCTTTCCGGCCATCATGCACGACGGAAAGGGCACGCTGCTCAACTGCAATGCCGACGGCGTTGCGGCTGCCGTGGCGCTCGCCATGACGACGCAGGCCCCGGTCGATCTGGTCTACTGCTTCGAGAAGCCCGGCGTGCTGCGCGATCCGGAGGACGAAGGGTCGGTGATCGGAGAGATCACGGCCGACAGCTTTGCGGCGCTCCGGGCCGACGGAACGGTCAGCAAGGGGATGATCCCCAAGATCGAGAGCGCCATGAAGGCCGTCGAGGCGGGGGTGCGCAGCGTCACGATCCGCAGTTCGGCCCGCCTGACAGACGGCATCGGCACCGTCATCCGCCAAGCTGCAGACGGAGCAGCCACAAACAGAATGGCCGCAAACGGAGCGGCCGCCGAGGGACCCGCCGAGGAAACTGCCGAGGAAACCGCCGATATCGACGGAACGGACTCCGGCAAGCCGCGGACGAAGGAGACCGCCCATTCGGAAGAATCATGAAACCGAAAACCGCAGAGGCCATTGAACTGCTGCAGGCGTTGATTGCGACCCCCTCTCCGTCGCGCGACGAGGCCCGCACGGCCGACCTGCTCGCCGCCTTCCTCTCCGAACACGGCTGCACCCCCGAACGGCTGCACAACAACGTCTGGGTCCGCGCCGAAGGGTTTGACCCGCGGCGCCCGACACTGCTGCTGAACTCGCACCACGACACCGTGCGCCCCGCCGCCTCCTACACGCGCGACCCCTACACGCCGACTCTCGAAGAGGGGCGTCTCTACGGTCTGGGGAGCAACGATGCCGGAGCTTCGGTGGTCACGCTCGCGGAGACCTTTCTCACGTTCCGCCGCCGCAGCCTCCCGTTCAATCTGGTGCTGGCCCTCTCGGCCGAGGAGGAGTGCATGGGCGAACACGGCATGCGGGCGCTGCTGCCGGCCCTGGGACGCATCGACATGGCCCTCGTGGGCGAACCGACCGGCATGCAGGCCGCTGTGGGCGAACGCGGGCTGGTCGTACTGGACTGCACGACCCGCGGCCGGAGCGGCCATGCCGCCCGCGGCGAAGGGGTCAACGCCCTCTACCTGGCGATGGACGACATCGCGCGGCTGCGCACGTTCCGCTTCGACCGCGAATCGCCGCTGCTCGGTCCCGTCGGCATCGCCGTGACGCAGATCGAGGCCGGTACGCAGCACAACGTCGTCCCGGACCGCTGCCGCTACGTCGTCGACATCCGCACGACCGATGCCTACACGAACGAGGAGGTCGTCGAGATTCTCCGCCGGACGCTGCAGGCCGAGGTCACCCCCCGCTCGACGCGGATCCGGGCCGTTGCCGTTGCCGACGAGAACCCGCTGGTCCGCGCCGCATGCGCCGTCGGACGCCGCACGTTCGTCTCACCGACCACCTCCGACCGCACGCTGATGCCCTTCCCGGCACTCAAGATGGGGCCCGGCGAATCGGCCCGATCCCACGCAGCCGACGAATATGTCCTCGTCGCGGAGATCGACGAGGCCCTCGCCATTTATGAACAATATGTCGAACAACTGGCAAAACTATACCCATGAGCAGTACCAAACTTTGGGACAAGGGTTTTGAACCCGACAAGATGATCGAAGAGTACACCGTCGGCGCAGACCGCGACCTGGACCTCCAGTTGGCCCGCTACGACGTCGAAGGATCGCTGGCCCACATCGCCATGCTCGAAAAGATCGGCCTCCTCACCGCCGAGGAGCTCCGCACGCTGACGGCCGGACTGAAGGAGATCGCCGCCGAAATCGAGGCCGGCCGCTTCACGATCGAACCCGATACGGAGGATGTCCACTCGCAGGTCGAGCTGATGCTCACCCGCCGGCTGGGTGACGTCGGCAAGAAGATCCACTCGGGGCGTTCGCGCAACGACCAGGTGCTGGTCGACCTGAAGCTCTTCCTGCGCGACGAGCTGCGGCAGGTCGCCGGGGCCGTGCGCGAGCTCTTCGACCGCCTGCAGGAGCTGAGCGAACGCTACCGCGACGTGCTGATGCCCGGCTACACCCATCTGCAGATCGCCATGCCCTCGTCGTTCGGGCTGTGGTTCGGAGCCTATGCCGAGACGCTCGTCGACGACATGCGGCTGGTGGCCGCGGCCTGGCACATCGCCAACCAGAATCCGCTCGGATCGGCCGCCGGCTACGGTTCGTCGTTCCCGCTCGACCGCACGATGACCACCCGTCTTTTGGGCTTCGAGACGCTCCACTACAACGTCGTCGCCGCCCAGATGAGCCGCGGCAAGAGCGAACGCGCGGCCGCCGTGGCCATTGCCGCCGTGGCCGCCACGATCGGACGCCTGGCCATGGACGCCTGCCTCTTCATGAGCCAGAACTTCGGCTTCATCTCGCTGCCCGACGAGCTCACGACCGGATCGAGCATCATGCCCCACAAGAAGAATCCCGACGTCTTCGAGATCATGCGCGGACGCTGCAACCTCATGCAGTCACTGCCCAACGAGATCGCCCTGCTGACGACGAATCTCCCGGTCGGCTACCACCGCGACCTGCAGCTGATGAAGGAGATCCTCTTCCCGGCCCTCGGGGAGATCAAGCGCACGCTCCGCATGTGCGACTTCATGCTGGCCCACGTGCGGGTCAACGAGCATATCCTCGACGATCGCCGCTACGACTACCTCTTCACCGTCGAGGATGTCAACCGGCTCGTGCTGCAGAGCGTCCCCTTCCGCGAGGCCTACCGACAGGTGGGGCTGGCCGTCCAGCGCGGCGAGTACCGCCCCACGCGCGAGGTGCACCACACCCACGAGGGGAGCATCGGCAACCTCTGCACGGCAGAGATCCGCCGCAAGATGGAAAACGTCATGCGGGAGTTCGAGTAGCCTTCCACTTGCCGGTTCGGACATTTTTCCCTAACTTTACGGAAACCAACCAAACCGACAAGCCATGGGTAGAAAACGTCTCTTCCTGTTGCTGGGGCTCTGCATAGCCGCGGCAGGTCCCGTATGGGGACAAAACAAAGTGAAAACCACCGTCGAGAAGGTGACCCTCTTCATCGATGGAGCGCAGGTCACACGCTCGCGGCAGGTCAACATCCCGGCCGGAAACTCGGTTCTCGTCTTCACGGGGCTCTCGTCCTATCTCGACGACAGGAGCCTGCAGGTAGCCGCCCGGGGAAATTTCACCATCACGGCCGTCAACCGGCGCTTCAACTACACGGACAGCCTCGAACGCTCCAACCGGCAGAAAACGCTGGAAAAGAGAATCGACGAGGTCCTGCAGCAGCAAAAACAGCAGAAAGCCCTCCTCGAGGTGATCAACGCCGAGAACGAGATGCTGAAGGTCAACTGCTCGGTCGGCAACCGCAAGGTGGCAACCCCGCTGGCAGACATCAAGGCACTCAACGAATACTACGCCTCCCGGATGCAGGAGATCAAACGCAGGATCCTCCGGACGGAAGAGCTGATCGATACCCTGAACCAGCGCGAAAAGCTGTATTTCGCCGAGCTGTCGCAGCTGAACAGCCAGCAGCAGGCTCCGATGAGCGAAGTGGAGGTGCACATCGATGCCCCGACGGCCTGCAAGGGGTTCTTCACGCTGACCTACTACGTCCAGAACGCCGGATGGTACCCCTCGTATGACATTCGCTCCGACGGGCTGTCGAAACCCGTCGAGATCGTCTACAAGGCCAACGTGTACCAGAACACCGGCGAGGAGTGGCCCAAGGTCGCCCTGTCGCTCTCGTCGTCGAACCCCACGACGGGCTCGATCGCTCCGGAACTGCAGACGTGGTGGCTCGACTTCGGGTCCACCCCGCCGCTTTACGACCTCACGCCGGCCAACAACACCGTGACGGGTACCGTCTACGACAAAAACAACAAACCGCTCTCGGGCGTCATCGTCAAGGTGGCGGGCTCCACCATCGGGGCCAGTACCGATGCCCGGGGCCGCTTCTCGATCACCGTACCCGACGATGCCAAGGATCTGCAGTTCGATTATGCCGGATACCAGACCCAGAAGCGGGCCATCGGCGACTCGCCGCTGTACGTCCGCATGGAGGAGGAGCAGCAGGCGACAGGAGAACCGGCATTCCTCCGCGCCGCCAAGTACACGATGACGGTCGAATTCTCGTCATTCGACGAAGCGGCCGAGGAGGTTAAAACCAGCAAGGCCCCGCAGGTTGAACGGACCCAAACCCTGCTGGGATACGAGTTCGCGATCAGCCAGCCCTATACGATCGCCTCCGACGGGAAGGTCCTGACCGTCGAGATCGGACGCTATGACCTTCCGGCCCGGTATACGTACCACGCGACACCGAAAATCGACAAGGATGCCTTCCTCGTGGCCGAAACCACCGACTGGGAGCCACTCAACCTGATGGAGGGCGAGGCCAACATCTACTTCGAGAACACGTTCGTCGGGAAGAGCATCCTCTCGCCCCGGGAGACGGGCGACACGCTCCGCTTCTCGATGGGACGCGACCGCGGCATCCGGATCGAACGCACCCGCGAAAACGACTACTCGAAGGGCCGGACCCTCGGGTCGAACCGGACCCAGACCGTAGGATGGAAGATCGCCCTGCGCAACACCCGCACGGAACCGGTGACGCTGGTTCTCACGGACCAACTGCCCGTATCGCGCAACAGCTCGATCACCGTCACCGAAGAGAAGCTGGACGGAGGAACGCTCGATCCCAACAGCGGGGTCGTCACCTGGCATCTGGAGCTGAAACCCGGTGCGCAACGCGACCTGAGACTACGCTACGCCGTGAAATACCCCAAGAACCAGGAGCTGCAGATCGAATGACGGCTCCGAAAACGGAAAAGGGGAGGAAGCAATCGCTTCCGCCCCTTTTTTTCTGTCCGGCAGTCCGACCCTACTTGATACGCTCGTAGTACTCGCGCGTACGGGTGTCGACACGGATCTTGTCGCCCGTGTTGATGAACAGCGGCACGCGGATCGTGGCGCCCGTGTTCACGGTTGCCGGCTTGAGCGAGTTCGTCGAAGCGGTATCGCCCTTGATGCCCGGCTCGGTGTAGGTCACCTCCATGTCCACGATCGGGGGAAGCTCGGCCGAAAGAACCGTCTCCTTCTCGGTGTGGAACATCACCTCGACAATCTGACCGTCGGCCATCAGGTCGTAGTTGTTGATCAGGTTCTTGTCGATGATGATCTCCTCGAAGGTCTCCGTGTGCATGAAGTGCATGCCCAGGTCATCCTCGTAGGTGAACTGATAGGGACGACGCTCCACACGTACCGGCTCGATACGGGCACCGGCCGAGAAGGTGTTGTCCAGAACGCGGCCGTTCTCCAGGTTCTTCAGTTTCGTACGCACGAAAGCGGGGCCCTTGCCCGGCTTTACATGCTGAAAGTCCACGATCTGGAACGTCTTGCCGTCCAGCTCGATGCACATGCCGATCTTGATGTCTGCGGTTGTTGCCATAGTGCTATCTCTTTATGTTTGTTTTTGGATTTGTCTTCGCGGGCGCAAAGTTACAAAAAAATTCTGAAAGTTCCATCACTGCGGCCGACAGCCTTTTACCGATCCGCCAGCCGGGTCCGCCGCCCGAAGCGCCGCGACGGATCCAACGGCGGAAAAATCAGGCCCGCCGGGTCACAAGATGCACGACAACGGCTGTTTTTTCGTTTTATTTTCCTATATTTGAGGCTTCAGGGATCGCACCCCGGAGCGGGAAAGAGCGGCTTGCCGGTTCCTCGGGGACCCTTTTTCCCTGATTTTGCTGTTCAACCCTTCAAATCACATCGCTTATGAAGAAAATCTCCCATCTCCTGCATCTGCTGGTCCTCGCCGCAGTGACTGTCGCCCTGGCCGCCTGCTCGGATTCGAATGACAACACCCCCGCACCCGACCCCACACCCGGCGGCGATACCCCCGGCACCGAAATCCAGCCCACCGAAGGGGTGACCACCGAGGCCTTCTACAAGGGTGACCTCTACGAGTCCGGAACGGGCAACCTCTGGATCAACTTCATCTCCGACATGAGATACGACGAGGACGAGGGCGACTACGTCGGTCCGGGCTACGTGCTCTGTCTGGACTTCAACACCACGCTGGCCGAGAATGCCGACTTCGCCTCGCTGGCCGAAGGCACCTACACGTGCGACTACGCGAACGACACGCATGCCGAATTCACCCTCAACGTCGCCTACGGAGACAGTTATCTGTTGCGCTACGCCGAGGGCGGAGGCTCGTCGAGCTTCGAGATCACCGGCGGAACGGTCACCGTAGCCGTCCAGGAGGGCTACTACTGCATCGATGCCGCCCTGACGCTGAGCGACGAATCCACGTTCGAGTATTCGTTCATCGGCGAGATCTCGTTCCTGAACCGTTCGGAGGAGGGCCAGATGAGCAACCTGACCGGTGATATCGCACTCGAAGGCATGACCCAGGGGCTGATGGCCTACGGCGGAACGGTCTTCACCGAGACGTCGGACCTCTACACGGTGATCCTGGCCGGCGAGGAGTACGACCTCGACACCAACTACGGCGCGTCGGATGCGCTGATGTTCTCGTTCAACGTCACCCCGGGCAGCTCGACGGGCATCCCCTCGGGCCGCTACACCGTGATCGACGCCATGACGGCCGACGACTACGATGTCAACACGCTGCTGAGCGGCGTCTACGAACCCACCTACGGCGGTTACTTCGGATCGTGGTACTTCTCGACGAAGCAGAAGCTCGAGGCCTCGCTGCGCGGCGGCGAAGTGGAGGTCACCGACAACGGCGACGGAACCTACCGGTTCGAGATCAACCTCAAGGATGGATACGGACACGCCGTGACGGGCAGCTGCACGGTTCCCTGCCGCGTGGAGGACTGGTCGTAAAGACCGCCGCCCGGAGAGCCGCCCGAGAAACCTCCCGGAGAGCCGCCCGAGAGACCGCCCGGAAAGCAGTCCGAGAGACCGCCCGGAAAGCAGTCCCGGGAAACCTCCCGAAAAGCGACTCGGGAGGCAACCCGGAAACAGAAAAAGAGACCGGCCCCGCATGGAGGCCGGTCTCTTATTTTCATCTTTTCATCCGGGCGGAGCTTCCGGCACAGACGCCGCGAAGACGACCGCCATTCGCGGGCTACAGTTCGATCGCCTTGCAGCGGAGACCCATCTGGCGGATCTTCTCCAGCGTCCGCAGCAGGGCGTAACGCATGTTGCGGAAGGCCTTCTCGCTGTCGTGGAAGACGACAATGGCCCCCGGCGCGAGATACTTCGTCACGTTCTTCAGACAAGTCCGCGGCGAGAGCTGCCGGTTGTAGTCGCGCGAGATGATGTCCCACATCACCAGCTTGTAACGCTGCCCCAGCAGGCGCGCCTGAGCCGGCGTAATCTGCGCATAGGGCGGCCGGAAGAGCTCGGTGTGGATCAGGTCGTTGGCGAAGTCGACATCCTCCGTGTAGCGCTCGAGACTCATGCCCCACCCCTTCTGGTGGGAATAGGTATGGTTACCCACCTTGTGACCCGCATCGAGAATCCGCTGGTAGAGATCCGGATACATCTCGACGTTCTTGCCCAGCACGAAGAAGGTCGCCTTGGCGTCGTACTTCTCGAGCGTCGAGAGGATCCACTCCGTGATCCCCGGCGTGGGGCCGTCGTCGAAGGTCAGGAAAACCCCGTCCGGGTCGTCGATCTCCCAGATCAGGTCCGGCATCAGACGCCGGATTATTTTCGGTGGTTTCAAGCGCATATGTCGCAAAAATAATCATTTTCCGTGCCTTTTGGAAAAATAGTTGTATATTTGTGAAAACTCACTTTTTTCATTTGCCTGCCATGAAAAGGTTTTTCAACTGCTCACTGGTCGCGCTGATCCTGCTGACGCTGGTCGGCTGCGACGCCTTCCATACGCTCAACAAGAAGAAGTCCGCCCAGGGGCGCCCCTATGAACTGATCATCGTCTGTCCGCAGGCCGAGTGGAACGGCGAGGTCGGCGACTCGCTCCGCGCCGTCTTCACCGCCACGGTCCCCTATCTGAACCAGGACGAGCCGATGTTCGACGTGCTGCGCGTCACCGAGCGCAGCTTCAAGGACATGATCGCCGACCACCGCAACATCCTCAAGGTGGTTGTCGACCCCTCGCTCCAGGAGGCCCAGACCGCCGTGGAGTACAACGTCACGTCCGAGCCGCAGATCGTCCTGACGCTCCAGGGCCCCGACGACCGCTCGATCGTCAACTACATCTCCGAGAAGCGCAACGACCTGCTCTACGTTCTCGAACAGGCCGAACGCGACCGCGACGTCGAATCCTACACGAAATTCAACAACCCGGGCATCGAGGCGGCCGTCAAGAAGCTCTTCGGCGTCGAGATCCACGTCCCGAAGGGTTACGTCCTGGCCAAGGAGACCGACGACTTCCTCTGGGCCCGCTACGAGTATCCGACCGCCAGCCAGGGCTTCTTCGTCTACTCCTACCCCTACGAGGGGCCCGAGTCGCTCAAGCCCGAAGCCCTCGTCAAGGCCCGCAACAAGTTTGCCGCACTGATCCCCGGCCCCTCCGACGGCTCCTACATGATCACCTCCGACGCCTTTGAACCCGCCTACCGGATATTCCGGCTCGAGGGTCGCATCTGGTGTGAGCTGCGCGGATTCTGGGATGTCGAGGGCGACTTCATGGGCGGTCCCTTCGTCAGCTACACCACCATCGACACCGAGACCAACCGCGTCTTCACGCTCGACGGATATGTCTACGCCCCCGACCTCAACAAGCCCCGCAAGCGCAACTACATCCGCGGTGTCGAACACCTGCTCTACACGATCCACTTCCCCGACCAGCAGAAGCAGCAGTAGCGAGAACCCCGCCACGGCGGAGGGGGTGAGAGAGGAAGAGGCGACGGAGAGGACGGAGAGGACGGAGAGGACGAGAGTAGACAACGGAGACGGAGAGAGACAGAGAGGACAGAGAACAGAGAGGAGGAGACGGTGGCACGGTTCATACGGCCGAAAAAACGGCGTATGGCGCCACGCCCCAGGCCCGCTTTCGTGACGGGCGACAGGAGAGATAGCCCGTGTCCGGCCGCGGCGAATCCAGCCCAGAGAGCGCATGCAACAGATTCTGACATATATCTTTATTGCCCTCTATTCGGTCACGATCCTCAGCGTCATTCTGGTCGTCATCACCGAGAACCGGAATCCGCTGAAGACCCTGCCGTGGATCATCGTGCTCATCTTCGCCCCGGTTGTCGGACTGGTCTTCTACTTCTTCTTCGGACAGAACCTCTCCAAACAGCGCATCATCTCGCGGCGAACCCGCAAACGGATCACCATGCACCTGGTCGAGGCCGACAACCCCGACCGCCCGGGCATCCCCGACCGTTGGGCGCCGCTGGCCCGCCTGCTCCGAAAGACGATCCACGCCGTACCCCTCTACGGCAGCCGGATCACCCCCTATACCGACGGCGAATCGAAGATGGAGGCCCTGCTCGACGAGATCGCCCGGGCCCGCCACCACATCCATCTCCAGTACTATATCCTCTGTAACGACACGACCGGCGGCCGGCTGCGCGACGCCCTGATCGAACGGGCCCGTCACGGGGTCCGGATCCGGATTCTCTACGACGACGTGGGCTGCAGCGGCGTCAAGAAGGCCTTCTTCGAGAGCATGCGCCGCGAAGGGATCGAGATCCACGCCTTTCTCCACGTCCGCTTCCCGCGCTTCACGAGCAAGATCAACTACCGCAACCACCGCAAGATTGCCGTTATCGACGGCCGTGTGGGCTTCATCGGCGGCATGAACATCGCCGACCGCTACGTCCACGGCACCGGCTGGGGCATCTGGCGCGACACCCACTTCCGCGTCGAGGGCAACGGCGTCGCCGGACTGCAGGCGTCGTTCCTGAGCGACTGGTCGGCCACCACCAAACAGCGCATCAACGGGCAGGAGTACTTCCCCGCGGCCCGGCACTATACGCCGGACGTCATGCAGATCGTCCCGAGCGGCCCCTTCGGCAAGTGGCGGACTCTGCTGCAGGGCGACAGCTACGCCATCGCCAATGCCCGCCGCCGCATCTGGATCCAGACCCCCTACTACCTCCCCTCCGACGTGCTGAACTCCGCCCTGCAAAGTGCCGCCCTGGCCGGGATCGACGTACGGCTGATGCTCCCGGCCCGCTCCGACTCGCGGGTCGTCGACCTCGCCTCGCACTCCTTCCTCGACGACATGATGAAGGCCGGAGCCAAGATCCTCTTCTACACCCCGGGATTCCTCCACTCCAAGCTGCTCATCATCGACGACGATCTGACCGTAATCGGCTCGGCCAACATGGATTTCCGCAGCTTCGAACACAACTTCGAGGTCAACGCCTTCGTCTACGACGCGGAGTTCACGGCACGGATGGCAGCCATCTTCGACGACGATGCAACGCACTCGCATCTGCTGACCCCGGCCGAATGGTTCAACCGCCCGCGGCCGCGCCGCTGGGCCGAATCGCTCATGCGGGTCTTCTCGCCGCTGCTCTGATGCCGAAGGGGTGATGCAGAAAACAGAAAAGGTCCGGAATATCCGGACCTTATGATTTATACGAGATCGGCCGCCCCGTTCTGTCAGAGCTCCACGATGCCGTTGCGAATGGCATAGACCACCAGCGAGGCGGTATTCTTGCAGCCCGTCTTTTCGAGGATGTTGGCGCGGTGCTTGTCGACGGTACGCTTCGAGATGAAGAGCGCATCGGCGATCTCCTGATTCGACAATCCCTGGCAGACCGCCACCAGAATCTCCCGTTCGCGCGACGAGAGCTGTTCGTCCGGCGCATCCTCGCGCGTGCGCATCCGCCCGGTGAGCGACGAGAGCAGCTGCGGCGAAAAGTAGCTGCCGCCGGCCATCACCGTGTCGATCGCCTCGAGGACATCGCCGATATCCGAATCCTTCAGCAGAAAGCCCTTCGCACCGGCCTCGACCATGCGCGAATAGTAGCTCTCCTCACCGAACATCGACAGCGTGATGATCCGCAGTTCGGGATGCCGGGCCAGCGCCCGTTCGGTGGTCTGGGCGCCGTCGAGCCCCGGCATGGCAAAGTCCATGAAGACGATATCGGCCTCGACCGAGTCGATCATCGCCAGGAACTCCTCGCCGCTGCCCGCTTCGCCCACGACGTGACACCCGGCACAATGCTCCAGAAGCCCCCGCAGTCCGTTGCGGAAGAGCGAATGGTCGTCTACAAGTATGATCCGGCGGTCCATCAGCGGCGGTGTTTGCGGTTCGGTTTCACGGGAGTCGGCTCCTGCTGCGTATTGACACGGATGGCGGCCCGCATCCCCTTGCCCTTCGACGAGGTGATATCGAACGTGCCGCCCAGCGAGTTGATCCGCGAAGCGATGTTCGAGAGCCCCATGCCGCAGTCCATCATCGCCTGCGGATTGAACCCGCGGCCGTTGTCCGTGTAGTCCAGCGCCAGCTCCGGACCGTTCTGCGAGAGCGAGAGGTTGATCTCCGAGCAGGCGGCATGTTTGAGCGAGTTGTTGATCAGTTCGCAGATTACGCGGTAGAGGATCACCTCGATATCCGTATCGTAGCGTTCGCCGCGCAGATTGGTCGTGAAGCGGATCTTCACGTCGTGCATCGCCGCGCTCTTGTCGATGAAGTTCTGCACGCCGCGCGCCAGTCCGAAGTCGTTGAGCACGTGGGGCGAGAGGTTGTTCGAGATCTCGCGCAGCGAACGGATCGCCTCATCGATGACGTAGGTCGTATTGGCGATGATTTCGCGCTGCTCAGGGCTGTGTTCCTCGCGTGAGAGGGCCGTCAGCGACATCTTGGCCGACGACAGCAGCGGGCCCAGTCCGTCGTGCAGCTCCTTCGAGAAGCGCGAGCGGGCCTTCTCCTCCGTACGCAGCACGGCCGTGAGGATCCGTTTGTTGAGTAGCGACCGCTGGCGGTTCAGCCGCGCGATGTACTTGAAGAGCTTGTGGGCGTACATCACGCCGATCGAGAGGCAGACCGAGATCACGATTCCCAGATAGGCGAACCACCACCGCGAGATCACCTCGACGCCCGATTCGACGAGCAGCTGAATCAGTCGTTCGACGGACAGCAGCGAGAAACCCACAATAAAGAGGATCCACACCGAATTGTACTTCGTCGTGCGGACCAGCCGCAGCGCGTAGCCCGTAGCCACGCACTGGATGACAATGGAGATGACCAGCAGGATTCGGATCAGCATAACCTTATTTCTACTCTACTTTTCACAAAGATACGAAACGGCCGGCAATCGGCCGCACAATTCCGCCGCTATTTTCGCGATTCGGCATCGTCCGCGCCTGCAGCCGCCGGGAAGAAGCACCGCAGATTCCGCAGCTGGCCGTAGTCCGTCAGGTCGGTATGGACCGGGACCACCGAAACATACTTGTTGCGCAGGGCCCATTCGTCGGTATCCTCCGCCTCGGGTTCGCCGTTGACAAAATCACCCGTGAGCCAGAAGTACTCCCGTCCGCGGGGATCCTCGTGGCGGTAGAACTCTTCGCGCCAGAAGCCGCGGTTCTGGCGGCACAGCCGCACGCCGCGCAGCTCCTCGGGGCGTCCCGTCGGGACGTTGACGTTCAGGCACAGCGGCAGGGAGATCTCCCCGTCGAGCAGCGTCCGGATGATCTGTCGTCCATAGATCGTCGCCGCCTCGAAGTCGGCATCGGCGCCGTGGTCGTCTAGCGACAGCCCCACGGACGGGCAGCCGTAGAAACTTCCCTCGATGGCTGCCCCCATCGTTCCGGAATAGAGGACGTTGACGGCCGAATTCGATCCGTGGTTGATGCCCGAGATCATCAGGTCGATCTGCCGGTCGCGCAGCAGGTAGTCGAAGGCCATCTTCACGCAGTCGACCGGCGTACCCGAGAAGGAGTAGACCTCGAGGCCCTCCTCCTGGCGGACCTTGCGCAGGTAGAGCGGGTTATACATCGTGATGGCCTGGCTCATGCCGCTTTGCGGCGTCTCGGGAGCTACGGCCACGACCCGGCCGAAGCTCCGGGCTACGTCGATGGCGGCAGCCAACCCTTTCGAGGCGTAGCCGTCGTCGTTCGTGACCAATATCAATCGTTCGTTTTCCATATTTCGGGGCGGTTTTGGCCGGAGCGGCGGCATGCACAACGGAGGTGGAGCCGGGGCTTCGGCGAGTGGTTGCCGGACCGTACGGTTGCGGGCAACGGGAACAAAGGTACAAATAATCATGCTTTTTTCGACTTTAATTTGCATGGTATCATTTTTTCTCTTTATCTTTGCACTCCCAACGGGCGTATATCGACCTCTTTCATTGGGCGGTAGAGCAATCGCGGGGGCCGTGAGACGGGGGGGCTGAGAAGGCTGAACCCGACGGACGAGGGAGGGCCGCAGGGCTGAACTCGAAAATTCACGGTTCCGATCCGCAGGATTATCGGAAAGAATCCGGTATGGTAGCCGAACTGCAGCGGGAATGTCGAATGCGAAACTTAAAAAAATTTGTTGCAACAATGAACAAAGACGCAATCATCAAGCTCGTCAACGAGCAGATGTGGACCAAGACGGACGCCGACGTGCCGTCGTTCAAGGCCGGTGACACCATCACCGTTTCCTACCGTATCATCGAGGGTAACAAGGAGCGCGTACAGAGCTTCCGCGGCGTTGTGATCCAGATCAAGGGATCGGGCAAGACCAAGATGTTCACCATCCGCAAGGTATCGAACGGCGTAGGCGTAGAGCGTATCTTCCCCCTCTACTCGCCCCACATCGACAAGATCGAGGTCAACAAGATCGGTGTCGTTCGTCGCGCCCGCATCTACTACCTCCGCGATCTGACCGGTAAGAAGGCCCGCATCAAGGAGAAGCGTATGACCCGTACGGAGAAATAATTCCGACAGAGTCGATCGAAAAAAAATCTCTTTCCGGTTGGAAAGAGATTTTTTTTTGTGCCATTCGTTTCCGATCCGCCCTTGCCGCCGCCAATTCCGCAATCGGCCCGATACCTCCCCGGCACTGCAATAAGACCGGTTCCGTTCCGACGCCGCAATGGCACCGGTTCCGCTCCGGCCGACGTTGATTCGTCCCGGATCTGCACCCGTTATCCGAGCCCCGCCCGGGCCGTTCTCCGCCCCCGAAACCCGACTTCCTCCCTGATACCCGGCCATTCCCGATCCGGAACCGGAGATAAAATCCGCCACCGACATCCAAAAAGAACGGAGCACCCCGCCCGGGATGCTCCGTCTCTCTTTCCGGAATCCGGGACGTTAGTCCACCGGAATATCCTTGTTGACGTTCTTCGAACCGAACAGCGCGTAGTAGAGCAGGTAGGCCAGGCTGATGATGATCACCCAGTAGCTCGACAGGTAGCTCGAGATATCGGCCACGTAGCCCTGGATCAGCGGAAGGATACCGCCGCCGCAGACCATCATCATGAAGATGCCCGAACCCATCGAGGTGTACTTACCGAGGCCCTCGACGGCCAGGTTGAAGATACCGCCCCACATCACCGACGTGCAGAGACCGCACAGCGTGAGGAACATCACGCCGATCGGCACCTCGATCATCGCGAAGCCCGTACCCGTGAAGACCGGCATGCGGCCCGTCACCGTCGTCGGGGCGAAGATGCCCAGCAGCACGAAGACGATGGCCACGACACTGACGAACGCCAGCTGGACACGGCTCGAGAAGCGTCCGCCGACCAGACCGCCGATCAGTCGTCCGATCATCATCAGGAACCAGTAGGTGCCCACCAGCGAACCGGCTGCAGCGGCAGCCATGCCCATACCGCTCGTTGCGGCGTCGGGCGAAGCCGTCAGGAAGAGGTTCATGAAGTTGGGAATACCCACCTCGACACCTACATAGATAAAGATGGCCACCGTACCCAGCATGAAGTGACGGAACGACAACGCACTGTGCTTGTCCTTCTTCTCGGCGGCAGCCTCCTGGATGGCGAAGGGCTCCGGGATCTTCACGGCCAGCAGCACCACGAAGACCACGGCGAAGATACCCATGGCGATGAACAGGGCCGGGGCAGCATCGCTGATCGTGGCGTTGGCGGCGTTACCCATCAGGTAACCCACCAGGATCGGCACGATCGTAGCCGAGATCGAGTTGAGCGAACCGCCGAACTGGATCAGCTGGTTACCGGTCTTGCCGCCGCCGCCCAGCGTGTTGAGCATCGGGTTGACCACCGTGTTGAGCATGCACATCGAGAAGCCCGAGATGAAGGCGCCGACCAGATAGATCGCGAAGCTACCGGCCTCGCCCGACAGGAACTGGATACCCACACCGATGAAACCCACGGCAATGGCCACCAGCGCCGTCTTCTTGTAGCCGATGCGCTTGAGCATCAGACCCGCCGGAAGGCCCATGAAGGCATAGGCGATGAAGTTGGCGGCATTGCCCAGCTGCGACATCCAGTTCGCCACCGAGAACTGGTTCTTCACGATAACGCCCAGCGGGTTCGTGAGGCCCGTCACGAACGAGATCATCGCAAAGAGCGCGAACATCATGATGATGGGCAACGTGTAATTTTTCTTTTGCGTTTGTTCCATATTGGTTTTATAAATGTTAGGTTAATTGAGTTCGAGTTACCGGTCTCGTTCGGCGATATAGGCGCACAGGTTCACCAGTGCCGAACGATACTCCGACTCTTCGTAGTCCGAGAGCATCTCCGCGGCCCGCGTGATGTAACCCTGCATCACCTCCCGGGCCTGCGACAGCCCCCCCTCCTGTTCCACCGCGGAACGGAGGGACTCCACCGCCGCATCATCCTCATGGCAGCGCGCCAGACAACCGATCAGTTCGTTGCGCCGCTCCTCCGACGCACGCTCGAGCACCAACAGCAGCGGAAGCGTGATCTTACCCTCCCGCAGGTCGTTGCAGGCCGGTTTCCCGGTCTGGGCCGTCGGCGTGTAGTCCAGGATGTCGTCCTGGATCTGGAAGGCCATTCCCAACGCCTCGCCGAAACGGCGCATCGTCGTCACCTTGTCGCGTGTCGCCCCGACGGCCAGGGCCCCTGCCGAGGAGCTGACCCCCAGCAGACATGCCGTCTTCTTATAGATGATGTCGAGGTAGGACTTCCGGGTCATCGTCCGGTTGGCAGCACACTCGTCCTGCAATACCTCTCCCTCACATAGTGCAGCCATCGATCCGCAGATATGCGTCACCAGGTCGAACTGTCCGCTCTGGAGTCCGATACCCATGTTGCGGGCCAGGATGTAGTCGCCCAGGATCACGGCCTTGTGCGACTGCCAGCGGGCATTGACCGAGGCCCGGCCGCGGCGCATGTCGGCCTCGTCGATCACGTCGTCGTGGATCAGCGACGCCACGTGGATCATCTCCACGAGCATGGCCGCCAGACAGGCCCGACGGCCCGTTGCCGCCCCCTTGACCGGAGCGTTCATCGCTGCCGACAGCATCACCAGTGTCGGACGGATACCTTTCCCACGTGCCGACAGCGCATAACGCAGCATGTCCGACAACAATTCTCCCTCGGCCGTGAACTGCCGTTCGATGAACTCCTCGAACGCGGCCAACTCCGCCGTGACGGGTTTGCGGATGTTTTCAAGTGTAATCATAATCGCAAAGATAGTCATTTTTCCCGATCAACGCACGGACTCTCACGCTTTTTTCGTACCTTTGGCCTTTGGTAAAGACTCGCTGAAATGGATTTTTTCAAAGCCAAACTTCCGAAACTCCTCCCGACAGTCGTCGCGCTGGTGATCTTCTTCGTCGCTGCGGCCGCCTACTTCGCCCCCCAGTTCCGCGGCGAGGTGCTGCCCCAGCACGACGTCATCCAGTACGAGGGCATGACCAAGGATATCAACGACATGCGCACGCAGACCGGGGAAGATCCCCAGTGGACGGGCGGCATGTTCGGCGGAATGCCCGCCTACCTGATCAACGTCGCCTACCCGGCACAGATCGTCAAGAACTACGTCGGGAAGGTCGTCCGCTGGCTCGACACCCCGGCCGCCTTCCTCTTCTTCTCGATGGTCGCCATGTGGCTCATGCTGCTCATCGTCGGCATCAACCCCTGGGTCGGCATCATCCCGGCGCTGGCCTACGGTTTCTCGACCTACTTCCTGCTGATCATCGGCGCCGGCCACGTCACCAAGATGTGGGCGCTGGTCTACGCCCCGCTGATGATGGGCGGTGCGTGGATGACCCTGCGGCGGAACGTCTGGGCCGGAGTGGTGGTCACGGCGCTGGCCACCTCGCTCGAGATCGGCGCCAACCACCCCCAGATCACCTACTACTTCCTGTTGGCGATGGCCGCCTTCTGGATCAGCGAGGGGATCCGGGCGCTGCGCGAGCGGCATCTCCGCGACTTCGCCCGCCGCACGGCACTCCTGGCCCTGGCCGGCGTGCTGGCCGTCGGGTCGAACTTCGCCCCCCTGTGGTACACCGCCCAGCACTCGCCCGAGACCATCCGCGGCGGGTCGGAACTCGCCACGACGAGCGAGAGCGACACGCGCGGCCTCGACCTCGAATACGCCACGGCGTGGAGCTACGGCAAGGCCGAGAGCTTTAACCTGCTGATTCCCGACTTCATGGGGCGTGAATCGGGGGCACCGCTCCCCGCCGACGGTCAGACGGCCGCCGAACTGACCGACATCGGCCGCCAGCTGGGGGCCTCGTCGCTCGGCAGCTGGGCCCGGCAGCTCCCCGCCTACTGGGGCGAACAGCCCTATACGGCCGGTCCGACCTATCTGGGCGCCGCGGCCCTCTTCCTGGCCGTGCTGGGCATCCTCTGGGCCCGCGGCCGCAACAAGTGGTGGATCATCGCCGTCTGCGTGTTGATGATCCTGCTGGCCTGGGGCCGCAACCTGATGGGATTCACCGAACTGGCCTTCCGATACCTGCCCGGATACAACAAGTTCCGCACCGTCTCGATGACGCTCGTCGTCGTGCAGTGGGCCGTACCCCTGCTGGGGGCCTTCGCCCTGATGCGCCTCTGGAAGGGCGAAATCCCCCGCGAACGTCTCTGGAAGGGCATCGCCTGGGCCGCCGGAATCACCGGCGGACTCTGCCTGCTCTTCGCCGTGGCGGGCGGCGCCCTGCTGGACTTCGGCCGCACGGCCAGTGCCGACCAGATGTCGGAGACCTTCCGCCAGCTGTTCAACGCCAACGGCTTGCAGTCGCTCGTCGACAAGGGGCTCGATGTCGAATGGGGCGACGCCGTCGCCCGGGGCATCGCCGCCGACCGGCAGGCCATGATGCAGGCCGATGCCTGGCGTTCGCTGCTGATGATCCTGTTGGCGGCCGCACTGGTGCTGCTGGGAGGGCTGCACAAGATCGGCCGCGGCGTGACGGTCGCCGGTCTGGCTGCCGTGATGCTGATCGACCTCGTACCGGTCGACCTGCGGTTCCTCTCGTCGGAGGACTTCGTCTCGCCCCGCACCACGCAGGTCACCCCGTCGGCCGCCGACCGCGCCATCCTCGAGGACAAGGATCCCGGATACCGCGTGCTGAACCTCACGGTGAGCCCCTTCAACGACGCCACGACCTCCTATTTTCACCGTTCGGTCGGCGGTTATCACGGTGCCAAGCTGGCCCGCTATCAGGATCTGATCGACCGCTATCTGAACGATCTGAACCCGGCGGTGTTAGACATGTTGAACACCCGCTACGTGATCGTCCCCGGCCAGGACGGGCAGCCCGAAGCCCAGCGCCGCACGACGGCCTATGGGGCGGCATGGTTCGTCGATTCGGTTGCCACCGCCTCTTCGGCCGAGGAGGAGATCAGCCTGCTGGGCGAGGTCAACCTCCGCACGACGGCCGTCGTCTCCGAGAGTCAGCAGGAGCTGGCCGAGGTTCCGAACCGACCGATGGCGGCCGACTCGCTCGCCGGAGCCCGCATCGACCTTGTGGAGTACCGCCCGAACTACCTCCGCTACGAATACTCGACCCCCGAAGAGGCCGTGGCGGTCTTTTCCGAAATCTACTACGACAAGGGCTGGAAAGCCTACGTCGACGGAGCCGAGGCCCCGGCCTTCCGCGCCGACTACGTCCTGCGCGCCATGCGGCTGCCGGCCGGGCAGCACACCGTCGAATGGCGGTTCCGCGCCCCGGGATGGAATGCCGTCGAAGGGGTGACGGCCGGCTGCTCGGCCGTGATCCTGCTCGGAGCCCTTGCCCTGATCGTATGCGCCCTGCGCAGAAAAAAATCCACCAGCCATGAAGGATGACAAAAGACTCAAACGGAAGGTACGGAACTCGTACATCGTCTCGACGGTCAGCATCACGCTCGTCCTCTTCCTCCTCGGATCGGTCGGCTATCTGATGGCCGCGGCCCTGCAGGTCGCCCGCACGCTGCAGGAGAGCGTCGCCGTCACCGTCGAACTGCAGAACGGCATCTCCGACGAACAGCGCGCCGCAATCGAAAGCCAACTCTCGGCCGAGGACCTGGTCGCCACGATCACCTTCTCGTCGCGCGACGAAAAGGCCGAAGATGCCGAATTCCGCAAGATGTTCGGCGCCGAATTCGAGGAGGTGCTCCACGAAAACCCGCTGCTCGACTCGTTCGAACTGACCCTTACGGCCGCCTCGTCCGACCAGCAGCTGCTCGATGACTTCATCGGCGCCGTCGAGAAGATCCCGGGCGTCGACCGCGTCTCCTACCCCGCCGGGATGGCCAAGCGCCTCCACGCAACGGTCAACAAGATCCGCCTCGTGCTGCTGCTCTTCGGCGGCGCACTGCTCGTCATCTCGCTCATCCTGCTGAGCAACACCATCCGCCTGGCCATCTTCTCGAAACGCTACCTGATCAACACGATGAAGCTGGTCGGCGCTACCAAGTGGTTCATCATGAAGCCCTTCCTCGGCAGCAGCATCACGCAGGGTATCCTGGCCGGCGTGGCCGCCTCGGTGCTCTTCGCCGTGGCCGTCTACGGGCTCAACGAGGCCGTCCCCGAACTGATGACCATCGCCCAGATCCGCAAGATCCTTGTGATCATCGGCTCGATGATCCTCGGCGGTGTCGTCATCTCGGGCCTCTTCACCTTCGTGGCCCTCAACAAATTCGTCAACATGAAGTCCAACAAGATATACCTATATTAAATGAAAAAAGAGTCGTCCAAAACGCCGGAGCAGCCCGCCGAGAACCCCCGGATGCCCCTTACGCGCCGCAACTACATCCTGCTGGCCATCGGGTTCGCCATCGTCCTGCTCGGCTTCATCCTCATGGCCGGCGGCGGCAGCGATTCGCCCGACGAATTCAACTACGCCATGTTCTCCTGGCGGCGGATCACCCTCGCCCCGATCCTCGTCATCGGAGGCTTCGCCTTCGAGATCTACGCCATCATGAAACGGTTCTGATCCCGCGGCCGAACCCCCGCTCCAAAAAACCCCGCTCAACCCCACACTTAGAAGCAAAAAATGGATACATTGCAAGCCATCCTCCTGGGCATCGTCCAGGGTATCACCGAGTTCCTCCCCGTATCGAGCAGCGGTCACCTGCAGATCGCCAAGGAGTTGCTCGGCGTCAATCTCGAAGAAAACCTCACCTTCGACGTCGCGCTCCACGCCGCAACCGTCCTGAGCACCATCGTCATCCTCTGGAGCGAAATCCGCCGCCTGCTCGCGGGCCTCTTTTCGCGCCACTTCAACGAGGAGCAGGCCTACATCCTGAAGATCGTCGTCTCGATGATCCCCATCGGCATCGTCGGATTCCTGCTCAAGGACCAGATCGAGGCCCTGCTCAACAGCCCCTACATCCTGGTAGTGGTCGGCGCCATGCTGCTGCTGACGGCCGCGCTGCTCGCCTTCGCCTACTGGGCCAAGCCCCGCCAGAAGGAGACCATCTCCTACCGCGACGCCTTCATCATCGGTCTGGCCCAGGCCTGCGCCGCCATGCCCGGCCTCTCGCGTTCGGGTTCGACCATCGCCACGGGCCTGCTGCTCGGCAACAAGAAGACGGCCGTCGCCCAGTTCTCGTTCCTGATGGTGCTGGCTCCGATTCTGGGCGAAACGCTCCTCGAAGCCGTCAAGGGCGAACTCACGGCCGGAGTGGCCGCCGGACCGCTGATCGCCGGATTCATCGCCTCGTTCGTCACGGGGTGTCTGGCCTGCAGGTTCATGCTCGAAATCGTCAAGCGCGGCCGGCTGATCTGGTTCGCCGCCTACTGCGCCCTGGCCGGCATCGTATCCATCGCAAGCTACATCTTCTGATTCGAATGAAAGAGACGCACGACCTGCGCGGCATCAACTTCGAGGAGGGTTACATCGCCGTCCTGGACAAGCCCCTGCGCTGGACCTCCACCGACGTGGTCCGCAAGATCAAGTTCACGCTCCGCAAACTCGGCTACCGCCGCATCAAGGTGGGCCATGCCGGGACGCTCGACCCCCTGGCTACGGGAATCCTGCTCGTCTGCATCGGCCGCGCCACGAAGATGGTTGACGCCCTGCAGGCCGAAGAGAAGGAGTACATTGCCGACGTCATGCTCGGCGCCACGACCCCGAGCTACGACCTCGAACACGAGATCGACCACTACTACCCCTGGGAGCACATCACCCGCGAAGCGGTCGAGAAGGCACTCGCGGATCTTACGGGCGAACGGCTTCAGACCCCGCCCGTCTACTCGGCCAAGAAGATCGAGGGGACGCGCGCCTATGAACTGGCCCGTGCGGGCGAGGAGGTGGCCGTGCGTCAGGCGCTGATCACGATCTACGAGATGGAGCTGCTCGCATGCGAACTGCCGCGGCTGCGCATCCGCGTGCGGTGCAGCAAGGGAACCTACATCCGCTCGCTGGCCCACGAAATCGGAGAGGCCCTCCAGAGCGGGGCCCACCTGACCGGCCTGCGCCGTACCCGCAGCGGCGGTTTCACCCTCGAAAATGCCTGGCAACTCGACGATTTCCTTGGAAATCTGCAAAATTTGCAAAATTCTGAAACAAAATGACGCTTTTTGCGTATAGAAAATAATCTGTCTATTTTCTGAACGTCAAAAAAAAGCGTTTTACCTATGAAGTTATCGCAATACGGGTACGAATTCTCCCCCGAAATGCTGGCCAAATATCCGGCCGAAAATCGGGACGAATCCCGTCTTATGGTCATCAACCGAGCCAAGGGTACCATCGAACACCGCATCTTCAAGGAGATCATCGAGTACTTCGAGGAGAAGGACCTCTTCGTCTTCAACGATACGAAGGTATTCCCCGCCCGGCTCTACGGTAACAAGGAGAAAACCGGCACCGAAATCGAAATCTTCCTCCTCCGCGAACTCAACCGCGAACTCCGCCTGTGGGATGTCCTCGTCGACCCCGCCCGCAAGATCCGTATCGGCAACAAACTCTATTTCGGAGATGACGACCTGCTCGTGGCCGAGGTCATCGACAACACCACCTCCCGCGGCCGGACGCTGCGCTTCCTCTTCGACGGTTCGTACGAGGAGTTCAAGAAGACGCTCTTCTCGCTGGGCGAAACCCCGCTGCCGAAGTGGGTGCGCGAAAAGGTCGAACCCGAGGATGCCGAACGCTATCAGACCATCTTCGCCCGTCACGAAGGCGCCGTGGCCGCTCCGACCGCCGGCATGCACTTCTCCAAACACCTGATGAAGCGCATGGAGATCAAGGGCATCGACAGCGCATTCGTCACCCTGCACGTCGGTCTGGGCAACTTCCGCACGGTCGACGTCGAGGACCTCTCGAAGCACAAGATGGACTCCGAACAGTTCTTCGTCACCGAAGAGGCCGCCGAAGCCGTCAACAACGCCAAACGCACGGGACACAAGGTCGTCTCGATCGGCACGACCGTCATGCGCACGCTCGAAACGGCCGTCTCGACCAACGGCATGATCAAACCCATGGAGGGGTGGACCAACAAGTTCATCTTCGCCCCCTACGACTTCACCGTCGCCGACGCCATGGTCAGCAACTTCCACCTCCCCTACTCGACGCAGCTGATGATGGTCGCCGCGTTCGGAGGCTACGAAACCGTCATGAACGCCTACAAGGTCGCCCGCGAAGAGGGCTACCGCTTCGGCACTTACGGCGACGCAATGCTCATTCTTTGATTTTTTTTCGTATCTTTGCAGGTATAAACCCCCAGTAACATGGCAAACAAGATTCTGTACGTGTGTCAGGAGATTACCCCCTATCTGCCCGAAACGGAGGCATCGCGGCTCTGCCGCTCACTGATACAGGCGATGCAGGAACGGGGAAATGAAATCCGGACCTTCATGCCCCGGTACGGCTGCATCAACGAACGCAGGCACCAACTCCACGAAGTCATCCGTCTCTCCGGCATGAACCTCATCATCGATGACAACGACCACCAGCTCATCATCAAGGTCGCATCGATCCCCTCGGCCCGCGTACAGATCTACTTCATCGACAACGACGACTACTTCTCCCGGAAGGCCGTCATGACCGATGCCGACGGCAACTACTTCCCCGACAACGACGAACGCGCCATCTTCTTCGCCCGCGGCGTGCTCGAAACCGTCAAGAAGCTGCGCTGGACACCCACCGTCGTACACTGCCACGGCTGGTTCGCCGGCGTCGTGCCCGTCTACCTGAAGCGCGTCTTCGCCGATGACCCCATCTTCCGCGATGTCAAGGTCGTCGTATCGCTCTACGGAGACTCCTTCCCCGGATCCCTCGATGCAGGTTTCCGCTCGAAGATCGCCGGCGAGGGCGTCAAGGATAAAAATCTCGAACTTCTCGACCTCCCGTCATACGAAAACTACTGTCGTTTCGTTATGGAATATGCCGACGGCATGGTCGCCGCATCGAAGGATGTCGACCCCGCGGTGCTCGACTGGATCCGCAAGTCCGGAAAACCCCTGCTCGAGTACCAAAGCCCCGAGGCCGAGGACTTTTTCGATAATTACAACCGATTCTATGAAGCGATTCAATAACTCACGCCGCTCGCTCCGCCGTGCCCTCGTGGTGCTCGCCGGAGCCTTTGCGCTCGGAAGCTGCACGATGGTCGACGATACGCTCGGAGGCAACCTGATTCCCGACAATCAGCAGATGAAGGCCGGAGTCGTGACCATCGACGGCCTGAATCCCAAGAAATACGTCGAAACCCGCCTCTTCCAGACCGACTCGATCTCCAGCGCCAACATCTCCTACGGATACTTCGGCGCCCAGATCAACGATACGCTCGGCGAACGAAAGGCCGGATTCCTCTCGCAGATGGTCAGCTACTACAGCGTACCGCAGGATTACTTCGGCTACATGCCCATCTTCGACTCGGCACAGCTGCTGCTGAATGTCACGAGCTTCGGCCGGGATACCGTGACCGAACAGCACTTCGCCGTCTACGCAATCCTGAACAACGACTACATCACCGAGCGCGAAAGCAGCGATACGGTCTTCTACCTCAATTTCAAGCCCGACGCCTCGATCTACAACCAGAACGAGCCGCTGTTCACCTTCACGCTCGGCGGCGAGGGCAAGTACCCGTCGACCACCACCGCCGTCACGATGACGCCGACCGACGCCGGCCGCAAGTACATCAACCGGCTGATGCTCCAGGAGGGCAAGTACAAGGATGACTACTCGATCTACTCGACCGACAGTCTCGAATACTTCATCGAGGAGTTCCCGGGCCTCTACATCGCCCCGGATCCCGCCTATCCGCTGGCAAAGGAGGGTTCGAACACCGGCACGATCTTCGGCACGTCGCTCGACGCCTCGGGTCTGTCGATCTACTGCCGCAACCGCGTCAAGGAGGACCCCTCGCTCATCAAGGATACCGTCGGCATGCTCTTCTACTTCTACGACTCGTATGCCAAACACGGCAATGTCTCGGTAAACAGCATCAGCCACGACTACTCGAAGGCTACGGTCCTGGCGTTCAACGAGGAGGATGCCCGCGAACCGGCCGCAGGAACCGGTGATACACGTCAACCCGTCACGCAGCTGCGCGTCGAGGGCATGGGAGGCGCCGTTACGGAGATGACCCTCACGCCGGGATTCTTCGCCACGCTCGAGGAGGTTATCGCCCGCGAAAATGCCCGCGAAGGGAGGGACTTCCAGTCGATGGCCTTCAGCCAGGCCCGCATGTCGGTCTACTTCAGCGGCAGCAGCTACGACTGGAGCGAGATCAATCCCAACCCCTCGGGCGAAGGGAGCGTCTCACCGCTCATGCCCCTGATCGAGGAGATGAACGCCGCACCGAACCGGCTGGGTCTCTATACCAATTATAAGAAGCTGACCCCGGTCACCGACTACGCCTACACCTACGAAAAGACCTACAGCACGGAGCTCGACTACGGCGGATACATCAACCGCAGCCGCGGATGCTACGTACTGCTCGTCACGGGCTACATGCAGGGAGTCTGGAACAGCTACCTCGATGCCAAACATGCGGCCGGTGCGGAGTATCCCGATCCGGCACTCGAGGAGAGCGATCCCGCCGGATTCGAAGCCGCGTACAAGGCCTGGGAAGAGGCGATCGACTGGTCGAAGGTCAAGAACCGCACGGTCTACATCGGCCCCGAAGCCTACAGCCTCTACACGACCTCGTTCGGAGTCTTCCAGGGGGCCCCGACAGAGACCGAAGCCGTCGAATCGCCAATCCGGTTCGACCTGGCCTACAACCTGATCAAGTAAAACAGAACAACCCTCCAGCGGAACCTAAGTATCATACTTAGGTTTTCGCGTTTCTAAGCCATCAAAATAAACCATGCAGGACAATTTAGTCATCGTCGAGTCCCCTGCCAAGGCCAAAACCATCGAAAAGTTCCTGGGCAAGGATTACGTCGTCAAGTCGAGTTTCGGACACATCCGCGATCTGGCGAAAAAGGATCTCGGCATAAACATCGAAGAGGGGTTCAAACCCGTCTACGAAATCCCCGCCGACAAGAAAAAGGTTGTCGACGAACTCAACAAACTCGCCAAATCGAAGACCGTCTGGCTCGCCTCCGATGAAGACCGCGAAGGAGAGGCCATCGCATGGCACCTCACCGAAGTGTTGGGGCTCCCGGTCGACAAGACGAAACGGATCGTCTTCCATGAAATTACCAAACGCGCCATCCTCGAGGCCATCGAAAAGCCCCGGACGGTCAACATGAATCTGGTCAACGCCCAGCAGGCCCGCCGGATCCTCGACCGTCTGGTCGGTTTCGAACTGTCGCCCGTGCTGTGGAAAAAGGTGCGGCCGTCGCTCTCGGCCGGACGTGTGCAGTCGGTGGCCGTGCGGCTGATCGTCGAGCGCGAACGCGAGATCATCGCCTTTCATTCGACCCCCTACTTCCGCGTCGTAGCCCAGTTCTACGCCCCGGAGGATCCGGACAAGACGCTCTTCAAGGCCGAACTCTCGACGCGTTTCGAGACGGCCGACGAGGCCGAAGCCTTCCTCCATTCGTGCAACGGCGCGACCTTCACCGTCGCCCGGGCCGAGGAGAAGCCCGCACAGCGCTATCCGGCCCCGCCGTTCACGACCTCGACGCTCCAGCAGGAGGCCGGCCGCAAACTCGGCATGTCGGTTTCGCGGACGATGTCCGTCGCGCAGCACCTCTACGAACAGGGATTGATCACCTACATGCGTACCGACTCGGTGAACCTCTCGCAGCAGGCACTGGCCCAGTGCAAGGAGGAGGTGATCAAGCTCTACGGCGAGAAGTACTCGCGCTGGTACAACTACAAGACCAAGACCAAAGGGGCACAGGAGGCCCACGAGGCGATCCGCCCGTCGTACATCGACCGCCAGACGATCGAGGGTACGCCCGAGGAGAAGCGCCTCTACGACCTGATCTGGAAGCGCACGGTCGCCTCGCAGATGGTCTGCGCCGAGCTCGACCGCACGACGATCACCATCGACATGTCGGGATCGAAGCATCAGTTCGTCGCCCAGGGCGAGGTGGTCCGTTTCGACGGCTTCCTGCGGCTCTACTCCGAGTCGACGGACGACGACCAGGCCTCGGAAAGCGGTGAGGGACGTCTGCCCAAACTCACGGCCGGCGACCGTCTCGAGGCGGAACAGATCTCCGCCACGGAGCGTTTCACGTCGGCCCCGGCCCGCTACAACGAGGCATCGCTCGTCAAGCGCCTCGAGGAGCTCGGCATCGGCCGTCCGTCGACCTACGCCCCGACGATCACCACGATCATCAACCGCGGCTACGTCGTCAAGCAGAACAAGGAGGGACAGAAGCGCAGCTATACGCAACTGACCCTCAAGGGTGGCAAGGTGACCCGCGAGGAGCTCACGGAGAACTACGGCAAGGAGAAGAACCGCCTCTCGCCGACGGATATCGGCATGGTGGTGAACGACTACCTCGAGGAGCAGTTTGCCCCGATCATCGACTACAACTTCACGGCCAACGTCGAGAAGGAGTTCGACCGCATCGCCGAGGGGGACATCACCTGGGAGAAGATGATCGGCGACTTCTACACGCCGTTCCACAAGATGGTCGACGCCGCCATCACGACCCAGAGCACCAAGCCCCGCGAGGTGCGCATCCTGGGCACCGATCCCAAGACGGGACATACGGTCAAGGCCCGCATCGGCCGCTATGGGCCGATGGTCGAGATCGAGGGTGCCGAGGGCGAAAAGAGCCGCTTCGCTTCGCTCAAGAAGGGGCAGCTCATCGAGTCGATCACGCTCGAAGAGGCTCTCGAACTCTTCGCCCTGCCGCGTGAGGTGGGCGAACTCGACGGCGAGAAGCTGGTCGTCGGACTGGGCAAATACGGTCCCTATGTCCGCTACGGAAAGTCGTTCGCCTCGCTGCCCAAGGGCGACGACCCCTACACGCTGACCCACGACCGGGCCGTGGAGATCGTCCGCGAACACCAGGCGGCCGCAGCAGCAGCCAATACCCCGCTGCGCAGCTTCGAGGAGGATCCCGACATGCTGGTCAAGAACGGCCGCTACGGCGCCTACATCGCCTACAAGGGCAAGAACTACCGCATCCCGAAGGGTACGAAGCCCGAAGAGCTGACCCTCGAGGAGTGTCTGAAGATCGTCGCCAACGCGAAGAAATAACCCAAAACCAAACGATACGATGAAAAATCTGATGCTCTGCGCCCTCGCGCTCTGCCTCGCACTCGGAGCCGTCGCGCAAAACCCCGACTCGACTCAGGGGTACCAATTCACCGATGTCAAGATCATCCGTTCGACTCCGGTCAAGAACCAGAACCGCAGCGGTACGTGCTGGTGCTACTCGACGATGACCCTGCTCGAGAACGAGATCCTCCGTGCCGGAGGCCCCGAAATGCATCTCTCGGAGATGTGGATCGTCCGCCATTCGTTCATGGACAAGGCCGTGAAGTATGTCCGCCTGCACGGCCAGCTCAACTTCGCCGAGGGCGGCGCTTCGCACGACGTCACCGAGGGGATCAAGGAGCACGGCATCGTCCCCTTCGAGGTCTATCCCGGCCTGAACTATGGCAGCGACAAACCCGATTTCCATGAGATCTCGGCCGTTCTGAAGGCCTATCTCGACGCCGTAATCGAGGCCTCGGGTGACACCAAACCCCTCTCCACGGCCTGGAAACGCGGCTTCAACGCCATTCTGGACGCGTATTTCGGCCCGATGCCCGAGACCTTCACCTACGAGGGTAAGGAGTACACGCCGCAGTCGTTCGCCGAATCGCTGCCGATCCGGATGGATGACTACGTCGACCTCTCGTCGTTCACCCACCACCCCTTCTACGAGCCCTTCATGATCGAGGTGCCCGACAACTGGATGTGGGCTTCGGTCTGGAACCTGCCGCTCGACGAGCTGATGCAGACCATCGACTACGCCCTGGAGAACGGCTACACGATCGCCTGGGGCACGGACGTGAGCGAGAAGGGCTTCAGCCGCACGAAGGCCATCGGCATCATCCCCGAGGCCGATACCGAGAGCATGAGCGGCACGGAGGCCGAGCGATGGGGCAAGCTCACCGAACAGGAGAAGGAGGCTGCCCTCTACAAGTTCGATAAACCGGGCAAGGAGCGCAAGATCGATCAGCAGATGCGCCAGGAGGCTTTCGACAACTACGAGACGACGGATGACCACGGCATGGTGATCGTCGGCACGGCCAAGGACCAGGCGGGAAATACCTATTACAAGGTACAGAACTCGTGGGATGTCCGTCCGCCCTACGACGGATTCTGGTACTTCTCGCGCCCGTTTGTCGAGTACAAGACGATGTCGATCATGGTCAACCGCAACGCCATCCCGAAGGAGATCCGCAAGAAACTCGGCTGGAAATAATCCCGACGGATCGACCAACAACGAAAACAGCCCGGCTCTTACGAGTCGGGCTGCTTCGTTTATTGAAGTTTCGGTTTCAGTCGTTTTTTAAGGGAGACTTACATCTCTCGAAGTTTGATGCTCTCTCCCAACATGATCAGAGCGGTGCGAACCCACTCTTCAATTCTTGCCTTCATAGTAAATAATTTTAAATAAATATTAAAATATTTTATCATTTAAGACGCGGCAAAGGTAATGCGTGGAAAGGAATCTTGCAAATATTTTATTAAGATTTTTTACGAAATAAGTAAATTTTTTGAAGAATTCCTCCGAGAGGCAAATCCGAAGAGAGGGAAAAAGCAAGAGGCACGCGACGCAATCACCTGTTAAACAGCATATTGAATCGCACAAACAACAGGGATGGGATCGCGGCGTACAGAAGGAGAAATCGGACAAAACAGGGAACGGATTGGAGCGGTAGCAGAGGATCAACCGCGGGCATAATTCCCCCGCGCATCGTATAGGAGCCGCGACGAACCGCGCGGAGGAGTGAAATTTCCGGAAAAAAGGGAGCTATTCAGCAGGCAAAGACCAGAAGAAAGCCCTCCGAAAGGCGGGCGGCAAGTTCCACGGGCTCCCCGTCCGTGATGCACCCCACGAGCCGTCCGGCGGCAAGATCGGCCGAAACCAGATGCAGATCCTGCAGGAGATCGAGCTCCCGCCGGCCGGCATACTTGTAGAGCGCCTCCTTGGCACACCAGGCAAACCCCGGCCACAGGGGATCCGCCGACAAGAGTCGTTCCGCATCGGTCATATAGCGATCGACCACCCGCGAGAAGTCTCTCCCCTCAGGTTCGATATCAACCGTACAGCGACGCGACGAGAGGACGACAGCCACCCGACCGTCGCAGTGCGATACGGCCACGCAGGCCTCACCGTCGGGAAGCACCGGGGCTCCGATTTCATTATAGGCAATTCGGGTATGGCGGCCCAACTCGCGCCGCACCAGCGCCCGCCAGGTCAGGAACTCCCTCCGCCGGCGCTCGTTGCGGAACAAGGCCGCTTCGGCGCGCTCCTCGGGCGTCGTCCAGGGTGCCGCCTCCGACTCGCTCATCGGCGGCTCGACCAGCAGACAGGGGATCATGGCAGATCGACGCGAATCTTCTCGATCCGGTGCCCGTCCATCTCCTGCACCGTGAACCGCAGATCGTGCGCCGTGAAGACATCGCCCTTGCGCGGGAAGTCCCGCTTGAGTTCGAGCATCAGCCCCGCCAGTGTCTCGGCCTCCCCCTTCACGTCGGAAAAGGTCCCCTCGTCGAGATCGAGGATCCGTTCGAAATCACCCAGGTGGGTCTTGCCCTCGAAAAGATAGGTCTTGGCATCCAGCCGCGTGTAGGAGGTCTCCTCGTTGTCGCTCTCGTCCGAAATCTCGCCGACGATCTCCTCGATGATGTCCTCGAGCGAGACAAGTCCCAGCGTCGAACCGTACTCGTCTACAACAATGGCCATGTGGACCTTGTTCGACTGGAAATCGCCCAACAGGTCGTTGATCTTCTTGTGTTCGGGGACGAAATAGGGTTTGCGCATCAGCTGCTGCCAGGCAAAGTCCTTTGCATTGTTGATATAGGGCAGCAGATCCTTCACGTAGAGCGTACCGCGGATGTTGTCCATATCCTCCTCATAGACCGGGATGCGCGAGAACCCCGACTCGATGATCGTCCGCTTGACGTGGTCGTAGTCGTCCGTAATGTCGAGCGCCGTCACGTCGACGCGCGGCTTCATGATCTCCTGCACCTCGGTATTGACGAAATTGACGATTCCCGACAGCATGACATGCTCCTCGGGGCTCGAACTCTGCGTCATGTCGACGGCATCGGCCAGTTCATCGAGCGAGATTTCGCTCTTGTGGGCGGCCTTTTCGCTGATCCGGCTGCTCGTGCGCACCAACGCATAGGACAACGGGTAGAAGATCCCCCGCAACAGCATCAACGGACGTGCAACGGCCTGCGCGAAGCGGACCGGAATGGTCTGGGCGAGCACCTTCGGGAGGATCTCGCCGAAGAGCAGCAGCAGGAAGGTGACCAGCACCGTCTTGAAGAGGAACTCGAAGCGCAGGAACGTAAAGAGCGAATCGATGATTCCCGACGTGAGGATGACGATGCAGATGTTCACCAGATTGTTGACCACGAGAATCGTCGCCAGCAGCAGATCGACATTCGTCAAGAGGCGCAGCACGGCGGCAGCGCCACCGCTCCGGCTCTGCTGAAGCCGATGGATGTCGTTGTGCGACAGCGAGAAAAACGACGTTTCGGCACCGGACACCAGTGCCGAAATGGAGAGCAGAAAGAGTGTCACCACGCACAGCACGGCGATATGGGGCGTAAACCCGTGAAACTCTATCCAGGAATGGGCAACCTCTTCCAAAGTATCCAGTTATTGGTTAGTCGAACAGCGAACTGCTCTTGTGCGTATCGTGCTGACGCGCCGCCGCACTGTTTTCGTCCTTGAGGACCTCCTTGCGGCCGCTCGGAGCCTCGACGATAAACTTAGAATTGCGGGTCTGATAGGCCGGTTTGGCCAGCAGTTCGTCGATATTGCTGTAACGGGCGGGATTCGTTCCCAGCACCACCTGTTCGGGCTGGCGGACCGCCGGCTTCTGCGCCACCGGCTTGATAGGCTCCAACACCGGAGGCAGCGGTTCGTGATTCACCACCGGCTCGGGGCGCTGCACCGGAATGACGGGCGGCATCTCGTGTTCGTGCTCGTCGCCGACGAAGCCCGTAGCCACCACCACCAGTTCGATGGCGCTGCCCAGCTGCGGCTTTTCGCTCGTACCCCAGATGATGTTGGCGCTGTGGATCGAGCCGTCGGCCTCCTGCACGCTGGCGTGAGCCTGGATGTACTCCAGGATCTGGACAACCTCCTCGTACATCAGGCTGTCGGCGTTCGACACCGAGATGTTGAGCAGGATATTCTTCGCCCCGGAGATCAGGTTGTGGTCCAGCAACGGCGAACGCAGCGAGGCCTCGGCCACCGCCTCGGCACGGTTGTCGCCCTCGGCCGTAGCCACGGCCATGTGGGCCCGGCCGCTGTCGCGCATCACCTTCGAGACATCGGCAAAGTCGACATTGACCAGATCGCTCTCGACGGTGATGATCTCGGCGATACCCTTGGCCGCTGAAGCCAGGATGTCGTCGGCCTTACCGAAGGCCTGCTTGAGCGAGAGACGGCCGTAGATTTCGAGAATGTTCTCGTTGTTGATGATCAGCAGCGAATCGGTATTCTGGCGCAGTTCGTCGATACCGCGGAAGGCCTGTTCGTAACGGATCTTGCCCTCGACGGCCAGCGGCGAGGTGACGATGGCCACGGTCAGCAGCCCCATCTCCTTGGCCAGTTTGGCAATCACGGGCGAGGCCCCCGTACCGGTTCCACCGCCCATACCGGCCGTAATGAAGATCATCTTCGTCCCGGCCTCCTCGAGGGCCTGACGGATCTCGGGAAGGGTTTCGACGGCAGCACGGCGCCCGTTTTCGGGGTCATTGCCGGCTCCGAGGCCCTCGGCTCCGAGGCGGATCTTCTGTTCCACAGGGCTCTTGTCCAGCGCCTGCTGGTCGGTATTGCACACCATGAACTTCACGCCCCGGATTCCGAGGTTCCACATGTGGTTCACGGCATTGCCTCCGGCTCCGCCCACGCCGACCACCATAATGATCGACTTGTTGTCGCGCGGGACCTTGATCTCCGACATCAATTCGTCTGTCATATCTGTTTTTCTATTTTCCAATTACTTGAATCCGGAATCCCGGACTTGTCTTTTAGCTCTTTCCCCGGCCGGATTCTCTTCCTTCTGCCAACGTATCGCCCTCCTGCCAGTTTCTCTTCCTTGCCAACAACTCCCCCGGCCGGATTTTCGCACTGTCGACTTCTCTTCCTTGCCAACTTCTCCCCCGGTCGGATTTTCTCACTGTCAACTACTCTTCCTTGCCAACTGCTCCCCCGGCCGGATTCTCTCACTGCCAACTTCTCTCCCTTGCCAACTGCTTCCCCGGCCGGATTCTCTCACTGCCAACATCTCACCCCCGTCAACTTCTCTCCCCCCGGCCGGCGGCGGAATCAGATCTCCTCGTCTTCGCCGGCCTTGAAACTCTTGTCGATCTTGCCGAAGAAGTTGCGGATGAACGATCCCAGATCGCGCCGCGGGTGGACGCTCTCTACCGGTTCATCGTTGACATTCGGATCTGCCGGTGCCGGCTGCGGCTGTGCAGGTTGTTGTTGCGGCTGAGCGGGCTGCGGCTGCGGTTGCGGCTGTGCGGGTTGGTGCGGGCCCTGCTGCTGAGGCTGCAAGGCCGGCTGTCCGGTCTGCTGCCGTCCGTAGGGCGACGCATAATTCTGTCCGTAGGGATAGGGCGGACGCTGGGGCTGTTGCTGTGGCTGCTGCGGCTGACGGATACCCGCCGCCGGATCCTGAGGCGAATCCGCCGCCGGATTCTGTACCGGAGCCACGGGCGGCCGCTGATCGATAACGGAGCATCCGCCGAGCTCCGCACCGTGCAGCAGGATGCCCACCACCGTCGAGAGCCCCGGATCGGCTACCTTGTTTTTCGACGCGTCGGTCAGGCCGATCTCCGGCAGCGCCACACGGACATCCATCCCCGTCACGCGGCGGAAGAGCTCGTCGAGGTGCTTCAACTTGGCCGAACCGCCCGTCAGGACGATACCGTAGGCCAGTTTTCCGGCATAACCCGAGTCGGTGATCTCCTGCTGGACGAATTCGACGATATCCGTGGCGCGGGCCTCGATCACCGTGGCCAGGTTGCGCAGCAGGATATCCTTCGCCTCGCGGGGCGTGCGTCCGTTGACACGGACCAGTTTGTCTTCGGGGGCCAGTTCGGCGACGGCCGAACCGTATTTGATCTTGAGGCTCTCAACGAGCTTCTCGGGGACGCTCATCGTGCGGATATCGCGGTTGATGGCCGAGGCGCCCATCGGGATCGAGGCGATATAGCGGACCACGTTGCGGTAGTAGACGGCCACGTCGGTGACCTCCGCACCGACGTCGACCACGGCCACACCCTCCTCCTTTTCGTCGGGGAGCAGCACCGCCTCGGGGATGGCCATGGCATCCGAGACGACATCCAGCATCCGGACACCCAACCGCTTGAGGGCCATGTTGAGCCGCTGCATGGGGGTTTTCTGGCAGAGGATGAAGTTAAACGTCGACGAGAGCTTCTTGCCGAACGAGCCGACGGGGTTCCGCACCTCCTGGCTGTCGTCGACGACATAGTTCTGGGGCACGCGCTCCATGATCGTCTCGTCGTCCGGAGCCTGGACATTGCGCATGCGGTCGAAGAGGGCTTCGACATCCTTCTGGTTGACCCCGTTCTGGGGGTCGTAGACAAAGACGTGGTCGGTATGGCGTGCGCAGCGCACGAAATCACCCGAAATACCCGCATAGGCCTCCGTAATCCGGACACCGAGCTGCTGTTCGGCCTCCGAGAGAGCCTCGCGGATGGCGCGGCTCACCAGTTCGATGTTTTCGATCCGTCCCGCATGGACCCCCTCAACGGGTTTCGTGACGACGCACAGCACGTCCATCAACCCCTCGGACGTCTTCTCACCGACGGCTACGGCTACCGACGAACTCCCGAGGTCAACAGCGACGGTATAGTTCTTTCTTTCCACGGTATAATCCTTTTACTTCTTGCAGACCACCTGATTTCTGTATCTGATGTCGATCGATCGATACGTCTCCCAACCCAGCGTCGAAAGTCCGTTGCGGTAGAACCGCATCAGCTTGTCGAGCTTCCGGTCCACCTCTTCCAGCCGACCGAAGAGGATCGTAAATCGTCCGCTTCGGGGCGTCAGCTCCACCTCCAATGCTCCGCTGGGGGTCGTATGGGCGGCAATCTGCACCACCTCCGACCTCCAGAAATCATCGTCTTCGACAGTCTCCACAAAGGTAAGGAGTTTCGTGAAATCTTCGTAGCTTTTCTCCAACTTTTTTTGCTTGCGGCGTTCGGTCTCCTGCTGCTCCTCGATGCGTTCGAGTTCGGCCCGGATCACCTGCGTGCGGTAACGCCACGTGCGGCGTGCCCGGGCCTTATCGGCCAGCAGCCGGTCGACCCGCTTGTCGAACTCCTCAGCGCTTTCGCCCTTCCACCAGCGGCGCTTCAGCCGCTGACGGCGGCTCTTCGTGTATTCCTGTTCGTAGGCCTGTTCGCGCCGGTAGACCGGATACTTCGACCGTTCGAGTTCGTCGATGCGTTCGTCAATCTCCCGTTTGCAGCGGTCGATGTAGGCCCGCACGTCGCCCGCATAGGAGGCCGGGAAGGGGGGCCGGTAGGAGCCCGTCACCACCGGCACGTAAAGCGACGAGGCCCGTGGCGCCTCGAAAACATACCCTTCGGAGGTGACATACTCGTTTCGGCCGTCGGTCAGCAGCCGCAGCAACGGTTCGCGCGGCGTGATCGTCACGTGGAGAATCCCCGGACCGGTGACATAGGCCGCCACGCGGTCGACGAAACCGTTGCGGGCGATCAACCGTTCGATAGCCGTCAGATCGACCTCGTCAACAGCCGTGCCACGCGTGGCGATTCCGCTCTGCGCGATCCACCGTTTGACCTGCTGTCCGGTCACCAGATAGCCTTGCGAGGTGCTGTCGACCACCTCGACCTCCACGCCGCGGACCTGCCGTGCGGAGCGTTCGCGATGCACGGCGATGCCCGTCCACAGCACGTAGACTCCGACGCCGGCCCACAGCAGGCCGACGAGCAGCGGACGCAGATATTGTCTGACGCTTCGGGATTCGGTATTTCGGAAAGGAGCCTTCAACGGTTCAAAAGCGGATTAACGGGTTCTCAGACGATTCTGTTTCTGGGGTTTTCGGGATGGCAGGGGTCTGCTCGGTTTTCGGGTCAGCTCTTGCGGGCCAGCACCTCGGCCAGGGCGCCGCAGCAGGCGTCGATATTGCCGGCGCCGAAGCTGATCACCACGTCGGTATCCATCGCGGCGACCGTTTCGGCCAGGTGTTCACGGTCGACGATCCGGCAGGGGACCGTCACCCGGTCGGCGATGATCTGCGACGTAATCCCCTCGATGGACTCCTCGCGGGCCGGATAGATCGGCAGCAGCACCACCTCGTCGGCATGCGACAGCGCCTCGGCAAACTCCGGATAGAGGTCGCGCGTACGGGTGTAGAGATGGGGCTGGAAGAGCGCCGTGATGCGCCGTCCGGGGAACATCTTCCGCACCGAAGTCAGCGTGGCGGCCAACTCGCGCGGATGGTGGGCATAGTCGTCCATGTAGACCTGCTTCGGGGTGTTGACATAGAATTCGAAACGGCGCTTCACCCCCTTGAACGAGGCCAGCGCCTCGCGCAGGCGGTCAAGATCCAGCTCGCGGTTTTCGAACTTCGCGGCGCACCACACCGCCGCCACGGCCCCCACCGAGTTTTCGATGTTGACCCACCCGGGGATGCCGAGCGTGCACCCCTCGATGGTGCCCGACGGCGTAACGATGTCGTAGCGGTAGTGGCCGCCGCCGATCAGTTCGACGTTGCGGGCATAGAAGTCGCACGGCGTGTCGTAGGCGTAGCGGTAGACCGTGATTTCGGGGTTGTCGATCCGCAGGTCGAGCCCCTGCTTGATCACGAGGCTGCCGTCGGGGCGGATCTGGCGGATAAACTGCACGAAGGCCTCCTTCAGGGCCTCGTGCGTGCCGTAGATGTCCAGATGGTCGGCATCGGCCGAGGTCACCACCGCCACGTCGGGGTACAGCCGCAGGAACGAACGGTCGAACTCGTCGGCCTCGACCGCCAGACGCTTGCCGTCGCCCAGCACCAGATTGCCGTCGAAGTTCTTCGAGATGCCGCCCAGGAAGGCCGAGCCGCCCCCCGTCAACGCACGATTCAGCCAGGCGATCAGGGTCGAGGTGGTCGTCTTGCCGTGGGTTCCCGCCACGGCCATCACATACTTGCCCTCGGCCAGATGGCCCAGCATCTGCGACCGCTTCTCGATGCGGAAGCCGTGGTCGCGGAAGTAGGTATATTCGCTGTGGTCGTGCGGCACGGCCGGGGTGTAGACCACGATCGTGCGGGCCGGATCGAGGAACTCCTGCGGGATCAGCCGCACGTCTTCCTCGTAGTGGACGGCGGCCCCTTCGGCCTCGAGGGCGTCGGTCAGCGCCGTGCGCGTGCGGTCGTAGCCGGCCACGCGGCACCCTTCATGCAGGAAATAGCGGGCCAGAGCGCTCATGCCGATGCCTCCGATCCCGAGAAAATAGACACTCTTACGTTCCATCACTTCATCACCTTAACAATTTCATCGACAATATCTTCCGCGGCACGAGGCTTGGCCAGCCGCTCCAGGTTGCGGCTCATCGACTCGAGACGCTGCCGGTCGCCGAGCAGTTCGACGGCCAGCGGCATGGCCTTCGTGCGGCACTCAGCATCCGTCACCACCAGGGCCGCCCCTTTTGCCTCCAATGCCCGGGCATTCTTCGTCTGGTGATCTTCGGCCACGTTGGGCGAGGGCACAAACAGCACCGGTTTGGCCACCAGACACAACTCCGAGACCGTCCCGGCGCCGCTGCGCGAGACAACGACGTCGGCCGCCGCATAGGCGTAGTCCATGCGGTCGATGAAGGCCCCCTGCCAGACGTGCTCCGCGGGGTGCGCCGCCAGGAAGGCCTGCATCTCGCGTTCGTAATACTTGCCCGTCTGCCAGATCACCTGCACCGGGGCCTTGCCACCGGTATCGAGGATCCAGCGCTTCATCATCTCGTTGAGCGACCGCGTGCCGAGCGAGCCGCCCACGACCAGAATCGTCGGCAGGCTCTCCGTCAGTCCGTAGTATCGCAGCGCCTCGGCGCGGTCGGCCCCTTCCTTCGAGAAGCGGCCTCTGAGCGGATTGCCCGTCAGCGTGATGCGGTCGGCCGGGAAGAAGCGCTCCATCCCTTCGTAAGCCGTGCAGATACGCCGGGCGCGCCGTCCGAGGATCTTGTTCGTCACCCCGGCATAGGAGTTCTGCTCCTGAATGAGCGTCGGGACCCCCATCCGCTGGGCGGCCCACAGCACCGGAGCGCTTGCATAGCCGCCGAAGCCCACCACGACATCGGCTCCGAAGTCGCGGATCACGCGCCGGGCCATGCGCAGGCTCTTCAGCACCTTGAACGGCACGAGCAGGTTGTGCCAGTCCAGCCGGCGCTGCAGGCCGGCGATCGGCAGTCCGACGATGCGGTAACCCAGTGCCGGGACCTTCTCCATCTCCATCTTGCCCTCAGCGCCGACGAACAGCAGTTCGACTTCGTCACCGAAGCGGCGTTTCAGTGCCTCGGCGACCGCCACGGCCGGGTAGATATGGCCGCCCGTACCGCCGCCCGAAAGAATGATCTTCTTCATATCGTTTTTATTTTCAACCTTTTTGCGTTTCTCATCATACGCCGGTCTCCCGGCCTTTTTCCCGGCTCTGCACCCCGGTCCGAGACCGTTTCCGGGCGCTTCCCGCACCCCCGGGCCGACCTTTCTTTCTACCGCTCCACCGCTCCCGTCTCACCGGCCTCGCACACTCTCTCCCCCCGGGATCACCGGCCCCAGGAGCCGCGGTCGAGCGAACGGTAACCGATCGCCTCGGCAATATCCGCGGCGGCGATATCGGCACGACCGGCCAGATCGGCGATCGTGCGGGCCACCTTCAGGATCCGGTCGTAGGCTCTTGCCGAGAGCGACAGCCGCTCCATCGCCCGTTCGAGCAGCGAGGCCGAAGCCGCATCGAGCCGGCACCACTCCCGCAGCAGCGAACTCCCCATCATCGAGTTGGTGTGGACCCCCTCCACGCCGCGGAAGCGTTCGGCCTGCACCTCGCGGGCCCGGATCACCCGTTCGCGGATCACGGCGCTCGGTTCGCCCGGTGCGGCCGCGGTCAGTTCGGCGGGGGTGACCGGTGTCACCTCGACCTGCAGATCGATCCGGTCCAGCAGCGGACCCGAGATCCGCCCCATGTAGCGGTGCACCGCCCCGGGCGAACAGGTACACTCCTTCGTCGGATGGTTGTAATAGCCGCACGGACAGGGGTTCATCGCCGCCACCAGGGTGAAGTTCGCCGGGTATTCGACGCTGTACTTCGCCCGCGAGACGACGATCCGCTTCTCCTCGAGCGGCTGGCGTAGCACCTCGAGGACATTACGCCCGAATTCGGGCAGCTCGTCGAGGAACAGCACGCCGTTGTGGGCCAGCGACACCTCGCCCGGACGCGGCGACTGCCCGCCTCCGATCAGCGCCACCTGCGACGTGAGGTGGTGCGGCGCCCGGAAGGGCCGCCGGGTCATCAGCCCGCCGGCGAAGTTCGTCTTCCCGGCCACGGAGTGTATTTTGGTCGTTTCGAGGGCCTCCTCGCGCGTCAGCGGCGGCAGGATCGTCGGCAGCCGCCGCGCCAGCATCGTCTTGCCCGAGCCCGGAGCCCCGATCATCAGCACGTTGTGACCGCCCGCCGCAGCGATTTCCAGCGCCCGTTTGGCATGGGCCTGGCCGCGCACGTCGGCGAAATCCTCGGCGTAGTCCATCCGCGCCGGATCGAACGGATCGCCGCCCGGCGGTGTTGCCGGTTCGATCGTCCGCTCGCCGTTCAGCGCCTCGATCACCTCTCTCAGCGTCGCGGCGCCCAGCACCTCGATCCCCTCGACCACGGCCGCCTCTCCGGCATTCTCCACCGGGAGGATCAGCCGCCGGAGACCCGCCCGCTGGGCCGCTACGGCCAGCGGCAGCACGCCCCGTACGGGCTTCAGCGAACCGTCGAGCGACAATTCGCCGGCAAACATCGCCTCGGCAACCGCCTCGGGCCGGATCCGCTCCATCGCCGCAAGGATCCCCACGGCAATCGGCAGATCGAATCCCGACCCCTCCTTGCGCAGGTCGGCCGGCGCCAGACTCACCACCACCTTGCGCCCCGACATCCGCTCGCCCGAATTCTCAAAGGCCGCCCGGATGCGCTGTTCGCTCTCCTTGACGGCGTTGTCGGGCAGGCCGACCAGGTACAGACCCAGTCCGCCGCCCGTGATGTTGACCTCGACGGTCACCGTCACGGCATCGATCCCCAGCAGGGCTCCGGCATACGTGCGTACGAACATGGGCTAACGGGTCTAATGGACTTGGAGGATTTTGACGCTCTCTTCGCGGCGGTTTTTCAGAAGGGGGCTTCGTCCGAGAGGTTCGTCGAACGGTTCAGGTCAAACTCGCCACCCCCCATGGCGCCGCTCAGACCGCCCCCCACGGGGACCGCTCCGCCCGCACCGCCGGGCAGGTTGTTCGAACCGCTCGCATAGTCGTCGTAGGCCTGCTGGCTGTCGGCCGCATCGGCCGGCGGGAGCATCGAGTCGTCGAGATCCGTAAAGCGCGCCTGCTCCTTCAGGAAGCGCAGGTTCACGTCGCACACCGCACCGTTACGGTGCTTGGCCAGGATGATCTCGGCCATCCCCGCCGTGGGCATGCCGTTCTCGTCCTGGTTGATGCCGTAGTACTCCGGGCGGTGGATGAAGGCGACGATATCGGCATCCTGCTCGATGGCGCCCGACTCGCGGAGGTCCGACAGCTGCGGACGCTTCGAGCCGCCGCGCATCTCGGTGGCACGGCTCAGCTGCGAAAGGGCGATCACCGGCACGTTCAGCTCCTTGGCGATCGCCTTCAGCGTCCGCGAGATGAAGGCCACCTCCTGTTCGCGGTTGCCCTTCGTATCCTGGTTGCCGGTCATCAGCTGCAGGTAGTCGATGATGATGATCTTGATGTCGTTATGGATCTTCAAACGCCGCGCCTTCGAGCGGAACTCGAAGACCGACAGCGCCGGCGTATCGTCGATGTAGAGCGGGGCGGCGCCCAGCGGTTTGGTGGCCGACTCGAGGTGGCGCCACTGCTCGGGAGTCAGCCGGCCCGACTTGACGTCGTTGCCCGAGAGGCCGGTTTCGGCGATGATCAGACGCATCATCAGCTGCACGGCCGACATTTCGAGCGAGAAGAAGGCCACCCCCTGTTCGTGATCGACGGCCATGTTGCGGGCCATCGACAGCACGAAGGCCGTCTTTCCCATCGACGGACGCGCCGCCACGATGATCAGGTCCGACCGCTGCCAGCCGAGCGTCACGCGGTCGAGGGCCATGAATCCCGACGGCACGCCGCTGAAGGCGCTCGTGTTCTTCGAAGCCTCCTCGATCTGCTCCAGCGCCCGGGCCAGGATCTCCTTCGACGACTGCACCGAACGCTTGACGTGTCCTTCGGCCACCTTGAAGATCTCGCCCTCGGCAAAGCCGATAAGCTCCGTGACGTCGGTCGACTCGTCGTACGACCGCCGCTGGATCTCCGTGGCCGAGCGGATCAGCTCGCGCTGGACATACTTCTGGGCGATGATCTTCGCATGGAACTCGACGTTGGCCGCCGAGCCGACCTTCTGGGTCAGCTGCGCCAGATAGGAGGCGCCGCCCACCTTCTTGAGCTCCTTCTTGGCCTTGAGCCGCTCGGTGACCGTATAGAGGTCGATGGGTTTGAGCTCCATCGAGAGCTCCTCGATGGCCTTGTAGATCAGCCGGTGCTCCTCAGTGTAGAAGGCTTCGGGGGTGATGAACTCCTGCACGGAGATGATGCTGTCCTTTTCGAGCATCAGTGCGCCGAGCACCGCCTCCTCCAGTTCGACGGCCTGGGGCGGCACGTTGCCGGCACCTTCGGTCAGTGCGTCATATGCCTCACGGTTACGCGAATAGGCGTTGCCGCGCGAGGTTGTATTGTCGTATTCTTTTGCCATGAATCTTTTCCACTCGGTTCGGACTTCAAAAGTACGGATTCGGGCGGACATATCAAAAGGGAGTCCGTGGAAAAGTGAAAGATTTTGCACCAGCGAAGGCGGTTGTCGGAAGACCGGCCGGAGCCTGACGCGAAAGGCCGCGCGGATGATCTCCGGACGCGGCGCCGGAAAACCGCGCGCAGACCCGCCCAGACGGTTGTCCGCCGACGGGGATTCCGCTCCGGCCGCCGGTTTCGGAGGCGATTCCGGCCTGCCGGCAGAGGGTCACTCCTTCACGCCCAGTTCGCGCTGCGAGACGGCCAGCGCCGCCAGACTGATCCGACAGCCGGGGACCGCCCGCAGGATCTCCCCGGCACACGACAGCAGCGTCGAGCCGGTCGTCATCACGTCGTCGACCAGCAGGATGTGGCGTCCGGCCAGCCGTTCCGCATGTCGCACGGCGAAGGCCCCCTCGACATTTGCCGGACGTTCGTGGCGCGACTTGAGGGCCTGACTGGCCGTATTGCGCCGGCGGTAGACGCTCCGCCGCTCGACCGGGACACCCAGCTGACGGGCAATCCCTTCGGCGATGTATTCCGACTGGTTGTAGCCCCTCCGGCACCGCTTGAAGGGATGCAGCGGAAGCGGCACCACACACTCCACACCGTCGTACAGCCCGCTTTCGCGCAGGTAGCGGCCATACCACTCGCCCATCTCGCGCGCCGTGCGCCACGTCCCGCGGTACTTGAAGCCGTGGATCAGCTCGCGCCAGCCGCTCCGGTGGACGAAGAAGAGGAACCCCGAAGCCCGCTCAACGGGCAGCTGTCCCCAGCATTTGCGCGCCACGGGGTTGTCCAAGTCGCGCCAGTAGCCGGTCAGCGGGGCCGTCATGCGGCACAGCGTGCAGACCGTCCGCTCGCCCTCGGTCAGCGGTTCGCCGCAGACCGCGCACCGCGCCGGGAAGAACAGCGACGCCACATCGCGTATCAACTCACTGAGGATCGACATCCACCACGACGGTTATGGCCCGGAAGGCCGGATTTTCGGAAAAGGTCTTCAACTCGGCGCTCAGCAGTTCGCGGGCGCGGGCCGACGAGGCGCCGCTCTCGATCTTCAGCAGCAGCCCGACGAGGTATTCGCCCCGGATGCGGTCGACCGGCGGGGTCATCGGCCCCAGCACGCGGCGCCCGAACCGCACCCGCAGCCGGGCCGCCAGCGCCGTCACCCCGTCGCGCAGCACCGACGGATCGCGGTGGCGCAGCGTGATCGACGTCAGCCGCGCATAGGGCGGATAGAAGAACATCTGCCGTTCGGCCAGCTGCGTGCGCACCATCCCCTCGTAGTCGCCCGTGGCCACCTGACGGATAACCGGATTGGCCGGATCCGAGGTCTGGATCACCACCTCGCCGCCGCCGTCGCGCCGCCCGGCCCGTCCCGAGACCTGCATCATCAGCTGGAAGGCCCGTTCGGCGGCCCGGAAGTCGGGGTTGTTCAGCAGGTTGTCGGCATTGAGGATGCCGACCAGCGAGACCCCCGCGAAGTCGAACCCCTTGGTGATCATCTGCGTACCGACCAGAATGTCGGTCCGCCGTGCCGCGAAGTCGGCGATGATGGCGTTGAAGGCCCGTTCCGAGGTGACGCTGTCGCGGTCGAGCCGTGCCACGCGCGCCTCGGGGAAGATCCGTGCGATCTCCTCCTCGATCTTCTCCGTCCCGAACCCCACCGGCACGACATCCGTCACGCGGCACGAGGGACATTTCGCCGGAACGTTTTCCGTATGGCCGCAATAGTGGCAGACGAGTTTCTGACCGCTCTTGTGGTAGGTGAGCGTCACGTTGCAGTTCGGGCAGCGCGCCGTCCACCCGCACTCCGTACACTCGACATAGGGCGAAAAACCCCGCCGGTTCTGGAACAGCATCACCTGTTCGCCCCGGTGGAGCGTCTCCTCGATCTTGTCCAGCAGCAGTTTGTTGAAGTGGGCGTGGCGTTCGCCCCGGCGGGCCGCCCGCAGCGTATCCGAAATGTAGACCACGGGCAGACGCGCCGCGCCGTAGCGTTCGTTGAGCACCGCCCTCCCGTACTTGCCCGAGGCGGCATTCGACCACGTCTCGAGCGAAGGCGTGGCGCTTCCGAGCAGCGTATGCCCCCCGAACAGCCGCGCCATCACCACGGCACAGTCGCGGGCGTTGTAGCGCGGCGCGGGATCCGCCTGCTTGTAGCTGGCGTCGTGCTCCTCGTCGACGACAATCAGCTGCAGGTGCTTCAGCGGCAGGAAGATCGACGACCGCACCCCGACGACGAATTCGCCCCCTTCGGAGCGGTTCAGCCGCAGGTAGGTCTCCGTCCGGCGGCGGTTCGTCAGCTTCGAGTGGTAGGCCGTGACACGGCTCCCGAAGATCCGCTCCATGCGTTCGATCAGCTGGGCCGTCAGGGCGATCTCCGGGACCAGCAGCAGCACGTCGCCGCCCCGGGCCAGCACCCCGGCAATCAGATGGATGTAAATCTCCGTCTTTCCGGAGCCCGTGATCCCCTGCAGCAGCGCCGTGCTCTTCCCGCCGGCGAACTCTCCGCGCAGCGTATCGAGCGCCTGCTGCTGATGGGGACTCAGCTCCGGCAGGCGGAACACCGAACCGCCGAGTTCGACCGTCCGCTCGCGCTCCGCGGCCACGACGTACCCCTTTCGCTCCAGGGCATGCAGCACGCCGTAGTCGGCCCGCAGCAGACGCCGCGCCACCTCTCCCGTCGCGATGCGGCTCTCGTCGCCCGCCGTGGCGATCTCGAGCAGCGCCTCGTACTGCCGCGGCGCCCGCCTCTCGAGGCGTTCGCACACCTCGTGAAAGGCCGCCTCGTCGTGCAGCTCCCGCGCCAGTGCGAGGTAACACTCCGTGCGGGGGCGGAACTCCTCCTCCGAGAACTCCTCCTCCGTATCGCCCGAGGGCTTCATCAGCGAGGGCAGCGCCACCCGCATCACCTCGCCGACACTGCACAGATAATACGACGCAATCCACTCCCACAGCGCCCGCTGGGGCGCCGTGAGCAGTGGACGGTCATAAAGAATGCGTTGTATGGATTTGATGCGCGGGAAGTCGGGGCGCCGGTCGTGGAGACGCCACACGATCCCCGTATAGAACTTGCGCGCGCCGAACTGCACCGCCACGGCCTGGCCCTCCGTCACCGCCATCCCCTCGGGAACGGCAAACGTATAGGCGGGTTGCGCCAGCGGCAGGACTATGTCGGCATATTGCGGCATCAGACCTTGTTGATGGCCTGGAAGCCCTTGCCGTAGACGCCCATTACCGAGCCCACGGTCAGGAAGGCATCCGGATCGATCGTCTTGACGAACTTCAGGATCATCGCCGTCTCACTCTTGCGGCAGACCACCATGACGATCTTCGACTGCTCCTTCGAGTACCAGCCCTGGGAGTCGATGAGCGTCACGCCGCGATGGATGTTCTGCGCAATGGCGTCGGCCATCTTCTCGTAGTCGTGCGTGACGATCAGCACCTGACTCGACTGCTGGCTGCCGGCCATGATCATGTCGACCGTATAGCCCACCACGGCCGTCATCACGTAACCGTAGATCACGGCGCTGATGCCCTTGCCGACGAGCAGTGCCGACGCGATGATGACGAAGTCCGAGTAGATGAGGATCTTGCCGTAGCTGATCGTGCGGTACTTGTTGATGATCATCGCCACGATATCCGTACCGCCCGTCGAGCCGCCCTGCGAGAAGCAGAGCGAGATACCCACGCCGGCCATGATACCGCCCAGCACGATGGCCAGCAGGCTGTCGATGCCGAGGAAGTTGCCTTCGGGGAGCACGTCCTGCCAGAAGTTCATGCCCACGGAGATCACCAGTACGCAGAAGATCGTCTTGATGCCGAAGTTCCACCCCACGATGAATCCCGCGATGAGCAGCAGCACGGCATTGATGATGAAGACCATCGTACCAATCTGGATATGCAGCCCGAGATTCTCGAGCGCCGTGCAGAGCACGAGCGAAAGGCCTGCGGCACCGCCGCCGACACCGTTGGCCGGAAGGATGCAGCCGATCCAGCCGAATGAGTAGAGCATCATGCCGAAGAACATCAGGAAGTACTCCTTAAACATCTTCAGCAGAAGATCCAGCGTAATTTTAGGTGGTTTCATGGTGATCCGATTATTCCACGCCAGCGTTCGTTTCCGACGGTCGGCCGCGATGCATGACGCATCGTCTCCGCCGGGCAGAAGTTCCGCTACCGGGGTTTGTTATCCTTATTCTCTACAAAGGTAGTAAAAATTTCGCCTTGCCAAACATCCCGCAGCACCAATCTTTTTTCGAGCATGGCCAGAAGCTGTTCGTTGCGCACGAGGCCCCAGTTGCGGCCGTAGTGGTAGCGGGGCGGGGCCTCCGAGGCGAAACGCTCGACCACCAGATCCGGACGCAGGCGCCGCAGGATCTCGACAAAGAGGTCAAGATACTCGTCGATCGTCCAGCACCGGAACCGTTCGGGACGGGCATCGTACTCCGCCGCCAGGGCCGTACCGCGGAAGACCTGCAGCTGGTGGAACTTCACTGTCGTCAGCGGCAGGGCGTTGATGCGGGCCGTCTGGGCGAGGAGCATCTCGTCCGTCTCGCCCGGGAGGCCCAGGATGAAGTGCCCCCCGACAGCCAGCCCCCGCTCGGCGGTCATCCGCACGGCCCGCTCGGCCGCGGCGAAGTCATGGCCGCGGTTCACGGCGCGCAGCGTCGCGTCGAAGGTCGACTCAATGCCGTATTCGACGGCGACATACCGTTCGCGGGCCACCTCGGCCAGGTAGTCCAGCTTCGCCTCGTCGACGCAGTCGGGACGCGTACCGATGACGATCCCCACCACGTCGGGGTGGCGCAGGGCCTCGCCGTAGAGCTCCCGCAGCCGTTCGAGCGGCGCGTAGGTGTTCGAGTAGGACTGGAAGTAGACCAGATAGCGCTGCGCCGTGCGGTAGCGGTTGCGGTGGAAGGCGATTCCCTCGTCGATCTGCTGCGAGATGCTCTTCGCCGGGGAGCAGTACGAGGGGGTGAAGGCGCCGTTGATGCAGAACGTGCAGCCGCCCCGCCCGACGGTTCCGTCCCGGTTCGGGCAGGTGAAGCCCGCATCGACCGAAAGTTTCTGCACCCGACCCCCGAACCGCCGGCGGAAATACCCCGCATAGGAGTTGAACCGCCGCTCGTCACCCCACGGATAGATCATCGCCGTCCGACCGTTTTGCGTCCGCTAAAGGCCCCAGTCCGAGGCGCTGTAATTCTCCTTCGGAGCGTTCGGGACGTTGGCGAAATAGGTGAATCCGGTCAGTTTCTCGAGCTCCGCGACGCTGATCATGTCCTTCGACGAGACCCGGACCCCCTTGAGGTTGCTGTTGTGGCAGCGCACGAAGACGGCGCACATCAGCTCGTCGGCCGAACACTCCAGGACCGACTTGCCGGTATGGCCCGACTTGGTGCGCAGCGCGGCGATGTAGAACATCGTGGGGCACGAGACATCGTTCCGCCCGCCGAACGAGATCTTCTTCGGCGAGGCCGAATTGCCGTAACGGTCGGTGTACTTTTCGAAATAGGTGCCGATCACCAGATAGGTCGTATCGGCGCAGACCTTCGTATCGATCCAGTCCTCGAGGATGTTCCATCCGCCGCCGCCCGTATTGAACGAGCTCGAATACTGCGGGGCGATGTTCGTGTAGTAGAAGACCTGCCGGTTGACGGCCGACGTGCAGGTGCGTTCGGCCGAACCGAGCATGTGGCCCTTGTTGCAGCCGCCGCCCGTCGACTTGCTGTTGTACTGGAGATTCGAAGGGATATCCGGATCCTGGCCATAGGCATTCGTGCGGTTGGCACTGCCCTCGTAGCAGTCGTGGCGCGGTGCGGCCACCCACACCGGGCAGTGGTGCTCGGCGCTGAAGCAGACCGTGTAGTTGCGGGCCAGATGGCCGTCGACCCAGAAATCGGGGCAGATGTGGTAGGCATAGTAATAGTCCGGATTGGCCACCTCGACGGGGAGCTCCGCCCAGCCGGCAAACTTCGCCGGGCCCGAGGGGGTGACACTCGACTCCGACGTCGTGAAGCGTGCCGTTTCGCTGGCGTAGGTTTGGCCGTTCCACTCGGCGCAGAGGCGGAATTCATACTCCGTCGAGGCCTTCAGCCCCGTCAGTTCCGCACTTTTGACGCCCGAACCCGAAGCAACCGTCTGGCTCGTATAGCTGCCCGTCGAACCGGCCCGGTACTCGAACCGGAGCGTATAGTCGGAGGCCGGCGCCTCAAAGGTGAAGCCGCAGCTCACCGTCGCCCCCGAAGAGGTGATCTCCGAAGCCGAAGGGGTGCCGAAGGCCGGTTTGTCGGGTTCGGGATCAGGAAGCGTGCCGGCCTCGCCCGTACGGAACTCCATCGCGGCACTCCGCATCAGCCCCGCACCCAGATTCGCATAGGCATAGAAGACATAGTCGCTAAGGGGATCCAGACCGCTCAGCGTTCCGCTGAGCGTACTGCCCGAAACGGTGACATCCGTCATGTTCTCGAACTCGCCGACACCCGCACTGCCCACCCGGGCATAGGCGAATCCGGCATTCGAGGAGTTCAGCACACCGGCGCCGAACTTCGTATCGCAACGCACCTCGACGGTCGTTCCGTCCACCTCACTGACCGGCGTTGCGAACCAGTCGCTGCCACTCGTCTCCGACTTGTCGGAGTTGCAGGCCGCCAGCACAACGGCAGCCAGAATACCCACGAAAAGGGTAAAAAATCGTTTCATAAATCCTTAAACGGTTTCTACAAATGTATAAAAAGGCGGGGACACCCTCCCGGCACCCCGCAAGATTTCGTCTCCGCTATCGGAACGACCAGGCCCGGTCATCGTAGCTCTCCTTCGGAGCCTGCGGCACGTTGACGAAGAAGTGCAGACCGGTCAACCGCTCGATCTCGGCCACCGAGGTCATGTTTGCGGAGGGTTTTCCGCTCGGGTAGGCACGATTCTCGAACCAGAAGCCCACGCACTGCAGCTCGTCGGCCGCAAGATCCTGCACCCGCTTGCCCGTATTGCCCTTCTTCGACCGCAGCAGCACCCGGAAGAAGTGGCTCGGCACCGTGCACGAAACCCCCTCCTTGTCGGTCACCCGGGCCGAGTCATGCACCCCCCAGACACCCGACACCACATAGAGCGTATCGGCGCAGATGTTGTTCCAGCAGTCGGCCTCGAGCGACGACCACACGCCGCCGTTGAAGCTGTTCTGCCACTGCGGGGCCATGTTCGTCACGTAGAAGGTCTGCGCATTGGCCTCGTAGTTGAACGTGCGGTCCTCCGAGGCCATCAGGTGTCCGCGCGAATAGCCGCTCTGGGGCTGGTAGGAGCCCTTCACCAGCGCGGGCTGGAGGCTCTGCGGCACTTCGGGATCGTAGGCCCACTTGTCGGTGCGCTTCTGCGAACCGCGGTAGCATTCATGCAGCGGGAAGGCCGACCACAGGCCGCCCCGTTCGCTCAGACCGTAGCAGGTCGTGTAGTTGCGGCCGCCGGGCAGTCCCGTGCAGGTGTGGACCGCGTAAAAATAGTCCTCCGCGTCGGGATCGGTCTGAGGCAGCTCGGCCCACCCCGTATAACGGGTCAGATCCCGGCTCTTCGGCCCGGCGCTCTCGCCCGTGCGGAACGCAGCCTCGGGACTCTCGTAGCGGTGTCCGCCCAGCACGGCATAGGCCCGCACCGTATGGTCGGTCTCAGGCTTCAGGCCGAGCAGCGTCCCCGACATGCGGTTTGCGGAGACCGTAACGTTCGACGCCTCATACGTCTCGCCCGAGGCCGCCGTACAGACAAAACCGGCCGTCGAGGCATCGAGCACGCCGGCGCCGAACGTCGTCGTACAGTTGACCTCGACACTCGTGCCGCTCACCCGCACCACGGGAGTCTGGAGGCCGGGTTGCGGTGTTTCATTCGTCTTGTCGCCGCCGCAGGCCGTCGCTCCGGAGGCCAGGGCCAGCACCATCCACAGGGTCTTGAGTCTCTTCATGAGTTGTTACGGGTTGTTGTTATTCCTTGTTTTTCGAATCGATCCAGATGGTCACGGGTCCGTCGTTGAGCAGAGCGACCTGCATGTCGGCCCCGAAGACGCCCGTGGCGACGGGGCCTCCGGTCAGCTCGCCGACGCGCCGTACGAAGCGTTCGTAGAGCGGCCGCGACACGGCCTCCGGCGCCGCCTTGATATAGCTCGGGCGGTTGCCCTTGCGCGTCGAGGCCATCAGCGTGAACTGGCTCACGACGAGCACCTCGCCGCCGACCTGACAGACGTCGCGGTTCATCACGCCCTCATCGTCGTCGAAGATCCGCAGCCGGACGAGCTTCCCGGCCAGGTATTCGATATCCTCCTCCGCGTCGTCGTTCCCGACGCCGAGGAACACCAGCAGCCCCGCTCCGATGCGGGAGTGGAGCCGGCCCCCGATCGTCACGGAGGCCTCTCTTACGCGTTGCACAAGCAGTCGCATGGCACTTTTTTAAGGGGTCAGAGATTTTCGAAGGCGGCCCAGAGGTTGTCGCCCGCCGGGACGGGGGCCGTCACGGAGATCCACTCGTGGCGCACCGGATGGTCGAACTCGACGCGCCGCGAATGGAGCGAGATGCCGCCTCCGGGCAGCGAGCGCCGGGCACCGTACTTCAGATCGCCGCGGATCGGGCAGCCGATCTTCGAGAGCTGGGCCCGGATCTGGTGGTGGCGTCCCGTGAGCAGTTCGACCTCAACGAGCGTGTAGTTGCGCCCCCGGCCGCGCGTCTCGTAGCGCAGGCGCGCCTCCTTGGCATCCCCCTTCGGGGCGTCGTAGGCCCGCGAGCGGTTCGTCCGGCCGTCGCGCAGGATGTAGTGGTGCAGTTCGCCCTGTTCGGGGACGGGCGTCGCCTCGGTCAGCGCCCAGTAGATCTTGTGGATCTGCCCCTGGCGCAGCATCTCGTTCAGCCGCACGAGCGCCTTCGAGGTCTTGGCAAAGAGCACCGCCCCGCTCACCGGACGGTCAATGCGGTGAACCACCCCCAGAAAGACCGCCCCGGGTTTGGCGTCGCGCTCCTTGAGGAAGGCCTTGATCTGATCCTCCAGGGCGCTCTCGCCCGAGGGATCGGGCTGCACGAGGTCGCCGGCGTGTTTGTTCACGACCAGCAGGTGGTTGTCTTCGTAGAGAATATCGTTCGGGTTGAACATCCGCAGTCTACAGAATAAAGGTAAAGGGAAGCAGACGGGCGGCTTCGTCGACGACCGTAGCCGAACCGTTGCCGCTCATGATGACCCGGATCGGGCTCCCCTGCCGGCGCTCTACGTCGACGAGCACCTGGCGGCACTGCCCGCAGGGGTAGCATTCGCGTTCGGAGGGGTCGGAGGCGATGGCCAGCGACTCGATCGGGTCGTCGGCGTAGTTGGCCTCGGCGTAGAAGAGCAGCGTCCGCTCGGCGCACAGTCCGGCGGGATAGACCTCGCTCTCGAAGTTGCTGCCGTAGAGGATGCGGCCGCTGCGCAGACGGGCGGCAGCCCCCACGCGGAATTTCGAGTAGGGTGCATGGGAGTTGGCCGTGGCGCGTTGGGCCTCGGCAACCAGTCGGCGGTCCGCTTCGGGAAGTTCCGACAGCGCCGCATAGTGTTCGTAATCGAAACTGAACCGTTTTTCCATAACTCCTCCTTTTTTACAGGGGTGAACAACAAAGGTAGGAAATATTTCCGAATCCCGCAACAGCCCCTTCCCCGTACACCCGTCCGCACACGAAAAACCCGGACGACAGGCACCTCGCGGCACCCCTTCGTCCGGGATATTCGTCGTTGCGCAGCCGTTCGTCGCGCCGGCCGCCGGCTACTCCAGCACGAACTTCGCCTGCACGCCGTACTCCAGCCGCAGGGTCTTGAATTCGAGCGGATCCTCCTCGACAGCCTCAGCGGAGCCGGCCGCCTTGGCGCTGCGCATCAGCACCGCGTTGTCGTACACCGCCGGAAGGATGTTGCTGTTCGAATCATAGATGTAGAAGCACCGGCCCACCTTCTGCCCGATCGCCTCGGCCAGCGTTGCGGCATTGGCCCGCGCATTGCGGATCGCCTCGACGCGCACCTCCTCCCTGTAGCGGTCGATCTCCGAGTGCGAAACCTTCAGGATCGAGACGTTCGAGATTCCCAGTTCGTCCAGCGCCTGCCAGACGCGCGCCACCTCGGCCGACGACCCCAGCTGCAGCTGATACTTGGCCGTAGCCACCGACGTTTTCCGCTTGAAGAATTCGCTCGAGAGGTTGGCCACCTTGAGCTGCTTGTCGACATCGACGCCCAGCCGCTTCAGCGCCGCGATCATGTCGCGCTGCTGGCTCTCGACCGAGATCTTGCCCTTCGAATCGCGCTCGTTGATGACGATCTGCAGATAGAACTCATCGGGGACGATCTCCTTTTCGGCCCGTCCGTAGACCTGTATGTAACTCGGGAAGGCCTCCTGCACCTGGGCCAGGGCCGGGAACGCAACGAGCGCCGCCACGGCCATCAGAATCAATCGTTTCATGGTATTCGAGATTTTAGGTAAAACAGCCTCCCCGCGACGGGACGATCCGGGAATCGTCCGCCACGGGGGATTCGTCTGACAGGGAAACGGCGAAATCCCGAAAATACTGCGTCAGCGGCGGACGAGTTTTACGACATTCTCGACATGGTGCGTATGGGGGAACATGTCGACCGGCTGCACCGCCTCGACGCGATAGGCCCCGTTCATCAGCGACAGGTCGCGCGCCTGGGTGGCGGGATTGCAGCTCACGTAGACGATCCGCTCGGGCGCCGCCCGCAGGATGACGTCGATCACCGGTTCGTCGACCCCCGCACGCGGCGGATCGAGGATGATGACATTCGGCCGGCCGTTCGCCGCGACGAACGCATCGTCCAGCACGGCCTTCATGTCGCCGGCATAGAACGCCGTATTGCGGATGCCGTTCAGTTCGGAGTTGACCTTCGCGTCGGCAATCGCCTCGGGGACATACTCGATGCCCACGACCCGCGCACAGCGGGCGGCGCAGAAGTTGGCAATCGTACCCGTTCCGGTGTAGAGGTCGTAGAGGATGTCGTCGGGCTGCAGGTCGGCAAACCCGCGCGCCACCTTGTAGAGTTCGTAGGCCTGCGCCGAATTGGTCTGGTAGAAGGATTTGGGCCCCACCTTGAAGCGCAGCCCCTCCATCTGCTCGATGATGTGGTCCTTGCCGCGGTAGCAGACCGGATCGAGATCGCCCACCGAGTCGTTGAGCTTCGTGTTGACGATGTAGAAGAGCGACGTGATCTGCGGGAAACGCCCTGCGAGGTGGTCGAGCAGCGCCTCGATGCGCGGGCGGTCCTCCTGGCCGAAGACGACGATCACCATTACCTCGCCGGTCGAGGCCGTGCGGATGATCATGTTGCGCATCAGCCCGGTGTGTTCGCGGGCGTTGTGGAACGTATAGCCGTGTTCGAGGCAGAAGCGTTTGGTCTCGAGACGGATTTCGTTCGAGGGTTCGGGCTGCAGCCAGCACTTGCGGATGTCGAGCACCTTGTCGAACATCCCCGGGATGTGGAACCCGACGGCCGGCGAGGCCTCGAGGTCGGCCCCGCTCTCGACCTCCTCGCGCGTCAGCCAGCGGCGGTCGGCGAAGGTGAATTCGAGCTTGTTGCGGTAGAAGCGCGTGGCGGCCGACCCCAGACAGGGGGCGATTTCGGGGAGTTCGAGTTTGCCGATTCGGGTGAGCTGGTCGCGGACCTGCGAGGTCTTGAAGCGCAGCTGCTCCTCGTAGGGGAGGTTCTGCCACTTGCAGCCTCCGCAGACCCCGAAGTGTTCGCAGAAGGGCTCCTCGCGCAGCGGCGAGCGCTTGACGTAGCGGACGACGTAGCCCTCCATGAAGCGGCGGCGCTTGACGCGGATCTGCACGTCCACCACGTCGCCCGGGACGGTCATCGGCACGAAGACCACCACGTCGTTCCAGCGTCCCATGGCCTTGCCCTCGGCAGCCAGGGTCGTGATCTCAAGCCCCTTGATCAGGGGATAATTCGCTTTCTTTCTTGCCATCGATATCAGAATTCGGGTTGCAAAGGTAACAAAAATTTCGGGCCGGCACACCAGATCAGCACATCGATCCGGTACACCAGACGGCATATCGGGCCGGTACGTCGATCCGGCGGGCTTCAGGCCAGACCGGGGGCGTCACTGCGCCAACTGCCCGACACGGTCGCGGATGTAGCGGATCGTGACGAAGTGGCCCGCCTGGGGCATGTTGCCGTGGTCGAAGCCGTCGAACTCGAGCAGCTGCACGTCGGGGTGGCCCACCACCTGCATCATCCGCCAGAAGTAGGCCGTCTCCTCGTAGCGGCCCAGCAATTCCTGCTCGCGGTCGCCCGAGAGGAGCAGCATCGGCGGGCAGTCGGGACGCACGTGGTTGAGCGGCGCCATATCGTCGACCAGCGGCTGTGTATCGGGGAGCCCCAGCTCGGCCCGCCGCGAGAAGTGGGTCACGACCTGCCCGCTGTAGGGGATCAGCGCCGCAAAGGCCCGGTCGGGATCGATGCCGTAGGGGGCCATCCAGCGCTTGTCGAGACCGATCATCGAGGTCAGGTAGCCGCCGGCCGAGTGGCCCGCCACGAAGATCAGCCGCGGATCGCCGCCATACTCGGCGATGTGGCGCACGACCCACGCCGCCGCAGCCGCCGCATCCTCGATGCACTCCGCCACCGTGACGTTCGGCACCAGGCGGTAGTCGACCCCGACGACCGCAAACCCCTGTCCGAGCAGCGCCTCGGGGAGTTCGCGCCGGCCGGAGGTGAGGCCTCCGCCGTGGAACCAGATCAGCGTGGCAAAACCCGTCCGGTCGGTCGGATAACAGAGGTCGAGGCGGCAGAGCGAATCGAGCGCCGCCGGATCGCCGCCTTCGCGGTAGGCGATGTCGCGCAGGGTCCGGCAGGCGGAGGTCTGCGCAGCGAGGGGCGTGCCGAAGAGCATCGACACCACCAGAAGAAGCCAAAGACGTTTCATGATTGCAGTTGCTTTTGGAGGTTAAAGATAGGCAAAATCCCGCAAAAAAACGCTATCTTTGCCCAAACGTGACTGTAAAACCCTAATACCGCCATGATGAAAATCGCCTGTCTTCCGTTCAATCCGATACAGGAAAACACCTACATCCTCTGGGATGAGACGAACGAGTGCGTCGTGATCGACGCCGGAAACAGCTCGCCCCGCGAGGATACCGCACTCGACAACTTCATCGACCAACACGGGCTGAAACCCGTGCTGGCAGCCAATACCCACGGCCATTTCGACCACACGCTCGGCGTCGAGCACCTCAAGCAGCGCTACGGAATCCCGTTCGCCCTCTCGTCGAAGGACCGCTTTCTGGTCGACAACGCCGCCACGAGCGGTTCGGTCTTCGGCGTGAAGATCGGCGCCATGCCCGCGACCGACATCGACCTCGAAACGCGTCAGGAGATCCGCTTCGGCAACACCACGCTGCAGATCCTCCGCACGCCCGGCCATACGCCCGGCCACGTCGCCTTCTACGAGCCCGCATCGAAATCGCTCTTCACGGGCGACACCCTCTTCCGCGAATCGATCGGCCGCACGGATCTGCCCGGCGGCGACTACTCGTGGATCATGCGCTCGATCCTCGACGTGATCGTCCCGCTGGGCGAGGAGGTCCACGTCTACCCGGGCCACGGCCCCGAGACGACCATCGGCCACGAAATGCTCTACAACCCCTTCATCGTCGAGGTCCTCAACGAGGAGGTCAACTACCGCAACTGATGAAGGCGCTGATCCACCGAATCCTCTACCGCACGCTGCCGCTCGAGGGCTATCTGCGCGTCGTGAGCCGGATGTTCTTCCTCTGGCAGCGGCTCGGGCTGGGGCGCTACGCCCCGGCCACGGAGTATGTCTACCACCTCGCGCAGCTCGTCCGCGCGGGCGACACCTGCATCGACATCGGCGCCAACCTCGGCTACTACGCCCGCACGATCTCCCGCCTGGCCGGTCCCGCGGGGCGGGTCTTCGCCGTGGAGCCCGTGGCCCCGATCCGCAAGGTGCTGAGCCGCAACCTCCGCCGCTGTGCCAACATCGAGATCCTCCCCTACGCCCTCGGTGCCGAGGCCCGCGACGTGGTGATGGGCAACGACTCGGCCCGCGAGAGCGGCTACTTCGGCACGGGTCAGAACTTCGTCAACGACTCGGGCGAAAAGCCCGACGTGGAGTTCACGGCCCGCATGCGGCGCGGCAGCGAGCTCTTCGCCGACCTGCAGCGGCTGGACTTCATCAAGTGCGACATCGAAGGCTACGAACTGACGGTCATGCGCGAGATGCGCCCGCTGCTGGAGCGGTTCCACCCCACGGTGCTGATCGAGACCGGCGGCGACAACCGCCCCGGGATCATCCGCCTCTTCACCGAACTCGGCTACCGGGGCACGACCCTCGACCACGGCCGCGAAGTCCCGCTCACCGCCGAATCCACCAAAGACATCATCTTCCGCCATGCGCATTGACATCATATCCTCGGTCCCCGACCTGATGACCTCGCCCCTGAACGAATCGATCCTCAAGCGGGCGCAGGAGAAGGGATTTGTCGAGATTGTCGTCCACAATCTCCACGACTACGCACACGACCGCCGCAAGACCACCGACGACTATCCGTTCGGCGGCGAGGCCGGCATGGTCATGAAGTGCGAACCGGTCTTCGAACTGGTCGAGAAGCTCCAGAGCGAGCGCCCGTACGACGAGATCATCTACACCTCGCCCGACGGCGTACGCTACGACCAGCACGAGGCCAACCGCCTCTCGACACTCGAGAACATCATCATCCTCTGCGGCCACTACAAGGGGATCGACCACCGCATCCGCGAGCATCTCGTCACGCGCGAGATCTCGATCGGCGACTACGTCCTGACGGGGGGCGAACTGGCGGCCTGCATCATCGCCGATTCGGTCGTGCGGCTCATCCCCGGAGCGATCGGCGACGAGGCCTCGGCCCTGACCGACTCGTTCCAGGACAACCTGCTGGCACCGCCAGTCTACACGCGTCCGGCGGAGTTCCGCGGCTGGCGGGTGCCCGACGTGCTGTTGTCAGGCAACTTCGCCGAGATCGAGAAGTGGCAGGACGAGCAGTCGCTGGAACGCACGCGACGGCTGCGTCCCGACCTGCTCGAGAAATAGGCCGTCGGGCGATCCGGCGAAACGACCGGACATCCAGCCAGCCGCCGGACCCTTCCGCGAAGAGGCCGATTCCGTCCGCAGACAAGCGGGCCGATCCACGGCAAACGGAACTGATCCTCCGGGAACAGGCCGACCCACGGCAGACGGGGACTGACCCTCCGGGAACAGGCCGACCCACGGCAGACGGGGGCTGACCCTCCGGGAACGGGAGCCGCGACGCTGCCGCAAACAACCGACTTGTACGAAACCATGAAATACTACCTCATCGCAGGCGAGCCTTCGGGCGACCTGCACGGCGCAAATCTCATCAAAGGGCTCCGGAAGGCCGATCCCGAGGCGCAGTTCCGCTTCTGGGGCGGCGACCGCATGGCCGAGGCGGGCGGCCGGGCCAATCTCCGGAAACACTACCGCGAAACGTCGTTCTTCGGCATCGTCCAGGTGCTGAAGAACCTCGGCACGATCCGCCGCCAGATGGAGGAGTGCCGGCACGATGTGGCCGACTTCGCCCCCGACGTGCTGATCCTGATCGACTACCCGGGATTCAACATGAAGATGGCCCGCTGGGCCAAGGAACATGGCATCCGCACCTTCTACTACATCGCCCCGAAGGTCTGGGCCTGGCGCGAATGGCGCGTAAAGTCGATCCGGCGCTACGTCGACCGGCTCTTCATCATCTTCCCCTTCGAGCGCACCTACTTCCCGCGCCACGGCATCGAGCCCCTCTTCGAGGGGAATCCGCTCGTCGACGCCCTCGAGGCGCGGCGCGGCGAGATCCCGTCGGGCGAGGAGTTCCGCCGCCGCAACGGACTCGACCCGCGGCCGATCATCGCCCTGGTGGCCGGCAGCCGCCGCAGCGAAATTCGGGCCAACCTGCCGCTGATGGCCGCCCTGGCCGAACGTTTCCCGACACATCAGTTCGTCGTGACGGCCGTTCCCTGGCTCGAACGGTCGCTCTACGATCAGTACATGGCCGGAACCGGACTGCGCTACGTCTGCGACCAGACCTACGAAACGATCGCCGCCGCCGAAGCCGCCGTGGTCACCTCGGGAACCGCCACCCTCGAAACCGCCCTGCTCGGCACCCCCGAGGTGGTGGTCTACCGCACGCTGTGGTTCCAAGTCAAGCTGCAGCCCTACGTGCTGAAGGTCCCCTGGGTCTCGCTGGTCAACCTCAACCTCGGGCGTGAATCCGTGGCGGAGATCATCCAGTCGGACCTCGACATCACGCGCGCCGAACGCGAACTGCGGGCCATCCTCCCCGGCGGCGAAAAGCGCCGGCGGATGCAGGCCGACTTCGACGAACTGCGCCGGATCATCGGCGGTCCGGGCGCCAGCGACCGCTTCGCCCGACGCATGGTCGAACTGCTCAAAAACCACACATCATGAAGATCATCTGCATCGGTCGCAACTACCGGGCCCATGCCGAAGAGTTGCACCACGACACGGGGCTGGCCGAGAGCGGACAGGAGCCCGTCTGGTTCATGAAACCCGACACGGCGCTGCTGCGCAACAACGACCCCTTCTACATCCCCGACTTCTCGCAGGAGGTGCACTACGAGTGCGAACTGGTCGTGCGCATCAACCGCGTCGGGAGGGCCATCTCCGAACGCTTCGCCCACCGCTACTACGACGAGGTGGGGCTCGGCATTGACTTCACGGCCCGCGACCTGCAGCGGCAGGCCATTGCCGAAGGGCTGCCGTGGGAGCGAGCCAAGGCCTTCGACCATTCGGCGGCCCTCTCGCCCGAATTCCTGCCGCTGGCGGAGCTGGGCGGCGATGTCCAGCAGCTGCACTTTGCGCTGGAGGTTAACGGCGAACGCCGCCAGACGGGCTTCACCGCCGAGATGCTCTTCGGGGTCGACCGCCTGATCGCCGCCGTCTCGCGTTACGTGACGCTGCGCATGGGCGACCTGCTCTTCACCGGAACGCCGGCCGGCGTCGCGGCGGTGAAGCCCGGCGACACGCTCCGCGCCACGCTCGAAGGTCGCGAGTTGCTCAACTTCGACATCCGGTAGCGCGGATCGGCCGGCACACCGGAGGCTGTCCAGGATCTCCCGGAATCCGCCGGAGAGATCCGCCCGCCGGAGCCTGTCCGAGGCGGTCACGAAGCGCCCGAAGCGGTCCGTCCCCACCCGAAAGTCCCCGGAATCCCGGAGTCCGGACCCGAACCCGTCCGGAAGTTCCCGGAACCTGGACCCGGATCCGAACCCGCCCGAAAGCCGGTCCGAATCCGGCCCATACGACAACCGAACCCTATTCCAACGAAAGATGTTACTGCACGAAAAACTCCAAACCCGACGGCTGCTGCTGGCGTCGCAGTCGCCCCGCCGCCGGGAGCTGATCACCGGGTGCGGCCTCCCCTACGAGCTGGCCCCGAAATACGACTGCGAAGAGCGTTACCCGGCCGAACTGGCCGCCGAGGAGGTGCCGCTCTACCTCTCGCAGCTCAAGAGCCGCGCCTACCCCGAGCCGCTCGGCGAACGCGACATCCTGCTCACGGCCGACACCGTGGTGGTGCTCGACGGCGAGGTGCTCGGCAAACCCCGTGACCGTGAGGATGCCCTGCGGATGCTCCGCCGCCTGGCCGGACGCCGGCATACGGTCGTCTCGGGCGTCACGCTCCGCTCCCGGGAGCAGATGTGCACCTTCGATGCCCGGACGAGCGTCTGGCTGCGCGACCTCTCGGACGAGGAGATCGCCTACTACGTCGACACCTACCACCCCTTCGACAAGGCCGGCTCGTACGGCATCCAGGAGTGGATCGGCTACGTCGCCATCGAACGCATCGAGGGGTCGTTCTACAACGTCATGGGACTCCCCATCCAGAAACTCTACACCGAACTGAATAAATTTCTCAACGCATGAAACGCACCTTACTCTCGCTTCTGGCCCTACTCTGCCTGCTGCCCGCCGCGGCCGACGAGGGCATGTGGCTCCCGAGCCTCATCTCGTCGCGCATCGACGACATGCGCGCCAAGGGCTTCCGCCTGACGGCCGAAGACATCTACTCGATCAACCACGCCTCGATGAAGGATGCCGTGGTGCTCTTCGACGGCGGCTGCACCGGAGAACTCGTCTCGCCCGAAGGGCTGCTGCTGACCAACCACCACTGCGGTTACGACGCCATCCAGCGCCATTCGAGCGTCGAACACGACTACCTGACCTACGGCTTCTGGGCCCGTTCGCACGAGGAGGAGCTCCCGAACAAGGGGCTTAACGTGCGCTTCCTGGTCCGCATGGAGGAGGTCACCGGCCGCATCGCCGCCGGCGAGTCGCCCGAAGAGATCATCCGCCGTGCCGAGGCCGAAGGAGAGGGCTACAAGGCCACCGTCGAGCAGATGTACTACGGCAACCAGCAGTTCCTCTTCCTCTACGAACAGTTCGACGACGTACGGCTGGTGGCCGCGCCGCCCTCGTCGATCGGCAAGTTCGGCGGCGACACCGACAACTGGATCTGGCCCCGCCATACGGGCGACTTCTCGGTCTTCCGCATCTACGCCTCGAAAGAGAACAAACCGGCCGCCTATTCGCCCGACAACGTTCCCTACCGTCCCAAAAAGTACTTCACGATCTCGACCCGCGGCATCCGCGAGGGCGACTTCACGATGATCTACGGCTTCCCGGGCAACACGCAGGAGTATATCCTGTCGGATGCCGTGGCCTACACGGCCGAGCGTTCCGATCCGGCCAAGATCGCCATCCGCGACGGCCGCCTCGAGATCATCTCGCGCGCGCAGGCCAGCGACCCGGCGCTGCGCATCCACTACGCCGCCAAACACGCCACGATCGCCAACGCCTGGAAGAAGTGGCAGGGCGAGGTGCTGGGCATCGAACGCCGCGGCACCGTGGCCTCGAAACGCGCCTACGAGGAGGCGTTCGCCCGCTGGGCGCAGGACAAGCCCGAATACCGCGACGTGGTTGCCGAACTCAAGGCCGAATATGCCCGGATCATGGACCCCTATTTCGCCCGTGAGATCACGACGGAGACCCTCCGCGCCCTGCCGAAGGAGTACACAGCCGAGGAGCGTGCCGAAGCGGTCTTCCCGGCCCGCCGCGAGACCGAGCGCGCACTCTTCCGCTGGCTCTTCGGCGAATATGCCCGCCGCTGCCCGGTGCAGTATCAGGTCCCGGAGTTCCTCGACGGCGTGCATGCCGACGGGTCGCCCGAAGCCTTTGCCGACCGCCTCTTCGAGGAGGTGTGGGCCGGTGACGCCACCCCGCTGGCCGATTCGCTCCGCAGCGGCACCAACCGGATGGTCGGCCATATCGACTGGCTGCTCGGAACGCGCGCTCTGCGCAACCTCAACAGCAAGCATCTGAGCGAACTCTACACCCGATATATCAAGGGGTTGCGCGAATGGGACACCCAACGGGCCTTCTACCCCGATGCCAACCTGACGCTGCGCGTGGCCTACGGCTCGATCGCCGGCTACGAATATGCCGACGGCGAGTACCACAAGCCGCAGACGACCCTCAACGGCATCATCGCCAAGGACGACCCCGAGATCTACGACTACGACATTCCGCAGTCGCTGCGCGATCTCTACGCCTCAAAGGATTACGGACGCTGGGCGGCGGTGATCGACGGACGGCGGACGGTTCCGGTCTGCTTCCTGGCCTCGAACCACACCACGGGCGGCAACTCCGGGTCGCCCGTGCTGAACGGCAACGGCGAACTGATCGGCATCAACTTCGACCGCACGTGGCGTTCGACGATGAGTGACATCGCTTTCGACCCCTCGATCTGCCGCAACATCGCCGTCGACATCCGCTACGTGCTCTTCGTCATCGACCGCGTGGGCGGAACCGGCTATCTGCTCAAGGAGATGAAAATCAAGTAGCTGAAGATACACAAGGAGACCACACGGCGGCAGGCTTTTCCCCTACGGAAAGGTCTGCCGCCGGTCGTTTCCGGAGGATTGGGAAGGCTGCGGCTGAAAGGCCCGGAACAGCCCGAAGCAGCCGGGAAAGAGCGGATATCGGGGTCATAAAAAGGCCGTAAAACGTGGAAAAACGGGGGATCAGAAGCCCGAAAAAAGGGACAGAAAAAAGCAAAAAAGGAACTGAAAAGAGGGTTGTCAGAAGCCGTCGGAGGTTACTTGAAAAGATCGGGAACGGGCAAGACAGCGGAGGAGAAGATGGGCCATTGCGGAAAAAAATTCGAGTTTTTTCGTCAAAAATTTGGCAGAACGCAAAATAGTGCCTATATTTGCAGGCCTGAAAGATCATTCAGGCCGTGTAAGCCCAGGTGGTGAAATTGGTAGACACGCTACTTTGAGGGGGTAGTGAACAATTGCGTTCGTGCAAGTTCGAGTCTTGTCCTGGGCACCAGAAACCGCGTTAGACAAATGTCTGACGCGGTTTTTCGTTTTCCGTGTCCGCACCGTGTCCGCATTTCATCCTGAACCACATAATCAGCATCCGTCAGGATCACCCAGTCAACCGGTTGGAGCAAGAATTGTCTGTGCGATACGGAGAGTTACCGATCATCGCATTGAAAATGCAAACCTGGCTCCATTAACAGCAAAGTGATTTACATCCCCGCTCCAACGTCGAGCGTGCCGCAGCAGCCGTTCGTGCGGAAGATGACTTGTCATGAAAGAGCTATGTACCGTGACATTCAACCCTGATTGCCTACCAACATATACCTAATCCGTTCCAAAATCAGGCTGAAAAAATCATAAAAAGTGAGTATTGCCGGGGCGCTGAGGCTCCGGTAATTTTGCTCCCGGAAAAATAACAATCAGCCCTATGAAAATCAAATCTGTACTTATGATGTTGTCCGTCGCAAGTATCATGATGGCTTGCGACAAGGAGGATTCCGGCTCAAAAACGGTCGATTTTGCCGGCAGTTACAAAGGTTATACGCTGGCCAGTTGCAACTATTTTCAGAACATGATCTCGGCGGATGAGACCGTCGTCCTCACGAAAAACACGGACGGCACCGCCTCCGTATCGTTCACCTCCGCCACGTGGGGCGAATTTACCATCACCGATGTACAGGCGAGCGTAAACGGAGACCTCTGCACACTCTCGGGCAGCGGGCAGACGCAGATGGGCATGAACGGGAACACCTCGACCTATGACTGCACCTTCACGGCCGAGATCAGGTCACAGACCGATGCCCGGATGGAGTTCAGGATCCCGGCCGTCATGGGCGGTATGACCCTGGCGTTCCAGACGGGCAACACTCCGGCCGACCTGTTGCTGGCCGATACCTACGAAGGCTATACGGATGCCGACTGCTCCTATTTTCAGAACCGCTATACCGACGGCGAGCGCGTGAAGCTGACGGCCAACGGCGACGGCAGCGTGAAGGTTGTCTTCGAATCCGCCTCGTGGGGAACATTCACCGTTGAGTCTGCTACTGTAACCCGGGAGGGCGGAGAGTATCTCTTTACGGGCAGCGGCAAAGTATCCATGGGAATGGGCGGTGCCACATCCAATTACGACTTTACGGTAAACGGTAAAACCAATACGGCCAAAGACAACTTCTCGATCGCATTCCACGTGCCGGCCGTCATGGGCGGACTGACCGTCACGCTGCTGCCGGGAATGGCTCCGACCGCACCTGCCGTAACCCAATAGACCGACATTAGACCCGAGAACCATGAATCGAAAGACCATCGGACGGATCATGACGGGGGTTGCAGCGATTCTGTTGCTCCCGGCCTGCAACGGCATCTTCGAGGGTATTTATGACATGCCCACGTCCGCGACCGGCAACGAATACGGGTTTATCCTCATCGACGAAGGTGCCCGCACGGGACGGATCTATATCGACGCCACGAATTACACCGAATGGCATTATGTCGATCTGCGCGGCAAACAGGTGACAACGACACAGGTGGGTGACGCGGCTCCCGAAACGTGGGATTTTGCCGTACACCGGTATGACACGAAGACCAACGGAGGCACCGTTTGCGAAAGCCAGACGGGCTCTTTCGAAGCACTTCCCGCTCCCGGGACTGTCGCCGAAGACCAATGGGTCGCAGACGAGTGGACCACCGACCGCATTACGATCGACCTGTCGCAGATGATGAACGGCGTGATCCGCCATGCCGAGGATTACTGGAATCCGTGTCTTTCGCGCTGGCTCAATGTCGACACCTCGACCATGCCGCCGATCTACACCCTCTCGGGGAAGATCTATCTGCTTCGTCTGAAGGACGGTACCTGTGCGGCCCTGCGCCTCGCAAACTTCATGAACGATGCCGGCGTAAAGGGTTACATGACCATCGACTACCTCTATCCCGTGGAATAACAATGAAACAGCCTGTACTATCGCTTCTCGGGGTACTGTTTGTGCTGCAGACGCAGGCGCAATACAAGATCTCCGGCACTGTTTCGGACATGGCGGGCAGACCGCTCACCGGAGCCGTCGTTACCGTGAAGGAGCTGTCGGCGCTCGGGGCAGTCGCCGACACGGAGGGGCGTTATGAAATTGCGCTTCCGGGCAAAGATACGTATACGCTTTGCGCCTCGTTTGTCGGGTACGAACCGGCCAGCGAAAAGATCGCTGCCGATCGCTCCGGGCCTCTGAATTTCCGGCTTGCGGAGCGCTCCACGATGATGGATCAGGTGGTGGTGACGGCCACACGCACCCCGAAACTGTTGAAGGATGTCCCGATTGTCACCCGTGTCATCTCCGAGGCCGATATCAAACAGGTCGATGCGACGCATGTCGGCGACCTGCTGCAAAGCGAACTGCCGGGCATCGAGTTCTCCTACTCGATGAACCAGCAGGTTTCGCTCAACATGTCGGGATTCGGCGGCAATTCGGTGCTCTTCCTCGTCGACGGTGAGCGCCTGGCGGGCGAAACGCTCGACAACGTCGATTACAGCCGCCTGAACCTGGACAATGTCGGGCGCATCGAAATCGTCAAGGGGGCCGTTTCATCACTCTACGGATCGAATGCCATCGGCGGCGTGGTGAACCTCATCAGCCGCGAATCGCGGGAGCCGTGGTCGGTCAATCTGAACGGCCGTTACGGTGCCCACAACGAGCAGCGTTACGGAGGATCGGTCGGATTCAACCAGGGCCGGTTCAACTCGACGACCAACGTGCAGTACACCTCGATCGACGCCATCGACCTCTCGAAGGGGACCGACAACGCGGAGGTGGGCGATTACAGCACCATCTACGGACACACGGCGCTCAATATCAAGGAGCGGCTCGTCGTCACGGCGACCGAAGGCTTGAAGTTCACGGCCCGGGCGGGATATTTCTTCCGCGAGCGCGACGCCTCGGTGAGCATCAAGGACCGCTACCGCAGCTTCTCGGGCGGACTGAAGGGCAACTGGGCGATTACGCCGTCCGATGATCTGGAACTCTCCTATGCCTTCGACCAGTACGACAAGAGCGACTATCTGGTCCCCACGTCACGCGACGTGCGCGACTACAGCAACGTACAGCACACCCTGCGCACGCTCTACAACCATACCTTTGCCGGGAAACATATTCTTACCGTCGGCGGCGACTACATGCGTGACTACCTGATGTCCTACCAGTTTACGGACAACGGCAGCCATACGCAGCATACGGCCGATGCCTTCGCGCAGTTCGACTGGAACCCGCACCGGCGGTTCAACCTCATTGCGGGCCTGCGCTTCGACCATTTTTCGGCGGCAAACCTCTCGCACCTTTCGCCAAAACTCGGCGTGATGTATAAGGTTGCAAACTGCTCGCTTCGGGCCTCCTATGCCGGAGGATTCCGTGCACCGACCCTCAAGGAGATGTACATGGACTTCTACATGGGCAACATCTTCATGATTTACGGAAACCCCGCGCTGAAACCCGAGACGAGCCACAATCTTTCACTCTCGGCCGAATATCTGCAAGGTCGGCACAGTTTCACCGTGACGGGATTTTACAATCTGGTGGACAACCGGATCACCACGGTCTGGAACCAGGAGCTTAAAGGGCAGGTCTATACGAACATGTCGCCCCTGCAGGTGGCCGGAGCCGAGGCCAATGCGTCGGGACGATATACGTGCGGCATCTCGTGGCGCGTGTCGTATGCCTACACGCGCGAGATGATCGAGCGGGGACAGCCGCTGCTCTCCTCGACCCGGCCCCATGCGGCCACGGCGCGCCTGGCCTATGACAAACAGTGGAAGAATTACGGTCTGAATGTGTCGCTGTCGGGACGCTGGCTGTCGGCAGTTACGTGCGACGTCTATACCGAGGTGACCTCCTACGAGCAGACCGTGCGGCAGACCTATCCGGGCTACACGATCTGGAAACTGAGCCTCACACAGCATCTGTGGCGCGGGATGGACCTCACGCTGGCCGTGGACAACCTCTTCAACTACCGCCCCGACTACTATTACAGCAACTCGCCCACGACCGTCGGTACGACCTGCTCAGTGGGCCTCGCGCTGAATCTCGAACAATTTTTCAAGAGCAAATAAGGGATGAAACAGAAGATACCAATGATCTGGGCAGGCGTGATCCTGCTTGCCGTCGTATTGGGCCTTGCGGCGTGGAACCGCTGGTTCTCGGCCACGCGCATCGCCTTCGTGAACTACCAGGCCACGACGCTCGGCCAGATCGCCCGGGCCAATGACCATGCAAGAATCCGCCTTGCCTCTCTCGATCCGTCGGAGTTCGACCGGTTGGGGCATTACGACGTGGTGCTGATGAACGGCATGGGGCTCCGCATCACAGCCGAACAGAGGGCCGCCCTCCAGCGGGCTGCCGACCGCGGGCTTACGGTCATCACGACCATGGCCACCAACCCGGCCAATGAGATCATCTCGGCGGACTCCGCGACGCTGGCTGCCGTCAAGGGCTACCTCAGCAGCGGCGGCCGAAAGAACTACCGCAACCTGCTCGTCACCCTGCGCCGCACGGTCGACGGCAAGCGGTTCGATACGGATGAGCCCGAGCCGCCCGTCGTACGCGACCTGCGGCAATTTTACCACGCCGATCCGTCGGATCCCGAGGCGGAGGAGCTGGATTTCGACAGCGTGGAGGCCTACGAGGCCTTCCTCGCGCGGCACGGCCTGTTGAAAGCGGATGCTCCGCGGGTGATCGTGACGGGACAGATGGGCGAGCCGGCCGAACTGGTTGCCCGGCTCGAGGAGACCGGCAACGCGGTCTATCCTCTCCGTAACCTGTCGGCGGCGATTCAGAGCGGACAGGCCGATTCGATCCGTCCGTCGGCCGTCATCAACATGGCCCACGGACGCCTGGGCGATGCCATTGTGGAGTACTTGACGCGCCAGAACATTCCGCTCTTCTCGCCGCTGAACGTCAACCGGATGGTCGACGAATGGGAGGCCGACAAGATGGGCATGAGCGGCGGTTTCCTGTCGCAGAGTGTCGTGATGCCCGAGATCGACGGGGCGATTCGCTCCCAGGTGTTGTTCGGACATCGCCTCGACGGCGAAGGGCTGCAGCAGGTTCACGCCATTCCCGAGCGGCTGGAACGGTTCGTCGAGACGGTGAACCGCCATATTGCCCTGCAACGCACACCCAACAGCGAAAAGCGCATAGCGATCTACTACTACAAGGGCCCCGGGCAGAATGCCCTGACGGCCTCGGGTATGGAGGTCACGCCATCGCTCTACAACCTGCTCGTGCGACTTCGCAGCGAGGGCTACCACGTGGAGCATCTCCCCTCGACGCCCGAGGGGTTGGCAGCCCTCATCCAGCAACAGGGGGCCGTTTTCAACGACTATGCCCACGGAGCCAAGGCCGAATTTCTGAAAAAGGGCCAACCGGCGCTCATCTCCTCCGAAGAGTACGCCTCCTGGACCGCTGAAGCAATACCTGCGGAGCGAATGGAGGAGGTGGTTGCACTCGACGGCCCGTTCCCGGGCCACTACCTCTCCGACGACGAAGGGCGGCTGGCGCTGCCGCGCATCGAGCTGGGCAACATCGTGCTGCTGCCGCAGCTGGCCGCGGGGGCGGGCGACGACGACTTCGCCATTGTCCACGGCACAGACGCCGCACCTCCCCACGCCTACATTGCCTCCTATCTTTGGGCCCGCTATGCCTTCCGAGCCGACGCAATTGTCCATTTCGGCACACACGGCAGCCTGGAGTTCACCCCCCGCAAGCAGGTGGCCCTGAGCCGCAACGACTGGCCCGACGCACTGGTCGGTCCGACGCCGCACCTCTATGTCTATTCGATTGGGAACGTCGGCGAGGGCATCATTGCCAAACGCCGTGCCTATGCCACGCTGCAGTCGTATCTGACCCCACCCTTCATGGAGAGCGGCGTGCGCGGCATCTACCGTGAACTGAATGCGGCAATCCAGGCCTACAACGACCTGCTCTACACCGACGGACAGCCCGACACGCGGACCGCAGCACTGCGCGTCAAACGGCTGACCGTCGAACTGGGCATCCACCGCGAACTGCGGTTCGATTCCCTGCTGACCGAACCCTATACCGAGGCCGAGATCGCCCGCATCGAGACGTTTGCCGAAGAGCTTGCCGCGGAGAAGATCACCGGTGAACTCTATACAATGGGCCAGCCCTATTCGCCGGGACGCATCCGCAGCAGCGTCTTCGCCATGTCCACCGAGCCGATCGCCTATTCGCTGCTGGCGCTGGACAAATTCCGGGGCCGGACCTCTGCCGATCTCGAAAAACACCGCACGCTCTTCACGCGCCGCTACCTCGAACCGGCCCGCGAACTGGTCGGGCGTCTTTTGAGCGGAGCGCAGCAGCCGACCGATGCTTTCATCTGCTCGACGGCGGGCATCTCGGCCGCGGAGTTGGAGAAGGCCCGCGAAATTCAGCGGTCGCTCACCGCTCCGCAGGAGATGATGGCGCGGATGATGGCGATGGCTTCGTCGGGTTCACCGATGCAGCATCCGGCCGGTACTTCCAAGTCGGGCAAAGGGGCCCCGAAACACCCCTCGTGGATCCCGAAAATGGGCAAACGCCCCGCAAACGCCGGACCGTCGGAGGAGAAGAAACCCGCAGCCATGCCGGCCGATGCGATGGCTGCCATGATGGGCCTCGGCAAGGAGTACACAAAGGAGGAGCGCGAGTTTGCCCGGGTGGTGACCGAACTCGAACGCACGATCCGCAACGTCGGCAACTACCGACACGCGTTGGAGCAGAGCCCCGAGGCGGAACTTTCGTCGCTCACCAACGCCCTGAACGGCGGTTATACGGCCCCTTCGCCGGGCGGCGACCCGATTGCCAACCCCAACACGCTGCCCACGGGCCGCAACCTCTACGCCGTGAATGCCGAGGCCACGCCGAGCGAGCGGGCCTGGGAGCGTGGCCGCGAGCTGGCCGACGAGACCATCCGCATGTACCGCGAACGTCATCACGATTCGCTGCCCCGCAAGGTGAGCTACACGCTCTGGAGCGGTGAGTTCATCGAGACCGAGGGAGCAACGCTCGCGCAGGTGCTCTACATGCTGGGTGTCGAGCCCGTCCGTGATGTTTTCGGTCGGGTAAGCGACCTGCGGCTCATCCCCTCCGAGGAGCTGGGGCGTCCGCGCATCGACGTTGTGGTGCAGACCAGCGGGCAATTGCGCGACCTGGCGGCTTCGCGGCTGTTCCTTATCTCGCGGGCCGTCGAGATGGCCGCCGCAGCGAAGGACGACCGCTACGAGAACTTCGTGTCCCGGGGTGTCGTCGATGCCGAGCAGACGCTCATCAACAAGGGACTTTCGCCACGGGAGGCGCGCGAGATATCTACCCGCCGGGTCTTCGGCGGCGTCAACGGCAACTATGGCACGGGCATTACCGGTATGGTGCAGAGTGGCGACCGTTGGGAAAACTCCTCGGAGATCGCCGCGGTCTACCTGCAGAACATGGGAGCCTATTACGGCAGCGAGCAGGCTTGGGAGCAGGTGCAGCAATATGCGTTGGAGGCAGCCCTGGTCAACACCGATGCCGTCGTGCAGCCACGCCAGAGCAATACGTGGGGAGCCTTGAGCCTCGACCATGTCTACGAATTCATGGGTGGCATGAATCTGGCCGTGCGCAACGTCACGGGCCGGGAGCCCGATGCCTACCTGAGCGACTACCGCAACCGGAACCGCGTGCGGATGCAGGAGCTCAAGGAGGCGATCGGTGTCGAGAGCCGCACGACGATCTTCAACCCGAACTATATCCGCGAGAAGATGCAGGGCGGGGCAAGTGCGGCCAACGGGTTTGCCGAGGTCGTGCAGAACACCTACGGATGGAACGTCATGAAGCCCGATGTGGTGGATAACGAGCTCTGGGATGAGATCTATGATGTCTACGTGCAGGACAAGTTCGGCATGGGGCTCCGCGGCTATTTCGAGCGGCAGAACCCCGCGGCGCTGGAGGAGATCTCGGCCGTGATGCTGGAGACCGCCCGCAAGGGGATGTGGCAGGCCTCGGACGAGCAGTTCGCCACGCTCGCGGCGCTCCACACCGAGCTGATCGACCGGTACGGCCCCTCGTGCTCGGGATTTGTCTGCGACAACGCCAAACTTCGCGACTTCATCGCCTCGAAGAGTGCGCCCGAGGCTGCCCGGAACTACCAGCGGCAGATCCGCGAGGTGCGCGAGGTTTCGCTCGACACGAATGCCGGCACGGTGCTCAAACGCGAGGAGTTCACCGCCTCCGACCGCACGACCACGCTGGTCAGCAACACCGTTGTCGCCGTGCTCGTCATCGGCCTCATCGCGGTGCTGGTTCTTGTGGTTCGCCGCCGGCGCAAAAAGATGGAAGAGTAATGGACACCGTCGTATTGGTCATGATGATTGTGGTCTGCTTCAACTACCTGTTGAAGCAGACCTGGCGCAAGCCCCGGTTTGTAGCCCTTTCGGCCGTTGTCTGCGCCCTGTTCGTCGGACTGGCGTGGCCATGGGCCATCGAGCAGTCGAAAAACCAGATCGCGGACTGGCTTGCCGACTCCGCGCTGATGCTCGATCTGGCGGTCCTCCTCACGCTGGAGGTCGTCCTGCAGATGACCTTCTGCATCGTTGCGGCGCACATCCACACGGCGGGGCGCATAAAACCCTCCGTCGTGCGGCTCTACCGCCTGCTGCGCTGGTTCCCGGGGCTGCTCGTCTTCCCGGTGTTGTTCAGCCTGCTGGTTGCCGCCATCTTCGCCCTGCCGGGGGTGTCGTTCCCGCTGGTAGCCTGGTCGCTGGCCGCGGTTGTGGCGGTGGTGATTCCGCTGGGGCGCTGGGCATTGAAGCGTCTCCTGCCCGAACGGGAGATCCGCCTTGAACTGCTCTTCCTTGTCAATGCGCTGATTGCCATTCTGGGCGTCATCGCCACGGTCAACGGCCGCACGGCTGTCGCCGGGGTCACGGCCGTCGACTGGCCCGCGCTGGGCGGCGTGACGGCCTTCGTCGCAGCGGGATTGTTGCTCGGCATGGCCGCTTTCCGCATCAAACAGAAACGTATGAATAAAAAACTGAAATAAAACCATGAATTACATCTCCGACATCCTCTATTGGATCTCGACCGGCCTGCTCGTGCCGGTCATCGTCCTGCTGATCTTCTTCTTCGGACGCTCGCTGCTGCTGATCGGCAGTTTTTTTGGACAGTATCTCGCCATCCGCCGCACGGCCTCGCTCATCGGACGCGAGCTGGATGGGCTCACTCCGCAGACGGTCGCCACGCTTGCCGAACGCCTTCCGAAAAAGAATCCCTCGCTGGTCGTGGTCTACCTGAACCGCCTGCTCGAAGCCCGCGACAATGCGCCCCTTCGCCAGCGGCTCGTTGCCGACTTCGAGATCGAGGCCGACCGGGACCTCGCCACCTCGAAGACGCTCTCCAAGATGGGCCCCATGCTCGGACTGATGGGAACGCTCATCCCGATGGGCCCGGCACTCGTGGGGCTCTCGACGGGCGACATCGCCTCGATGGCCTACAACATGCAGGTGGCCTTTGCCACGACGGTCGTAGGACTGTTTGCCGCGGCCATCGGCTTCATCACCCAGCAGGTCAAGCAGCGGTGGTACCTGCGGGATCTGTCCAATCTGGAGTTCGTAGCGGAGTTATTGAAAGCCCAAACCGAGAAACGATGAGACGCAATCTGTTGAAACGCGACGAAGAGAACGACCCGATGAGCGTCGTGAGCAACTTGTTCGACGTAGCGATGGTCTTCGCCGTGGCACTGATGGTGGCATTGGTGAGCCGATACAATATGACCGAGATGTTCAGCCAGGAGGATTTCACGATGGTGAAGAACCCAGGCAAGGAGAACATGGAGATCATCACCAAGGAGGGTGAGAAGATCAACCGCTATACTCCTTCGGAGGATCAGGATTCTCAGAGCGGCAAGCGTGGCCGCAAGGTCGGCGTGGCCTATGAACTCGAGAACGGTGAGATCATCTACGTTCCTGAATAAGACATATCTCCAATAAAGCGTGTTGATCTCTCTCATATCTTTTTAACTCATTATTAAAAAGAGAAGCCGCCGGAGGGACTTTGCACAAGGTTTGCCTGTGGCAACTTGTTCTGACCTTGCGTTGTCCGTCCGGCGGCATCTCTTTGCGGCAGAAAGGGAAGGGCTACTTGTTTTTTAACTTCGCTGCGTCACGTTTGAGCTGTTCGGCCTCTTGGGCTTTCAGCCGCGCCTGCTCGTCGAGAGCCGCCCTTCTGCGTACCAAGCGTTCGTACTTCTCGACATCCCTTCGCATCGAGTCGATACGCCGCTGGTCCCGCTCTACCTCGAACAGCTCCTCCAACTCCGACAGCCGCTTCGACGACGCCTCGCCCTTCATCAGCACATAGCGATACTTCAGATCGTTGTCATACCGGCCGCGGTCGGGCCGCCAGTCTAAATAGAGTCCGATAGCCTGCACCGCAATCACGACAAACATCGACATGAGGAGCCAGAAGTTGCGCGTTGCGTCAAGAGAGAGCGAGAAACGGTGCTGCACCATCTGCGGCGGCAGCTTCTCGGGAATCTCCATTCCGGCCACTTTCTCGTCGATCCCCGAAATCTGCGCTCCGAGGTCCTCGCTAATCTGCTCCTGCCGCTCGGAGATCGCTTGCAGCCGTTGTTCGATCCGATGGCCCCGTTCCTGCTGTACCTCGCTTATCCTTGTTTGGGTCTGCTCCAGTTGCAGAATCCGAATCTGCAACCGCTTGATTGCGTCTGTATCAATGGCCGCCGTCGATTGTGACCGGGCTTCGGCCAACTCCGTGCGGAGCGTTTTGATAAGAGTCTCCTTCAACTCTTCGTACATCTCAAAGGAGAGCTCCAGGGTGTTCTCTTTCATCTTTCTCGTATTTTAGGTTCGTTATCCGATTTTGCAGGAGCGTGCCTCCATGCGGCGCTTGCGCTCCATTAAGGCTACGGCCATCGCTTCGGCCGCCTTGTCGATTAGGGCTGTGATGCGGGCAATATGCTCCTCGGGGCTCTCACCCTCACGTCGCTGCATCATCTCGGGCGAAAGGGCAAATGGCGAGTCGAACGGCGGCAGCGGAATCGACCCGGCGCTGCCGAGCGACACCGTTCCTGCGCCATGGCTTCCGCCTCCTCCACCTCCTCCCGCTGCGGAGAAGGAGCACCCGCCCCCGAACAGACCTGCAAAAGCAGCCCGGAAGCTCCCGGCTGCCGCCTTGAGTCCCGACATCAGGGTCGTGTGCCGCTGCTGCACCTGCCCGAAGTGGCGATCCAGCTTCGAGAAACTGAAGGCCCGATCGACCTTCGAGCCGGAGAACTCAAGCCCGTTTTTCGAGAACAGAACGCCCTGCTTTTGGTTGGTAGAACCGCAATACTTGTAGCGGACATTGATGCCCTGTTCCTTTAGCTTGCCTTCCAGTTCGTTCCAGTTCCTGCACCTAGGCAGGCACTCCTTGATCGCATCGTAGATCTCGTACCGGGTCCGGTCGGGCTCACGAAGCCGTTCCCGCCGGACAGCCTCCTTGCCCGGAGCCAGATGCAGCCCGAAGCGTTCGGTCAGCTCGCGGCATACCTTCGTGTTGCGGAGTTTGATGTTGCGGTCGGAGATGGTCTGCCCGTGATCACCTACGCGATTGTAGACCAGATGACAATGGGGATGGGGCTGGTCGAGGTGCCGCACCAAAAGGTATTGCGTATCGGTGATACCCATCTTCTGCATGTACTCCCGGGCTATTTGTGTCATCCGTTCGTCGGTGAGCTTCGGGGCATCCTCCGGTGAGAACGACAGGGAGATATGTCCGACGTTCTGTTGCAGGCGGGAATTGAGGCGCGCCTGATCCTCGAAATCCTCGACCATCTCCCGTACGCCGGGCGGCTCGACACCTCGTGCCTCCAATATGTGCGACTGCTCCTTCATCACATAGCCGACCGTGCTGCCGAATGATCCTCCCGAAATGACCTTACCGATCACGGCGCAGGGCTTCGATCATCCGCGCCAGCTCGGCCTGAAGCGTCGCATGGCGCGCGACGACGGCGGCGAATCCCTGGGCGTGGGCCAGCCGGGTCAGCTGGTTCAGATTGCGGGCAAGGCCCTTGAGTTGGGCAAGCCATTCGAGATGTTCACTCCTCAGCCGCTCGCGGACCGAGCCGTAGAGAATCAGTTGCCGCAGCACCTCGGTACGCGGAATACCTGCCGCACGGGCCAGAGCGCGGAGCCTGAAGTTGCAGGCGGTGTTGCACCGCAGGGTGATGCGGTACTCCTGTTTTCGGGCGCGTCCCAAAGGCGGACGACCTCCTTTTTTCGGTGTATTCATGGATTGGAATTTTTGAGTTGAGACCATCGGGATAGGACCTTGCGGCCGGTTTTTGGCTGACAAAAACACAAACTTGCATCCCTTAAACCTTCATTCCTCCCTTGGGTCGTAATTGTGGTTTTCGGGATTCAGTCTTTGCCTCTTCCGAATCATTCCGAAGCCGTTTGCGGGCGATCCAAAAGTCGTTGAGATCCTTGTAATCTCGATAGAGTTGCGCGTGGTCGATCACTCGGCTGCAAGAACACCGACGGGTCAGTTCGGCAAAGGTGCGACGTCCCGCCTCATCGTTGTCCAGAAAGGCATGGATCGTCGAATGCCGTGCGAGGAAAGGGAGCGCCTTCGGCAGGTTGACCACCGAGTTCAGCACCGCGGCGTCGATCCCCAGCGGTGCTGGGTGCTTCATCGAGAGGCAGGAGAGGAAGTCCATGAACCCCTCGAAGACGATCACCTTGTCGGACTGGTGATCGACGGTCGTAATCTGTTTGGGCGAGGAGCTCCCCTTGAAACGTTCGGACCGCAGCTCCCAGCCTCCGCAGTCATTTCGGAAGCCGATGGCGAAAAAGCAGTGGTTGCGGACCTGATAGCGTACCTCCCGACAATACGCCGCCGCAATCCCGGGCACAATGCCGCGCGATGCAAGGTATCCGAGCAGGGCCGGATGGCGCAGCGGAGCATCCGAGAGGATACGGAACGCCGGTTGGGAATGCGGGCTCTCGGTCGGCACGGCATATCGCTCGCAGATGCGGGCGGCCAGGAGGCTGACGACACCCTCGGCCGCGTGCTGCAGGTGTTCGAAGGCTTCGCTGCGACTGCATCGCTCCAGGCGCATGATGAGCGCGAGGAGCGTGCCGCCCTCACCGATCCCGAAGTCATACCAGAGATCCTTCTGGTAGTTCACCTTGAAGCTCGGCGTGCGCTCCTCGCGCAGGGGCGAGAGATACATGCCGTAGCCGTTTCGTTCGTACCGGGGCAGAATGCCGCGGCGGGCAAGATATTCCCGGATGGGGATCCGGGGAGCATATGGGGTGGTATTCATTTTTCTGTAAGTTTGTTGAGAAATCCACGTAAAACGCAGTGAAAGAAAAGGTTGTCATCTTACAACGTTCTTACACGGCAGGTGGCGCCGTAAGTCCGTAAGCGTTGTAAGATTCCGTAAGAGAATTTGTAAGAAATGTAAGAAACAGAGAATAAGCCGAATATCCTCCGCATCCAACAATCTTACAGACCGGAGACATCGTTCAGCAGTTCGTTAAGCAGTTTCCGCGTGACGGTATAGATCCGAGCCGTCTTGCTCTCCTGGCGTTGGGTCAGCCCGTTGTAGGTGATCGTATAGCGCTGGTAGTAGGTCGGCGGTGCCGGCCGCAGCTGCCAGCTCTCGGTCAGTGTCCGCCGCACGGTGGGATGATCGACCCGAATGCCGCGGATCTCCAGCATGTTCACCATGTCGCTCACATCGAACTGATACTCCTCCAGCTTCTCGCCATCCAGGATGTCGCGGATGATCGACAGCATCTCGGCCTCGGGCTTGCTGCGGTTGTAGTGGATGATCCGCCGCAGGGCCTCCGTCGCCAGGAGCTGCGGGGAGAACCACAGGCGGCTCTCCTCGCGGGTCGAGAGCGTGCGTTGTTGCAGAAAGGACAGAAGCCCCGGAATTTCAGTCTGCATCCGGGCGAGCAACTGCTGGTCGTCGTGCGTCAATGGCGGGATTCGCCGCACCCAGTAGCGGGTCTCCGCCGCCTCGATCAGTACGGGATTGCGTTCATTGTTGGAGCACAGCACGAACTTCCCGAAGAACTCCACCTCCCGGCGATCGCGTCCCTTTGCCTCGGCCTTGTAGCTGCGGGCCGTCGAGAGGTTCTTGATCCGTTCGGAGTCTTCGCGGCGGTTGAGCAGCACCTCGTCCACGCAGATCAGCAACTTGCCTGCCCAGTCGTCGTTGAACTGCGAGCGGAAGTCCTCGTTGGTATTGAAGGTGACATTCCCGCCGAAGATCAGTTTCAGCAGATTCAGGAAGGTGGTTTTGCCCGTATTGCGCTCGCTGGAGACCAGCAGCAGAACGGGCAGCCGCTGCAGGGGCCGCAGGTAGAGCAGCTGCAGATAGTCATACCCCATCTCGACCTGCTCGCCGAAGATGTGCGACAGAAAACCGCGGATGTGCGGGAAATCCCCTTCGGTCGGCTGGAAGGGAATCGGTTCGTAACGGTTCAGGAAGCCGTGAATCTCCCGCCGGTAGTTCGTGTGGTCGGGAACCGTGCAGAATCCGTCGTACTTCGGGATCCGGGCCAGGTAATCCTTCCCGAAATCCTGACGCAGAGTCTCGACATTCCACGCCAGGAGGGTCTCGATGCTCCGGCCGCTGCTCAACGGCTGCTGAACCCGCTTGTAGATGGTTGTCCCCACGCGCAGATAGGCCGCGCCGGTCTCCTTCCGTTTAGCGGTCATGACGGCCTCCTTTCAGGATTTGTTGCACATCCGCCACACGATAACGACGCTGACCGCCATACTCCACGGGTACAAGATAGCCGCTCTTTGCCCAGCGCCAAAGCGTAGAGGAGTCGACGCCCAACAAGGCAATAGTCTGCTTGCGCGTGTACAGTTCGCCCGTTTGCGGCAAGGCTGGCGAGACCAAGGGCGACGGGACGGCCGCTGTCAACTCCCGATGCCATTGCCGGAGATCCTCCAGACGGACGGTGACATGCACGTCGCCGCCCATTTCATACAATTGTTTCAGGTCCATAACTCGATCTTTTATCGAACCCAACAGCAGGTTCGGCAGCGAATATAGCAGGTGCTTCCCCTGCACCTGTTTTTGCAATTAAATCACCGCCATTGCACCGGAAAACAATTTCAGAAAGAGCTATTTTACAAGATGTTGCAATCGCACATAATCCAAACAAAAAATCCCTGCACCTCATCGGTGCAGGGAATATCGACAGAAAAATTCCGCTCCTATTGTTGGATATACTCCTTCAGATTATCCACCAAACGGATACCGTAACCGCCATCCGTCGCCCGTAGTTTGGCCCGCAAGGTCTTTGTATTGTACTTGCCCAACGATTCGAATCCCGACTTCAACCACTCGGCCAATTCGCTCTGGTCATAAAACTGGTTGCGGGCGCCCTTAAAAGCATTCCACACATTCCATCCATAGTGGCACAAATCCCCGTAACCGATCCGATCGCCCCGAAGCCGGACCTGAGGGACCGACTCCGGAATCGCTGCCATGCAGGCCAGATAAAGCAGCCGACGCCGTAAAATCAACCGATTCGATTCATCAAGGGCCTCGCCCAGAATTTGATCCGTATAGGTGTAGACCGTCGAAAGTGCATTTTCGAGAATTTGTGTCTCCGGGGCCGGATCGCCGGGAATCACTTCGGATATCGCGACGGTCGGATCCAAGCGCTTTTCATCAGTCTCCTCTACTGCGGGTTCCGGGTTCTCTTTCACGATAGAAATCTCCTCCGGTTTGGGCTGCTCACGACGGAAACGGCGGAAGAAACGCTCCGAGAGGTCCGCCGAAGTACCCATACTGAAATAGTAGAGCCCTGCCACGCAAAGTCCCGCCGGAACAAGCAACACAAGGGCCATCCAGAACGGAAAGCCCCGCGAAACCATGACGCAGAACAACACGATGAGGAAAAAGACAAGGACACTCGCCACAATCAAACGAAGCCCTCGATGGAAATATTGATCGGAATTCATAGTTACGACTCTTTGAAAAAATCATCCTCTATTACCACCTTCCGAAACCGATTCTGCAACTCTTTCATCCGGTCAATCAGCTGATCGTATGGCAACGATTCTCCATAGATAAAATATTCCTGCATCCGTTCATAGTCTCTGCGCCATATCTCCACCAATTCTTCGGGCGGAATAAACTGGATCCGGCTCGGATGGTGCGTCCGATAATCAACTCCTCGGATCGTATTGAATATACTCCGATGTTTGACAATATCGGCATACATTTTCGGATCGGCCAAAGCCTTCTTCCCGAAATCCGTATCCATCAACCGTTCCAGATCATACAGATGGCGTGTCATCCGCTCGACGCGAGGATTCTCTTTTTGGAACTCCTCATGCAGCAAAAATGCCTTCTCCAAAAACGTTCGCGTCGGTACGACCGCATAAATCGGGAATTCCAGTTTCCCGAACAAGTCGGGATATGCCTCGGCAATCAGCGGACGAATATCAATCCGCGCACGAGGTTCTTGCATCGATCGACAACTGAATTCGATTCGGATTTGCGACTCCACATAATCGATATCCGCATAAATACTCCGATAAGGCAAAAGAACCAATGTCGGGTCTGCATCAGAATCCTGCGTCGGGATAACGCGCAACTCAAAATCCAAAGCTCCGTATCCCGCCAGCAATGTCCGCATTTCTGCAACGAGGTCCTGCCCGATATAGGCCCGCGAAAGTTTCCGGATCCGATCCCGCTGCGACTTGTTGTCCCCGGCAATTCCCCAGAAAGACTTGTCAATCGCAATATCAATGTCCTCCGAGAAGCGTTCTATGACATGCCAACCCTTGCTCAGCGACGTCCCACCCTTGAAGGTGATGAAATTCCGGCACGACGATTCAAACAAGGCCTTCAACGTCATCGTCACCCACCAGTCCTTCTCGACAGCCTGCGGCGGAAGCCCGACTCGTTCGCTCGTCTGCGCGACGAGCATCCTTTTCTGGCCCTCGGGAAGCGTCCAAAAATTACTCTCCATAAAACGACATAATGATTTTATGAATCCAAGCTGGCACCAGCCGCAGATCGGGCAGAATGTGCGACTTCGGAATCCGGGCGAATATCGTCTTCAGTTGGGCGATATGCTCCTCCGTGACCTGCGGTCGTCCGATCTCCTTCAAGGCGAACACGGCAAGCATCAACGTTTTATTCTGATAAGCCAGATTTCTCAGCGCCACACGCTTGAATCGCAACTTACGGCCATTGAACAGGTTGACTGTACGGGAGTTGCCGTCCGTATAGAAAACATAGTTCATCGGAACTTGCGTAGACAACCCCAATATGTTCAGCGCGTGCATACCCGTCGGAACAACTCTGGCTTCGCCTTGTCGGGCTATCTTTTCAGCTATTTCATTGACTGTCGGGTATTGTATGCCCAGACCGAACTTCCTGTCAATTTTAGGATAGCAATAAAGGCCCCTTGCAATACGAACCAAGTGGCCCTTTCGAGTAAGCCGTTCCAATGACTTCGCGATCGCCGCACCTGATCCGCATGCAGCGAAATCTGATGCAGAATAGAGCTTACCACATCCGCATTTTTTAATTCTTATAAGTATCTTATCCTCTATTGTTTGCATCCTGATATTAGTCTGTTATCTGTCGCAAATTTATATTATTTTTTCGACAAAACAAATCTCAGTCCAGCACACTTACAGCCTCGCGTTTGATATCCATATCAATATCACGATAACGGGCAAAGGCTCGACTGCCGTCCTTATGCCCCGACATCGCCCCCACGATCGCCGGATCCTTCACACTTTTATAGACATTCCCGATGAAGGTCCGACGTGCCATGTGCGACGATGCGAGGTCGCAGATCGGAACCTGGATATTCTGCCGCGTCCGCTGGTCGATCGTCGTTACCTTGCGCGTAAGGCCCGCCTTGCGAAACGCCTCCTTGATATAAACATTGTATTTCTGCTCCGAGATAAACGGGAACAACGTCCCTCGGGTTTCATCCAGGTATTTACGGATCAACTCCTTCGCCGCATCGATCAACGGCACCGAGACCGTCACCACCCGGTCGTCGCGGGTTTTGCGGGGAACATATTCAATGCAATCCCCGATGATATTGGCATAGGTCATCTTGTAAAGGTCGCTCACCCGGCAGCCGATCATGCACTGAAAGACAAAGATATCGCGCTGCGTCTCCAGCTGCTTGTCATCCCCCATGTCCGCCTCGGCCAACTGTTTCCGCTCTTCGGTCGTAATATAGACCGGGGTGCCGTAAACGATCTCCGCAATCTTATACTGCTTGAACGGATCGTTGGTGGTGAATCCGCTGTCATTCAACCAGACATAGAAAGACCGCAGCCGAATCAACATATCCGAAACGTAGTTCATACCGCGCTCCTTCGGTCGTCCCGGAATCACCAGCTCGCCCGCGGCATTGAGATATGGAGCGCGCTTTATCGGCAGATTCTTTCTCACTTTCGGCCGCGCATACGGAACTTCGTCATACAGCTCCGGATGCTCGTCAAAGATCTCGGGTTCTTTCATCAAGAATGCTCCGAAATCATCGAGCGTCATCGGCGTGACGGTATGGACATCCAGGACAAAACGGCGGCTCGACAGTCTGCGATACAGTTCATAGCGCTTCAGCGTCCGCACCAGCACCTTGAAATGTTTGACCCGGGACTCGGACAGTTTGTGAGCCGCAAGGTACTCCTCCGTCAACGAGAAAAAATCGCGTTTCTTCTCCTCAACGGGATTGGTTGCCTTCGGGCGCAACGTCCGACGAATCAACTTTTCAAGCCACTCCCGCGTAACGGTCGATTTATCATCGGTTGCCTCAATCGTATGCTCGATCACGTCGACCAACTCTTTCAGTTTCGCCCGCTTGGACAGCAGAGCGTTCCGCTCCTCGCCCGGTATATTCGGAATGTTGATGTCGTTCTTCTTGCCCCAGCGTTTGCGGTCGATCCAGATGCCCGACGGCACACGCAAACGCAGTTCCCGCGAAATGTAGACCCGAAAATTGATCTGAGACTCCCCGGCACTGTTCTCTCCCTGAGCCAGTACATACGTGACTTTTGCCATAGACTCACCATTTGATGCTTCGCAAATATATGATTTATATTTGAATACAGCAACAAATCCGTGTCCGCACCGTGTCCGCATTTATGAAAAACGCCTAAAACAAGAAAGGTAAATATTCATCTGTATGAATTTTAAAACACTATAAAACAAATAGTTATAAAATAATCTAAAATTCAACCATTCGCAACCGTTTGCACGGATTGGTCCTTGTCCTGGGCACTGAAAACAACTCGTTGGAGCAATCCGACGAGTTGTTCGTTTTCTTACCTCGTAATGTGCTGGTCTGCCGATAGATCAAACTCAGTACCTCGTTGAAATGGTCAGTTCGATATGATTTTCCGTCGAAGTGCAATTTTTGGGGAAACATCGAACTTACAAGTTTCATCTTTACATCCACGGGAGCATCCTCGATATATTTGGGGAGGTTGTTTATCAGTGATATAGCATAACCCAACTTGTGTTCTATCTCGGTCGTGTCAGGGTGTCCCAAAGAATCGACCTTATCGCTGATGGCACTTCTCTGTTCTTGGTAGCGGAGCTTTATTCTTTCAAAATCTTCTTTGGAGAGTTCTCCATCCATATATTTATCCTCAAGCGATGCCAACCGTTGATCTATTTTCGAGCGTTCGTCTTTAAGGGCTGACCGTTGGTCGTCGATGTCTCGTCCCATTGACTTATTGAGATCCTTCAATATTAAGTCGTACAGATTCATCACTGTAGTGTTGGGTGTTAAACTACCAACGTAACGTCGAAATATGTCATTCGCCTCAAGCGCATTACAGCGGAAATGCTTGCTGTCAACCGAGCAATGGTAATAAGCATACCTATTGCCTGTGCAGCTTGTGCTTCGTGATCCTGTTAGACTTGCTCCGCATACAGGGCAAATTAGAAACTTCCTCAGAAACAGATCGGGATGAACACATTTACCCGCGCGAGCCTGTTTGCGACGGGATCCATCCAAAATATCCTGCACGGTATTAAACGTATCAATGTCGATTATCGCCTGATGCAGACCCTTTGTCCAATAGGCAGGTTTATTTTGATACGCCTTTACATATACTTCTCCAATATAATATCTGTTGCGCAGCATTTTCAGGAAATTACTCTTGTGCATATTGTATGTGGTTGTTCGCACAAATTGGTTGCGGATAGTGATCGGTGCCACCAATCCTTTTGCTACCTCAGCAAATATGTCTCGAACAATCTTTGCCTCTGAAGGGACAATCTCCACATATTTATGATAATCGCCTATTTTGACATTCTTATAACCATAGGGAGCCATATTCGTTGTCTTGCCCGCTTCCTGACTCTGACGAATCCCCTCTCGTGTGGCTTTTGATCGTTTAGCATTGTCGACATCCGCCATCGTTATGTAAACCCCAAGCAAGATCTTGCTCTCATCTTGTCTCCAATCGATATGCTCATCGACCGTATTAACCTCTATGCCGATATTCTCGAAATATTCCAAATTCTTGTAGGCGGCAGTCGTATTACGCGAGTATCTGTTCCATCGGAGGCATAGCACCATATCGACCTCTCTCTTGTGTTGTTTGCAATAAGCCATTATCTCCTGAAAGACCTTTCGATGCTCAAAATCCTTGGCACTATAATCCTCTTTATAGCATTTTACGATGTTGTATCCCGCCCGCTCGCAATATTCCGATATCGTCTTCTCTTGGTAGTCGAGACTGCATCCTTTCGCCTGTTCATCGCTCGACACGCGGCTATATATTATTACATTCTTCATATCTATTTATTTTTATCTATTTCGATTTGCATCTCTGCGAGCAGATAGAGATACTGACGTATCTGTCTTACCTGCTCATCCGTATATTTTATTTTTCCTGTATTTAATATCTTTTTGCATTCTGCCAATGTTATCACATTCAACAATATTTATGTGGTGTCGAAGACACCTTATTTTTGTCACGGACTCTTCGGCACCACCCCTGCAACCAATTGCCGAAGTCTTCTGTTCGTCCGATTTTGTTGGATAACATCTAATCATCTGTCCCTAGCTAAGATACGAAATCTTTTTTCGATTGTATTTATATTATTCATGTTGATCTTGATTGTTTTTATAATTGTGTAAAAAAATGTAGAGACGCCGTTCCGAATTCGGTTTTATTCCCTTGTCCTTAAGGATTCTGCTGTTCTCTGCTACGGACTTTGTGAAATCGTAGTTCGCTGACAGTATTTTGTCAGACACCATCGTTCGGATGCGATTCGCCATACTGCGCGGGGAGACCCCTTTGGACTTGCAATATGCGGGATTTACTTTGTACCCGCTCTTGTTTTTCTTATATGTTGGATCGGGTGTGTACTCATGCCGTTTTAAGAAGGCACCTTTGGCGATTTTATATAATACATGGTTGGTAATGGTTCTGTCTGTATTATCTATCCAATATTGTCGCTCATAGGTCAGTGCGTACAACAGCTGTTCAAACTCCATTTGGGGCAGTATCTTCAGACGCAATAAAGCATTCAAGAATAGTATACGTTCCCGATTTCCTTTCTTTGTCTTGATCGGTAGTGTCCGCCTGTTCCCATACCTATCTTTGATAATGTATGTCCTTCTTTTGATTTGCGTGTAGCTGTCATTTAGCTGAATAAATGGCTGCGATTTGTCGACAGGTGTTATGTCAACTATAGGATATATGTTTTTATATTTTGCGATAAATGAAAGTGCTGATTCATGGTCTGCTATCTTCCAAAAGTCATTTAGAAATTCGTGGTTTGTTATTACGATCTCGTCCTCTGCAATCCGTTGTTGTATATCATTCTTCCCCTCTTTTTTATAAGGTCTCGGAATGCAGGATACTTTGTTCAGGCAATAATCATCTTTAATAAAATCTGAATAATCATAAATAGAATAATTTTTATATAAAATACAATTATTCAAACTGTTACCACCCATCTGCTGACTACAGTTCATGCATGTGGTATCTATATTAAAATCGGGTATGTCACATTTTATTTTATCTACAATTCGATTTACCAATGCTTTATAATTATCATTATTGGTAATTGGTGATTCAAACAGATATACCAATCTATATCTGTTTACCTCTCCCGTAATATTGTTCGGGGTAGTATAAAGCATGCTTGGAGGACAAGAAACGCTCTCATAGAATTTTGGTGCAGGTATAGGACTCTCGTCCACGTCTATGAACACGGTATATGTCTTATCGAAATTTGATATGGTTTTTTGACGTGTCCCAAATTCCTTATTGACAGAGTCTTTAAATATGTGAGTAAAGCAAAAGCCATGTTTTACATACTCAGCCAATGAGTCAATGTCGACCTCTACGGTTCGGTAGGTAACTTTCCCCCAATCTTTGCATTTGCCATTATATGATGTTGTTGACACGGATAATGGGAATTTCATTTTAAAATTTTTTATCATAATAATTCATTTTTTTATTTCGCGATTATTCAATGTTGAGATAGTATATATCTCAAGCATATAAGACTTTTATAAAAAATAACTGATAACCCTCCTTAGATAAATTTAGGAGGTTGTCGGTTTTTGTAAACATACAAATATGAATTTTAAAAACCCAAGCTTTTTTAATAAAAAATAACACAATCCTACTTTGCTCATTACATAAGCCGCCTTATAAAATATAAGGAACAGAGGTTAATATAGTTAGCACTGTCCGACATATATCGCGGATATAATTTTTATATAAATATGATTTTTCAAGTAAATAGACTATTTATAGTAAATAATCTATTAACAAAAAGCGATATGACAAGAACAGTTAGAAACTTAGATGATCTGACTAAACAGAAGATTAGCAATGCGATGAAATTGAAGCATCAGCAGCGCAGTGAGTCGGAGAAAAGGCAAACAGCCGAGAAACAAAGTGAAGCTATGAAAAATTATTGGAGAAGAATACCGAAGATAGATGATACTTCTCTCGTTACGTCAGAAGAAGATTGACCAAAATATCAATTTGTGTCAATTAAAATAATATTTGACACGTGTGCAATGCGATTAAAAACCAAAAACCGCCCTGTAGCAATCTACAAGGCGGTTTTATACTGTTCGACGTCTATCTCGACTATTTTTTATTGTTGAATATTTTCCGAATCGATTTTGTTTATGAACTCTTTGAGAGCGTCCAATGATTCAATCTTTGTAATAACTCCCCGATATTCCAAATAACCGCTTACTTGGGGCAGGTTTGCAGGTTTGAAAAGCTCAGAGACCTCTACGTTGAGGACTTTGGCAACCTCCTTCAACCGGGATAAAGTGGGGTTACCATTGAGCGAGTTGGATAAATTCACTCTTGAGATTCCGATCTCTTTTGCAATGTCGGCAATGGTCATTCCTCGTTGTCTTGCCAACTCTGAAATGCGCAGTTCCATGATGTGGGATGTTTGGTAATATATTTTCAGCCAAAGTTAATGAAAAAAATGATAAAACATTACAAAATTCAAAGAATATGAAAAAATAACATTACAAATATTTGTATATATAAAAATAAAGCATTACATTTGTAGCACAAAAAGAAAATAAAACATTACAAATACCATGAGTGCACAAGTAGGACAATATAAATTTGGACGCCATCGCAATGTGTGGGGAATATGGAGATATATGGTGGTCAATGAGAGCGGAAGTTGTGCGGAGTTTGTCAAAGATGTATTGACCTATAATGATGCGGTAAGAGAAGTATATCGCCTTAATGGTTGGGCTCAACCTAAAAAGATATATCGGAAATTCTAATATAACTGTAATAAAAAATTTTACAACTATGGCACAGATTATTGTTCTTCAGCATGACACAGCCGTCCGTGCAAACATTATTACTGTTCGCACTAATGCCCGTACAATTGACGGTATCGGTAAGGCAATTCTCATCGAGCAACTGAAAAAGAAGCTGCGCAGCGGACAGATTGTGAAATTTGCCTATCTCAAAAGCAATGGCGAGGTTCGTGTCGCTTTCGGAACTCCCAATCCCGATTTTGTGAAGGATAAGGTTTGCGGATTGGGCGAGAGCCGCGAGAACTATGCGACGACTGCCTATTATGATTTGGAAAAGGGAGGATGGAGAAGTTTCCGATGGGAGAATCTGATAGCGGTATATTAATACCGCTATCTTTACACTTTTACGATTACTGAAACTTGTATTATGCTGATATGCATAGCGATATGTAATGCTGAGTAAAATAATCTTTCAAAAATCGTTGTAACGGACAAAAGTGAATGTAATATGAGCCTGAAGTATTCCTATACAACAGCCGATTACCTTGCATGGAATGAGATGACGGGACTTATCAGACGGTTGTATGACGATGGTAACTACACGATCAGTCTGCTGTTGGCGTGCGGTTCATTTTGGGGGTTGCGCATCAGTGATCTACGTAACCTGATTTGGGAAAAGATTTTAGGGCAGGATACTTTGATCATTGTGGAAAAGAAGACAGGAAAAAGGCGTATGATTACGATCAATAAACCTCTTCAAAAACATATCAAGGCATGTTACTCGGCTCTTGGCAGACCGTCGCTTACGCAGAATTGCTTTATTTCGAGGATGGGGACGGTATATTCTGTGCAACGGCTGAATGGTATTTTTAAGGAGCTGAAAATAAAATATCATCTTCCTATCGACCACTTCTCGACGCATAGCATGCGCAAAAGTTTTGGTCGGCAGATTGTCGACAAGGCGGGCACCAATGCGGAGATGGCATTGATAAAACTGTCTGAGATCTTCGGGCATTCTTCGTCCTCAATTACACGCAGATACTTAGGACTTCGACAGCAGGAGATACAAGAAACATATAATTCACTAACTTTTTAATTAGCAATACCTCTCAAAGAGTGCTGTTCGAGTGAAAATAATTTCCTATATTTGTGAGGCAGAGTGCAGAAATGCATGAAGCAAACATATTTGATGAAAGTGTTTTCGCACTTATCCTAAGTAGGAAATGTGGTAGTTTCAAGACTGAAGGATAGACGAACAGCACTCATTCCTTGTATAGTTATTGAGGTTGGCATATTCTATTTCTACATGCACACCCCATACTATTCAGGTGTGGGGTATTGCATCGTTTATTTCAGTCAAGGTCTTACCACAACCTCCTACTTGATAAACGAAACGGCTCCACACTTTCTTTTATTAACACCTTCTTTGGAGTTGGGAAGAATAAAATCATTAAAGGTTATGAAGAAACTTATCTGATCTATTGTGTGTGTATAAAAGAACGGGCTGAAAAATCATCTAAGGTAGATTATGTCCATTCGAATTATATTGAATCTAATTTATAGTTTTATTTAAAATCATGAAAAAATATCTTGTTATTTTAGCAGCCGTTTTGTTATCATCTTGTGGAGTTCAAACTTCAACACCTGAAAAAGACGCTTTAAAAATTCGCAGCGCATTAAATAAAGCAACAAGTGCAAAAGACGTTGACGACGCAGAAGCTTTATTTTACAAATATAAAGAAGCCTATGAAGAAGAAATCTATAACGGGAAACGGAATATCGAAGATTTGGAGAAACTAGTGACCTTAATTTGGCAATAACTATAAAAATAAACAAAGAACAAGAACCCTTTCTCTTAACTTATTAGCCATGACCTAAAAGGTATTTGTACATGGATGAAAAAGAGTGCTGTTTCTCAGCACTCTTTCTTTTTGTCGCGGTTTGGGTTTTTCACTTTTATATACGGAACTTTAATAGCGAAAACATTTTATCAATTTACTTAATTGATATTGATTAAAAAATCAATTAACTATCTTTGTTAAAATTCCCAACCTATGAAGATGTCAAAGCCAACCATTAACCTACGGATAAAGGATGTTATGGAAGAAAAACAGATCTCGCAAAAGCGACTTTGCGCAATTACGGGTATTCCTGAAGAATCATTGTGCCGCCAACTGAAGCGGGGAAAGATGAACCTCGACAGGCTGGCAGTCATTGCCCAAGCCCTTAATGTCGATATACGCGATTTAATCAGCACTCCTATAAAGAAGGAGGTTAAGGGATATGTGGAGTATGGCAATGATATATATTCTTTCCAAACATTCAGAAGGCTCAAGGAAATTGTAAACATTCTTGAGGGACAGATGAACCGCCCCCAAAAGATTAAAGAAGAAGCCGATCGTATACGGCGGATAGAATCAGCGAATATAAGGAAAGTGCAGCTGTCGACGCAAATACCGACATTTGAAGAGATCGTTTTGGATAGAGCCGAGACATATGACGCGACAGTTCAAAACTGTTGGTCGTTCCGCAATGCAGGAGATGTTAGAGAGGGGGTCGTTTTGGACTTGGGCAATATGGTGGCAGGGTATGAATTCGACATGTTGGGGCAACACTTCCTCAATTCGGAGGCGGCATATATTGCGGGAGCATATTCGTTGGCGGGTAAGCAATATGCGGATATTCAAAGGATGCTATCGACATGGGATAACGGATATACCGCGAAGTCTGTTTTCCGCAAACAACATAATGAATACACGCGTCTGATTCGACAAGATTGGACGCAATTCAATATCCAATGGATGCTGTTGGTGATATGGGAGAAGTGTAAATCAAATTCCACATTCAGGGACATACTGTTATCCATTCCACGTGACGCTGTCATTATAGAGAACAGTACGGATGTGGGAGCAGAAGACCCGACCAAAAGTACAAGCACAATATGGGGCTGTTGGAATCGGGAGCTAATGGATGCGCGATATGTAATCGAAGAGGATGTTGCCAACAGGACGTCAGCAAAGAGCAAAAAGGAGATCGAGCGCAGGCAGATGGTCGAGCGAAATAAGATTAATCATATTGGCATATGGCGTGGAAAGAACCTAATGGGCAAAATACATAAACTCTGTCAGATTGCTCTTTTGACAAATACCGAGCCACCAATTGATTATAACTTATTAGATAGTGGACATATTTATTGGTTTAGTTACGGTCTAAAATATAATATTTAGTATCTTTGTTAAAATTGGATTGTCATGATTACGAGTATTTATATAGATGGCTTTAAATCGTTTAAAGAGTTCCATATGGAATTTAAGCCGTTGACGGTGATAGCAGGTGTAAATGGATCAGGCAAAAGTAATCTTTTTGATGCATTAAATCTTTTAGGTAGATTATCAGAAGATGAAGAACTCTATAAAACATTCTCAGAACAGAGAGGTACTACGTCTGAATTATTTACTCGTTATAGTGAGTCGGAATGTGCTCAATCAATGATCTTTAAAGTACAGTTGTTGGTACCACGAAAAATATCTGATAATTGGGGAAATGAAAGGACGCTTTCTTATACAAGGTTAGAGTATACTATCGAAATTTCTCAAAAACAAGATACTATGGGGCGAATGATATTGTATGTGTCATTCGAATCATTAACACCGATAAAGAGAGATGGCGACAAATGGATAGAAAAATCCACGAAAGGTAAATTAACGCCATATATGCGAGAGCAATGGATCCCCAAAGTTCATGGGAAACCTGTAAAATATATAAGTACAATAAAAGATGACGGGATAATTACATTGCATCAAGATGGTAAAGGGGGTCGAAAGAAGGAATATTTCATTAAACAAAATATTCGACGTACCATATTGAGTGGAATAAATTCTATCGATTTTGCGCATGCACTTGCTGTTAAACAAGAATTGCAAAGTTGGAGGTTCATGCAATTATCACCTCAAGACCTGCGACAACCGACAAGTTATGAAAAATGGGAGGGAGATACGATTACTAAAACAGGGAAGAATCTAGCATCTGCACTATATAGAATTAAGGAATCTGATAATTACGCACTGAAGGCTATTTCAAGACGACTAAGTCAGCTTGTAAGTGGGTATAAGGAAGTATTGGTTGAAAATGATACTGTGAACAAACAATATGTTATAAGTGTTAAGAGCATCGATAATAAGATATATAGTTCAAGAGTTCTTTCTGAAGGGACTTTGAGGTTACTTGCGTTGTGTATTTTATGTGAGGATAATCAGCATACAGGATTGTTGTGTTTTGAGGAACCTGAAAATGGAATAAATCCACAGAGGATACATCTGATTATGGATCTTTTAAAAGATTTAACCGCTGATTTTACTATTGCGGAGTCCCCATTGAGGCAGGTTGTGATTAATACACATTCGCCTGCCGTTGTGTCGAACATGATAAATTGGATGTCAGATAACTCTATTGGGGTTTGGATAGCAGATATGTCTAATCTTATCTATCATGATAATAGTAAAGTGTATTCTTTGATGGCGACACGAATGAATAAGGTAGACTTAACGAATAAGGAGAATACAATACAAGGAGATTTATTTGATGAAGAAAAGGCAAATGTGCGTCGATATACACTTAATAATGCATTGAGATATCTTAGAACAAAAGAATTGGAGACGGCACAAGAAACGATACAAAAAGCGCAAGAAATAAAATGAGAAGTCATCAAATAATAATAGGTTATACTACAGAAGGTAAAAGCGATTGTAAGTTCCTTGGGGATATAATATTAAGGACGTTTAATGAAGTAATCTATGAATGTCAAAGATCTATCGAAATATTAGATGTCATATATATCCCCAAAAAACATGGTTTAACTTATGATGAAGAAGTGAAAACGGCAGCAAAAGAAGCTTTTAATATCGGAGCAAATATTTTATGCGTACATGCAGACGCGGATGATCGTAGTGATAGAATGAGATTCCATACAAAAATAAATCCTGCTTTTGCATATGTTAATGACTCCAATGATCACGATATCTGCCGATGCTTAGTACCGATTGTCCCAATTTACATGATTGAATCTTGGATGCTTGCCGACAAGCAGTTGCTAAAGGCAGAGATAGGAACAGATATGTCAGATGGAGAATTGCGAATTAATATTGCACCTGAGACTTGTTCGACCCCGAAAGATTTGATATCTGATGCAATTAGGATTGCTCGTCAACAACTACCACAAAGGAGACGAAAAGATCTTACTATACATGACTTATATATTAGTATGGGATATGGTGTTGATCTTAATATTTTATCAGGGTTATCGTCTTACTCGAAATTTAGGCTATCTGTTAGAAGCGCATTACAGACTTTGAACTTATTGCCATAGTAAGGAGTTGATAATTCGCAGTAGCGTAATAAATAAAGCTTATGTAAATATTTTTATATAATATGAAAGAGAATTTATATCAAGTTCTGTATAAGATATACAAAGATCCGCCACGATGGAAGTATTATAGGGGGAATAGAGGTGATTATCAAGATAAAGATTTTCTTTCTTATGAGTTTTCAACTCTTTTCATTCAGCAATATTTCATTGCAGGGCAAAAATCAAGATTAATAGAATCTATATATAGATTATCTCCATTAAGACAGATACATACTGTTTCTACATTTTTCTTGGGACTTTATTTATATAACTTCCTAAAAGTTTCGTCTCATAGAAAATATGAACCGAATTTTAAGTATTTATGGTTTTTAACTTGTTTATATCACGATTTTGGATATATAATTGAAGACGGCATTGACCGTACTTGGACTGATAAAATCAAATATGACGTTTATAAATGTCTTAAGATTCCGAACGAACTAAAAATATATTATGATATCGAAATAATCAAGAGATATTCAGAGTATAGACACAATATAGATCACGGTATTGAAGGTGGTCGAAAATTGTATGACCTATTAAAAAAGAATTATGCCTACTATCGCGAGAAATGGGCTCATCAAAATAATGTTGAACCTCAAGATGATTTCTTGTATAATGGTAAAATATGGTTCAGGAAACGGCACGAAAAATACTATGCTGAGGCTGCATTAAATATTATGCTGCATAATATATGGTTTGCGAATGATCCCCAAATGGCAGAGGAATATAGTAAAGCTGATTTGGGCAAGCTCATAAATAAGCGCCTTAGGTTTACGTATTCGGCGGCTTTGTTGTTTGTATTGGCATTTGCTGATACTATTGAACCTATAAAAAAGGTAAAAAAGTTTGGCGTTGATAACTATAATGCAAGTCCCAATGGAAATCTTAATAAAGCACTTCTTGAAAGTATCTCTATATCTACGGAGAATAATAATAAGTTAATTCTTTCGTTTGAAAGGAAATTGAATGACTATCCGTATGATAATTGGATGCAGAGTATATGTGATATAGGCAAATGGATAGATGTGGGAATTGAGAAGCAAGGCGATTCAGTAATAATAGACTTTTTTCATGTTGATAATAATTAAGAATTAAGGCACAGGTATAACCCGGGTAGTGTTTCAAAAAGTGTGTCTGGATAGGAGCCTTCAGATTCTTCAGATATGCAAATATAGCGATTCTTGTTTTCAGATCCACACGCCGCGGCGTGTGGATCTTATTTTTGTGTTATAGTCTTCACTCGGGGAATAATTCCCGATCCAGGTCGATCCGCGGCACCGGCCTCAGATAGGATTTCTTAT
>OCHO01000028.1_pt1 | contig 173256 bp, 127 predicted proteins | sample 1538441 | NCBI WGS metagenome assembly OCHO01 (sample SAMN04571691, study PRJEB22368) | human gut metagenome | biome: human gut; material: stool | host: Homo sapiens | place: Luxembourg | collected 2012-06-29
TTCGCGCGGTGGCAAGCGCGGTTCGGGCGACCGCCGTCGTTCCGGTCGTGATGACGAGCGCGGCGGCCGTGACGAGCGTCGCGGCGGCGAGGGTCGTGGTGAGCGTGCTGCCCGTGGCGGTGAGTCCCGTGGCGGCAAGCGCTTTGAAGAGCGCGGTAGCCGCGGCGGCGAGCGTCGCGAGGGTGCTCGCGGCAATGGCGGCCGCGGCGGCGCTGGTCGTTCTAACGAGTTGCGCGACCGTCGTGACCCGCGTGCCAGCCGCGATCGTCGCGATGACTGGCGCAACTACGACGATACCCGCGAAGAGCGTCGCGGCGGCTACTGTGGTGGTCGCGGCGGCAACCAGGCCGGTTCCCGTGGCGGCCGCGCCGGCGGTCGCGATAACCGCGGCAGCTATGGCAACAGCCGTGGCGGCAAGCGCGGCGGCAGCTCCCGTCGCCCCGGTGACGGCGGCGGCAAGCGCAAATAACACACGCATCGCCCACTAGAGCGAGGTGAACCAAGGGCCCCGAGCAACTACGCTCGGGGCCCTTTTTGTTTGCCGTATCCGATCGCTAGTTCAAATGTGATTTCCTCGGGAATGCATCTAGAGGATGCCGTGGGCCTGTTTCCTGCCATGCGGCAATGGGTCCCATGGGGTGCGCCGTGCATTTTTTGGAGTATTCAGCAGCTCTAGTTGGCTGCATACGATTCGGTATTGCCAACGGTGGCCTTCAGATATCCCTTATGAGCGTTTTGAGTTAAATTTCGCCGTTTTCCGGAGCAGGGGCGCGTCATTCTCGCCATGTCGGGACTTAGAATGATACGGCGCCCTACAGTTTTGCCCACCCGCGGCGGTGCTGGCGTGGTCACGTTGCAGAATACTCCGTTTTTTGCACGGGCCAGGATGGGGTACCTCGGGAGAACACAGCGGTATCCCGTAAATATATACAATCTGTACCGTAATTTATACAAAACGAAGAGGCAGACAGCGTAGGGTGGGTGCATTGGGGTGCTTGGTGCATCAAAACGGGGACCCCACATGCCGTATACTCTGGCTGGATGTGAAAGCGGCTTGACGCGTTGCCAGGCGTAGGGGAGGGTGTCTCGATGAGCGTATTCGAAATTGTGTTTAGTCCGACGGGTGGAACGCGGAAGGTGTCTGGCCTTGTGGCCGGGGCACTGGGCAAGAATACCGTTACCGTCGATCTGACCGATAGCGGACTAGATTTCAGCGCTGTCTCGATGACTAAGGACGACGTGGCCGTAATCTCTGTGCCGGCGTATGCCGGTAGAATCCCGGCTGTGGTGGCTGACCGGTTGGGCATGGTGCGAGGCAACGGGGCTCGGGCAGTTTTGGTTTGTGTATACGGAAACCGCGCGTTTGAGGACACGCTCGTAGAGCTGGAGGACGTTGCGAAGCATGCGGGATTCCGGGTGATCACGGCAGTTGCGGCCATTGCAGAACATTCCATTGCGCGACAGTTTGCTGCCGGTCGTCCGGATGTGCAGGATGCGGCGCAGCTCGCAGAGTTTGCGCAGCAAATTCAGCAAAAGCTGTTGGCCGAGGATACATCCGAGCCCTCTATTCCCGGCAATCGTCCTTATAAACAAGCCGGAGGTCACCGCATGGCACCCGAGGCAACAGGGGATTGTGTCTCCTGCGGTGCATGCGCCGCGGCGTGCCCCGTTTGTGCTATCGACAAGAGTGACCCCAAACGAGCAGCTGGCGAGGCGTGCATCTCCTGCATGCGCTGCATTGCCGTATGTCCGCGAGGTGCTCGCAAGCTTGATTCCAACAAACTATCCGCTGTTTCCCAGATGCTGAGCAAGGTTTGCGTCGCGCGGAAGGAATGCGAGCTCTTCATCTAGCGCATACGAAATTGGCGCAATGGGGCCAGGTTAATCTGCACCGACCTGGTGCAAACAAACCTGTCCCCAATGCACCAGAGTGAGGAGTGTTCCCGAGTGCCGGCAGAAAAGGAACGTCCCTAAGTGTCGCCTAAATACCGTTTATCGAAGAAAAAATACCGTTCATCGGTCATAATGATTGTTCCGGCTTTGGAATTGTCTACAATAGCTCCCGTAAAAAGAAATGCGGAAGGTTACCGAGTCCCTCGGACGTGGGCCTAACCAAAGTCTTTGAACGGGTGTGTCTCTATGGATGCATTCGCTTGATTTTGGTTGGGCTATATTTATGAAGGGACATGCCACCATGGGTTTCTTTTCTCGCCTGATGGGCGGTTCGGATGAGCAGAAGACTGCGGCTTCCGAGTTCGAAATCCTCGCTCCCGTTTCCGGCGAGCTTGTTCATCTAGAAAATACCAATGATCCCGCTTTTAGCAGCCGTGCTGTGGGCGATGGCGTTGCCGTGGTTCCCCAAGAGGGAACGGTGTGCGCTCCTGTTTCCGGCACCGTTGCGGCGCTGTTTCCGACTGAGCACGCGCTGGGCATCATGTCCGACGACAGCTCTGCTCAGGTGATGCTGCATATCGGAATCGACACTGTTAAGCTTGAGGGCAAGGGCTTCCATGCGCTTGTTGCCCAGGGTGACCATGTCGACGCGGGCCAGCCCCTCGTCGAGGTCGATTTCGACGCGGTCCGCGCCGCCGGCTTCGATCCCACGGTCTTCGTTATCGTGTGCGAGCGTTCAGAGAACTCGACTCTTCGTGAGCATGCTTCCGGCCCTGTTGCTGTTAAAGAGCCTGTCGTCTGGCTTTCCGAGTAAATTCTTGTGGTGGGTACCGTGGTTATCAAGCGAGTTTTTAACAACAACGTCGCAATGGTCACTTCGGACGATGGCTCCGAGCTCATCGTCATCGGCCGAGGCCTCTGCTTTGGCCGTCATGCCGGCGATGCCATCGACGAGGCGTCGATCGAAAAGACCTACGCGTTGCAGGAGGGAACTTCTCAGGATTCGCGTACGATTGACCGCTTGGCACATCTTTTGGAGTCCATCCCCACCGTCAACCTCGTGATTGCCGAGGACATTGTTCAGATGCTCCGTCGTGAGCTCAATGTTGATATCAACGACAAGATTCTCATTGCTCTCGCAGACCATATCAGCCTTGCTTTGGAGCGTGAGCGCAAGGGCGTCTCCTGTGAGAATCCGTTGCTGCTCGAGATCCAGCAGTTCTATCGCAAGGAGTATGCACTTGCGGGCCGTGCGCTGCAGATTATCAAGGAGTATATGGGCATCCAGATGAGCGAAGAAGAGCAGGGCTTCATTACGCTGCATATCGTCAACGCCACCATGCCGCAACGCTCCGACCGTTTGATTGTTTCGGTCCAGCTTGTTCGCGACGTGCTCGCGATTGTTTCCGAGCGCTATGCTACGACCCTCGATGACACCTCGTTGCCCTATGAGCGTTTCGTCCGCCACCTGCAGTTTTTCGCACAGCGGGCGCTTGACCCCACGGCCGGGCAAATCAATGGCGACGCGCTGTTCCGAATCGATGAAACGGCGTATCCGTGCGCATTCTCGTGCGCGGACGCCATAGCCGCCCACTTGTCGTCTACCTATAACGTTGTCGTTACCGATGCCGAGAAGAGCTATCTCGCATATCACATTGTTAACCTGCTTGGAGAACCTGGTCTCTAGGCATAACGTGCCCACACATCGATTGATATAAGGCAAGGCTCACGGTCTTGTCCAGGGCACATCTGTCTTAATTTGCGGAAAAGGAAGGGGAGTACCGCTATGACCGCAAAAAAGAAGTTCAATTTCAAAGCGCCGTTGGAGGTGTTCGCGAAGTCGATCGTCCAGCCGATGATGTATCTCTCGGTTGCCGGCATCCTGCTCATTGTGGGCATCATTCTGACCAACAAGACCATTTGCGCTTTGGTCCCCGTACTGGGTTCCGGTCCGTTCCAGCTTGTGGGCGCCGTTGTCTACCAGTCGCTGATGTTTATCATCAACAACCTCTCGATTCTGTTCTGCGTGGGCATCGCCGGCGCCATGGCAAAGAAGAACAAGGGCCATGCTTCGCTGATCGCCCTGATGTCGTTCTTCCTGTTCCTGCAGGCTAACAACATCGTGCTCAACGCCACCGGCTCTCTTGCCGATGCGAGCGGCATGCTCGGCCTTACCGGAACCGGCCAGGCCACCGTTATGGGCATCCAGGTGCTCGATACCGGCGTGTTCGGCGGCATCATTCTTGGTTGCATCACCGGCGCCGTGTTCAACAAGTACTCGAACAAGCAGTTCCCCATTGCCCTTTCGATGTTCTCGGGCGTTCGCTTTCCGTTCCTGATCATGATCATCATCTCCTGGATCATGGGCGCTGGCTTCTGCATCGTTTGGCCTCCGGTTCAGGGTGCCATCTCCTCCGTTGCCGGCATCATTAAGGAGTCGGGCAACATCGGCCTGTTTATCTACGGCATGCTCAACAAGCTGCTCGTTCCCACCGGTCTGCACCACCTCATCTACACCCCGTTCCAGTTCTCCGATGTGGGTGGCACCCTGACGCTGGGCGATCAGGTTATCGCCGGTGCCTACCCCATCCGTGTTGCCGAGATGGCAATGACGGGCCAGCCCTTCTCCGATAGCACCTACTTCAACAGCTACACCTTCAACAACCTGTGGCCCTACATCGGTATCGGTCTCGCCTTTATCGTCACCGCTTACAAGGGGAACAAGGATAAGACCAAGGCCGTTATCATCCCGCTGATCATCACCGCCGTGCTCTCCTGTGTCACCGAGCCCATGGACTTCCTCTTTGTCTTTGCCGCTCCCGTGCTCTTTGTCGTTCACTCGGTTCTTTCCGGCATCTTCCTGGTCCTGCTCAAGGTCCTCTCCGTGCCCGCTTCGACTGCAGGCGGCATCATCAACATCGTGGTTTCCAACCTGGTCCTTGGTGTCGACAAGACCAACTGGCCGGTTATGCTGGTGCTTGGAGTTGTCAACGCCGCTCTGTACTTCTTCCTCTTCACCTTCCTTATTAAGAAGCTCAACCTCCACACGCCTGGTCGCGAGGAGGAGTCCGAGCTCGCCGAGTCCGTTGCCGAGGGCGAGGCCGCCGCGTCTGTCGCGGTGAAGCAGGGCGCTGTTGCCGCGGCTCCCGCAGAGGGCGTCGATGCGGGTATTGCCGACCTGGTCGCAGGTCTTGGCGGCAAGGACAACATCGAGGAGCTCGAGAACTGCTTTACGCGTCTCCGCGTGAACGTTAAGAACCCGGACCTCATCGATGAGAACCTCATCAACCACGTGCCCAACAGCGGCATCAACCGCAACGGCAATAATATCCAGATCATCTTTGGCATGAAGGTCGCCGAGATGCGCGACAAGGTCGAAAACGCAATTGAGAAGGAGCAGTAAACAATGATCATTACTCTGTGTGGTGGCGGATCCACCTTTACCCCCGGCATCGTCAAGTCCATCGCCCTGCGCAAGGACGAGCTCGACGTTGACGAGATTCGTCTGTACGACATCAACGAGGAGCGCCAGCGCAAGGTCGGCGTGCTCGTGGACTGGATTTTGCACGAGGACCTCGGCCTGGACATCAAGCTCACGGTGACCACCGACAAAAAGACGGCTTTTACCGACGCGAGCTTCGTGTTTGCCCAGATGCGCGTGGGCGGCTACGCCATGCGCGAGCAGGACGAGAAGATTCCGCTGCGTCACGGCTGCGTGGGCCAGGAGACTTGCGGTTGCGGCGGCCTTGCCTACGGCATGCGCACCATCTTCCCCATGGTCGAGCTGATCGATGACGTTGAGAAGTACGCCAAGAAGGATTACTGGATTCTCAACTACTCCAACCCTGCTGCCATCGTCTCCGAGGGCTGCCGTGTGTTGCGTCCCAACGCTCGCATCATCAACATCTGCGACATGCCGATCGCGATCATCGACGTGGCTTGCGCCGCGCTCGATATCGACAAGAAGGATGTCGAGTACGATTACTTTGGCCTCAACCACTTTGGTTGGTTCACCTCGATCCGCCACAAGGGCGAGGAGGTGCTCCCGCAGCTGCGCGAGTACATCAAGGAGCACCAGATCCTGCTGCCCGACTCCTACCTCAAGGGCATGGGCTCGCTCATGGCAAAGAAGCCCGAGGAGGCCACCGACGAGCATCCCGAGCAGAACCGTCACACCAAGGGCAGCTGGTACTACGTCTGGAAGGGCGAGTACGAGATCATGGAGTGCTTCCCGGAGTACCTGCCCAACACGTATCTGAACTACTACCTGCAGCAGAAGGAATTCGTCGAGCACTCAAACCCCGAGCGCACCCGTGCGAACGAGGTTGAGGAGACGCGCGAGAAGAACCTCTTCGACGGCATCGACCACTACGAGAAGACGGGCGAGATCGACGAGAGCACGTTCTATGCGGGCAGCCACGGCGACTGGATTGCCGATCTGGCCATCGCTCTGAAGAACGACACCAAGCAGCGCTTCCTGGTCATTTGCGAGAACAAGGGCGCTATCCCCAACATGCCCTACGACGCTATGGTCGAGCTGCCTGCCTACATTGGCAAGAACGGCCCCGAGGTCATCAGCCGTGACAACATTCCTCTGTTCCAGCAGGGTCTCATGATGCAGCAGCTGAACTCTGAGAAGCTCGTGGTCGAGGCTACGATTGAGGGTTCGTACGAGAAGGCGCTCAAGGCCTTTACGCTCAACAAGACCGTGCCTTCGATGAAGGTCGCCAAGGAGGTTCTCGACGACATGATCGAGGCCAACAAGGGTTACTGGCCCGAGCTTAAGTAAAAGCAACAGGGTCGCTGGCCGCATACCTAGAGCAATGCCCCGTCCACGTGATTGCGTGGGCGGGGCATTGCCGTTTGGTAACGCGTTTTATCAAATATGGCATTTATCTGCGGTAATGTTCTATTTCACCGCCGAGGGTGACATTTCATACCGCCTGCCGAACTGCGTGGAGACCTAACAACTTTTTAGGTCAGTGTTGTGCGTGTAGCAACTTCGCCCGGCCTCGCCTCCGGGCTGCCGCATGAGAGGGGATCTTATGGCACGACTGCATGTAATGGAACGCAGCCACGCTCAAGCCGTCATGGACGACCTGCACGATGCGCTTGGACGCCGTCTGGCGGTGAGTTCGCTCGCCCCGTGTCCCGTCGAGTTTACGGCGGCGCTCGTCAACCTGTGCTCCACCCAGAGCTGCGGCAAGTGCACGCCCTGCCGTGTGGGCCTGAGCGCGCTGAGCGATCTGCTCGCCGATGTGCTCGAGGGCCGCGCCGACGAGTCCACGCTCAATTTGATTGAGCGCACGGCCCGCACCATCTACCTTTCGAGTGACTGCGCTATCGGCTACGAGGCCGGCGCCATGGCACTCACGGCCATTCGCGGCTTCCGCGACGATTTTGAGCACCACATTCGCGAGCACTCCTGCGGCTTTGACCGCGAGGCCCGCGTCCCGTGCGTCTCGGGCTGCCCGGCGCACGTCGACATTCCCGGGTACATTTCGCTCGTCGAGGCCGGCCGCTATGCCGATGCCGTCAAGGTCATCCGCAAGAACAACCCACTGCCGCTCGTTTGCGGCCTGGTGTGCGAGCATCCCTGCGAGATGCACTGCCGTCGTGGCATGGTCGACGATCCCATGAACATCCTCGCCCTCAAGCGTTTTGCCGTTGAGCACAGCGACCTCAACGATTACAAGCCTAGAGTGGCCGACAACACCGGCAAGCGCATCGCCGTGGTTGGCGGCGGTCCGGCCGGCCTTTCCTGCGCCTACTACCTGGCCGTGATGGGCCATAAGGTGACCATCTTTGAACAGCGCCACCACCTGGGCGGCATGCTGCGCTATGGCATCCCCAGTTACCGTCTGCCGCGCGAGCGCCTGCAGGCCGAGATCGACTGGATCTTGAGCGCCGGCATCGACGTGGAACTCGACCACTCCGTCAACGGCGAGGAGCTTGCCCGCCTGCGCGACGAGTTCGATGCCGTCTACCTGGCCATTGGCGCCCACAGCGATAAGAAGCTCGGCCTTCCGGGCGAAGAGGCGCTCGGCGTGGAGTCGGCCGTCAAGATGCTGCGTGCCATCGGCGACGACGAGCTGCCCGACCTGAGCGGCCAGCGCGTGTGCGTCATCGGCGGCGGCAATGTGGCCATGGACGTGGCGCGCTCTGCCGTGCGCTGCGGTGCCGAAAAGGTGAGCATCGTCTACCGCCGTCGCATCTGCGACATGACGGCCCAGGATGCCGAGATTGCCGGCGCCCAGGCCGAGGGCTGCGAGGTTCTGGAGCTCACCGCACCGCTCGCTATTGAGACGGGCGAGGAAGGTCGCGTGAGTGGCCTGCGCGTGCAGCCGCAGATTATCGGCGAGCCCCGTCGTGGGCGTCCGGCCCCGCGTGCCGCCGCCACGCCCGAGCGCGTCATTCCCTGCGAGCGCGTGTTTGTGGCCATTGGTCAGGACATCGACTCCAAGCCGTTTGAGGACATGGGCATCGCCTGTAAGTGGGGCTGCGTGGTCACCGATTCGGATGGCGCCGTGCCTAACTTTGATGGCCTCTTTAGCGGCGGCGACTGCCAGACCGGTCCCGCCACCGTCATCCGGGCCATCAACGCCGGCCGCGTTGCTTCGGCAAATATCGATCGCTATCTGGGCTTTGACCACAAGATCAAGCTCGACGTTGAGCTGCCGACCGTGCAGTTTAAGGGCAAGCACGAGTGCGGCCGCTGCGATCTGGGCGAGCGCGAGGCCGGCGAGCGCATCCACGATTGGAATCTGGTCGAGCAGGGCCTTACCGAGGAGGAGGCACGCCAGGAGGCAAGCCGCTGCCTGCGTTGCGACCGCTTTGGCTTTGGCGCGTTCCGCGGAGGGAGGAACCTGGAATGGTAGGGCTCAACAAAACCACTGTCAGCGACAACACCGAAAGCGGAGCACTCAACATGGTCAAGCTCACTATCGATAATTGCGAGGTCGTGGTGCCCGAGCACACCACGATCCTGGACGCGGCCAAGTCCGTCGGTATCCAGATTCCCACCCTGTGCTACCTGCGCGATCTAAACGAGATCGGCGGCTGCCGCGTGTGCGTGGTCGAGGTTGAGGGCTGCGACCAGCTGGTTGCCGCCTGCAACAACTACGTGCTCGACGGCATGGTGGTCCGCACCAACAGCCCCAAGGCCCGCGAGGCGCGTCGCACCAACGTGCAGCTGCTACTGTCCCAACACGACTCGCGCTGTACGAGCTGCGTGCGCAGTGGTAACTGCAACCTGCAGGCCATCGCCAACGACCTGGGCATCTTCTATCTGCCGTACGAGCAGCGCCTGGCGCGCGAGGGCTGGGACTTCGATTTCCCCATCATCCGCGATAACGACAAGTGCATTAAATGCATGCGCTGCATCAAGGTGTGCGAGAGCGTGCAGGGCCTAGGGATTTGGGACCTGACCAACCGCGCCACGCATACCGCCGTGGGTACCCGCGGGCGCGCGCCGATCGGCAAGACCGATTGCGTCGCGTGTGGTCAGTGCATCACGCATTGTCCGACGGGCGCCCTGCGCGAGCGTGACGATACCGAGACCGTGTTCGACGCCATCGCCGATCCCGACAAGATCGTGCTGGTGCAGATTGCGCCGGCCGTGCGTAGCGCCTGGGGAGAGGAACTCGGCATATCTCGCGAGGAGGCCACCGTTGAGCGCTTGGCCTGTGCGCTGCGCCGCGTTGGCTTTGAGTACGTGTTCGACACCGATTTCTCGGCCGACCTCACCATTATGGAGGAGGGCTCCGAGCTGCTCGAGCGCCTGGGTAAGGCCGCCAATGGCGAGGGCGACAGCCGTGGCTGGCCCATGTTCACGAGCTGCTGCCCGGGCTGGGTGCGCTTTGTGAAGGCGCGTTACCCCGAGTTTGTCGACAGCCTGTCTACGTCAAAGTCGCCGCAGCAGATGTTTGGCGCCATCGCCAAGACCTACTACGCCAAGGTGCTGAGCGTGGAGCCCGAGCGTCTGTTTGTGGTGTCCGTGATGCCGTGCACGGCCAAGAAGGCCGAGTGCGCGCTGCCGAGCATGGTGGGCGAGGACGGCACGCCCGATGTGGACGTTGCGCTGACGGTGCGCGAGATGGTGCGCATGATCCGCGCGAACCACGTGAGCGTGGACACGCTGGTTGAGGAGCCACTCGATACGCCGCTAGGCTTTGGCACGGGTGCGGGTGTGATCTTTGGCGCCACGGGCGGCGTGATGGAGGCCGCCGTGCGCTCGGCCTATTACCTGGTGACGGGCAAGAACCCCGACGCCGACTTCTTTACCGATGTGCGCGGCCTGGACGGCTGGAAGGAAGCCGTGACCGATATCGATGGCACCAAGGTACGCGTCGCCGTGGCACACGGGCTGGGCAATGCCGCCCGTCTGCTCGACGCGATTCGCGACGGCCGCGTGAGCTATGACTTCGTTGAGGTCATGGCATGCCCGGGCGGCTGCGTCGGTGGCGGCGGTCAGCCCATCCACGACGGCTGCGAGCTGGCAGCCGAGCGCGGTCAGGTGCTGTGGGGTCTGGATGCCGCTGCGGACATTCGCTTCTCGCACGAGAATCCCGATGTCCAGGCGTGCTACCGCGAGTTCTTGGGCGAGCCGCTCTCGCCGCTGGCCGAGGAGCTGCTGCATACCGACCATCACGCATGGACGATGCCTAACGAGGGGACGTGCTAGCGATGCGCGCGTTTGATGTTGAGATGTCGCGCCGGGGGTTTGCCTCGGCGCTCGCCGCGGGCGCCCTGTCGCTTGCGCTCGCGGGCTGTGGCGGCGGGGCTGCTGCTGACGGTGCCGCTGCCGAGCCGGTTGAGGTGCACGTCGCCTCGCTCAAGGGTCCGACGTCGATGGGTCTGGTGCAGTTTATGGACCGGGCGGCCGATGGTGAGACGGACAACGAGTTCGACTTTGCGATCAGCACTGCAGCCGATGAGATCGTGCCCAAGGTGATTCAGGGCGATGTCGATATCGCCCTGGTGCCTGCCAACGTGGCGAGCGTGCTCTACAACAAGACCGAGGGTGCGGTGCAGGTCATCGACATCAACACGCTGGGCGTGCTGAGCGTGGTGACGGGCGACGCGAGTGTGGCCTCGTTTGGCGATCTGGCGGGTCGCACCGTCTACATGACGGGCAAGGGCACCACGCCAGAGTACGTCATGAACTTCCTGCTGGAGCGCGCGGGCCTGACCGGCCAGGTGACGCTCGAGTTTAAGAGCGAGCCCACCGAGGTGCTGTCGGCCCTGCTTGCCGACCCGTCCGCCGTGGGCGTGCTGCCGGAGCCGTTCAAGACCGCCGCCATCGCAAAGAGCGAAGGCAAGCTGTCGGCGCCGGTAAGTCTGACCGATGTGTGGGATGAGCTGGCAGGTGACACGGGTTCGCGCCTGCTGACGGGTGTGACCGTGGTGCGCCGCGCGTTTGCCGAGGAACATCCCGAGGCCGTGGCGGAGTTCTTGAACTGCCATGCGGCGAGCGTTAAGGCCGTCAATGCGGCGCCGGCAGACTGGGCGCAGGCCGTGGTCGATGCTGGCATCGTGGACAACGCCAAGATTGCCGAGAAGGCGATTCCCGGGTGCATGCTTGTGTGCCAGACGGGCAAGGATATGAAGGCGGCACTTAGTGGGTATCTGCAGGTGCTGGCCGACGCGGACGCGAGCGCCGTGGGTGGTAAACTTCCGGCTGACGATTTCTACTACATGGAGTAGCCCGTGCGTGCGTTTGCTCGACAAATGACAGAGCGTATGAAGGCGGCGGCGGCAGCAGGTGCCGTCGCCGCCTTTTGGCTTGCCGTGTGGGTCTTCGCGGCGGTGCTGGTGGCGCAGCCACTGATCTTGCCGGGGCCGGGTGCTGTTGCCTTGGCGCTGCTGCGCCTGGTGTGCGATGGCGGTACCTGGGCGATTTTGGTGGGCTCGGGCGCGCGGATACTGGGCGGGCTGGCGCTTGCCGCGGTGTGTGGTGGCGTGCTTGCCGGGATTTCGTCACGGTTGCGGGCGTTTGCGCGCCTGGTGGCTCCGGCACTTTCGTTTGTTAAGGCGACGCCGGTTGCCTGCGTGGTGGTCCTGCTGCTTATTTGGTTGGGATCGGCGCGCGTGAGCATCGCCGCGGTCTTTTTGATGGCGCTGCCGGGCGTGTATTTTTCGCTGGCCGAGGGCTTGGCACAGGTGAATAAACCGCTGGAGCAGATGTTCCGTCTGCATGGCGTGCGCGGCTGGCGCCTGTTTTGCGCCCATACCTGGCGCGAAGTCCTGCCGTTTGTGCTTTCGTGCGCCCGCGCCGTGATCGGCATGAGCTGGAAGGCCGGCGTGGCAGCCGAGCTGATCGGCATGGCGGTGGGCACCGTGGGCGAGCGCATCTATCAGGCAAAGCTTTTGATTGAGACGGCTGATTTGCTGGCGTGGACCGTACTGGTCGTTACCGCCTCGTGGGCGTGTGAGCGCGTGCTGGTGTGGCTGCTGCGGGTTTCGGGATCCGTGGCGTGGCGCGCGGCCGTGCGGGCACATGGACGTGGCGCTCGCGGTTGTGTGGGCGGCTCTGCTGGCGATGGCGCCGCAGCGGAGCTTGCGCTTGCCGTGGGCGATCGTGCGCCCTGGGCGCCGGCGCTGGATGGTCTGGTGCTCAACGTGCCTGCGGGTGGGCGTATCTGCGTGATGGGCGCTTCGGGCATGGGCAAGTCGACGCTGCTTTCGTTGGCAGCGGGGGAGTGCGCGCCGTGCTCGATGGTGTTTCAGGATGCACGCTTGATCGAGTCCGCCTCGGCGCTGGATAACGTGCTGGTGTGCGCCGATGCGCGCGTGGACGCCTCGAGTGCTGCGGCCCTGTTGCGCCTGCTGGTGCCGGGGGTCGATGTGCACGCTCGCGTGGCTGAGCTTTCGGGCGGGCAGCGCCGTCGTGTCGAGATCGCTCGAGCCCTGCTGTGTGGCGGCTGTGCCGTCATTCTGGATGAGCCCTTTACCGGCCTGGACGCCGCCGCGCGCGATGCGACGGCCGAGGCCGTGCTAGACCTGCTCGACGGTCGCACGCTCTTGCTCGCCACGCACGATGTCGTCGACGTTCAGGCCCTCGATATCTCGGACATCATCACGCTCTAAATACTAACTGAGCAACAAAATGATTCGTTTTCCTCCGTCCCCATGGGGTCGGGTGTGGTATTCTATCTACGGAGTAATACTTAGGAATACAAAGTAATACCAACGCCGCAGAAACAAACTCCGGATGCGGGCCAATCGGGTTGCCTTCACAGCCCGTCGCCCAGCCGCGTGGCCCGCATCTATCCGCACTACCGTCGTTTCAAAAAGGAAGCGCCATGGCAGAACACATGACCCCCGTAGTCGCGAAGGTCTTGCCCGAGGAGAAGGCAGCCTTCGCGGCGGCAACCCAGCTCGTGGGCACCACGCCGTCCAACGCCATCCGCATGTTTATCGCCGCGTTCAATCGCTGCGGCACCTTCCCGTTCGACATCTCGCCCAGCGGGGCCTTTGGCAAAGAGTGTCCCCAACAGCTAGTCGTTGAAGAACGTCCCCAATGACTAGTCGTCGGGAGGAGGTTGGCATGCTCAATGCGATGATTTGGGCGCTTGCCTGTTTTGGCGTCGTCGCTGCCGATATTGCCCTGAGCGTCGTTTTGTTTTCCGCCCTTGGCGTCGCATCGGTGTTCATGGGTTTTTCGATCGATGACCTCGACATTCAATTGCTTCAGGCCGTCGCGCAGACAGCATCGTTTTTGATGGCGCTGCTGTGGTGGCGTTATCTGTGGCCGCGTTCGTTTATGGCACGCCGGCAAAGCGAGCACCCGCTCGGCGGGGGAGCGCGTGGGGCGTGGAAACGCATCGCCTGCGTTATCGTGATCGGCCTGGCCCTGCAGGTGGTTGTTGGCTACGTGACCGACGCCGCGCTGTCGTTGTTGCCCGATGCCGCGGCCGACTACAGCGAGCTTGTCGAGGAAACAGGCATGGGCGACACCAGCTATCTCGCCGTCCTGACCACGGTGCTCGGCGCCCCGTTTTGTGAAGAGCTGCTGGTGCGCGGCATTATTTTTGAGTTTTCGCTCCGAGCGTTTAATCCGCAGTGCCGCCCACTTTGGAAGCGCCGGCGTCGTGCGAGCGCGCAGGACGGCGCCATGGTGCCCCGGGCGGCCCCAAGCACGTGGGGTATCGCTGCGGCGATTGTGCTGCAGGCGGCAATCTTCGGCTTTATGCACATGAATTGGGTGCAAGGTTGCTACGCGGGTGCCGCCGGCCTCATCTTTGGTTGGGTGCTCGTGACGACCGGAAAGCTCCGCTACACGATCCTGCTGCACTTTGCCTTTAACGCCGGGTCGTATCTCATGACGTTGCTCTGGTTTGTGAACACCTCGCTCGACGTGGTGGTCACGGTCGCCATCGCCGGCGTCATCCTCGTTGAGGCAATGCGCTCGCTGCGCCACGCGTGTGGGATGGACGCAGCGAGCGCACCGCTGCCCTAGTTGCGCCTGCCGCCTCCGTTGGCGCCCTGCCGTCCCTGGGCCGCGCGATTGCGACCTGCGGTGTTTTGCGCACGCGACATGCCGCCGTGGCCCTTGCTGCCTTTGGGTCCCTTGCCAGCGCCACCGCCATGTGGTTTGCCGCCCTTCTTGCCGGTTCCATGCCCACCGCCAGCAGATGTCTCGCCCGGGCGCGGGGGCACGGGACGAATCAGGCAATGCTTGGTGTAGCCGATCAGATCGCGGCGGCCAGCCTTTTCCAGCGCCTCGCGCACGAGCTTGTAGTTCTCGGGCTTGCGATACTGGATGAGCGCACGCTGCATGGCCTTCTCGTGCGGGTCGCGCGCCACGTAGATCGGCTGCATGGTGCGCGGATCCACGCCGGTGTAGTACATGCACGTTGACATGGTGGACGGGGTGGGGTAGAAGTCCTGCACCTGTTCGGGCATGTAGCCCATGTCGCGCACGGCCTCGGCAAGGTCCACTGCTTCCTTCATCGTTGAGCCGGGATGGCTCGAGATTAGGTACGGCACTACGTACTGCTTGAGTCCGTATTCGCGGTTCAGGCGTTCAAATTTATGGCAGAACGCGTCGTAGACGGCTCGGCTCGGCTTGCCCATCACGGACAACACCGCGTCGCTCACGTGCTCGGGTGCCACGCGCAGCTGGCCCGAGACATGGTGCTCCAGCAGCTCGCGCAAAAACTCGTCCGAGGCATCGGCCATGGTGTAGTCAAAGCGGATGCCGCTGCGGACGAAGACCTTCTTGACGCCCGGCAGCTGGCGCAGGTCGCGCAGCAACTGCGTGTAGCCGCTCTCGTCGACCACCATGTTCTTGCATACGCTCGGCCACAGGCAGCGCTTGTTCTTGCACACGCCGTGCTTGAGCTGCTTGTCGCAGGCAGGGCGGCTAAAGTTTGCCGTCGGTCCGCCCACGTCGTTGATGTAGCCCTTAAACTCGGGATCGCGCGTGAGCAGCTCGGCCTCGCGCATGATCGAATCGTGGCTGCGCATCTGCAGCACGCGCCCCTGGTGGAAGGTGAGGGCGCAAAACGAGCACTCGCCAAAACAGCCACGGTTGGAGCTAATGGAAAACTTGATCTCGGCAAAGGCCGGCACGCCGCCTGCCGCGTCGTAGTCGGGATGCCAATCGCGTGCGTAGGGGAGCTCGGCCACCTCGTCCATCTCATCGGTGGTGAGCGTCGCCGATGGCGGGTTCTGCACCACATAGACGCTGTTGGGGTAGGGCTCTACCAGGCGGTGTCCGGTGATGGGGTCCATATTCTGCTGCTGCACATTGAAGCTGCGTGCGTAGTTGAGCTTGTCGGCGGTAAGGTCGTCCCAGCTGGGCAGCAGGTCGTAGTCGTAGACCTCGTCGAGCGAACCCGTGCGGTAGACGGTGCCGTTGATATAGGTGATCTGATCGACGGGCAGTCCCGCGTCGAGCGCGTCGGCGATCTCGACAATCGCGTGCTCGCCCATGCCGTAGATGAGGATGTCGGCGCCCGAGTCGAGTAGTACCGAGCGCTTGAGCTTGTCCTGCCAGTAGTCGTAGTGAGCCAGGCGGCGCAGGCTTGCCTCGATGCCGCCGATGATGATGGGAGCGTCCTTGAACGTCTGACGGATGAGGTTGCCGTAGACCGTGACGGCACGATTGGGGCGGTGCCCCTCCTCGCCACCGGGGGTATAGGCGTCGGTATGGCGACGGTGCTTGGTCACCGAATAGTGGTTGACCATGGAGTCCATGTTGCCGGCGCTGACCAAAAAGCCCAGGCGCGGCTCACCGAGCACCGTGATGCTGGCGGGGTCGGTCCAGTCGGGCTGGCAGATGATGCCCACTTTGTAGCCGTGCGCGTCGAGGACGCGGCTGATGATGGCCATACCAAAGCTGGGGTGGTCCACGTAGGCGTCGCCGCAGATGTAGACAAAGTCGCACTGGTCCCAGCCGCGCGCATCCATGTCGGCGCGGCTGACGGGGAGGAACTTATCGCGGCCCGGGCGCCAGGGGCGTGTGAGCGCTGCTGGGGTATGCGTGGTGTGCCCACCCTGCGCCTTACCGCCGCGCTTTTGCTGCTGGCCCTGTTTGCCCTGCTGACTGCGCTGGTTGTTCTGAGCGTGCTGAGGCTTTTTTGCCACGATCCCTCCCGGTGTTTGTATGCTGCACGTAATTGTAACCAGTCTTTTTGGGACGGGGCTAAAAAGACTGGTGGAGTACATGAGCTAGCGGATCGGCGTGTCGATGCGGGTGTCGTTTGTTTCCAGACTGTGTATCCCTGTGTCGAAGAACCCGTCTCGCGCGCACGTCATGTTGTCAATGGGTTACAGTATGAACGGCGGCTATGTTTCCGCCAACGCACGAGAGAGTCGTCAACAAGGAGGATGCACGACGATGCAGCGTGCCAAACAGATATCGGAGTCTATTGAGCTGGGCATCATCTTGGCGCTCGCCGGTGGCTTTATGGACGTGTATTCGTACATTGGGCGCGACCATGTTTTCGCCAACGCGCAGACAGGCAACATCTTGCTGGTGGGCGTGAGCATCTCGGAGGGCAACTGGGCACTTGCGGGGCGCTACTTCTTCCCTGTGGTGTCGTTTGCCGTGGGTATTATGCTTGCCGATCTGGTACACGAGCGGTTTGGCAGCGTGATCCACTGGCGTCAGGTGACGGTGTTCTTTGAAGCCGTCATCTTGCTGGGCGTGAGCTTTATCCCGGGCGGCAATTTCAACCTGCTCGCCAACTGCCTCACCTCGTTTGCCTGCGGCATGCAGGTCGAGAGCTTCCGCAAGATCCACGGTCACGGCATCGCTACGACCATGTGCATCGGCAACTTGCGCAACGCGCTGCAAAACGTGGACGATTACATCATCACCCACAGGCGCGGCTTTTTGGAAAACGGCCTGCTGTACTTTGGCGTGATCTTTACCTTTGTGTTTGGCGCCGTGTTGGGCAACTGGTGTATTGAGCGCATGGGCCTGCACGCCATCGTCGTGGCGAGCTTGCTGCTGTTTATCGCGTTTGCCATCATGTTCATCGATCGCGAGCGCGACTTGCGCTTACGCTGGAAGGTTGCGGCCGAGGCTTGGAAAGAGGGCTGCCGAAAGTAACCGAATGCGGCAAAGGGACTGTCCCTTTGCCGCACTGATCAATATTGGGGAGGGGACGGCCATCTCGGCCGCCCCTTTTTTGTAGTCTTAAGCGCTAAGGTGCATGTTTGTAATGACAAGATTTGACGTCAGCAAAGCGTGTTACTTGAGGCTATAGAATAAAAATGTCATCTTTCCAGCTATGATTATTAGTTAAGGGGATGGACATATGTCAGAGCTTTTTATTCAAAATAAGACGACAGTAATCAAGTTGATAATCAAGGCGGAGAACTGTCCTCTTTGTTGCTTTGTAGAGCCTTTCTGAGCAGCTATTCTATTATTAGTCTGGATGAGTCTTGCAACAATTTAGATAGTGTTTCGATATCCTTTTTGAAAGTAGCGTTTACGCAGGAGTTGAAAAAGCATACCGCCATTACTGCGGATCATGGACGTGGTTTCGAACAATTTGCAGACTATGTAATACAGTTCCAGGAGCCAGAAAAAAACCATCCAGCTCCTGAATGTTGCTACGAACTGCTTTTTGCGATTTATTCGAGATGCTCTTCAATCCGTGCCCTAAGAAGGGCAATGGCTGTAGGTATTCCAATTGCGGCGGCTAATTCGGCTTTATCCAAAACCTGTATGCTAAAGCACGATTGTTTATCACATTGAAGGACGATAACTGAAGATAGTTTCACTTCCCGTTGGCTGAATATATCGTAATCTCCAAATAGGAAGTTACCTTTTATTGTGTAATTCGGTATGTTCGTTACGCACTTCATCTCAAGTCTGTTTAGGCCATAATCAAACACCGCAACTTCCTCGTGTTCGATGATGAGCGCAACCCTGGGCATGTTGCTAAAACCACCGTCGACGACAGTGAAGAGTTTTCATTGGCATCGTCATAAACGGTATATTTAAGACTCAATAGCTGTCCTAGTGGACCCGTGAACCCATGTTTTTTGATGTTGAGGTTGTCTCCCGCTGGGTTGATGAGAGCCAGAGTATGCGGATAAGGGTTACCTTCAATTGAGATTCGATATTCGTTTGTAGCCGTCTTGCTCGATTTAGGACCACTAGCCACCATGTGTCATCGCTTCGATCGAATTGGAACCGTCTTCTGCTTCGTGCGGAGAATTACGCTGTACGTTGCAGTAGATGCAGCTGCAATAACCGCATGGGCAATTTCTAACAAAATGAATGTATCTTTTTTATAAACGTATTGTCAAACATATATTGCTAAAACAGAAACAATTTATAGACTGAGTCGGTCGTATTCTTTGGGCGATTGCTCCTATAATCTAGCCTTCGCTGCTGTCGGGAGGGAAGGACTAGGGCTCCGTTATTCTGTTGAAACGCTTTAACAATTTTGACGTTCTCACGTGTTTTTCGTTTCAAAAGCGTTAGGATGGGACTCATAACGTGGGGCGTAATGGGTGCCCCGCACACGATGGGAGGCTATCAATGGCTAATCGTTTCGTTCTCAACACCATTTCTTATCATGGTTCCGGCGCCATCAAGGAGATCCCCGGCGAGCTCCAGCGTCGCGGTTACAAGAAGATTTTCGTCTGCTCCGATCCCGATCTGGTCAAGTTTGGCGTTACCGCTAAGGTGACCGACGAGCTCGACGCTGCCGGCATCGCTTGGAGCCTCTACTCCGAGATTAAGCCCAACCCCACCATCCAGAACGTCAAGGACGGCGTCGAGGCCTTTAAGGCCGCCGAGGCTGACGCTATCGTGACCATCGGTGGCGGCTCCTCCATGGACACCGCCAAGGCCATCGGCATCATCATCAACAACCCCGAGTTCGCCGATGTCCGCAGCCTCGAGGGCGTTGCTCCCACCAAGAACCATGCCGTGTTCACCATCGCCGTGCCGACGACCGCCGGTACCGCTGCCGAGGTGACCATCAACTACGTCATCACCGACCCCGAGAAGGTCCGCAAGTTCGTGTGCGTCGACACCAACGACGCCCCCGAGGTCGCCGTCGTCGACCCTGACATGATGGCTTCCATGCCCGCCGGCCTGACCGCTTCCACCGGCATGGACGCACTGACCCACGCCATCGAGGGCTACACCACCAAGGGCGCCTGGGAGCTTTCCGACATGTTCCACTTTGAGGCCATTAAGCTGATCAGCGAGAACCTGCGCGACTCCGTCGCCGAGGCCAAGTCCGGCCAGCCCGGCTCCGGCCGTGAGGGCATGGCTCTTGGTCAGTATGTCGCCGGCATGGGCTTCTCCAATGTTGGCCTGGGCATCGACCACGCCATGGCTCACACCCTGTCCGCTCACTACGACACCCCGCACGGCGTCGCTTGCGCCATGCTGCTGCCGATCGCCATGGAGTTCAACAAGCCGGTTTGCGCTGAGCGCCTGGCCAAGGTTGCCGTCGCCATGGGCGTTGACACCACGGGCATGAGCACCGCCGAGGCCGCCGATGCCGCCATCGCCGCCGTTAAGCAGCTCTCTGCCGACGTGAACATCCCACACGTCTGCGAGGCCATGAAGGCTGACGAGATCGAGATCCTGGCCAAGGACGCCATGGCTGACGCCTGCTTCCCGGGCAACCCGCGCGAGGCGACGCTCGACGACGTCATCGAGCTCTTCAAGAAGATCTGCCCGGCTGCCTAACCCAGTTTGGTGGTCCTTCGCCCGTAGGCGTATGGTCTTTTGACTTGCTGCTGGCCCGTGCTGCGCACGGCGGGGCTTTTTGTGCTGCGTCAATGTCCTGAGACGGGTAAAACCAAAGCATGCTGCCCGCTGCGGATAGGTGGTGCACTTCCCAGCGTGCATTTTTGGGAGTATTCAGCAAGCTCTGAAAAATGCATAACGTTGTGAATGGGCCGTAGTGGCCCGCGGGCGCCCATCGACAGCCCCTGTGGGCGGGCTATTGATGGACGGAGATGGCTGTCGCCGCGTTTTTGGTTTGCGACGGTCTACAACACTGCTGTAACCGCGTCGTTTTATCGTTTGTGATGGGGTCGTGGGACCCACGGTGCTGAATACTCCGTTTTTTGCACGGTCCAAGGTGGGGTACCCTGAGACGAAGTAAAAAGATGTCTCATATTTATGCAGATACCGATAGGATTTATGCAAGATTCGGGTTGTAAACCGTGCGCGTGCACAAAACCGGTGCGGGGACGTCGGGAGGCGGCTCGGCTCCTAGGGCATTGACCGTGCAGAACGGTTAAAATCGGGACTCGGTCTTAGTTTTACTTGGAAGGATGCATATGGCTTCTAATGTTGATGCTTCTCTAGAGGGGACGCTCTCCTATATCGCGGGACAGCTTAAGACGCTGACTTCTATCGCCTCGCCTACGGGCTATACCCGTGCGGCGACTGATTATCTAATGGAAACGTTGCGCGATATGGGCTTTGGCCCCGAGCGTTCTAACAAGGGCAATGTGCTCGTTGAGCTTGGTGGTGAGGGCGAGCCGCTCGTGTTGGCGAGCCATGTCGATACCCTGGGCGCCATGGTACGCTCCATTAAGGACAATGGCCGTCTGCGCCCCACGACGCTCGGCGGGCATCAGTGGTCTACGGCCGATGGCGAGAACTGCACCGTCTACACGCGTGACGGCAATGTGTACACGGGTGTGGTTCTTAACACCGAGCCTTCGGCGCACGTGGCCGACGAGCCGGTCAAGACCATCGAGAAGAACATGGAAATCCTGCTCGATGAGAATGTCGACAGCAAGGACGATGTGCTTGAGCTGGGCATTCAGACCGGCGACATCATCGCTATGGATCCGCGAACCACGGTGACGGAGAGCGGCTACATCAAGAGCCGCTTCCTGGATGACAAGCTGTCGGCGTCGATTCTGCTGGGTCTTGCCCGCGCTGTTGCTGATGGCGAGGTGTCGCTTTCGCGCAAGGTGTCGCTGCTCTTTACCGTGTACGAGGAGGTCGGCCACGGCGGTGCTTTCGTGCCGGCCGACACGCGCGAGATGATCAGCGTTGACATGGGCTGCGTGGGCGACGACCTGGGCTGCACCGAGCGCATGGTGTCGATTTGCGCCAAGGATTCGGGTGGCCCCTACAACTACGATCTGGTGACCACGCTGTCCAATATCGCGCGCGAGCTTGAGCTCGATTATGCCATCGACGTGTACCCGCATTACGGCTCGGACGTCGAGGCCACGCTCTCTGCCGGCTACGACATCCGTCACGGCCTGATCGGCCCCGGCGTGTACGCGAGCCACAACTACGAGCGCAGCCACATCGACGGCGTGCGCAACACCTACGAGCTCGTCCGCGCCTACGTACAGCGCTAGGGGAGCAGCTTGCGACTCGGCTGACCGATCGCTAAGGCCCGATTTCTCGGGCCTTTTTTCGCTTTAGGATGTTTAGTATTATGATGTATGTAATCTATTAACTAAACATATAAATTACTTAACGAGGTGATGCGGTGTATGGATACGTCTGGGTACTTGTCTATGGGTGATGCCGCCCACCTGTTGGGCGTTACGAAAGCCCGCATATCTCAACTTGCCGCATCGGGAACGCTTGTGTGCGATATTGTGGGCGGCCGGAAGATGGTCGAGTACAATTCTGCGATCGCCTATCAAAAGGTCCGCAAACGAGGGCGCCGTCCTGCAGCCGATGTGGGACGCAAGTTTACGCTGATGTCGGCCGACCATGAGGTCGCGTATGTCTCATTTGATCCGACGCGCGAGTTTCCCTTTGAAATCGCCAAGGTCCTCGATACGCAACGAATGCCGTTTGGCACGTGCTCGAGCTCTTCTCCTACAGTGAATAAACGGGAGCTCAACGTGTGGTGGAGCCATCGGTCGGTGCCTGACGTCCGCCTCGGGCTCGTCTCGCGCTATCGTGAACTGGGAATTGCCAGTGGCATCGAGGTTCCGGTTCGGTGCCTGGGTCTCTCGCTTTCGGATTGCTATTGGCTGCGGCCGGCAGAATGCGATGAGCTCGAATGGCAAAACATCAATTACTTTGAGAACGAATTTGAGCGATCGGCGCCCGAAGAGCGTTCTGGTTGGCTGGAAGGCATCGGTCTTAAAAATCCGGATAACACGTCCGAGGGCGAGCTCCCTAAATCGTGGATGATCCGAAACGACATTCGCGTTTTGGCTAAAGGGTGCGGGATGGACGATCAACGTCCCTTTAACGAGGCGGTTGCAACGGCTCTACATCGTCGCTTGCTGTCGGAGGGTGAGTTTGTTCCTTATACGGTTGAGCGGATGTTCGATGGCCCTGTCTGTCTGTGCGACGACTTTCTTGATAGCCGCGAGGAATACGTTCCGGCTGTTTACGTTAAGAACGCCCTTGGTGGCCAGCGGGGAAGCTCGACATACGATCGATACTGTCGCTACCTTGGCAAGCATGGTGCCGATGAGGCCGCTGTGAGAAGGTCTATGTCGCAGATGATTGTCTGCGATGCCCTTTTGGCCAACAGCGACCGCCATTGGCGAAACTTCGGCATCATCCGTAATGTTGACACCCTGGAGATAAAACCTGCTCCTCTGTTCGATAGCGGCAACTGCCTGTGGTACAACGTACCAACTGCCGTGCTCGCAGCTGGGGAGTTTGGGTTTTCCGCTAAGCCGTTTGGGCCCGACCCTTCCGTCCAGCTGGCGCTTGCGGACTCACTCGATTGGTTCGATTCATCGCGGCTCAACGGATTTGCTGATGAGGCGATCGAGATTCTTTCGCAGAGCGAATGGGCGACGGCGGAGGGTCGACTCGAGGCCATTTGCCGAGGCCTCGAGCGTCGCGTAATCGAGGTTAGTGCCTCTGTTGAGGCACTTCGACACGTGCAGCGATAAACCCGCGGCTATTTAAGTGCGCCGGTCACCGTGCCGCCGCCGAGGACGATGTCGCCGCGGTAGACCACAACGGCCTGTCCGGGGGCGATGGCTCGTTGTGGCTCGTCAAAAGTTAGCAGCATTTGCCCGTCTTCGTCACGCGTAAGGGTCGCTGCCTGGTCTTTCTGACGGTAGCGGTACTTGGCGCCTACGCGAATGCCGCCGGCATCGAGCTCGGCCTCCATGCGTGCGTCCGGCGCGCTCCAGATCCACTCATCGGCCGTGAGGGCAGCGGCGGTCAGGTCCTCGGCCTCGCCCAGATGCACGGTGTTGTTGGCGGCGTCGACGCCCGTCACATACACGGGGTGCGCCATCGCGACGCCCAGACCCTTGCGCTGGCCGATGGTGTAGCGCAGCGCGCCGTTGTGGCGCCCGACCACGCTGCCATCGCGCCACACAATGTCGCCCGGCGCAGCGGGATGTCCGCAGCGGCGCTCGATATAGCCTGCGTAGTCACCGTCTGGAATAAAGCAGATATCCTCGCTTTCGGCCTTCTGGGCGTTGGTAAAGCCCTGCTCGGCGGCTATGCGGCGCACGTCGCGCTCTTTGTCCAGCCCAGCCAGCGGAAAGATCGTGCGTGACAGCCGCTCCTGCGTGAGCGAATACAAAAAGTAGCTCTGGTCCTTTTTGGAGTCCTCGCCGCGATGCAGCTGCCAGGTGCCGTCGGGCGCTTGGCTCGTTTTGGCATAGTGGCCCGTGGCGATGTAGTCGCAGCCCATATCCAGCGCCGCATCCAGCAACGCGCCAAACTTTATGTGGCGGTTGCAGATGATGCACGGGTTGGGCGTCAGCCCTTCCTGGTAGGCGGTCACGAAGCGCTCGATCACGTTGCGGTCGAAGGTCTGCTGCAGGTCGAGCACATGGTGGGGTATCCCCAGGCGCTCGGCGACGGCCTTTGCATCGGCGATGTCGCGGTCGACCTTGCTCATGCCCGTGACGGGATCGGGCGCGGGGCAGGTGAGGCGCATGGTGGCACCGACACATTCGTAACCCTGACTTTTGAGCAGATACGCGGTCACGCTGGAATCGACGCCGCCGCTCATGGCGACGAGCACGCGCTTGTTGTGCATGGGGAGGTTCTCCTTGGTGGCATGTGGCCAAAAAAGAAAAGCGGCGCGGGAGGCTGGTTCCGCGCCGCAGACATTGTAGCAAGTTCGGACGTCTCGTGGGATACCCTAACGAGATGGGCTCAGGCAGCCAGAAGAGAGGGGAGGCCGGCGTGCCTTGGGCCTATCGACAAGCGACGGGCCCTTAGTCCTGGAAGAGCGCCGTGGACAGGTAGCGCTCACCGGTATCGGCGAGCAGCGCCACGATGGTCTTGCCCTCGTTCTCGGGGCGCTTGGCCAGCTGCAGTGCGGCCCACACGGCGGCGCCGGACGAAATGCCCACGAGCACGCCCTCCTTGTGGCCCACGGCGCGGCCGGTCGCAAAGGCGTCGTCGTTCTCGACGGGGATGATCTCGTCGTAGACTTGGGTGTCGAGGACGTCGGGCACAAAACCGGCGCCGATACCCTGGATCTTGTGCGGGCCGGCCTGGCCCTTGGAGAGCACCGGGGAGGTGGCGGGCTCGACGGCGACGACCTGAATCTCGGGGTTCTGCTCCTTAAGGAACTCGCCCACGCCGGTCACGGTGCCGCCGGTGCCGACGCCGGCGACGAAGATGTCGACCTTGCCGTCGGTGTCATCCCAGATCTCGGGGCCGGTCGTGGCCTTGTGGATGGCGGGGTTGGCGGGGTTCACAAACTGGCCGGCGATGATGCTGTTGGGCGTCTCCTTCTGCAGTTCCTCGGCTTTGGCGATGGCGCCCTTCATGCCCTTGGAACCGTCGGTGAGCACGAGCTGCGCGCCATATGCCTGCATAAGCTTGCGGCGCTCGACGGACATGGTCTCGGGCATGGTGATGATCACCTTGTAGCCGCGAGCCGCCGCCACCGAGGCGATGCCGACGCCGGTGTTGCCGCTCGTGGGCTCGATGATGGTGTAGTCGCTGCCGCGCACGAGCTTGCCGGCCTTCTCGGCCTCGTCGATCATGTTCTTGGCGACGCGATCCTTGACGGAGCCGGCGGGGTTGAAGTATTCCAGTTTGACAAGCACGCGGGCCTTGATGTTCTCATCGGCCTCAAAGTGAGTGAGCTCCAGAAGCGGAGTGTGGCCGATAAGCTGATCGATGGACGTGTAAACCTTGCTCATGGTGAACCTCCAAAGTGTTCAAGTTGCTGGTTGCCGTGTGGTTTCACGGTGCGTGTAGCAGCTAAACCCACAAACCTTATAGGCTGTTCGTTTTGCTGTTGGCAAGCATAGTAGACAGTAAAGCCTAGTAGCACAATAGGAAATAGAAGATTATTACGAGTCGATTAACCAGCTTGACGGGAATAGGTATTTTCAAAACCAATATTTCGGCTAGAATTTCTACGGATTAAAAGACCGAAAGGCAGCACTATATATGTTGGTTTCCACAAAGGGCAGATATGCCCTGCGCGTTATGGTCGACCTGGCCGAGCACCAGGCGGCGGGCCGTATTCCCCTCAAAGAGATCGCTGCGCGTCAGGGGATTTCGGAGAAATATCTCGAGAACATCTTGGCTACGCTCGTGCGCGCCAATATGCTCTCGGGCATGCGCGGCAAAGGCGGCGGCTATGTGCTCACGCGCCCGCCCGAGCAGTACACGGTGGGCGAGATCTTGCGCCTGACCGAAGGCAGCCTGGCACCGGTCGCATGCCTGGACGGCGACTGCAAGGGCTGCTCGCGTTCGGACGAGTGCCCCACGCTCGACGTGTGGAAGAACCTGGACAAGCTCATTAACGACTACCTCGACGGCGTGACGCTCGATACGCTCGTCGCCCCCAACGAGGGCTACGACTACGTCATCTAGCCCACCTGCCATTTGGGGACGGGGTGGAAATGGTAGATTTTCTTGTCCTCTGAGGATTGACAAATAAGAAGGCCGCCCATTGTTGCGACGGACGGCCTTCGTTTTGGCGTGTTGTGGCGGTCCGTATCCGGTCGCTTTAGCTCCTTGCGATGCTGTCGAGAATGCTGCGCATAATGGATACCACGATGCTGCCCATAAAGGCCGATCCAAAGCTGGCAATGGAGATACCCGCGCCCAGCAGATTGACCGACAGGTAGCTGGCCAGCTCGAGCATAAAGCTGTTGACTACGAGCTGAAAAATACCAAGTGTGATAATAGTGAGCGGCAGCGAGATGACCGTGAGGAACGGCTTGACGAGCGAGTCGACGATGTTGAGAAACAGTCCCACGAAGGCAAAGCAGACCCAGGCGTCGGCCATGCCGAAGGGCTGAATGCCGGGGACGAGAAACGTTGCGATCGCGATGGCGATTGAGGTCAAAAGCCAGTTGAGCAAAAAGCGCATGGTGGGAATCCTTTCTTGCGCATGGCGTGGTGAGGGGGGCGTGAGGGGCACATACCTTTGCAACTCGGATAGATGCGCGGGCTCGGCCCTGTTCGGCCGCCCATTGTCTCAGATATTCGTGGAGCTTGCGTGCGCATTCGGTTTCAAAACGGCGTTCGTCCTAGAAAATGTGCCGCTGGCAGAGAGTCTTGTCGCTTTAGTTTGGTGGTGTGCTAAACTGCTACGGGCAAAAGCCACAGGCGTTGCCCTATTGCATAGAACGGGCGAACGATGCCCGATGTCAGTATCAACTTCGATGCCTTTTGGCGGGTTTGGCGGTGATCGATGAATATCGAGAACATGTTTGACAAGCCTGATGTCAAGCAGCTGGTCCACGCATTTAGCCTTTTGGACGACGAGAAAGATATCCAAGCGTTTTTGACCGATATCTGCACGCCGCGTGAGATTTGCGATCTATCGCAGCGTCTGCAGGTCGCGCGTTACCTGGACGAGGGTGAGCCCTATGTCGAGGTTCAGGCGCGTACCGGCGCTTCGTCCACCACGGTGAGCCGTGTGTCCAAGGCGCTCAACGGCGAGTACGGTGGCTATCGCAAGATCCTCATTAAGCTGGAGGATGGCGAGTAGGCCGCGCCAAAAACGAATTGTGCAAAACCGCTCCTCCGGGGGCGGTTTTTTGATCCCTTGGGGACGGAGGAAAACGGATCACCGGGTTAGACTGACCCCCTCGATGATCCGTTTTCCTCCGTCCCCAAGGGATCAAATCTGTTGGCGTGGGGCAAATCTGTCCGCTTGGGCGGGTAGGATGGATGCAATGATTATTGCGAACAGTTTGAGCGGAGGACCATGCCTGTTCGAATCTATACCACCAATGCCGGCACGGATTTGAGCGATGCCGAGTCGGCGCTGCTTGCCGACCTTATTGCCCGCCACGGGCGTGCCGTGTTGCTGGCGCCAACGTTTGCCGAGCTCGACCTGTGCCGTCATGATGCGGCGGAAGCCGGCGTTTCGCTGGGTATCGACTACAAGACGCCTACATCGTGGCTTCGCTCGCTTTGGGAGCTTTTGAGCGACGGGCGCGCTTTCGTCGACAACCTGCAGCGCCAGATGCTGTTCTCGGACATGGTCACGCGTCTCGACGATGCCGATTTGCAGCCGCTTTCGCGTAGCCAGGGCACGGTGCGCATGCTCGCGCGCATGGCCCGCGATGTGCTGCCGGGTGTGGCGGGGACGACGGCCGAGCGATGCGGTGGCAACAATTGCCAGCCTGAGCCAAAAAGCGATGCCGAGGCTCGTGTGTTTGAGCTTTTGCGTGCCTACGCGGGCGGTTTGGACCGTCGAGATATGGTCGAGCCCTGCGAGGCGGCCGACATTATGGCCGGTGCCCTGGCCGATAGCCTGCCGGCGTGCGCCCGCGCCGTATGCGTGCGCGGTACCACGTCGTTTACGCACGGTCTACTCGAGCTGCTGTCTGCCGTGGCGAACAATGGGGGAGAGGTCGTCGTGCTGCTTGCCCGCGAGCAGGCGGCGATGCGCGAGGAGCTTGCCACGGCATTTGATGCCCGCGGTGTGCTGTTTGAGATCGCGCCGCTGGGGGAGGACGCCGTCGCGTCTGATGTCGCTTGCGGGGCCGCCGCTCAGCCTGCCTTTATTGAGGTCGCCGGCCCCCATGCCCGTGCTCATGTCTATGCGGACGCCATCGATAAGTTGGTGAAAGCGCACAAGGAGTCCAAGGCCGATAAAGCTACTGCAACGCCCGCCGACCCCGTGCGCGTGCTCGTCGTTTCTGCCCGGGCACCCCAGCTGTTCGGCGAGCTCGCCGCCCGTTTGGCGGCGCGTCACATTGCGGCCGAGACGACTGAGTTCACGGCGTTTTCCCAGTCCATCGCGGGCAGGCAGTTTACGGCGCTCGCCAACCTGATCGAGCGTATGAAAGCCGCCGACGAGGGCACCGCTTCCAAGACTGAGTGGTGGCCCGCGCCGGAGCTTACCGACTGGATCTACAGTCCGCTTTCGGGCGCTGATGCCGTCAATGCCCGTACCTTCGATAAGAATATGCGTCTCTCGCGCAGCAAGACTACCGCGGGCGTCAAGAGCCTGCTGCAGAGCGTTCAGGGCCAGGTGAGGGGCGCGCGCAAGGCGACGAGCGACGATAACTGGTTTAAGAACGTACCGTGTGTGGTCTCGGACGTGTTCCAGGCGCTGTGGCGTGACAAGCCCGTGACGGCGCTTAAGGCCATGCTTGCCGTTGCCGAGGCGTTGCCCGATCGCGCTCTAGGCGGCCTTGACGGCCAGGCCCGTCGCCAGGCAGAGACGGCTTTGCTGCGCCATGCCATCGACATCCTTATGAACGATGCTCGCGCGCTCGACGTGTCGCAGGCCGCGACCGTGCCGGTTCTCGACGGCGTTCGAACCAAGGTGGACAAGCGCAGTACCGCCTACGATTACGAGACCTACGAGGTCGATCGCACACCACGAGCACAAGTGCGCTTCGCGTCGCTTGCCGATGCGTCGGTTCTTCGCCCTGGCAGCTACGATGCCGTGCTGTTTGCCGATGTCGACCTGGACAGCTATCCGCTTTCGCACGAAGAGGGCCCGCTTGCCACGTTGACAGCCGAGCTGCGCCGCGACGGCGTGTCTTTGGAGCCCGCTGCCCTGCTGCGCGTGCGCTTTGGCCGTGCGATGCAGGCGGCGAGCGGTCCGGTCGCGCTCGCCCGTGTGACGCACGATCGCCAGGCACGCGAGTGCTACCCGGCAGCCGTATGGACCGAGCTGTGGGCACATGCCGAGGCCGCTGGCGCTGCCAAGCCCATGCGCGTGGGCGAGGGCGATATCATCGCCGACTTTGATCCCGCGGCAGGTGAAGGTCTTAGGCGCGAGCGCGTGACCTGCGAAGCTCCTCAGCATCTGAGCGATGAAGCCATTCCGTATTTGGTCCTGTGCCGTCGCGATGGCGAGGGTGAGGACGCGCCGCTTGTGCCGCGTCTGACGTCCGCCTCGCAGATCGAGGCCTATTCCACCTGCCCGCTGTGCTGGTTCGTCTCGTATCGCGTCAAGCCCCAGTCGATCGACGCGGGCTTTGGCAACATGGAGAAGGGCAACTTTGTCCACGACGTGCTGGAGCACTTGCATGCGTGTCTTCCGCAGAAGGGCATGGAGCGCGTGACGCCCGAGAACCTGCCGCGTGTGCAGGAGCTGCTGCGCGAGGTCTTTACCGATACCTTGGCCGAGCATGCGGGCAAGCGTGGCAACGAGGGCCCGCTGGTGCCGCTCTCCCCGGTGGAGGAGCGTCAGGTGGCCGAGATCTTGCCGCAGCTGGAGGGCGTCCTTGCCTACGAGTCCGAGGCGCTGACTCCTTTTGCTCCGCGCTACCTGGAGTTTGCCTTTAACGATCTTAACGTTGAGTATGCCGGTTGGCCGCTCGGCGGGCGCATCGACCGCGTAGATGTGGATGCCGAGAATCGCGCCGTGGTAATCGACTACAAGCATCGCACGGGCGTTGAGGAGTTTAAGCTCGCCGACCCTACGGTGCGCGACGAGGAATCGGGCACGGCGCCCATCGACGACCCGCGCTGGCTGCCACCCCATACCCAGACACTCATCTACGCGCAGGCCATGCGTCGGGCGCTGGGCCTAGATACCCGTGCTGCGCTCTATTTCTCGACCAAGGGCGGCAAGCCCGCGCTGCGCGGCGCGGCGAGTGCCGAGTTGCTCGAGGAAGAGCGTGGTGACGGTCGCATCCCGGGCCTCAAGAAGGGCTTCCCGGGCGAGGGCGGCAGCATGGACTTCGATGCCCTGCTCGACCGCGTGGAGACCGGCATTGCCGAGCGCCTGCGCGAGCTCGAGGCAGGTGACGTCGCCGCTGTCGACCCGACATCGGCGCAAGCCGCGCATGCGCGCTGTTCGTATAACCACCAAGGAACGTTTGTAAGGAGGGACGTGTAGACCATGGATCTTTCGACTTTGATGCCGCAACAGCTGCAGATTGTCAAAACGCTCGACCGTCCGCTATTTGTCTCGGCGGGCGCCGGTTCGGGCAAGACCTTTACCCTTACGCGCCGCATCGTCTACGCGCTCTCGCCCGAATCCGGTCCGTTCGTTGAACATCTGGATCAGGTGCTCGCTATTACCTTTACCAAAGATGCCGCGGCCGAGATTCGCGACCGCGTGCGCCGTGCGCTTATCGACGAGGGCATGGACGAGGAAGCACTGACCGTCGACGACGCGTGGATTTCGACCATTCACGGCATGTGCTCGCGTATCCTGCGCGCGCATGCGCTGGAGCTGGGCATCGACCCCGAGTTCACGGTGCTCACCGATACCGACGAGCTTATGGACCAGGCTGTTGAGCATGTGCTGGCCCGCGCGACGGCGCCCGATGCCGCCCCCGAGCTCGCGGCATCGCTCAAGGCCCTCTATGCCTGGTATCCCATGGCGGGCGAGGGCGGTTCCTTTGGCACCGGCACGACCATCAAGGGCCTGGTGCGCGACCTGCTGGAGCTGTCGAGCCAGTTGCCGGGCGGTATGGACGACGTGTGCGTGGCGCGCGGCCAGGCCGATACCTCGGCACTCGCCGATGCCTATCGCGCGGCGCTGGGTGCGAGCAAGGCCGCGACCGAGAAGGCGCAGATGGCACTCGACGCCATTGACGCGTTCGAGGCGAGCGGCAAGACCATGGCCGATGCAGCGCGACTCATGATGTCGTGCACCATGCCGCGCGCGAGCAAGGCATTCCCTAAGGAGCAGGTCGAGCTGCTCAAGGCCGAGGCCGCCGATGCGTTTATCAATATCGTGCTTGCCTGCGGTGGCCCGGCGCTCGATGCGCTGGTGGGCCTGGCCCGTTCCGTGGAGGCTGAGTATCGCGCGCTGAAGGCTGCCCAGTCCGCTCTCGATAATAACGACCTGCTGCGTATGGCTTACGAGGCGTTGCGCGATTACCCTGCCATCCGTGCTGCGTACGAGGGCCGCTTTAAGATGGTCATGATCGATGAGTTTCAGGATACCGACCAGATGCAGGTCGATCTGATACGCTACCTGACGGGTGCGGGGGAGCGCGCGCTGTGCACCGTGGGCGATGCACAGCAGTCCATCTATCGCTTCCGTGGCGCCGAGGTCGAGGTGTTTCGCCGCCAGGAGCGCAAGGTGGGCTCCTCTGCTGCGCCCGAGACGGCTGTCGCATCCGATGCCCCCGCTGGCGAGCTCGTTAAGCTTGTACGCAACTTCCGCAGTCACGACGAGGTGCTGCGCTACGTAGCGCGCGTCTTTGACGGCGATACCGGTGGTTTGATGCAGGGGTTCTTGGATCTTGAGCCGAGTGACGATCGCGAGGACAAGCTCAAGGCAAAGGCTTCGCGCCGCCAGGCGGTCTTCGTTGCCGGCGGCAGCACGCAGGAGCGAACGCAAGCGAAAGCTCGCGTGATTGCCGAGCGGTTCCAAGCGCTCGTCAAAGCGGGGCAGCCCCAGGGCGATATGGTGCTGCTGCTGGGTCGCATGACCAATGCCGACGTCTACGCACAGGCCTTCCGCGATCAGGGGCTCGACTGCGTCATCGCGGGCGGCTCGGTCTTTGCCCAGGCAGCCGAAGTACAGACGGTGCGCGCCCTGGTGTGCGCGCTTGCCAATCCGGCCGATACGGCGCAGGGTCTTATGCCGCTGCTGGCCTCGCCGATGTTTGCACTTGGCGCCCAGGAGTTCTTGGCGCTGGCGACCAAGCTCGACGAGCAGACGGGCGAGACGTCGCGCCGCAACATCGATGCGGGCATCATGAGCGATTCCGATGTGCCGGGTTTGCAGGGATTGCCGCTCGTAACGCGCGCCCGCGAGGTGCTGCGCTACGCGCTTCGTCGCGTGGGACGCGATTCGTTCGCCGCCATCGCGCGCGACGCGGTCAATGCCTCCGGCTGGTTCGTGCGCTTGGCGCAGCGCGGCCCCGAGGGCAAGGCCATTGCCGCCAACGTGCTCAAGGCGCTCGATGCCGTGGCCGAGGCAGAGGCTGAGCTCGGCAATTCTCCGCGCTCCATCGCGCTCGCCTTCGACCGCTTCTTGGCGGGCAAGGAAGCCCCGGGTGCCCTCAACGAGGAGGGCGACGGCGCGGTACGCATCATGACCGTGCATGCGTCCAAGGGTCTGGAATATCCGGTCGTAGCGGTTGCCGAGTGTTTTGGCGTGCGCAAATCGTCCGGTGCGGCACAGATGGGTCGCGTCGAGGGCGGAGCGCAGGTCGTGGCACTGCCGGCACGCTTCGACGGCGTTAAGCTTGCCGACGGTACCTTTGTGAAGGGCGACGACGTCAAAAAGCAGTTTGAGCATGCGTTTAAGGGCAAGGGCACGTCGCTGTGGTTGCCGCCAGAGCTTATGGAGGACGTATGCGCGACGGGTTCTCCCGCCGAGGCATTTGCTCGCCTGCGCAACGACGACCTGCAGCTTTCGCTCGAGGAGCGGGCTCGTTTGCTCTATGTCGCCATGACGCGTGCGCGAGAGCTGGTGATCTTGGCGATGGATGTCGGCGTGAGCCGTGGCAAGGTGACGGCGCCGACCTTCGACGTCGAGACCGATCTGACCTATGACGTGCTGCGCCGTATTCTGCCGACGGACGGCCTGGACATGCCACAGCTCGATGCCGACCGCCTGGTGTTCGACAACTCGCGGCCGGGCGACTACGAGCTTATCTCGCTGGCGAACTTTACCTTTGGCGAGCAGGCGTTCGAGGCCAACGCTTCACTGGATACCGAGGGCAGGCTTGTCCGCGGCGATGTGGAGCCGGAGGGTGCCGGTGCAGATGCCCGCGCTGCCGTTCCCGGTCCTGCCGACCCCGAGCCCGATGCGTTTGAGCTCGTGTATCCCCAGGCGGTTGGTGTGCGCATGGGCATCTGTCCGTATCCGGCGCGCGATTCGTACAGCTACTCGTCAATTGCCGCGACGCTGCATGCCGAGGCCGAGGACCGTGCCGCCGAGGCTCGTGTTCCCATGGACGAGTCCGGCGATGATGCGGAGTCGGATGGCTCGGAGATGACAGATGCAGACGTGACCGCCGTTGAGCCCGCCGGCAATCCCATGGCGCTGGGCTCGGCCTTCCATGCCGCCTGCCAGTGGCTGATCGAGATGGGTGCCGATGAGCTGCCCACCGTGCGCGCCGAAGCGCTGGCGCGTCTGTGGCGCCTGACGCCGGAGCAGCGCGAGCGCTTCGACGTTGCCCTGGACCGCTGGCTCAAGTCGGCTGTTCGTGCCGACCTGCTCGCGTGGCCGTGCGTTCGCGCCGAGGTGCCGTTCTTTTCGCTGGGCTGCGAGGACGAGGACATCGCTCGCTACGGTACATATGCCGAAGGCGCCATCGACGCTTTGGCGACGAACCCGGCGGATTCGTCACGCGCGCTGGTCATCGACTACAAGACGGGCGGCACACCGGACGAGACGCCGGAGCAGCTGCAGGAGAAGCACGCCCTGCAGGCGCGCGTCTACGCTGATGTTCTGCACAAGGCGGGCTTTGAGGCCGTGACGGTCAAGTTCGTCCGCGTGGAGCAAGTCGACTCGATCCCCTCTGGCGAATCCGCCGAGCCCCAGGTGGTCACCTACACCCTCTAGCCACCTCAGGCTTTACGGTGCTATTTGGTTGGTTTTGCGGCCGTAAAGCCCTCAATCGTCCAAATGGCACCGCAACGCATGGGAGAGCCTGGGGCGGTACAATGGCTCGAACGGTTCAAACGAATAAGGAGCCATCATGCAGCTCACCAAAACGCTTAAGGTGACGCCGGAGGAGCTTTTTGACGCTCTGGCGGGGTCCATCATGCAGGATATCGAGAACGCCACGGGCAAGCGTCCCAGCCGCAACAAGCTCAACGGCTATAAGTACGAGAAGCGCGCCCAGTCCGCAAAAGGCAAGGCCAAGGGCACGGCGATCAAGGTTAAGATCAAGCACTTTGACTACCCGTGCCTCTATGAGGTCCGTTTTCAGTATGCGGCGGGCATCAATACCATGCGCTATGAGGCTGTACCTGCTGGCGATGGTGCCTGCGAGCTCACCTATACCGAGGATTTTCAGGGTGCGGGTGGCAACACGTCTGGCACGCGCGGCAAGCTCGGCCTCTTCTTCTATGAGCGCAAGCTCAAGAGCCACGCCAACCAGACGATTGATCAAATCGTCAAATACATCGAGGGTGAGCGCCGTGTAAAGGCTAATCCCGCCTTCGCCGATGATGCTGCCGAAAACGCTTCGGATGTATTCCATTGATACCCTGTTCAAAAGCTTTACCGCTCTCCACAGCAACTGTGAACACTTCAGGCTTCGAGTCAGTAGCGAGTGGCCCGATATAATTAGTTGATGGAAGTGCCAAATGAATAAGAATGCCACTACGCAACTGCACATCTATTCCGTCTTTTTCGTTCTCGCGGGATTTGTTTTAAATCGGGGAGTGTTCTACTTTTCCTTGCAGAGAAAGGAATGTCTGTCACGGAAATTGCGCTTTATCAAGCCCTGTTTAACATTGCAACGGTCGTCCTCGAGCTGCCAACAGGGCTGATAGGCGATTTCTTTGGAAAGAAGTTCTCGATTCAAGTGGGCGTGCTGCTGCTTTTCTTCCATACGGCTGGCATGCTGTTGCTCTCAGGCCCCTTTCTCGTCGCGCTTTCCCTTGTTGAGGCACTCGCCTACTCCCTTCAATCGGGATCGGAACAAGCACTTTTATATGAAATTGCCCGAAATGCCGGTCAAGGAGAGCGCTTCCTCACCATCAACGCTCGGCTGCTTGCCGCGCAATCAATCGCGACGGGAGTGGCAATCGTACTTGGATCATTCATTGCCCAAGTATCTTGGAGTGCCCTCTACGTATGCGTTTCCGTTTTCTATCTCCTGCAGCTTTTCCTTCTGTATCCCATTGAGAGGATGGAAACGACCCATTCCAAAAACTCTGGGGAGGAAAGATTTGACGTAGCCAAGGTCTTCAGACGCGAAACCTGGTGCATTGGAGAATCCGCTTTTGCGGTGTTGCTTCTTCTAATCGGCACAAGCATGCTCGATGGATTCTATGGGAGTTATTACAACTTGAATCAGTTGGTATTCGACGCATTTGATGCTCCCGTCTCCATAATAGGAATCTTTTTCGGTGCATCCTATGCAGTAAATGCGACGGCCTACATTGCAGCAGATTTCTTCTCATCGCGTTTCGGGAAAAGAAATACCATGCTCGGCTCGATGCTAATCGAGGCCGGTCTTTTCATGATTCTTCCGTGGTTCGCTTCAAATCCGCTGTGTTTGTTTGGCCTTAGCATGGTGCTTTGTTTTCTCCCAGAAGTGGTGTACATCACTTCGGAAAACTTAATCCAAGACGCGATAGCGGACGATCTCCGCGCGACGATCCTTTCCGTCGCGTCTCTGGTAAGGGCTCTCTTTTCTGCAATGTTTTTCTCCATATTTGGATATGTGTTGGGGTTATATCCCATTCAGATAGCGCTCGGTGTTATTGGCGTAATCGCGATAGCAATTACCGCCGTTGTTTCTTTAAAAATGGTAGGAATACATGTCTCCAAGAATTGATATATCGATTGACGAGCTGCCCGAAGCGTCGAGCCTTCTTGATGGACATGACTATTCGTCACAAATCATTCAGCGTATCGCCGGGGTTCCAGTAATACTCGATATATCTGGATGCCCTCATTCCCCTTTTTGAAGGTCCCAAAAAGACTGCCCGTGTGGGTTTGGCTAGGTTCGGGTGCTGTCCGTGCCGTGGGGTAAAATCGTTCAGTCAGAACACGAACCCGCATCGGAGCTCATCACATGGCATTCGTCCATCTGCACAATCACACTGTTTTCTCCATGCTTGACGGCGCAACCCGTATCCAGGATATGGTCAACCGTGCCGTTGAGCTTGGCATGCCCGCCGTGGCCATTACCGACCACGGCTACATGTACGGCGTGCCCGACCTGGCGCTGGCCTGCGACGCCGTCAATCACAACACGCCCGAGTACAAAACCTGGAGCCACGACAAGGCCTTCTTGGAAAAGGACCGCCGCGACGAGCTGGTGGAGCCCGATCCCGAGGCAAACCCGCGCGAGCATGCCCAGTATGTGAAGGACATGGCCATGTGGGACGAGAAGGGCAACATCGACGAGCTCAAGCCGCCCCTGGTCATCAAGCCCATCTTTGGCTGCGAGGTTTACTTTACGCCGGACGAGACGCTCGCCCGCGACCACAAGCCCGAGCTCTACCACATGATTCTTCTGGCCAAGGACCAGGAGGGCTACGTCAACCTGATGCAGACGGTTTCCGAGGCCGCCGTGCAGGGCTTTTACTATAAGCCCCGTGTGACGCTCGACAACCTGCGCCGCCATGCCAAGGGCATGATCTGCACGAGCGCCTGTATCGCCGGCATCATTCCCAAATACATCGACCGCGGTGACATGGAAGGCGCCATCAAGTGGGCCGAGACCTTCCGTGACACCTTCGACCCCGGCGACTTCTATATCGAGATTCAGGAACACGGCATCACCACCGACAACGGCCTGACCGACGAGCAGATGGACCGCACGCTCATCGACATTGCCAAACAGGTGGGCGTCAAGGTCATCGCCACCAACGACTTCCACTATCTGCGTCGCGAGGACGCGCCCGTGCAGGACGTCATCATGTGCATCGGTATGAACGCCAAGGTCGACGACCCCAACCGCATGCGCATGACCGGCTCGGAGTTTTACATGAAGACCGAGGAGGAGATGCGGGCGATGTTCCCGTATTGCCCCGAGGCCTGCGACAACACGCTCGAGATCGCCGACAAGTGCTACGTCGAGCTCGACTGGGACTCCATCATCCTGCCGCGCTTCCCGCTGCTCGATCCCGGCGAGACGCACGAGAGCCAGTTCCGCCGCGAGTGCGAGAAGGGCCTGCGCCAGCACTACGGCGACGACTGGGCCACGCGCGAGATCGGCGGCGTCAACATCAAAGAGCGCTTTGAGTACGAATACAAGGTCATCTGCGACAAGGGCTTTGCCGCCTACTTCCTCATCGTTGCCGAGTACGTGCAATGGGCCAAGGACAACGGCATCGGCGTCGGCCCCGGCCGTGGCTCGGCCGCCGGCGCTATCGTCGCCTACGCCATGAACATCACCGCGTTCGACCCGCTCGAGAACGGCCTGATGTTCGAGAGGTTCCTGTCCCCGCAGCGTACCGAGATGCCCGATATCGATATGGACTTCGACGATGAGCGGCGCCTCGAGGTCGTGGAGCACGTTCGCCAGCTCTACGGTCCCGAGAAGGTCACCCACGTCATCACCTACTCGACCATTAAGGCCAAGCAGGCCATCAACGACGCCGCGCGCGTTTTGGACTATCCGGTCTACATGGGCCAGCGCCTGTCCAAGATGGTCTCGAGCGACCCCAAGGTCAAGCTCAAGCAGGTGCTCGACAAACAACCCGGCAAAGAGGATCTGTTTAACCCCGACTTTGCCGAGGCCTATAAAAAGGACGATGACGCCCGCCGCATCATCGACACGGCGCTCTCGATCGAGGGCCTCACCCGTGGCGAGGGCGTGCACGCGTGCGCCGTTCTGATCTGCCGCGACCCCGTCAACGAGCACGTGCCCACCAAGCTCGACACCAAGGGCGGCGTCGAGATTACCCAGTACGAGGGCCATACCGTTGCCGACATGGGCCTGCTCAAGATGGACTTCCTGGGCCTGCGTACGCTGACGGTTATCTCCAAGGCCAAGGCCAACATCAAAAAGAACTTCGGCATCGACATCAAAGAGGAAGAGATTCCCTTTGACGATCCCGAGATCTTTAAGCTCATGGGTTCCGGCCACACCGCCGGCGTCTTCCAGGTCGAGTCCGCCGGCATGACGGCTACGATCAAGAACATGAAGCCCACCGAGTACAAACACGTCGTAGCATTGATCGCTCTGTATCGCCCGGGCCCGCTGGGCGCCGGCATGGTTTCGTCCTACATCAACCGTATGAACGGCAAGGAGCCGGCCGTCTCCTACGACGACCGTCTGGACGACATTCTGGGCGAAACCTACGGCACCATGGTCTACCAGGAGCAGGTTATGCTCATCTCCGTCGAGATGTGCGGCTTCTCCAAGGGCGAATCGGACTCGCGTATCCGTAAGCCCGTGGCTAAGAAAAAGATCAAGCTGCTCACGTCGACGGTGCTCCACTGGGAGGATGGCTCGGACGAGACCACCTACGACCACTGGATGAACGGCGCCATCAAGAACAACTACACGCGCGAGGTCGCCCAGAAGATTTGGGACGATGTTCTCGAGTTCGCGTCCTACGCCTTCAACAAGTCGCACTCCGCCGGCTACGCCATCCTGGTTATGCAGACGGCGTGGCTCAAGGCGCACTATCCGCACGAGTACATGGCGGCCGTTCTGACGTCCTATACGGGCAAGACCGACAAGATCGTGCACTACGTCTCGGCGTGCCGTCACGACGGCATCCCCGTGCTGTCGCCAGATGTCAACGAGTCCGGTACCGAGTTCACGGCTACCAAGGAGGGCGTGCGCTTTGGTCTGGCCGGCATCCGCGGCGTGGGTACCGGCGTGGCGCAGGCGATTATCGCCGAGCGCGAGGCGGGCGGCCCGTTTAAGACGCTGCACGACTTTGTCGAGCGCGTGGACTCGAGCCAGGCCAACCGCCGCGTGATCGAATCGCTGATCAAGGCAGGTGCCTTCGACTCCACGGGCTATCCGCGCCGCCAGATGATGCACTTTGTGGACAAGAACAACCCCGAGAACATCATCGATGCCGCGGTAAAGCGCCAGAAAGATCGCGCGAGCGGCCAGACGTCGTTCTTCGATATGTTTGGCGACGTTGAGGGCTCGGGCTTTGAGGTGAGCGTGCCCGATCCGGATGGCCAGGAGTGGGACCGCCACCTTAAGCTGAGCCAGGAGAAGGAAGTTCTGGGCATCTATGTCTCGGACCACCCGCTGCGCCCGTTTGAGTATGCACTTAGCAAAGCGCGCGACTTCTCGTTCTCGCAGATCGACACCGGCTATGAGGTGCAAAACCCCACGGGCGGTACCATCAACCAGGAGATTCCCGAGGGCAAGGCGCTGTGGTGGGCCGGCATGGTCTCGAGCGTGTCCAAGCGCGTGACCAAAAACGGCGACCCCATGGGCATCGTGCAGCTCGAGGACATGGAAGGCGAGGCCACGGTCGTGGTGTTCCCCAAGACCTACAAGGAGGCCGAGGGGTATCTGTACGGCGAGGTCGATCCCGAGACCGGCGCGCAGCTGTCCGACGCGTTTGTGCGCATTAAGGGCAAGCTCGAGCGCTCGGACCGCGGCGACCAGATCATCGCGCAGGAGATTGTGCCGCTGGAGCTTAGCGAGGAGAGCAACAAGCCCAAGGTGTTTGAGGTCATGGTGCCCAACAGCCGCTTTAGCCAGGGCAATATGGCGCGTCTTGCCACGGTGCTTACCGCCAACCCGGGCGGCGACCGCGTAGAGATCTTTATCGAGCAGGTGGACGGGCGCGTGCTACGTGCCGAGGTGCCGGCGAAGGTCAACGCGCGCTCGATTCCGTTGTTGGCAGAGGCAAAGGCCATTGTGGGTAACCAAGGCCGCGTGACGGTTATCTAGGGACGGCGTTGCTGAGAGGTACTCGGTGCGAGATTGGAGGAAGTGATGGCGCAGGGGACGTTTGTGCAGGCGCTCCGGAAAGAGGCGGCGTTGAGCGGAACCTTTATGAAGGGGCGTTCGCTCATGCTCAACGGCGCCGTTCTGTCGATCGAGGACAGCGGCTCGCGCTTCTCCAAAAACGTGACGGTTGAGGGCTCGGTGCGCGGCTCGCGCGGCGACCTGTACAAGACGCACGTGGCGCTTGACATGGACGAGCACGAGGTGATCGACTACGACTGCGATTGCCCCGCTGCCTATCGCTACCCCGGCATGTGCAAGCACGCCATCGCCACGGCGCTGGCGTACCTGGACGCCAGCGGTGCCGAGCCCGTCGAAGGTTTGCGCACGCCGGTCCGCACGTTTGCGGCTCAGCCCAAACAGTCCGCGCGTCCCGCGCCTACAACGCCCACGGTCAACCCCAACTTTCCCTTCCCAGCACCTGTCCCCACGAGTCCCAGCCTCATGGCGGCGCTCTCCGATCTTTCGAACGCGCGCATGGATGAGCTGGCGAGCATGCGCCGCAAGCTTGCCGGTGCCGTTGGTCCCGACGCCCCCAAAGCGGCGTTGGAGCCCTCGTTGGTGCCGTACTACAATCCGCTGTTCGCCGACCGCTTTAGCTGGGCGCTCGAGTTCCGCATTCGCTGCGGTTCGGTGTCCTACGTGGTCAAGGATATCGACGGCATGGCCGACGCCTATGTCCGAGGCGGCACCTTCTCGTACGGCAAGAAGCTCACGTTTGCCCATACGCCCGAAGCCTTCGAAGACGTGTCGACAAAGCTGCTCAGCCTTGTCTTGACGACAGTTGCCTATCTCGATGACATCACAAGCTCGCGTTCGGCGTCGTACGACTTTGCCCGCAGCGGTTTTGTCGCCGAGCGTCAGTTGCCGCTGTCCGAGCATAGCATCGTATATGTGCTGGACCTGCTGCGCGGCCAGACCATCTCTTTTGAGCCCGCCTGGTCGCGGGGGACGACGACGCATCGCACCTATGACGTGGCGGTTGAGCTGTCTCCGCAAGGGGAGGACGAGGCGTCCGCTAAGCGCCCACCGCTCCTTGCCGCCAAAATCGCGCCGGCGGCTGGTGGTAGCTACGATCTGCGCCTGCCGGCCGATGCATACTGCTTTGCTTCGGGCGACGTAGCTTATCTGGTCGACACCCGCCGTGCGCGCCGCACCGATGTGGCGTTTGCCCAGCATGCGGCGCCGTTCCTATCGCGCTTGCTGCCCTGTCGCACGCCAGTCCATATCGCTGCCGACCAGGTGGGGGAGTTCTGTCGTATGGCTCTGCCCATTTTGCGCGACTATACCGACCTTACCGCGCCCGCTGCGCTCGATACCGTGGCGCCCGAGCCGAGCTTTGCTATGGCAATCGGCGTCGACGATGGGCTCGTGACCTGCAAAATTACGGTTACCTACGGCGACTGGTCGGCAGACCTCTTTAGTCTGGGCGCTCCGGGCAGCCCCTTCGAAGAGCAGCGCCCGGGCGTGCCGCCCCGCGACGAGGTGGCAGAGTTTCGCGTTATGGATACGGCGGCCCTGTATTTCGACTTTTACGAGGGCGGTCTGGCGTTGGAGAGCACGAGGGCGAGAGCTTGTTCTGCCTGCTGACCGAGGGCCTGTCTGCCCTGTCCGAGTTGGGTGAGGTTATGCTCAGCGACCGTCTGCGCCAGATTTCGGTCCGTCCCGCGCCCAAGCTTTCGGTGCGTGCGACCGTCAAGAGCAACCTGCTCGATGTTGAATTGGGCGCGAGCGGTCTTTCGGCGGCCGACCTTGCCATCTATCTGGACTCGTACAAGCGCCACCAGACGTTTGCGCGTCTTACGTCCGGCGACATCATTCGCCTGGATGAAGGTGCCCGCGCTGCGTTTGGCCTTGCCGAGGACCTGGGCGTCGATGCCGTCGACCTGCTCGACGGCGTGTCGCTTCCCGCGTCGAGCACCCTTTTTGTCGATAGCATGCTCGCGCGCACGCCGACGCTCGAGGCCGATCGCGACGCGGCGTTCCGCCGCACCATCGAGCGTCTGGACACGCTCGGCAAGATGGACTTTACGGTACCCGCCTCGCTCAAGGCCACGCTGCGCGGCTATCAGGTCGACGGCTACCAGTGGCTCGGCTCACTTGAGCATCTGGGCCTCGGCGGTATCTTGGCCGACGATATGGGCCTGGGCAAAACGCTCCAGATGATCGCGCATATCCTGGTGCGCGTGGAGGCGGGGGACAACAAGCCCACGCTCGTGGTATGCCCGGCCTCGCTCGTGTACAACTGGACTGCCGAGTTGGAGCGCTTTGCCCCCTCGATTGATGTGTGCGCCATCGTGGGCGCCAAGGCCCAGCGTCGCGTGCAAATTGCCGGTGCCGCCGAGCACAACGTGGTGGTGACGTCGTATGACCTCATGCGCCGCGACATCGACGAATACGTCGAGCAGAACTTTGCCCGCGTGGTGCTCGACGAGGCCCAGTACATTAAAAACCCGCTCACCCAGGTGGCCCGCGCTGCCAAGCGCCTGCCGGCCGGCGTGCGCTTTGCCTTGACGGGCACGCCCATCGAAAACCGTCTGTCCGAGCTCTGGAGCATCTTCGACTTTTTGATGCCGGGCCTTCTGGGCACGCGCGACTCATTTGCCAAGCGCTTTGAGGGTCCCGTCGAACATACCGAGGGTGACAGCGCCGCTCGTCTGCAGGCGCTCGTGTCGCCGTTTGTGCTGCGTCGCGTCAAGGAAGATGTGGTGGCCGATCTGCCCGAGAAGATCGAGGATACGGTGATGGCGCAGCTTACCGGCGAGCAGCGCAAACTCTACCTGGCCAACCAGGACCGCATCGCCCAGCAAGTGCAGCACCGCGAGGCCGGGGAGTTTAAGAAAGACAAGCTCAAAGTGCTTGCCGAGCTCACCAAGCTGCGCCAGATCTGTTGCGATCCGCATCTGCACTATGCGGACTACAAGGCGGGAAGCGCCAAGCTCGATACGTGTATGGAGCTCGTCCATGGCGCGCTCGACGGCGGTCATCGCATCTTGCTGTTCAGCCAGTTTACGGGCATGCTCGATATCATCGGCAAGCGCCTGGCCAAGGAGGACATCGCCTTCCTTAAGCTCACGGGCGCTTCGTCTAAGGAGAGCCGCGCCAAGATGGTCGCGCAGTTCCAAGCGGGCGAGGTTCCGGTCTTTTTGATTTCGCTCAAGGCGGGCGGCGTGGGCCTTAATTTGACGGCTGCCGACGTGGTCATCCACTACGACCCGTGGTGGAACGTGGCGGCGCAGGACCAGGCGACCGACCGTGCCCACCGCATTGGCCAGCAGCACACCGTGACCGTGTACAAGCTCATCGCCAAGGACACGATCGAGGAACGCATTATGCAGATGCAGGAGTCCAAGCGTAATCTGGTCAACAGTGTGCTCGGCGGCGATGGTATCTCGTCGGCGCTGTTTACCCGCGAGGATGTTCTGGCGCTGCTCGGCGGCGACGGCCGCTAACCGCGCGCGGGATGGGGTTGCCGAGTCGGACCAGGTCACCGGTTCGTCCTGGCCCGACCGCTTGCCGCGCCCGTTATGTGTTCATTTGCCATGCCGTGGATGGTTCGCCTGCCTTTGGGCATAAGAAGCATCAGGAATATTGGCACATCAGCAAAGGAGAACATCATGGCGAAATTCTTTAAGGATTCCAATGGCAAGCTCGTTGCCGCCCTTGGCGACGACGTTGCGACCCCTGCCGGCTGCACGGAGCTGACGGCGAACACCGAGGATGCGGCGCACGAGAAGCACGTGCCTGTTGTCGAAATCGAGCGCGACGGCCACGTCATTCGCGCACGTGTAGGCTCGACGGAGCACCCCATGCTGCCTGAGCACTACATCGAGTGGATCGCGCTTGAGGCCGAGGGCCGCCTGGAGGTCCATTACCTTGAGCCTGGCATGAAGCCCACGACGTTTTTCGCTGGCGGCTCCAAGACCGGTACCGTCTATGCCTACTGCAACCTGCATGGGCTGTGGTCCGCGACGTTCTAGGAGCGCGCCCCCGCTCGGGGTATCATAGCTAGCATATGCACATGCGAGCGCCGGCTGCATTATGCGGCCGGCGCTTTTACTACGACAACGACGATTTACGACGGAAAGGGCTTGGCCATGAAGCTCGCACTTGCACAGATCGATATGCGCCTGGGTGACATCGAAGGCATTTGCGGCCGCATCGAGGACCAGGCTCGCCTGGCTCATGAGCGCGGCGCGCGCGTGCTGTGCGTTCCGGCCCCGCTCTTTATGGGCGCCATGCCGGGCAGCCTGGTGGGCGCTGTCGATTTTGAGCACGATATGCTGATGGGCCTGACGGGCGTTGCCGAGCGCATCCAAGGGCTCGATATGATCTGCATCGTGCCCTCTGCGGTTTCGTTTGAGGGCCAGCCCCTGCTTGACTACATGATGCTCAAAGACGGTCGCGTGGTGCCTGCGCGCGCAAGTATCGCCCTGCAGCGTGGCGAGAGCAACGACGCGCGTTGGGCACCGCCGGTGTTTGACGTGGACGGCGTGCGCATCGCCGTGGTGTTTGACCTGGATCGCGAGCTCGAGATGCTGCCGACCGGTGTCGACCTCATTGCCTATTTCCAGTTTAATGCGTTTGACATGACCGACCGCGAGACCGCCGCCGTCGCCGCCGTGCGCAGCGGTGCCTACCGCAAGATCGCCTCCAAGCGCAGCGTGTGGTTTGCCTGCGTGGCGCCGGTCGGCGCCTATGACGAGTCGGTGTATACCGGCGGGTCGTTTGTGCTCGACGATTGCGGTCGCGTGGTTGCCCAAGCGCCGTGTTTTGAGGAGAGCCTGCTGGTTCAGGAAATTCAGCGCGGCGTGATGCTCGATGCCCTGGAGGACCACGAGCTGCCCGAGTTTCGCTCCGAGGAATGGCTGTGGCAGGCGCTGGTGCTTGCCGTGCGCGACAATGCTCGCGCTCGCGGTGCGTCGCGTGCCGTGGTGGCGCTCGAGGGCGATCTGCCGTCGTCCCTGTTGGCGGCGCTCGCCGTCGACGCCTTGGGTCCGCGTAATGTGATTGGCCTGGTGCTGGGGCGCAATCGCATCTTTACGCCGGCGCAGGAGGAGGCAGAGGCCGCCCGCTGTTCTGCTGTGCGCTCAATCGCCGAGCGCTTGCACATTCGCACCGTCGAGCGCGATGCGCCGGATGCGACGCGCGTGCTCGACCGCGACATGTCGGCGGGCGATGCCGAACGCCTGCGTTCGCGCGCGCTGGGCCTGATGCTCGAGGATACGGCGCTCGAGCTGGGCGCCATGGCGTTGAGCCCGCTTTCCAAGACTGAGTACGCACTGGCGGCGCCCGCGCTGTCCGGCGGCTATCAGGGCGACTTTGCGCCCTTTGGCGATGTGTATCTGTCGACGCTCGAGTTTGTGGCACGCGTGCGCAACCGTGCCTCGGCCGTGGTGCCCCAAGAGCTCGTGACGCTCAACGCGGTAGAGGATTGCATGGATCGCGTGCTGGCGCAGGCACTCTCGATGCTCGCCGGCCCGGTTGATATGCTCGATCGTGCGGCGCAGCTGCTGGGCGGGCTTGAGCCGGGCGAGGTCGATGGTGCGCTCGAGTCGCACGTGGACCGCAACCGTCCCTTTGACGACATCCCGATGGCCGCCGCCAAGCCCGAGGCCTGCTCGCTGCTGCTGATGCTCGTGCGCCAGGGTGAGGCTGCCCGTCGCATGTTACCGACGGTGCCGATCGTTTCGGCCCGTTCGTTTGTCGAGCGCGCCTGGCCGTACATGCTTGCGTGGTCCGATCTGGGGCTCAACGGTAAGGAGCGCATGACGGTTGATTCTCTGGCACGCGCCGAAGTGCGCCGCTTTGCCGACGACGATACGAGTGACCGTATGCGCGGCGAGATGATGGGCATATTGGGCGAGCTGTTGGGTATTTCGCCCGAGCAGATGGAAGAGCTGCGCTCCGAGGACGGTCAGCGTCGTCTGTACGAGGGCATGAAGCGGTTTGAGGGCGAGGTCCAGGACGCCATTGATAAGATGATGGGCGGTCAGGGCGGACCGCAGGGTGGGCCCCAGAGCGGACCGATGTCGCACCCGCCAGTGGATCCCCGACAATTTCCGTTCTTCTCTCAGAACTAGGTCGCTGCGCGCCCGCCAGAGCGGCAATCTGCCTTTCAATCGTCGGACATGACCGCCAGGTCAATGCCCTCCTCTTTCAAGGCACCTTGCTCGCTCTGGCGGGCGCTCGCTTGCGTATACTCAACCTACAATTCGATCTCGGCTGACTTATAGGGCTAGCGTTGTGTTATTCTAGAACAGACGTTCGTGAATGATGCGCGGGGCTTTGCCTTGTGCTGTGCTGGTGACGAGGGGAGGTCGGCTTGGTTATCTTGGGCATTGACCCCGGTTTGGCTCATACGGGTTGGGGGATTATCGAGGAGCGGCGTGGCGAGGTCCGCTGCCGTGCCTACGGTTGTATCGAGACCAGCGCGGGCAGCCCGCTCGCGGTGCGCCTGTCGCATATCGCCCGCGACCTCAAGGGCGTCGTCGAACGCTACCGTCCCGATACCGCGGCTATCGAGAGCATCTACTTTGGCGCTAACGTCCGCTCGGCCATCCCCACGGCGCATGCCCGCGGTGCCGCGCTCGTGGCGCTTTCGGAGTGCGCGCTCGAGATTGGCGAATACACGCCCATGCAGATCAAGCAGGCCGTGGTGGGCACCGGTGCCGCAGATAAACGGCAGGTTGCCTACATGGTGCGCACGCTCACGCAGCTCGATCACGACCCTCACCCAGACCATGCCGCCGATGCCCTGGCCTGCGCCATCTGTCACGTTAACCTCAGCCGCACCCGGGCGCTTACCGGCGGCGAGTTCTATCAACAGAGAGGAACCGGATACTGATGATTTCCCAGCTCCATGGAACGCTTGTCGAGGCCACGATGAGCTCGGCCGTCGTTGACGTATCGGGTGTGGGCTTTGAGCTCGGTATTTCGGGCAGCACTGCCGCCACGCTGCCTACACCCGGCGGCGAGGTTCGCCTCTATACCCGTATGCAGGTGCGCGAGGACGCCATGACACTTTTTGGCTTTGCCTCCAAGGACGAGCGCACGATGTTTGACCGGCTCGTGTCCGTGTCGGGTGTTGGCCCGCGCCTGGCGCTTGCCGTGCTTTCCACCTATACCGTGGGACAGCTGTATTCCCTGGTGATGGCCGAGGACGACAAGGGCATGGCCAAGGTGCCCGGTGTGGGCAAAAAGACCGCCCAGCGCCTTATCTTGGAGCTCAAGAGTACCTTTGCCAAGGACAAGGGCTTTGTTCCGGTCGACGTAATTCCCGGTCAGGTTGCGATGCCGGTCCCCGCCGCCGCTCCCTCGGCCATCGATGACGCCCGTGCGGCGCTTCTCTCCATGGGCTTTAGCCCGCAGGAGACCGAGGTTGCCCTGAGCGGGTATGATGGGCAGGACATGCGTGTCGAGGATCTGCTCGGCGCGGCGCTTAAGCGACTCGGAATGGATGCGTGATGTGGGAAGCCGATGACTCTCAGGACCTGTGGGCGACGCCCGGCAGCTCGCCGGCGGCATCCATGGCGCACGGTGAGCGTATGGTGGGCTCGGAACTGACACCCGAGGACCTCGATGTCGACCGTACCCTGCGTCCCCAGCGCTTGGACGACTACTGCGGTCAGGAGCATATCAAGCAGAGCCTTCGCGTGCTGATCGAGGCGGCGCAGAGCCGTGGCGAGACGCTCGACCACGTGATTTTCTCGGGCCCTCCGGGCCTGGGCAAGACCACGTTGGCCACGGTTATCGCCAACGAGCTGGGCGCTCAGATCAAGACGACGAGCGGCCCGGCTATTGCGCGTACCGGTGACCTGGCGGCCATCCTGACTAACTTGCAGCCGGGTGACGTGCTGTTTATCGATGAGATCCACCGCCTTAACCGGTCGGTCGAGGAAGTCCTATATCCCGCTATGGAGGACTTTGCGCTCGATATCGTGATCGGTAAAGGTCCGGCCGCACGTTCGATTCGCCTAGATATTCCCAAGTTTACGCTGGTGGCGGCAACGACCCGCTCGGGTATGCTGACCGGCCCGCTACGCGACCGCTTTGGCATTTCGTATCGCCTGGACTACTACACCGTCGAGGAGCTTGCCCAGATCGTGACGCGCTCGGCGACCATCCTGGGCGTGACGATCGACCATCCGAGCGCGCTCGAGATCGGCTCGCGCTCGCGTGGCACGCCGCGCTTGGCCAACCGTCTGCTCAAGCGCGTGCGCGACTATGCGCAGGTGCGCGGCAACGGTCCTATTGAGCTTGATATTTGCCGTCAGGCGCTCGAGTTCTTCGAGATTGATGAGCTTGGTCTGGACTGGATGGACATTCGTATCTTGGAGACGCTTGCCAAGACGTTCTCTGGTCGTGCCGTGGGTTTGACGACCCTTGCCAGCGCGGTGGGCGAGGACCCGGGTACGCTCGAGGATGTCTATGAGCCCTACCTGCTGCAGTGCGGCTTGATGATTCGCACGCACCAGGGCCGTCAGGCAACCTTGCGCACCTTTGAGCACTTGGGCATCGAGCCAGCCGTTTAGAGGCGGGTTTGTTTTGGCTGGTCTGTAGGCTATCGCTGAGCATTGGATAAACATATCGCCATTCATCGGTTACGGGTGTTTTACTATTGCGCGCCCGTGCTATGCTGAAATGGTCTTTTTCTCATTCGGTAACGAAAGGACCGCCCATGCCTACTGACATCGAAATCGCACGTTCCGTCACGCCGCTGCCCATTACCGAGGTGGCTAAGAACGCCGGCGTCGACGTAAAGCACCTGATTCCGTATGGCTTCGACAAGGCTAAGGTTGACTATTCACTGCTCAACGAGCCGACCGATCACCAGGCCAAGCTCGTCCTCGTGACCGCTATCAATCCCACGCCCGCCGGCGAGGGCAAGACCACCACGACTATCGGTCTGGCCGATGGTTTGCGCCGTCGCGGCGTCAAGAGCGCTGTGGCCCTGCGTGAGCCTTCGCTCGGTCCCGTCTTTGGCGTAAAGGGCGGCGCCGCCGGCGGCGGCTGGGCTCAGGTCATCCCCATGGAGGATATCAACCTGCACTTTACCGGCGACTTCCATGCTATTGGCGCCGCCAATAACCTGCTGGCTGCCATGCTCGACAACCATATTCAGCAAGGCAACCAGCTCGGTATCGATGTTAAGCGCATCACCTGGAAGCGCGTCGTCGACATGAACGACCGCCAGCTGCGCCACGTTATCGACGGCATTGGCGGCAAGGCTCAGGGCGTGCCGCGCGAGGACGGCTTCGATATCACCGTTGCCTCCGAGGTCATGGCGATCCTGTGCCTGTCCACGAGTATCAATGACCTCAAGGAGCGCCTGGGCGAGATCGTCGTCGGCTACAGCTTTGCCGGCGAGCCCGTCCGCGCCCGCGACCTCAAGGCTCAGGGCGCCATGGCTGCGCTGCTTAAGGATGCGCTCAAGCCCAACCTGGTGCAGACGCTTGAGGGTACGCCCGCGTTTGTCCACGGCGGCCCCTTCGCCAACATCGCCCACGGCTGCAACTCCATCATGGCTACGCGCATGGCTATGCGCTTTGGCGATGTCGCCATTACCGAGGCCGGTTTCGGCGCCGATTTGGGTGCCGAGAAGTTCCTCGACATCAAGTGCCGCATGACGGGCGTCCGCCCCAGCGCCGTCGTGATTGTCGCCACCGCCCGCGCGCTTAAGTACAACGGCGGCGTTGCCAAGGCCAACCTTAACGACGAGAACCTCGAGGCCCTCAAGGCCGGCATGCCCAACCTGCTGCGTCACGTTGACAATATCCAGAACGTCTATGGTCTTCCCTGTGTGGTCGCCATCAACCGCTTCCCGACGGACACTGAGGCCGAACTCGAGCTCATCGAGTCCGAGTGCCAGAAGCTCGGCGTTAACGTTAAGCTTTCCGAGGTCTGGGCCAAGGGCGGCGAGGGCGCGCTCGACCTGGCTGATGAGGTCATGCGCCTGATTGAGCAGCCGAGCGAGCTCAAGTTTGCCTACGAGGACGGCGCCGATGTTGCCGATGCCCTCGAGGCCGTCGCCACCAAGGTCTACCGCGCAGACGGCGTTGACTTTACGCCGGCTGCCAAGCGTCAGCTCGCCGAGCTGCGCGAGAACGGCTTTGGCAACCTGCCGGTGTGCGTCGCCAAGACCCAGTACAGCTTTAGCGACAACGCCAAGGCGCTGGGCGCCCCCGAGGGCTTCCGCATCACCGTGCGCGAGCTCAAGGTTTCCGCCGGTGCCCACTTTGTGGTCGCGCTGACTGGCAGCGTCCTGACCATGCCGGGCCTGCCCAAGGTGCCCGCGGCAGAGAACATCGACGTCGACAACGACGGCAACATCACCGGCCTGTTCTAAGCCTGCTGTCCATAGCCGCTTGCCCGCCCCGCCGCGCCTACCAAGGCTCGGCGGGGCGTTTTGATTCTTAGGCACGCGCATGTCTTGTAGATACCGACGGGCTTTGCCCATCATAGGCTTTTGCGCGGGTAGAATGCATGGATAACTTGATGCTTACAGGCGACGGAAAGGAAACGTTGCATGGACCAGGATAAGACGACCGTGATGGGCGGATATGGCTTCGCACAGGCTGGCGGCAGCGCCGATGCGACCCGTATTGTGCCGAATCCCGGCAATGCTGCTCCCGATGCGACGCAGACATCTGCCGAACCCACGCGGGTTATGGGCTATGGCGATACACCACGGGATCCGTTTGATTATGCACCGCAGGACCCGTATGGCAACGCGGTTCCGGACCCGTATGGCAATGCGGCGGCAGGCGCTTATAACAACCTGCCGCAAAATCCCATTCCGCAGCCTCAGCAGACGACGTATATGCCGCGCACGGCGCAGGCCCAGCCTCGCTATGAGTCGCGCGATCCGTATGCGCGCCAGCCCCATCGCGAGTATCCCAAATCGATTCCGCAGTATGGTGAGGACGAGGAAGAGACGCCGTCGCGTTCGTCGAGTGTGATCAAGAAGATCCTGATTGTGCTGGCAACTTTCTTTGCCCTCTCGATTGTGTTCGCCATTGTGACGGGCATGCTCAACAAGCGGGGCGCCACGACCGATGCCACGACCGAGCAGGCCGAGACCACCCAGTCTGCTGCCGTCGACCTGAGCGATATCCCGGGACAGTACTGGTCCAACGCCAAGAAGCTCCTCAAGTCGCGCGGAGCCGACCTTTCGAACGCCGTGATTCTGACCGACGATGGCTCAACGCCCGTCATCGATTCCAACTGGGTTGTTACGAATGCCTACTATAACGACAACGGCAACCTGGAGATTCAGCTCACGCACAAGAACAGCTATGGCAACTCGTCCGGCGGCCAAAGCGGTACCGACAGCTCGAGCTCCAACACGCTGGAGGACCTGAGCAACAAGGCGCAGGAATTGGGAGACAAGGCGCAAGAGCTGGGCGATACAGCCCAAAACCTCGGCGATACTGCTCAGAATCTGGGCGATATGGCTACCAATGCCTGGAACGCCCTACAAAACGGCATTTCGGGCGCACAGGGTAACTAGCGTCCGAGCGGAGCGGGGCTACAGCTGCTCTGCCGGACGCTCGGGCGAGCTAAAGCCCGAATCGAACGTGACGACGCATGACGCATCGGGCCGGCGCTCGTGCACGATGCGCGTGACGAGCTCCAGCAGCTCCTCGTCGGATATGTCAAAGCCGTCGGGACGCACCAGGTCAAACGAAACAAAGCCGTCGTGCTCATGTAAGTCGTGGATGGAGAGCGCAGGGTCGATCTGCGCTACGCCGCGCTTGACCCAGCCGCGCAAGTCATCGCCGGTTGTCGCGATGGGGTCGCAGTGCAGCGTGATACCAATGCCCATCTGGCGCTTGATATCGTGCTCGATGGTGTCCAGAATCTCGTGGTGCTCAAACGCGTCGCCCTCGCCGGGCATCTCCACGTGGGCGCTGGCAAACTGACGACCGGGGCCGTAGTCGTGCACCATCAGGTCATGTGTGCCCAAGACCTGCGGATAGGACATGATCTTGTCGCGGATTGCCTGGACGAGCTTGGGGTCGGGCGCTTGTCCTAACAGCGGGCTGATGGCGTCGCGCACCAGGCCCAGGCCGCTGATGCAGATGAAGATGCCCACGCCCAGGCCAGCCCAGCCATCGAGGTCAAAGCCGGTCGTCTGCGAAATAAGCGCCGCCACCAAGACCGAGCCCGAGGTGATGACGTCGTTTTTGGAGTCCTGCGCCGTGGCGATGAGCGTTTCGGAATCGATGCGGTTACCCAGTGCGCGGTTGAACGCGGCCATCCAGAATTTGACGAGCATGGACAGAACAAGGGCAGCCATGGAGAGCGCCGAATACACGGTGGGCGAGGGCTTGATGATCTTGGTGATCGACTCGAGGATTAGGTTGATGCCGACGGCACAAACCAGGACGGCGACAAACAGACCGGCCAGGTACTCGTAGCGGCCGTGGCCGTAAGGGTGGCCCTCGTCTGCCGGGCGGCTGGCGAGGCGGAACCCGAGCAGACTCACGATGTTGCTCGAGGCATCGGAGAGGTTGTTGAAAGCGTCGGCGATGAGGGAGACGGAACCGGCGAGCAGGCCCGCGATGCCCTTGGCCAGGCACAGGGTGATGTTGAGGCCAATGCAGATGAGGCTTGCGGCAAAACCCGCGTTGGTGCGGCAAGATGCATCGACCGGCTCGTCCTCGCTGCCGGGAACAAGCGTATGTACCAGCCGATTTACAAATAGCATAGCGGTCGTCCTCACAATCATGTTTAAGGGGATAGTGTAGCTCGCGCGGGGGCGCCGTGCACCGATGCTCAGAAAATGCAGCAATAGTCTGCCGGCGCTAACGAGCGAGCCTTCTCGTCTGCCTGGGTGGTCCATTTTGGGCCACATGGGTATGGGCATGTGCCTGTTTGCTCGACATACTTAATGTCGACAGCCCCTGTGCAAAGGAGGACGTTTCCATGGACGAGATGTTTGCCATTAAATGTCAAAACTGCGGCGGCCCTATGTACTCACACCAAGCTAAGCGCAGCTTTGAGTGCGCTTATTGCGGTGCGGTCATTCCGTGGCAGGCGGACGCCGGAGAGCCCAAGAGCGCTTTGGGCATTCGCCATACGCCGTTGACGGTGGTGGATGGACTGCTCAAGCTCACGCATGTGTCGCAACTCGAGCGCCCGGAGGACCCGGACTGGTATTTCTTCAATTCGCACTGGCGCAATCAGTCGGTCCTGGAACATCTGCTGTGGGAGGATCGCGGCACGGCGCAGGAGTTCCAAGAGGCCACGCATGTGAGCATTCCTTGCCCCTTCTGCGGAGCGTCCTTTGAGGGGTCATCGACCCAGCGCGTGTTTGAGTGCCCGTCCTGCGGCAATAAGATCGGCGTTGCCGACCTGCTTAAACCCGGCACCTTCAGCAAGCGCCTGACCATGGGCGTTGGTGCGGAGTATGTGCCCGAGCAGGGTATTCCCTTCGAAATCTCGCCGCAGCAGGCACGTGCCAACGCGCTGCAGCTGGTGCGTCAGTACCCCGACGCCTTTGCCGGGCACGACGTGGAAGACGCGATCCAAAACGACATGATGCTCTTCTACTTCCCCATGGCGCTGGCGGACCTGCGCATGATGGCGAGCTTCCCGGGCAAGGGCCTGAGCAAGGAAACCCTGGTGTACTACGAGGTGCTCGACTGGGCATACCCCAGGGCAAACTACCTGGACGTTCGCCTCATGGGCATTTTGGAGCCGTGGGACTTTGCCAAGGTCGGTCCGTTCGATCCCGCCATGCAGGAAGGCGACTTCCGCGTTGTCTCCGTCGATGCGTCTACCAAGGACCAGGTGGTCATTGATAAGTTGGCGCTCGACGTTGCGGGCAACGACGCCGAGGCTGTACTGGGGCTCAATAAAAAGAGCATCCGCACCTGGGCGCGCAAGGCCCGCAAGCATAAGGACGGCCTGGTGATGGTGCCGGTCTACTTTGTCGATCGTCCGGCGACAGACGGCCGCGATGGCGAGCAGGTGCGCATTGCCGTAAACGGCCAGACGGGCCGCGCGGCCGCGGTGGTGTTTAGCGACAAGCGCGAGGCGCATATCGTGGCGCCGCTTAACCCGAGCCTGCATCTGTCCGGCGAAAGTACTGTGCATGCCACGCCCATCGAGGTCAAATACGTTAAATCGCCGTTCCTATACCAGATCGTGCGCCGTGGAGGCGGCGAGCAGCCGCGACAGGTGGCGGCCGCAGCCGAGGGTTCCTACCGAGAAGAAAAGCCCAAACGCAAGGGCTTGCTCGCTGCGATCTTTGGGAAGTAGGGGAGTAGTGCCGGTTGTTGCCGTAAGGTGATGGCCGGGGGTGCGGGGCAGCTCTCAGGAGTGCGGGCTGCCGTCTGATTGTTTGAGGGTGCCAGATGTAAATAAACAGTGGGGCGGCTGCAAAAGAGCCGCCCCACCGGATAAAATCAAGGTGTGCCGCGGAACCCGCTCCTCAGTCGGTCAACTTTGGAAGCGCGGACAACGCAGGTGCTATCGTCTAAAGGGCCGGCTGCAACCGGCCCTTTTCTGTGGCAGCCAATGGACCCACATCAGACGAAGGCCGCGTCTTTGCCTGTCAGGTCACGCTCGCCAGCCACGGCTAGAATGTCGTTGCCGGCGTCCATGACCGGTATTGTTTCGTAGCGTGCGTCGCAACCGCGAGTGCGCCTGCGACGGCTGCGGTGGCTTCGGTCGCAACGTGCTGCTACCCTTGCGTTTCGCCATTAGTCGCTTCGTTGATGGCGCGGTACTCGGCGCTCAGTTCGCGCGCCAGCTCTTCCTTGCTTGGAAGATACGGCAGGTATTTGGCGGCAAACACTTGGTCGTTGTCTTCGGGCAGCGTGTACTCGACAATCGAATCGCTTTTGTCCGCGCAGAGCACGATGCCTATGGGCGGATTGTCGCCTTCGTTCATGAGCTCGCGCGTGTAGTAGTTCACATACATTTGCATCTGGCCCAGGTCCTGATGCGTAAGGTCGTCCGTCTTAAGGTCGATGAGCACGAAGCAGCGCATCAGATAGTTGTAAAAAACAAGGTCAATATAGAAATGGCGCCCATCAAAGGTGATGCGCTTTTGGCGCGCCTCGAAAGCGAAACCACGGCCAAGCTCCAGCAGGAACTTCTGAAGATGCGTGATGAGCGCCTGCTCTAGATCGCTCTCGCGAAACGCAGTATCGTCCGAGAAACCTAAAAACTCCAGTACATATGGGTCGCGGATGATATCCTCGGGGCGACGAGCCGGGGCGCTCTTTTGGATTTCCTGGGTGACGGCCTCCTTGTCCTTGCTGGCAAGTAGGCGCTCGCGGAACATGGTATTGATCTGGCGTTCGAGCTGACGCGTGCTCCAACGAGAATCGGCGCATTCGTTCATGTACCAGGTGCGAGCGTCAGGGTCGGAAATGCGCATCAACCTGCGGTAATGAGTCCAGCTCAATTCGCTACGCAGTGCGTCGCGAATTGGAAACGCAAGAAAGAACTGACGCATATTGCGAAGGTTTGCGATGCCAAAGCCTCTTCCGAAATCCGCGGTAAGCCTTCTGGAGAGGCCTGCAATCAATGCCTCTCCATATGCTGCGCGCCCCTCTCCGCCCTGTTCATCAACAATACTCTTGCCGATCTCCCAATATGCCTCAACCATCGCAAAGTTAACGGCGGTATAGGCCTTGTCGCGAGCGGCGTTGAGAATCGAGGAGACCTGCTTGTAAAAACCTTCGGGCACGATTGCCGATTCTCCACGGTTTACCAGTTCGCCCATCACTGTCGCCCCACTTTCCTCTTGTGGAATGCATCTTTATCGCATTTAGTTTAAAGCCTCGCGCGGACACGAATTACTGTGCTGTTTGGCACCTTCGCATGGGGGCCTTGCGGTGACTAAAATGTGACCATAGAGACAGTTTTAGCGAACCCCACGGGAGTGACGCGTATGGACAACAACACGCTGCTATTCCAGGACAAAGGTTCGGGCGGGTTTAAAGACGTCAGGATTTACCCCAACCGCATCGAGGTGCTCAAGAAGGGCACTTTCGGCGGCAAGCATATCGAGATTGTCTACCTTAAGGACATCACGGGCGTTAACAGGATCAAGGGCCGCAATGTTTTTCTGCGCAACAGGTTGTTGACTGCCTGTGTCTTTAGCCTGAGCAACCGCTCCCAGGCCCAGGAATTTGTGAACGCGCTGAACATGGTGATGTAGCCGACGTCGGCGTTCGGGCCAGACTTACGCCCGCGCATCTGGCGGCATGGTGGCTGGTCGTTCAACCTGCGAGGCGTCCTTTATGCGCTGCCCCTTCATGTCAAAAATAGGGGCACAGAACGGTATTCCGCGCCCCTGATTGAGCCGATGCGTCTGAAAACCGGCTTGCCTATTCGCTAGCGCCTTCGTTGTTTTCGCGGTCACTGGCAAGCATTGCTGCGCCGGCGACCGTCGTCGCCACGGCGGCAGCGGCGAGCCCGGCGGCGATGCCAGAGCCGTCGCCCGTGCCGGCGAGCTTCTCGCCCGAGCCCTTGCTCTTGTTGCCCTTGCCGTTCTTGTCGGCGCTGTCCGTGGCGGCATCGTTGCCGTTGCCGCCGCCGGTACCGTTGCCGGTGCCGCCCGCACTGCCCGAGGCCGCTACGGTAAAGCTTGCGGATCCGTCGCTGGCGAGCGTGTAGTTCTGCGCCGCGTCGCCCAAGAGACCGTTCACGCGCACCCAGTACGTTCCTGCGGCAAATGTTTCGCCCTCGGCCATTGCCGTGCCCGGAGCGCCGTCCGCGTCGTGCACAAACTCGAGCTGGGCCGTGCAGGCATCGGTTTCGAGCTTGCCCTCGAGTGATGCCGCAATCTTGGCGCGCACGTCTTCGCCGGCCTTAAGGCCTTCGAGTCCCTCAAAATGAGGCGTCAGCGCACGTGGATCGATATCGATGGGCACAGGGCCCTGCAGCCCCGTAACAGTCTCGTTGCCCAGGGCGTCGACATCCACATATTCGATGGCAAACGCATGTCCCGAGGCTGCTACGTTGAGTACGTTGCTGCTGTCGACAAGGCGGAAATGGCCCTCGCCAACGGTCTTGCCATCTTGGAGCGAGGCATCGCTCAGCGAGTCGCCGTACGTCATGCGCATGCGGGTCGGGAGATAGCACGAAACGGTTTGCTTGTGCTGCGCATCGTTGTAATTGCGCTGGTAGATGCTCCGGGCCAGTGCCGCATCAACAAAGTCGGATGCGATGATGCCAATGTGCTTGCGGCAGTCCGCCTTTGTGCTCTCAACTCCGGTATTGTTTATATACGAGCTCTTGTACAGGTGCTCGTTGACCACTCGCGCTGCGGTAAAAGGGTTGTTTTGCGTGCAGCTCGTGTAGTTGATAAACCAGCAGCGCTCCGTTGCCTGCACCGTTGTCCCGTCCGCGGCAGTGATATCTACGGTGCTGCGCTCGAACTCGGACGCTGCCTTCAGGGCCATATCGACCCAGTCGATCTTACTGGATCCCGTGCAGTCGTAATGGTCTTGGGCATATACCTTGGTGCAATAGGGCTCTTTGGCACCCGCATTGCCCGCAGCCTCAAAGCCTCGCGCGTCTTGGACGAGGCACATGGACTTTCCGGAATGCGCCTTGATTTTGTCGTCCCATTCAGTGAGGTCGAGGCCCCACGTGTGGCCGTCTACGCTGTCGCCGGCGAGTTTAAATCGACGCAGCAGGACGATCTTTCCGCGCACCTCGTTCAGTGTGGGGACATGGCTCGACGTATAGAACAGATCGGAGTTATTGCCCATAACATTGGCGAAAGCCGTCGTAACGCTTTCGTCGGTAGCCTCGTCGTTGCCTCGTGACACCAGCATGATGAGCGCTTCTGACGGGTGTTCGTTCAAAAATGTTTTGAAGTAACCGATGACATCGGAGAGTTGCATAAAGTCCCCGTCTTTTTTGTGCAGGTAGCATATTCCATGGTCGATGCCGGGGTCGCCGTTCTTGTCGTTCTTTCCAAGTCGGATATCAAAATAGCGAATGCCTTCGAGCAACTGCGTGGGGATGTAATCCTGCTGGCACTTTGCAAGCGAGGTTTGGGGCTCGGTGTCGTTGTCGACGCTGCAGGTGCCCGAATCGTGAGTTCCCGGGATGCTCAGTTCGTCGAGGTACTTGCTGCCATCGACGTGGCTCATCCAACATGGTCCGTCGACGTAGCTGCTATACGTGGTCCAGTCGATGCTGCTAACTGTGGCATTGGTCTTGTCCATGCTGTAGCCGACAAGCTCGAGCTCCCACGGAATGCTCTTACTCTTATGGCAGATCTTATTGTTGTCCTGGTCTTTGCCGTCCTTTTCTATGGCCAGGTACTTAATGTCTTTTTTCTCGGTTTCTTTCTCGACCGTGCGGTCTCGGATGATATAGGTACCGTTTGATTGACGCTCGAACGCAAAAGAGCGACTGGCCTTGCCGTCATGCTCGCCACTCCATACGTGGATGACCTTTCCATCTTTGTCCGAGTCGCCATCGACCGACCAAATGCTGTAGCCCGTCTTCTTGTGCTCTTCGAAATTGAGCAAGGTGCGGATAGCATACCAGTTTGTATCGTCATTCTTGGTCGTTACGTTCTCAAGGATGAGCTTGCTGGACGTGCCGTCATTAAACAGGTGGCAGACGTTGCCGATGACGTTGCCGTCTTCGTTGACGCTCGCGGTGCGAAAATAGCCCGCGGGGCGAAGACGAATGACGAACTTGTCGAGGTTGGCCGCCGATGTGGGCGTGTCTTCTGCAAATGCCGCGCGCATGGGAAGGCCCAATCCCGCGGTTTCGGGCAGGCTTGCAAGCGGCGACAACGCCGCGAGTCCAAGGCCCAGCGTAAACGCTCGGCGACTGATGGCATGATGTTCGGTCATAACTCCTCCATTCGCAGGGTGCGGTAATGCGCTCATTTTGGTCACTATACTGCCCGGATGTTTAAAGGTGTCGGCTTAAATTGTGTGCGCGGCGCTATAAATCGGCGGGCGGACGTGTTTGGGTGCTTGCCTATTTGTGCTGCTACCGCGCTGGGGGTGGTTTTGCCGCCCGGCACCCTCGCGTTCGCCGGCTATCGGCATAAGAAAGGGAGGGTCGGTTTACCGGCCCTCCCTTAGTACGAAACGCTGGGGCACCGCCGCTTGTTGGCACTGCGCTCGTGTTTTTCGTTACGCTCGCGAGTCGCTTAGCGCTTAATCTCGATATCGTCGAGCTTAACATCCATGGCCTCGGTCTTGGCCTTGGCGATGTCGTCGGCAAATTCCAGAGACTTCATCATGGTCTCGACGGCGTCCTTGTGCTCCTCGACGTTGTCGATGCGCACGTAGACGCTGCCGCCGCCTGCTTCGGTGAAGTACTCAGTCGTCACGCCGCCCGAGTGTGTATAGGAAGCGTTGCACCAAGTCTTGCCGTTGTACTTGACGGGGTCATTCTCGGTCCACTCAAAGCTGGCATTCCACTTTGCCTCGTAGTCGAACAGCTCGTCAGCGTTCTTGTCAGAGTCGAAGACAGGGATGAAGCGATCGCTGGCGTGCTCGCTCTCGGTGAACTTAAACTGGGCCCTATCGGCCGTGTCGCCGGCGACGTCGGTGATCTCGACGCCCTCGGGGACCTCGACCTTAAACCAAATGAAGTCGGTCCTCATATCCACGGCTGGCTTTTCTGCTCCGCCGCCACCGCCACTGCCGGTAGTGCCGCCGCTTCCGCCACAACCCACCAGGGCAACCGCGGCAAAGAGACTGATGCAGAGGGTGAGAATCGCAAAGGCCTTCTTTTTCATGGTCGTGTCCTCCTCGATCTGTAACCGCCCATGGATTACCTGCCTTTACTGTACGCGCGGACGGCTCGCTAGGGTGGGCCATGTGTCCCATTCTGAGGGCCGGATTTGCGCCTTTAAGTGGCAATATGTCCGGACGCAAAAGAGGGGAGGGCCGGCGCCGTCGGCCCTCCCCGGGGTTGGGTGCTCGTTGTTTTAATGGGGCGCGCGTACGTGGGCGTGTGCGGGGTCCCGTTACTTGATCTCGATGCTTGAAATCTCAACTTCGCGTGCCTCGGCAACTGCCTTCGCCATGTCATCGGGGAACTCGATGGAGTTAAGGAGCGCCTCGGCTTCTTTCTTGTGCTGATCGAAGTTCGGGATGAGGATGTAAACGCTTCCCGGTTCGACGTCGGTAAAGAGCATGGTTGAGGTGCCGCTGTTGTCCTTGTACGTTCCGGTGAGCCATGTCCTGCCGTTGTACTCGACGGACCCGCCATCCTCCCACTGGAACGTATCGCCTTTCTTTTCTGCCTGGTCGGCATGGGACTCCTCAGCCGTCATCGCCTTTTTCCAGACGGGGATGAAGCGGTCGGAGGAACCGTTCTCGTCTTCGGGGAAGGTGAGCTGGATTCTATCTGCGCTCTTGCCAGCGGAGTCGCTAACGCCGACGCCTTCGGGCATCTCGACCTTAAACCAGATAAAGTCGGTCTTTTCGGCGACGGGGGCCTTTTCCTTGCCCTCGCTCTTGGCGGCGCTGCTGCCCCCGCTCGACGCGCTCCCGCCGCAGCCGACAAGGGCAAACGCGGCAAAGAGGGCGATGCACAGGGAAAGGATCGATAGCGTCTTTTTCTTCATGGTGGCGTCCTCCTTGTCTGTTAGTGACATCATGGCGCCGCATGTTGTTGGGGCGTTGTTTCCGTTTGCGGCGGATGTCTTTGTGCGTGGGTTGTATGAATACGTTAATGCCTCCTTTCGTGGTTTGTGGTCGTTGCGCAGCCGTGCCCCAACGGGCTCCTTATTTATAGATATGTCCCAGTTTGTGACGTCCGGAAGTCTCGAAAGGTGGGCCATGTGTCCCATGCTTGCGTTGTCGACGCCTATCGCGTGCCATAGAAATCCGCGATGGCCAGATGCGCTGACGCTCGCGTACTTATGGGCTAGACTTAGCACCATTACGTGATCGATGCGGTCGGCCGGCGTCGGCCGCCCGACCGATATATATGACTTGAAGGTGCGTGTGCGTATGAGCCAAGAGATGATGGATAAAACCTGTCGCGGTTTTGCCGAGGCGCTGGCCGCGCGCGAGCCGGTTCCCGGTGGTGGCAGCGCGAGCGCCTTTGTAGGTGCGCTGGGCGCCTCGCTTTGCGGAATGGTTGCCCGCTATGGGGCGACAAACCCCGCGCTTGCCGATCGCGCAGACGATCTGACGCGCGCGTTTGCCCAGGCGGATGAGTTGGCGCAGGAACTTGTGGGTCTGGTTGCCGAGGACGTTCGTGCCTACGGGCAGGTGTCCGCGGCGTACGGTATTCCGCGTGACGATCCGGCTCGAGCGACCGCGATTCAGGATGCGCTGCATGTGGCCGCCATGCCACCGTATCGCATTATGGATGCCTGCGGGCGCGCGCTGGCGCTGCTCGAGGACATGGCGGACAAGGGCTCCCGACAGCTGCTGTCCGACGTGGCGTGCGGCGCCGTATTCTGCCGCGCCGCCATGCAGGGCGCGAGCCTGACGCTCTTTGCCAACACTACGTCTATGAAAGATCGGGCACGCGCTGAGGAGCTTGAGGCGGCGTGCGATGAGCTGCTGGATACGTGGCTGCCGCGCGCCGATGCGCTGGCGCGCCGTGCCGCCGATGCCGCCAGGAAGAGGGGATAGCCATGGCCGAGCTGCTGAAGGGTGCTCCCGTTGCTCGCGCTTTGACTGAGGAACTTGCTGCTCGCTGCGCAGCCCTGCGCGAGCGGGGCGTTGTTCCGACGTTGGCTATCGTGCGTGTAGGTGAACGCGAGGACGACCTATCCTACGAGCGCGGTGCGCTCAAGCGCTGCGAAAAAGTGGGGATTGAGGCTCGTCGTGTTTTGCTTTCTGCCGATGTTTCGCAGGACGAGCTGTTGACGGCTATCGAGGACATCAATGCCGATTCGGCTGTTCATGGCTGTCTGATGTTCCGCCCGCTGCCCGCCGGCCTTGACGAGAACGCCGTCGCCGCAGCGCTCGATCCCGCCAAGGATGTTGACTCCATGACGCCGGCTTCGCTGCTCACCACGCTTTCGGGGCGCGGCGCGGGTTTTGCCCCCTGCACAGCCGAAGCTGTGCTTGCTTTGCTGGATCATTACGGCGTTGAGCTGGATGGAGCTAAGGTTGCTGTGGTCGGGCGCTCGCTGGTGATCGGGCGTCCCGTTGCCGCCATGCTTACGGCGCGCAATGCCACCGTGACGATGTGCCATACGCATACGCGCGACCTTGCTGCCGAGTGCCGTGCGGCTGATATTGTGGTTGCGGCCGTTGGGCGCGCGCACACGATTGGTGTGGACGCGGTTCGCGAGGGCCAGACAATCATCGATGTTGGCATTAATTGGGACGGGGCCGCTGGCAAGTTGGTCGGGGACGTTGATTTTGATGCTGCAGAGCCGGTTGTTGACACCATCACGCCTGTGCCGGGCGGCGTGGGAGCTGTGACCACCGCGATTCTCGCCAAACACGTGATTGAGGCGGCGGAGCGCGCATCGAAATAGGCGTTTTGGGCTGTTTGAGGGGGTTAGCTATATACCACGTGGTCAAACAATGCCAAATATGAGTACTGTTGCCAAGATAGTCACATATGTCTTACGTCTTTTTGGCTTCCTAACGGTATCCATTATCGTTAGGAAGCCTATTTTATTGAACTTATGGGGAATAACGTTGTCTTGCTTTTGGGCAAATGGGGATTTTCGGCACTCGTTACAGGGAAATTTGCTGCCACTAAATTGGTGACAGTACTCATATTTGGCATTTTTTGACTACGGGGGCTGCCGAGGCCGTGGTTTCGCCCTTTCTGCGCCGAAGCGATACACTGTTGCCGTTTGATTTCTTCGCTCAAGGAGGATGCGCATGCCGTGCACAACGATTTTGGTCGGTAAGAACGCGAGCTACGACGGGTCGACCCTGGTCGCGCGTAACGAGGACTCGTCCAACGGGGTGTTTGAGCCCAAGCGTATGCGCGTGGTGCATCCCGACGAGCAGCCGCACGTCTACACGAGCGTCCTGAGCCACCTGACCGTTGAACTGCCCGATAACCCCATGCGCTACACGTGCGTCCCCGATGTTGTCCCGGGCCACGGCATCTGGGCCGAGGCCGGTTTCAACGAGCTCAATGTGGGCATGTCCGCAACCGAGACGCTCACCACCAATGAGCGCGTTCGCGGCGCCGACCCGCTCGTGGACTACGTGCCCGCCAAGGGTAACGAGGGTGAGGACGGCTATGTGCCGGCGCAGCCTGGTGGCTTGGGTGAGGAGGACATGGTGACCCTGGTCCTGCCGTACGCCAAGTCCGCTCGCGACGGCGTTCGTATCCTGGGCGACCTGCTCGAGCGCTACGGCACCTACGAGAACAACGGCATCGCCTTTAGTGATGTGGACGAGATCTGGTGGCTCGAGACCATCGGCGGCCACCACTGGATTGCCAAGCGTGTGCCCGATGACGCCTATGTGACCATGCCCAACCAACTGGGTATCGACAGCTTTGACCTGGATGACGCTGAGGGCGCCCAGGCCGACCACATGTGCTCCGCCGACCTGCGCGCCTGGATGGCCGAGTGGCATCTGGACCTGACGCTGGGCGTCGAGGGCGACGGCCCGGCGACGGTCTTTAACCCGCGCGAGGCCTTTGGCTCGCACAGCGACAGCGACCACGTCTACAACACGCCGCGCGCCTGGTACATGCAGCGCTGCCTCAACCCCAGCGATGTGTGGGACGGCCCCGACGCCGACTACACGCCCGAGAGCGACGATATCCCCTGGAGCCGCGTGCCCGAGCGTAAGGTGACCATCGAGGACATCAAGTACGTACTCTCGAGCCACTACCAGGGCACGGAGTACGACTGCTACGGCAGCAAGGGCACGCCCGCTACGCGTGGCGCCTATCGCCCCATCGGCATCAACCGCAACAGCCAGCTCGCCGTGTTGCAGCTGCGCCCCTATGCGCAGCCAGCCTATCGCGCCGTGCAGTGGATGGCGTTTGGCTCCAACTCGTTTAACGCGCTGGTTCCGCTGTACGCCAACGTCGAGACCATGCCCGAGTACTATGCCGACACGCAGGCTCGCGTGACGTCCGAAAACTTCTACTGGGCCAACCGCCTGATCGGCGCGCTGGCTGACGTCCGTTTCCATGAGTGCGGCCGCGCTGTGGAGGACTATCAGGAGAAGGTCGGTAGCATGGGCCACAAGCAGATCCATGACGTCGATGCTGCCGTAGCTGCTCTGCCCGAGGCCGAGGTGCCTGCCGAGCTTGCACGCGCCAATGAGGCCTTTGCCGAGCGTGTTCGCGTAGAGACCGATGCTCTACTGGGCAAGGTGCTCTACACCACGAGCTGCGCCATGAAGAACTCTTTCGCGATGAACGACAACGTGAGGTAGGGATTTCCCGTCGATCGAATAGCGCTAAAACGCTTTGTCGCTTTCACTCAATCTTGGGTACAAGAACGCCAATGCAGTTGTTTGTGATTGGAGACAACCATGGTTATGAAACTCGATCAGCTTGTTAACGGCGCCATCAACGTCGGCTTTGGCGCTGCCGCCGTTGCTGTCGAAGGCGGCAAGAAGGTCCTCGACGACCTTAACACCAAAGGCGAGCAGGTCCGCAAGGACACCGCCACCCCCGATATCGCCCGCAGTGTGTCCGATATGTTCGAGCAGGCCGGCGGTACCATCTCCGATCTGACCGAGCGCTTGGGTACGCAGGGCGAGACCGCGGCCCAGCGCGTGCTCGACGAGCTTATCCTTGCCCGTGTCCGCGTCATGACCGCCCCCGAGCGCACGGCCTTCTTGGCCCATGTGCGCGACATCGTCGATTCGGTCGAGGACAACGTGACCTCGGTGCCCGTTGAGTCCGTTGAGCCCGACGATGCGAAGGATACCGAAGAGGCCGAGTAGCAGCGCAGATGGCAGATTCCACCACCGATTACAACAATCTAGATCCTCTGGGTGACGAGGCGGCGGTTGTCGATGAGGTCGACGCCGCCGTCTCGGGCGCTCGCAAGAAGCCACGCGCTGTCGATATGGTGCCCGAGGAGCCCGACGCGATGGCACCGGACGAGGAATACCAGCTCACGCCGGCGGGTCGTCGCGAACGCATTGGGCAGATTGTTCGCCTGGTCAAAAAGTACCGCGTGTGGGATAACCTCACGCCGGTTCGTTTGCGCCGCCTGCTCGAGGAACTCGGCCCCATGTTCGTCAAGATGGGGCAGATTCTGGCCAACCGGTCCGAGATTCTGCCGCAACGCTTTTGCGACGAGCTGCGTCGTCTGCGCTCCGACGTGGAGCCGGTGCCGTACGAGGTAGTGCTTCGCTGTCTGGAGGAAGAATACGGCCTGCGCCTGGGGGAGATGTTCGATGCGATCGATCCCAATCCGCTTGGTAGCGCATCGCTCGCGCAGGTGCACCGCGCTCGTCTGGTGACGGGCGAGGACGTGGCCGTCAAGGTGCAGCGCCCCGGTGCGCAGCAGGTTATGGCGCAGGACATCGATATCATCCGCTCGGTGGTGCGTATCGTTTCCAAGTTCGTCAACACCGATCAATTCGTTGACCTGCACGGCGTGGTCGAGGAGCTGTGGACCTCGTTTCGCGAGGAGACCAACTTTTTGGCCGAGGCCAAAAACCTCAACGACTTCTACGAGTTCCATAAGAGCGTTCATGGCGTGACGTGCCCTAAATCCTATCTGGACCTGTGCACCGAACACGTGGTGGTTATGGACTACGTCGACGGCATTTCGATCGCCGATCCTGAACGCTTGGTGGCCGAGGGCTATGACTTGGAAAAGATCGGTGCCGCGATTGTCGAGGACTACTCGTCGCAGGTGCTTGATGACGGCTTTTTCCATGCCGACCCGCATGCGGGAAACATCATTCTCAAGGACGGCATCGTTTACTTTATCGACTTGGGCATGGTCGGGCGTATGTCGAGCCACGACCGTGGCATCGTCAAGGACATGATTTTCGCCGTGGCCGAGGGTGACGTGCCCAAGCTCAAGGATTCGCTCATGCGCTTCGCCGTGACGCGCGGCGATTCGGCCGAGCTTGACCATTCGGCCTTTTTGTCCGACTTGGACTTTATTGTTGCCGACTTTGCCGGGCTCGACCTTAAAGACCTGGATATCGGCGAGTTTTTGACCTCGCTGTTAAACCTCGCGCGCAAAAATGACGTTGAGCTGCCGAGCGTGGTGACGATGTTCGCCCGCGGCATGGTGACGCTCGAGGGCCTGTTGACCGAGTACATGCCCAACGTCAACATGATCCAGATCATCCAGACGCACATCAAAAACGAGAAGAGCACCTACGCCCGCATGCGCGAGATGAGCCGCGACTTTGCAGCGAGCAGTTATCGCGCGGCGAAGGGCTCGCTCGAGGCGGCCGAGTATCTGGGCTTGGCTTCGCGTATGCTCACGCGCGGCCAGCTTAAGGTGAACACGCAGATCATGAGCAGCGATAAGGCGCTGCGACAGCTGGGCGGAATTATCGACCGCATGTCGATGGCAATTGTGATTGCCGGCCTGTTTATCGGTTCGTCGGTGGTGTACTACGCGCGCATCGAGCCGGTTGTGTTTGGTATCCCAGTCATTGGCTTTATGGGCTACGTGAGCGCGCTGGTGCTGGCACTTATGCTGGGCCGCAATATCTGGCTCAACAGCCACGGCGGCAAGCACTAGAGTCTGCGACCGTCACCGCATTTTCCTATCGCAAACAATAGCTTTTACCATGGGCTTCGCCTGCGTGCGAGGCCCTTTTGCGTGATACCATTTTGACGGTAATAATCGATGGCCTAGATGGTGGTGCGGAGACGCACGAATGCGCGGTTTTCCTGCGCGTTTGGGAGAATCGGGGTGCAAGTCCCCGGCTGTACCAGTAACCGTAATTCCTCTTGGCTCGGGATGTTCGCGTCGCAGATCGGACGACGTGCCCGAGCCGTTAAGGTTAAGTCGGATCGCCTCCCATCTTGCACGTTGCCGCGGCGTATGCCGCCGGTGTGCATAGGGCTCTGGAGGGAAGGGGACCCCGATGGGGGAACTCGAGCGCAACATGCGCGATGACGTGGGGCAGCCTCAAGGCAACGCTCCAAGTACAGACAATGGGGGACAAATGGATATGTTTGAGGACGAGCGCGAGCGCGTCTCGCATCGCCGTGGCGCAATTGCGCGCGGCGTAGCCAAGCGCGGCCTGGTGGCATTCCTGGCCTTCGCGATGGCCTTTGGCACCACACCGGCTCAGCTGTGGGCCGAGGGCGCCGAGGGCATTGCCGAGGCTGTGGCTCAGGCGGCACCGCTTGCCGAGAACGGCTCTGGTGAGTCCGCGACAAGCCCTGCTGCCGACCTCAATGCGAGCGGCATGGTGGCGAATGGGGGCACTGCCGAGCAAGATGCCACTGCGACAGCTTCGGGCCCTACCGACAAGACTGAGGACGATAGCGCTGCCGGCAATGAGGCACCGGCTGCATCGACGTCCGATGCCTCGAAGCAGGACACCGCCGTTGTCTCTGCCGCTGGAGAGGCCAAGGCTCAGCCTGCCAAGGCAGAGAGCCAGGAGGTCTCTGCCACGTGCTCCGTCGTCGGCACCGACGCCAAGGGCGCCCAGCAGACCTGGGCCGCCGCGCAGCGGATCACGCTGAAGGAGGGCTCGACCGCGGCCGACCTCTCCGAGCAGCTGTTCAAGCAGGCCGGCCTGACCACCGACTACGATCCCAACGGCACCTGGGGCTGGGCGCTCAACACGATCACGTCGCCCTTCGATAAGGACCGCAAGCTCGGCTACGACTCGGCGACCGGCGCGTACTGGCAGCTGTTCGTCAACGGCAGCGCCTCCGACGCCGGCGCGGGCGGCTACACGCTCAAGGACGGCGACTCCGTCGTCTGGTGCTACTCGAAGTACGGCGACCCCGCGCCCGAGCAGGTTTCCGTCACGATGGAGATTATTGGCAAAAAGGCCGGGATGGCTCAGCGTTGGACGAGCCCGTCGACCCAGGTGTTTGTTAAGGGCACGTCGATCAAGGATGCCTCCGCTACCTATTTCGACGCCCTTGGCATCGAGTCCAAGATGTACGACCAATTCGGCTATTGGGGTGTCCATAGCCTCGTTTCTCCGCTTGATGGTACCGAGCTGTCCGGCGCTTGGTCGTTCTTTGTCAACGGCGTTCCTGGAACTCAACTCGATAACGACTACGTGCTTAAGTCGGGCGATAAGGTCGTTTGGGCTTACGCCCCTGGGGATACTTTGCCCGGTGTCGACAACGTTGTTCTTAATCCGAGCGCTGCACGCCCTAACTGGGATAGCGACTGGTCGGGCTTTACAAGTGCCGACAAGGTTACCGACGCACCTGTGCCCACTAAGGATGCAGATGAGAAATGGGTAAGCGAGCTTAAGACGCGTGCGGACGGCAATAAGGGTGTTTCCGATGCGTTGCTGATCGGTGACTATCTCTATGTGGCAGTTGGTTCTAAATTGCTCAAAAAGGATGTCGAGACGGGCAAGACCGTTCTAGAGTCACCTTTGGCTGCTGCAATTGATTCCACCTCACGCATGGTATATACCAATGGTGTTGTGCTTGTTCCGCTTTCAGGCGGTCGTCTTCAGGCCTTAACGGTTGATGTGCTTGCGACGGTTTGGGTTACCGATGGGTTGCCGGCCGGTCCCGATGGCGCGCAGCAGTCGCTTGCTTCTGTTTCGGTTCGCGATGGCTATGCCTATTTTGGTACCGCTTCGGCCGATTGGATTGACTCGAGTGACGGCTACCTGCTTTGTGTTCGTATTTCTGACGGTAAAGTCATGTGGCAGCACAAGAATGAAAACAGCAAGGGCTATTACTGGGCTGGCATGGCGTTCTCGGGCGACTATGGCGTTATCGCGGATGATTCAGGCACTGTCAGCACGGTTGATCCTTCGACTGGAAAGACCGTAGCAAAGCTTAAGATCGCCGATCACGTTCGCGCGAACGTGCTTGTTGATGGGGCTACTGCTTACGTTGTGAGTGCCGATGGCACGCTCCATAAAATTGCTATCGCTAATGATGGGGCCCTTTCAGAACTGGGTAAAGTTACGTTTGGCAGCAGCTCGACCTCTACACCCGTGTTTGTCAACGGTAAGATTGTAGTTGGCGGCACGTCGATTGAGTCCTTTATGGGCGGTCCCCAAAACAGTCTTACGAGCCACTATGGTCAGCTTGCAATTATCGACGCCGATACGCTTACGGTCGATTATTCAATTTATAAGGCAGACGGTAACTTCATCCGCGAGGATTCTTCTGCAAGTGGTTTTACGGGCAGCGGCGATGTTAAGTCACAGCCTGTGGTTTCCATTCAAGATGGTCATACCTATGTATACTTTACGTCCAACAATAATCCTGGCGGCATTTATCGCTATCGCATAGGTGACGAAGAGGCTGAGCTGCTCTATAGACCGTCGGCCGAGAACCAGCAGTACTGCATGTCGTCGATTTCGGTCGGTTCTGATGGTTCACTCTACTACGCTAACGATTCGGGCAAGTTGTTCGCGATTAAGGGAAATGGCCAGAAGGTCAATCGCTATACTGTCTCGTTTGACGCAAATGGTGCAGATTCTATTGTGCTCGATTCCCAACGTATTAAGGCTGGTAAAACTGCTACGGAGCCTGCTGTAAAACCGCGTCGCAAGGGCTATACCTTCGGCGGTTGGTATACCGATGAGGCGTGCACGCAAGCGTATGACTTCAGTACGCCGGTGACGGCCGATCTGACGCTGTATGCCAAGTGGACCAAGAATGCCACCAATTCTGGTGACAATGGCGGTTCTGGCTCCAGCGGCGGCAGCGGTTCTGGTACTGGTACCGGCACGGGCACTGGTACGGGTTCCGGCGCTGGTTCCGGCTCTAAGGGCCCGCAGGCCGGCGGCGCTATCGCCCCGGGTCAGAAGCCGGTGACCAAGACGACGGTGTCGACCAAGACCGAGACCAAGGAAAACAAGTCCGACAAGAAGGGCTCCGATAAGTCCGACAAGAAGGATGAGAAGAAGTCTGAGAAGAAGGACAGCAAGTCCGACAAGAAGTCCGATTCCAAGTCCGATACGGGCGCTGCTTCCACGACCACTGCTAAGAAGTCCTCTGGTGCTTCCGAGCAGGAGACGGGCACCAACCCGCTCGCCATCGTTGGCATCGCCGCCGGCGTGATTGGCCTTGCGCTCATCGCCGTCTTCGTGCTGACCAAGCGCGGCAAGGGTGACGGTAATGCCCGATAAGCCCAAGGAGACCAACGGGCAACAGCCCGACTCCTCGTTTATCCAGCTCGATGATCCAAAGCAAAAGGGCGCCGCTTCGGCGGCGTCCGCTCCTCGACGGAAGGCGCTCCTTGGCGTTCTGACTGCCGCATGCGTCGTTCTGATCGTGGTCTCTCTGGGCTTTGTTCATCCCTCCGAGAGCGGTGCTTGGTCCATTGATTGGATCGTCCAGACCGTGGCGGGGGAGAGCATCGTCGCCAAGGATGGCAATGGGTCCGGCTCGACTGTCGCTTCGGGCAAGGCCGGGTCCAAGGATTCCAAATCTTCTGATGATACGAATGACGGGTCTAGGGGTTCTGACAAATCTGACTCCAAGAAAGATTCCGAGTCTTCGGACAAGGAATCGGACAAGAACTCGGATAGCAAGAAGTCCGGCGAAAAAGGAGCAGGAAATAAAAAGACTGACAACAGTCAGTCGGCTTCTCAGAATTCGGCAACGTCCGGTGGGCCTTCTGCCGTTCCTGATAACAGTAATGCCCCCTCGGGCAACCAGAGCGTCTCTCAGGAGTCTAGCTACGTTACCGTGACTGTCTCGGTTACTTCGAGCGCTGTGGGCAATCCTGTGTCCGCTGGTGGTACCTACACCTTTAATGAGGGAGCAACTGCCTACGACGCTCTCTGCGCGCTGGGTATTTCTATAAATGCGCGTGGCTCGTCGTTTGGCACTTATGTTGCCGCCATCGGTGGCCTGGCCGAGAAGGATGAAAACTATGGAAGCGGTAGCGGCTGGTGTTATTCCGTCAACGGCGCAACGCCCATGACAGCCTGCAGCAACTACGTTCTCTCAAACGGCGACAACGTGGTCTGGTATTACGTGACAGGCTAGGGGCCTCGACATATCGCATCAAACGGGCGGTTCGGACAAACATCCGAGACGCCCGTTTTTATACGAATGGGACGTCATTTCCCAATCGAGGCTCAACCGGAAATTGCATCCCGCCCTGTAGGCGAATTCCGGGACGCAGCTTCCCGTTGGGGCGGGTTTCGGAAAGCGTGTTCCGCTCTGAGGGCTCATTCCGGGATAGACTTTCCGAAGCAGCGCCCATTGGGAAGCTGCGGACCGTATTGGGCATCGATTTTGGGATGCGCTTTCCGCTAGAGCCACGTTGCGGAAGCTGTGTCCCGTTCTGAGGCTGCAATCTGGGACGCGCTTTCCGCGGGGCGACCATGGGGAAACTACTACCCATTCCGACGCTGCGGCCCGCCTTGTGCGCTTTCCTCGGCAGGCTCTGCAAACAAAAAACCGGTTGGAACGGGAATTCCAACCGGTTATACATTCAAGCAAATAGTGAATCGACTACGACCGTGCGCCCTCGAGGAAGAAGCGGCGGCTGAAGTAGTTGTACCAGGTGACGAGGAACGTGGCGATGGCCTTCATGGCCTGGTAGCCGATGCTCAAAAACGTGACGCCCACAAACATGTACAGGTCGTTGAGGCCCAGGCCGATCACCGACAGGATGGTGAAGATCGTGAACTCGCGCTTGCGGCTCATGCCTTCGCGGTGGTCGAACACGTACTTCATGCTGAGCCAGTAGTTGACCACGACGGACGTGATAAACGAAGCCGTGGTGCTCATTAAAAAGTCGAGGTGGAACAGCTCGACGAGCGCAATGAGCATGCCCCAGTCGATGCCAAAGGAGATAAGACCCACGACAGCAAACTTGAGGAACTGCTTGGTATGAGGTTGTGCCAGCGCCTTGCGCACGTAATCACATCCAATGCGTTGATGAATCGAGCAGAGGATACTTTAGAGCTTTTACAAGGGAAACGTAAGGTCTTTGCCAAGAACTATATGAACTCGCCAAATTTTCAAGAGCTAATCCGCAAACGTTGAAAATTTGCCCGTAAACGAGCGACACCCACGGACGATACTGCGCTGAGTGCGCGTCGTCCGTGGGCGCCGTAATGCTGCAGGGGTTTCGAGCTATTTTGTCTCGTCGCCCTCCAGGAAGATTTTTCGGGTCACAAAGTTGTAGACCATGACAAGCGCGGTGGCACAAATCTTGGCGATATTGGCCTCGAGCTCCAGACCGGCGTTGAGTGTCAGCACGATACCGTCGTTGAGTGCCAGGCCGATCACGGACAGCACGACAAAGATAATGAACTCGCGGCGGCGGCTCATGCCTTCCTTGTGCGCAAACACGTACTTCATGCTTGCGAGGTAGTTAAAGATGAGTGAGATGATAAAGCCGCTGGTGTTGGCGATTAGGATGTTGAGGCCCAGACCGTAGTGGAGCAGATTCATAATGCCAAAGTCGATAACCGTGGCAATGACACCGACGATGCCAAATTTCATGATCTGCGCAAGGAGCTTTTGCATGGTACCTGCCTTAAGCTGGCGCCGAAGCGCCGCGGGGATGACAAACTCAGCAAGTTTAGCCAATCCCCGCGGGTGGTGCTAGGCGCGCTCCTCGATAGCACCGTTTCTATATGCATCGAGCAGCTGACGCAGGTCTTGGATTTGGCTGCGGATCTTGGCGCCAGTATCGGTGTCGCTCACCATGCGGCGACGGTCCGCTTGGTCAAAACGGTTGGTCTCGCTTTCGATGTCCACGTTGCGCGTGAGTGCCTCGGCAACCGTCGTAAAGGCCCGGTGCGACTTGAGGCGGCAGCCGCGCGAGCTCGAGATGAGCGTATAGCCGGCGATGCCCGTCTTGGGATGGTAAGCGCGGCAGAAGCCGCCATCGATGACCAGCAGCTTGCCCTCGGCGCGGATGGGCTGCTCGCCCTTGGTGGTTTTAACGGGCGTGTGGCCGTTGATGATGTGGCCGGTCGGCGAGCATGCCATGGGCGCGACGCCAAACTCGCGCATGATATCATCGCAGACCGAGGGTGACTTGGTAAGTGTAAAGTACGGGTCCATCGGCTCGACCCAGGTGCTCTTGTCGGCGATATAGGCGCGCTCAAAGGTACGCACCAGGCGTCCGCTGGCGGGCGAGTTAAAGCCAATCCACAGGTACCACATCCAGTCGAGAGCGTCGCGGTCGCTCACGCGCCAGGCGCGGCGGGCGATGCGGTCGCAAAAATCGAGATAATCGCGGCCAGCGTGCCAGGTGCCCAGGCAGTTCATGCTGCTAAAGGTGCCGTCTTCGTTGAGCGGCACGCAGCCATGGAACAGCAGGTTGCCGTTGGCGACCTTGTACATCGAGCCGTGGGTGTAGAGGAAATCGATATGGCGATGCAGGTGATCGGCGGTGACAAACTCGGACACGAGCTTGTCGATGATGTGCTGCTCCTCGGGCGTGAGCGTATAGGGGTCCGCCGGGTCGACGGTGGGGAAGTCGTTGGTCGTGAGCGGCCACACGCTGCCGTCGGCGAGCGTGACCGTGCCGGTGTCGTGATCGATCTTGTCGAGTAACAGGCGGTCGGTCATATCGAACTCGGGGTGGCGCTGGATAATCTGGCCCTCGAGCTTAAAGAGCAGCACGTTGATGGCCTTGATCAGCGGGGTGATGGACTTACCGGCGGTGTAGGTGGCATCGGCAAAGGCGACAAGCTCACGCAGCGAGATGCCGTAGTCGTTCTTGAGGATCTCGTAATTGTCGTAACGCAGGTTGTTGCGCAGCACCGTGGCGATGCATGCAGGCTCACCGGCCGCAGCGCCCATCCACAGCAGGTCGTGGTTGCCCCACTGGATGTCGAGTGAATGGTAGGTGAGCAGACGGTCCATAATCTTGGCCGCGCCGCCGCCGCGGTCGAAGATGTCGCCCACCAGGTGCAGGTGGTCGACGGCCAGGCGCTTGATGAGCGAGGCGAGCGACTCGATAAAGTCGTCGGCGCTGGCGGTCTCCAGGATGGACTCCACGATGCGCTCGTGATAGCGCACGCGATAGTTGTTCTCGTCCGGGTGCGTGTGCAACAACTCGTCGATGATGTAGGCGTAGTCGCGCGGGATGGCCTTACGCACCTTGGAGCGCGTGTAGCGGCTTGAAAGCGAGCGGGCAACCATGATGAGCTGGTCAAGCATCGTCTTGTACCAGGTGGGCGAGTCCTCGCGCTGGCTGCGGACCAGCTCGATCTTCTCGTGCGGGTAGTAGATGAGCGTACACAGCTCGCCCTTTTCGTCAAAGGAGAGCGTGTCGCCAAAGATCTCGTCGACATGTTCGCGCACGACGCCCGAGCAGTTGTTGAGGATGTGCATAAAGGCTTCGTACTCACCATGCACGTCGCTCATAAAATGCTCGGTGCCCTTGGGTAGGTTAAGGATGGCCGAGAGGTTGATAATTTCGGTAAATGCGGATTGTTCGGTGGGAAACTGTCTCGACAGCAGGCGCAGATACTTGAAGTCTTGCGGGTTGCGATCGAATGCGACCATGAAACACCTTCCGATGGGGCTGGTAAAACTGATAAACAGCATCAAACGTTTATCAGTATGCGCCGCTTTTGTTTCGATTTTGCGCCAGCGGCTGAATTGTCGGCTGAACGGTTTGGTAAATCGATTTAGTGAAGGTAGATGTGTCGGTTGGGTGGAGACGACAGAGGGTGTTTTCTCAGATATTTATGCATGGGGCCGGTGGAGACGATGGTGGTAAAGATGTTCACTATATTTGGTTCGATTTGGTAAATAGTGGACATATGTACCGCATGTAGGCTCACTGTGCGATAATTTGCGCAGCAATGAGTAAGGAGCCTCATATGAGTGATTTTGTCCTGACCTGTGAATCCGCCGCCGACCGAACCCGTGAGTTCTTTGCGGCGCGCAATATCCCTGTCGTGTGTTTTCATTACGAGATCGACGATGTTGTCTATACGGACGATCTGTATCAGTCGATTACGCCGGACAAGTTTTTTGCCCAGATTGCCGCGGGCGCCATGCCCAAGACGTCTCAGGTGAGCGTGGGTGAGTACGAGGAGTTTTGGGAGCCGTTTGTTGCCGAGGGTAAAGACGTGCTGCACCTGACGTTGTCGTCGGGTATTTCGGGCACGTATGGATCGGCCTGCGTCGCGGCGCAGATGCTCGCGGATCGCTATCCCCAGGGCGGCAAGGTGCGCGTCATCGATTCGCTGGGGGCGTCTTCGGGCTTTGGTCTGTTGCTGGAATATGCCGCCGACGTGCGCGATAGCGGGGCTTCACTCGACGAGACGGCCGCTTGGATTGAGGAGCATAAACTCAACCTGCACCACTGGTTCTTCTCGACCGATCTGTCGAGCTACCTGCGCGGCGGTCGCATTTCGGCCGCGAGCGCGATCATTGGCACGGCGCTTAAGATTTGCCCGCTTATGACGGTCGATTGCGAAGGTAAGCTGTCGCCACGTGAGAAAATTCGCACTAAGAAGCGCGCGATTTCCGAGATGGCTAAGACCATGATGGCACACGTGCAGGGCGGTACGGATTATTCGGGTAAGTGCATCATGTCGCACTCGGCGTGCCGCGAGGATGCCGAGGCAGTTGCGGCGCTGATTGAGGAACAGGTTCCGCAGCTTAAAGGCAAGATTGAGATCAATGACATCGGTACTCTGATTGGCTCGCATACCGGACCTGGTACGGTGGCGCTCTTCTTTATGGGCGACAAGCGCGTGGATTAATTTGCCCCATCACGTTGCTGCATGATTGCTCAAACGAAAACGGCCCGTCTCACGTTTGTGGGGCGGGCCTTGCTGTTGCGGCTAGCGTTTCTTTCCGCGGAAGAAGAAGCCGTGCAGTGACGGCTTGAGGCCGCGATTGGCGCGATGCTCCTCGACGCGCTCGTGGATCGAAGCGACGCGCTCGATGACTTCGTCGGGAATCGGCACGTCGGGATTCATGTTCTCGACCTGGCTGACTTCGGCGGCGGCGACCTGGTCGATAATGGGCACATCGTCGCGCGAGATGACAGGTGTGGCGTCTTCCTTCATCTTGCGATAACGCTGCATCATGTCGGTCTGTAGCTGCTGGGCCGAAGGCGGTGTCCAGATGATGGCGTTGGCGCCGGCGGCGATGGTCTCGCGAATGCTCTCGGGCGTCTTGCCGCCCGGCGCGATAAGCGGCAGGTTGGGATAGTGCTCGCGCAGCTCGCGTAGGACCTGGGGCGTGTTCTTGCCGGCGGCGATGTTGAGAATCTTGGCTCCAGCGCGCACCTTGGCGTGGGCATCGTCGTCGCAGCGAACGACCGTGGCGATGACGGGGATGTCGGCGATGTTGGTGATGTGCTCGACCATCTCGGCAGTAGCGGGGGAGTTGACCACGCAGCCCGCCGCGCCCTGCATCTCGGAGACGGCTGCCATCTGCACGGAGCGCTTACCGGTCGTAGTTCCGCCACCCACGCCTACAAAGACCGGGCACTCGGCGACGGTCAGCAGCGCTTGCGTAATGGCGGGCTGCGGCGTGAAAGGGTAGACCGCAAAGACGGCGTCGGCGTTGGAGTTGCGGATAACCGCGACATCGGTGGTGTAAATGAGCGACTTGATGCGTCGGCCAAAGAGCGTGAAGCCGCTGGCCTCCTCGATCTCGTCGGGCATGCGAAGGGCAGCCTTGCGCAGGCGTCCGTCGATGGGCAGGGGCTCCATAGGGAGCAGGCCGTTGGGCGTGACGGCTACTTGGGGCTCGGTGAACTCGTCTGCAAGCTCGACCTCGGAAAAATCGACCGAGGCGACGATGTCCTCGTGCACCTCGGCGGGCACATCGATGGGAGCTTGGTCGTTTGCCGCCGCAGGCGTGTCGAAGGAGCTGGTGCCGACGAAGGCGTCGACGCGCTCATTTAGATCGTTGAGGGTATCCATGGAGGCTCGATTCTATGTGATGATGGCCGGCGCGATGCAGCCGGAATTGCGAATGCTAAATCGTTTGACGAGTTGATTTTTCCCCGCCGCGCCATCCGTTAGACCGAAGGGCCGGCGAACGTGAAGGAGCTGTGGTGGCGGGTATCGAGGTGCTATCTTGAAAGCCCCGTTTAAAAGAGAGGTGACGCGGTATGGAATTGACGGCAATGTTTGGCTCGATCGGCCTGTGTGTGGCCGCAATCGTTGCCGCCGCGGTCATCTACTTTGTGGTCACGGCCATTAAGGGCAAAAGGGGCGAACGCAAGGAGCGCGCGATGCTTAAACAGCATCGCGACCAGCAGGGCAAACGCGCACAGAGATAGCTTGTTGAGTTTTGGATCCGTGCGCTAGCTGCGTTTTCGGATCAGGGCAATGTAGAAGCCCTCAAAGTCGCGGCTAGGCGGAATGGTGAGCGTGCCGGGCAGGCCGTTGACGATGGCCGATACCTGACCCGCGGCAATGGCTTCGGTCAGAGCGTTGGACTCGATGCGCGGCTCCTCACCAGCTTCCTGGGTGCGTCGTGCTTCACTTTCGCTTGGCGTGCCGTCGAGGGGGATGAGCTCGCAGTCCATATGCTTGTCGAGGGCCTCTTGCAGGGCGTCCTCGTTTTCCTGCGGCAAGATCGAACAAGTCGAATAGACGAGCGTGCCGCCCGGTTTGAGGGCCCCCATGGCGCGGTCCAGAAGTGCTCGCTGCGAGCGGGCGCACTTGCTCAGCAACTGCTCGGTGAGGCCGCGCAGGCTTTTCTCGTTGCCACTGATGACGGTGCCCGTGCCGGTGCAGGGAGCGTCGAGCAGGATGCGGTCAAAGCGGAAGAACTCGTCGAGCTCGCGTGCGTCGATGCGCATGACGGGCACGTTTTTGGCACCCTGGCGATGGAGGTTCGACTCGAGCTTTTCGGCGCGGGGAATGCTCATCTCACAGGCGGTGAGGTGCGCCTGTCCCTGGGTGAGGGCGGCGATCTGCGTCGTCTTGCCGCCGGGGGCTGCGCACATGTCCAGGATGTCCTCGCCTGCCTGGGCGCCCAGGACCAACGGCGGCATCATGGATGACAGGCTCTGCAGGTAGATCTTGCCGTCGCGGTAGATGTCGAGATCCCACAGATCGGAAACCTGGGCCTCGGGCAGGATAAAGGCGTCTGGGTACCAGGCGACGGGGTTGTGGGCGATGCCGGCGGCACCGAGCGCCGCAGCGATGTCCTCGGCGGTCGCCTTGAGCGTGTTGGCGCGCAGCGTGACCGGGCGTGCGGCTGCGGCACCGAAGCCCTCGATCATGAGGTGAGCATCGGCGGGCGCATAGGCGCCGGCGACCGTGTCGACCATAAAGCGCGGCAGGTCGGCGGCGCAGGGAAGGGCGGCAAGCTGGTCGGAAAGCTCGGTAGCAGCAAACTGCCTAAGCTTGAGCTCGGGCTTAACCTGCTTTTTCTGCTTACGACGACGCGGCTTGGACATCCGTCTTTCCTTCCCATTCCATTACATGTCGAGTGTTGTTTTAGTACTGGCTCTCGTGCTTGCTGAAGAAGTCGAAGCGCGGGGGCAGCGGCTTCACGCGGTGCTCGCCGGGCTTCTCGCCCAGGCTCTCCACAAACTCGTCCGTGGAGGCAAAGATGTTATCCCAGCTAAAGAAGGCGACCGGGTCGACGTCGAAGTACTCGCAGATGAGCTCGCAGCCGGCCGGGACGATGCCGTGCATCAGGACGGTCGCCACGCGCAGCTCGGTAAAGGCGTCGACGAGGGCCTGCGTCATCGCGGCACTGGCCGACTCGCCCTCGAGTTTGTTGGCGGCCTTGGAGGCGTCGCTCCAGCGCTTGTTGGCGGCACGCAGGTAGTCGTCGCACACGGCGAGCGCGCGGTGCGTCTCGAACTTGTACATGGCCTGCTCAAAGGCGAGAGCTGCCTGCTGGGCGGCTTCGACCACGGTGTCAGAAGCGGCACCGGCGGGGATGCAGCCGTTGCGGTAGGGGCTCTCGTCGCCTTCCTTGATGGCAACGCCGTAGAAGCAGCTGCGGGCCAGGCGGTTGAAGACGCCGGTCAGCAGCGCGCTCTCCTTAAGGGCCGGATCGATAACGCGTTTGTCGTCGCAGGCGCGCACCTCGTTGCCGTCCTTGTCCTTGCCGGTCACACGCGTGTCGTATGCCTTGGGGCTAAAGCTCACCGGCTTTTCGGACAGGCCGAGCGACAGCCAGTGCGCGCGCATCTGCTCGCAGGTGTAGTGGTTGAGCAGGTCGTCTGCCGGCGGGGGAGGCGTCTGCGAGGACGAGCTGGCTTTTTTGCCCATGTAGAGCAGGTGATAGCAGGCGCTGACGGTGCTCTGCGTGAGGTCCCAACCCAGGGCCTCCCACATGGCGGTCTGAGCGATGCAGTAGAAATAGATGTTGTCCTGACCGATGAACTGGTAGATCTGAGCGTCGTCAGAGCACCACCAGTCGCGCCAGTCGAGCGAGCTGTGCTGGTAGGTGGGAGCGGGTACCTGCGTGGAATCGGCGGCGGGCTCGCCCATGAGGGCGGCATCCTGGGCGGCGACGCCCTCGGTCACGCCGGCGGCCTTGGCATCGCGTGCGAGCACGGTGCGCGTATAGCTGATGGGAGCCCACAGGCTCTCGGGCCAGCACCAGCAGGTGACGTCGGAGACGCCATCGACCTCGGGCACCGGAACGCCCCAGTCGATGTTGCCGGTGATGCGGAAGGGTACGAGCGCCTTGCCGCTGCGGAAGCGCACGCCGCCGTTGGCGAGCACCGCGTGGGCATCGTCGCGCTCCTTCCAGCTGGGGAAGGTGACGGTAAAGCTGCTCTTGTTGCCCTCGGGCTCCAGCACGGTGTGCTCGGGAAGCTGATCCTCGACGGCATCGAAGGCCTCGCGGAACTTGTTCTGGATGTAGAGCTGAGCCGGCAGCAGCCACTCCTCCATGGTCTTGGAGACCACGGAGCGAACCTGCGGGTTCTGGGCGAGCTTGGCGGTATAGGTTTTCATAAAGTCGAGGTAGGCCGGCAGGTCGAAGTAGAGGTTGTCGACCGGGCGCAGCTCGGGCACCTCGCCGGTGAGCTGGCTTTTGGGCGCGATGAGCTCCTCGGGCTCAAACTGGTGGCCCAGGTCGCACTCGTCGGCATAAGCCTTCTCAGACTTGCAGCCCTGGATGGGGCAGCGGCCGATCACCTGACGGCCGTTGAGGAACGTGCCGGCCTTGGCATCGTAGAACTGCAGCGTGGAGCGCTTGGAGATGGTGCCCTGCTCGTGCAGGCGCTTGATAATCTCGGCGGTCACCTCGTTGTGAATCTGCGCAGCCGGCTCAAGGCCCGAGCCGCCGTAGATGTCACAGCTGATGTTGTAGTTGTTGAGGGTCGCGGCCTGGCGGGAGTGATTGGACTCGACATACTCGCTGATGGACTTATCGTAGCCTTCGTTCTCCTTGAGCTTGCGGTAACTCTCCATGATGGGCGAGCCATAGCAGTCGGTGCCCGAGGTGAAGATGACGTTCTCGCGGCCCAGACGGTCGCGCAGGAAGCGGGCGAAGAAGTCGGCCGGGACAAAGACGCCGCCAACGTGGCCAAAGTGAAGGCCCTTGTTGCCATAGGGCTCGCCGGCGGTAACGATGGCGCGGCGAGGCCAGCTGGGACGGTCGTTCATGGAGTATTTGGATGCCATGGGACTCCTTCGCATATGGTGAGAGCGCGGCCGGGCGCAAGGCCTGGCGACGCGGTGGTCAATTCGTGCATATCGTTCGACATTATCGCACATGCGGACGGGTACGTGGCAGGGGCGCTATCCTAAGATGATATGAATGAGATTTCCAACATACATGCGTTTGAAGACGAGGATTTTCTGCACGCCTGCTTCGTGTGGGGGATGGCCGTGCTCGGCGCATTTGCCGTGTGCTTGGTGCCGGTGTTTATGCTGATGGGCGGGCCTGCGGACTTGGATGCGGCTGACGCGGGCGGCTGGACCACGGTCTTGGGCTGGATAGTCGGCTTGGCTGCGGTTTCGGCGGCGTCATTTGCCGTGCACGAGCTGGTGCACGGTGTGTTTTTTAAGCTGCTGGCGCCTGCGGGCGCGCAGGTGACCTTTGGGGCGAATCGCGAGACGGCGATGATCTATGCCTGCGCCGAAGGCGTGGTGTATTCGCGCTGGCGGTACGTGGCAGTTTGCCTGGCGCCGACGGTTGTTGTGACGACAGCGTTTGCCCTGGGGTTTGCGTTCTCGGGCTATCCGCTGCTGTGCTACCTGGCGGCCGGCTTGCATTTGTCGGGCTGTGTGGGCGACTGGTATTACGTGCGGACCATTTTGCGCGACCGCCGCATTGTCGCCTGCGAGGACACGTCCTTCGGCGTGCGCTTTTTCGGGTGAGGAGATGTCGATGAAGCCGTTGTTGTTGCACGCCTGCTGTGCGCCGTGCTCTCTTGAGCCGGTCCGCCTGCTGCGCGAGGAAGGATTTGAGCCCACAATCTGCTGGACAAACCCCAATATTCAGCCGCACGATGAATGGCAGCGGCGTTTGGACGAGCTGCGCCGGTGGTGTGCCGATGGCGATATTGAGCTCATCGAGGCGGGGGAGGACCGCGATCGATGGGAGACCGGCGTGGCACCGCTGGGTTCCGATCGGCCCCGTCGCTGTCGTGCGTGCTATGCCTTGCGCTTGGCTGAGGCGTGCCGTGTGGCCCAGGAGCGCGGGTTTGTATATGTGGGTACGACGCTCGCCGTCTCGCCGTATCAGCTGTTCGACACCTGCAATGATGTGTTGGAGCGTTTGGCTGCCGCCCGCGGGCTCACTCCGGTGATTCGCGATTTTCGCCCGTATTATCCCGAGGCCACGCGTCGTTCGCGCGAGCTTGGCATGTATCGGCAGAACTACTGTGGTTGCCGATTCTCGGCCGTCGAAGCGGCCATGGACCGCGCCCGCATTCGCGACGAGCGCAAGGCTGCTAAAAAGTAGTTCATTTGGGACGTCAGCCTGCTAGGATGTAGAGCGGACTTTAGCTATATAAGGAGTATCCGACGTGTCTATGCGTACCGATGATTTTGACTACAACCTTCCCGAGGAACTGATTGCCCAGGCTCCTGCCGAGCCGCGCGACTCCTGTCGTCTGCTGGTGGTGGATCGCAAGGGCTCCCAGGCGGGAACGCCGCTGGAGCACGGCGGCACCGTTGAGCACCGCATCTTCCGCGACATCATCGACTATATCGAGCCGGGCGATGTGCTCGTCATCAACAAGACGCGCGTGATGCCGGCCCGCCTGATTGGTCGCAAAGCCGGCTCGGGTGGCGTGGTCGAGACGCTGCTGCTCAAGCGCCGCGAGGATGTTGACCCGCTGGGCCATGTTTGGGAGTGTCTGGTCAAGCCGGGCAAGCGTCTGAAGCCCGGTGCTCAGATTGAGTATCGCGCCGGTGGCGCCCATGCGCCCGAGGGCGCGCCCGTGGTGCTGACGGCCGAGGTCATCGACTTTGTCACCGATAGCCGTGGCGGCCGTCTGGTGCGCTTTGAGCCGGCCGGTTGCAATGCTGCCGGCGAGCCGCGCACGCTCGACGAGGCCATTCACGCCGCCGGTCACGTGCCGCTGCCGCCCTACATTACCGATTACGAGGGCGACCCCGAGAAGTACCAGACCGTTTACGCCATGAAGGAGGAGCACTCGGCTGCCGCTCCTACGGCGGGCCTGCACTTTACTCCCGAGCTCATGGCCGCTATCGAGGCCAAGGGTGCGAAGTTTGCCGCTGTCGAGCTCGAGGTCGGCATCGATACCTTCCGTCTGGTGGAGGAGGACGACCCTACGCAGCACGTCATGCACACCGAGCGCTACCACGTATCGCAGGAGGTGGTCGACGCCGTGCATAAGGCTAAGGCCGAGGGGCATCGCGTGATCGCCGTCGGTACCACGGCGGTGCGCTCGCTCGAGAGCGCGTTTGACGCGGACGCGCCGGTGTCCGATTCGGCTGTGACGGCGCGCTATTTTGAGGGGCGTGAGGACGGCGCCGACACGCTCGGCCGCGGTGACATCGTGGTACGCGAGAACGCTACGACGCAGCTCTACCTCATGCCCGGCTCGACCTATCACGTGGTCGACGCGCTGATCACGAACTTCCACGTGCCGCGCTCTACGCTCATGATGCTCGTAAGCGCGCTTGCCTCCCGCGACCAGATCATGGATGCCTACGCCGCCGCCATCGAGGAACGCTACCGCTTCTTCAGCTTTGGCGACGCGATGCTCATTCAGTAGGTTACGGCGTTTTACAAACGCCGTAACCGGCCGACGCTGCAAACCCGCCAGAGCGGCAATCTGCCTTTCAACTTCGGCGGCATGACCAGGAAGGTTCCGCCGTTCTGCCGAACGGTGGACCGGGCGACGCTGCGCGGGCCGCATTTGGACAATCTGACGTTCAACTTCAAGGGCGCGACCAGAAGGTCAGCGCCCTTTCGTTTCACGTCACCTTGTCTCAAATGCGACCCGCTCGCTGACTCTGCCATAACATCGGTGTTGCCGTGGTTGTTGAGTAGTCATTGGGCACTTGGCACTTGGGGACGTTCCTTTTGTGCCGGCACCTGGGGACACTCCTTATGTCAAGAGTTTGGTGCAACAGTGGTAGGTTGCCTTGTGCCAATCTAAATAAGTTGCGGTGAGATAGTTCTTGAATTGGCCTTTTTGGGGTTAAACAGGAACTATCTCACCGCAACTGCGTTGAGCGTTTTTTGGCAGCTGGTTTACTTGCTTGCGAACAGCCAGACTAGGATGATCACCAGGATTGTGGCGACGATGCAGACGATGGCGCCGGTGAATTTGATGCGTGAGTCGCGGGTACGCTCGCGCACCGCGTCCTCGGTGGCCTCGAGCTGGGCAACTTCTCGCTCGGTCTCGGCGTGTTCGGCTTTGTCTCGGGCCAAGGATCCTGCAAGCGACTCAGTGATCTCTGGGTGGTCGTGTACTTCGGTCGCCTGCTCGATGATCGACTGCGCATGTGCGGTATCTGCTTGGGCGTTGGCGATGGTCTGCTCCTGGTCGCGGCGTGCCTTGTCCTCGGCGGCGATCTTCTCGCGCAGTTCGCGCTGGCGCGTCGTGGCGGCAGTTTTCGCTGTCTGCAGCTCGTCTCGCGCGGCATCGGCCTCAGTCGTCACGGCTTGGTGTGCGCGTTTGGCTTCGGCAATGGGGGCTTGAGCCTGTTCGACGGCCTGCTCGGCTGCGGCAAGCGAGTGCTCAAGGTCGGCGGTGATGCGCGGGACATCTTCTTCGGCTTTTCGCAGGGCATCTGCCGTGTCGGAGATCTGCATCGAGAGCTCGCTGGTGCGCACCGTATAGTTGGCGGGATTTGCCGAGGGATTGCGTTGCAGCTCGGCATACTCATGACGCAGCGTCTCGAGCTGGGCGCGCGTGGCGTCGACGGTTTGTTGTGCGGCGGCAATGCCGGCGTCTCGCTCGGCCTGCACCTTGTCGCGGATGCGCTTGGAATCCTCAAGACGGCGAACGAGGCGGTTGCCGGTCTCGCGCGAGCTCGCCTCGCGGGCCTCCACGGCATCGAGCGCGGCCTTCAGGCGGAGCTCAGTCGCGTCATCCTCTGTCTTCATTTGTTCGAACTGCCCCTTGAGCTCTGTCGCTTTGGCGGCGTGGGCATCACGGTCAATCTCGGCTGCCGCAGCGGTCTTTTGCGCTGTGGCGATCGCCTGGCGCTGGTCGGCGACGATCTGGTCGTAGCGGCCTGCGATATCCTGGCGCGTCTCGAGTTCCTCGGCCTGATCGGCAATGCGCTGCTCAAGTTCGGCCAGGTGGGCGCGGGCATCGGCAAGTGCCTTTTTCGCGGCGTTCATCTCGCGCATGGCCGAGGCGCCCTGGGCGATAAAGGTGCCCACGGCGTTCGCAGTGTTCGAGACAGCGGTCCCCAGATCGCGGCTCGCGGCGGGGGAGTGCGGGGCGGTCGGGCGAGCGGTGTCGGCAGCGTCCGCATCGGCAGCCTGCGGCGCGGCGATATTGCCGGTACCGCCCTCGACCACAGAAAAGCCTGCTGCGTGCGGATCGACCGCATCGGCGCCAATCGTGGGGTGCTCGAGCTGCAGAAACGAGGGCATGGTGCTGCCCTGGTCGGCAACCGGAGTCTCGCCGGGCACAAAGGTCGAGGCCGCCTCGGCGGCCTCCTCTTCCTCGGCATCGATATCGGCATCGGCGACGGCGTCTTTCATCGCTTTGACAGCATCCATCATGGAGTCCATGACGGCATCGAGCTCTTCTTCCGAAGACACCTCGATGGGGCCCGCTGCTTGCGGGGCGTCGTCCTGTACAGGGGCGTCGTCCTGAGCGGGCGCATCGTCGTTTTGCTCATCGGCGTTTTCTGTTTCGGGGGTTTCCGCCGTAGCGCTTTCGTTCAAGATGGGGTCGTCGATGTCGATACCATCGCAGGTCACAGCGTCAGTATCTGCGGTGACGTCTGCGGAATCATCAATATGCTGTTGAGTCTGGGGGTCCAGCTCGTCTGTCATAGGCATGTGCTCCTCATCGTTGTTTGTCACCCTATGATAAAGTCTCGCGCCGACATCCCGCGCGCCGCAGCAAAGTTTCAAAACGTGTTCGATGGCTCGCGTCGATAGCAAAAATTCGGCCGCTCTACCCAATTTTTACTTGACAATCCCTTCGCCGAAAAACGTTATGCCGTTCGCCTGCCGAGGCCTTTTCTTTTCACTTGAAGAAGCTAAAGTTGCATTTCAGCTTTTGGCGCGTTTATTTTGGATGCGCGCAGTCGGCGGGCGTGCCCGTCGCGATTTGAAAGGACTTCGTATGGGACTTTTCACTGGTAAGACCGTGATCGTTACCGGCGGCGGCAAGGCCACGCTCAAGGACGGCTCCGCTGGCTCCATCGGCTACGGCATCGATATCGCTTTTGCCAAGGAGGGCGCGAACCTCGTCATCACCGGCCGCAACGTTGCTAAGCTCGAGGCTGCCAAGGAGTCTCTTGAGGCCGAGTACGGCGTCAAGGTTCTGCCTGTTCAGGCCGATGTCTCCGCCGGCCAGGACAACGAGGCCGTCGTGCAGAACGTTATCGACAAGGCGATTGAGGAGTTCGGTCGCATCGACGCCGTCGTCAACAACGCTCAGGCCAGCGCCTCGGGTGTGACCATCGCCGACCACACTATGGACCAGTTTAACCTGGCCATTTACTCTGGCCTGTATGCCACCTACCTGTACATGCAGAAGGCCTATCCGCACCTGAAGGAGACCAAGGGCTCCGTGGTCAACTTTGCTTCGGGCGCCGGTCTGTTTGGCAACTATGGCCAGTGCAGCTATGCTGCCGCCAAGGAGGGTATCCGCGGCTTGACCCGCGTCGCCGCCAACGAGTGGGGCAAGGACGGCATCAACGTCAACATCGTGTGCCCGCTTGCCTGGACTGCTGCGCTCGAGAACTTCCAGGATGCCTATCCCGAGGCGTTCAAGGCCAACGTTCACATGCCGCCGGCGGGCCATTACGGCGACGTCGAGAAGGAAATCGGCCGTGTGGTCGTTCAGCTCTGTGGCCCCGACTTTAAGTATATGAACGGCGAGACTGTCACCCTCGAGGGTGGCATGGGCCAGCGGCCCTAAGAGTTACGGCGTTTTACCAAACGCCGTAACGGGCCGACGCTGCGCGGTCACCAGGGCGACAACTTGTCATTCAAAGAGGGCGGCATGACCAGAAGGTCTATGCCGCCCTCTTTTCATGCCAATTTGTTCGCCCTGGCGACCGCTCGCTGGCGTTGCCAGGGCATCGGCGTTTGCGTTGCTGACGAAAAGTAGTCGTTGGGGACGTTCTTAAATGACTAGTCGAAAGGGACACTCTTGTTGGCACTTGGGGACAGTCCCTGAGTGCCGGCAGATTGGGACACTCCTTTGCAAGATGGCGCTGAAGACTGTCCCCGACGACTAGTCATTTAAGAACGTCCCCAATGACTATGACCTCTTTGCGCCAGTTTCTGTCGAGTCGGTGCGGGTTGTTGGTTGCCCGTATAATGGTCTGCGTATGAACCGCAACCAAGGAGTTCCAGTTTATGGACCAGAGCCTTTTTAAATTCGACCTGATCGCCGAGGATCCGACGACGCACGCGCGCGCCGGCGTGCTGCATACCCCGCACGGCGACATCGAGACGCCGATCTTTATGCCCGTGGGCACCAAGGCAAACGTCAAGGGCATCCCCACCGAGACCGTTAAGCAGCTCGGTGCGCAGATCGTGCTCGCCAACACCTACCACCTGTCCATGCGTCCCGGCGAGGACACCATCGCCGAGCTGGGCGGACTGCACAAGTTTATGAACTGGCATGGCCCTATTCTTACCGACTCGGGCGGCTTCCAGGTGTTTAGCCACAATGACGCCGTCAAGCTCACCGACGAGGGTGTGCGCTTTATCGTCAACGATTACGACGGCCGCCACGTGTTCTGGACGCCCGAGGACAACATGGAAATCGCCATGAAGCTCGGCTCCGACATCTGCATGCAGCTCGACCAGTGCCCCGGCTATCCTGCCACGCGCGCCTACGTCGAGCGCGCGGTGGAACTGTCGAGCATGTGGGCCGAGCGCTGCTACAAGGCTCACACCCGCGATGACCAGGCACTCTTTGGCATCGTCCAGGGCGGCATGCATCTGGACCTGCGCCTGCGATCGTTGCGCCACCTGGAGGAGTGCGGCGACTTCCCCGGCTATGGCATCGGTGGCTACTCGGTGGGCGAGGACCACGAGACCATGTTCGAGACGCTGGCGCCGCTCGCGAGCGAGTACATGCCTAAGCACAAGCCGCGCTACCTGATGGGCGTCGGCAACCCCACCACCCTCGTGCGCGGTGTGGGCGTGGGCATCGACATGTTCGACTGCGTGCTGCCGACGCGCACCGGCCGCATGGGTACGGCGTTCTCCAGTGAGGGTCGCCTTAACTTCCGCAACGCGCGCTTTGCGCACGACGACGGCCCCATCGACCCCACCTGCACCTGCCCGGTGTGCACGGGCGGCTACAGCCGCGCGCTCATCCGTCACATGGTCACGCAGAAGGAGATGCTCGGCGGTATTCTGCTGTCGATGCACAACATCTACTACCTTCTCAACCTTATGCAACGTGCCCGCCAGGCCATTATCGAGGGCCGCTACGGCGCGTTTGTGAGCGACTGGATGAACAGTCCTGCGGCGGTGGACTACTAAGAGCGGCTCGGGCGCTTGCAGAGCGCGGGCAACGGCAAGGGGCGAGCGCCGGCCGGTCATCGCGTTCGCTAAGACCGTCTGCGCGACCGCTGACCGATAGCTTGCAAGCACTTGATGCATCGTGGGTACCATACCGAATAGTTGATGTTCGGGCGGGTGTTTGGCGCATGGCGTCGACCCCGCCCGTTTTCTTTTTCTCGATAGGAGTACCCATGATTAAGAACGAGAATGTTGAGGGCGAGCCGGCCTACGACGAGACGTACCGCCGCGGCCCCGTGGTCATGCGCGGCCCCATGATTCCTAAGGACAATACGTACGCCAACCTGCTGGCGCCCGAGGAGTCGACCGACTGGCTGCATGCTGATCCGTGGCGTGTGCTGCGCATTCAGGCAGAGTTTGTCGACGGCTTTGGCGCGCTTGCCGAGCTCGGGCCCGCGGTGACCATCTTCGGCAGCGCCCGCACGCCCAAGACCGATCCGCTCTACAAGGCGGCGCGTACCGTCGGGCGCAAGATTGCGCAACGTGGCGTGGCGGTCATCACCGGTGGCGGCCCCGGCATCATGGAAGCGGCTAACAGAGGAGCGGCGAGTGTCAACGGCAAGTCAGTTGGCCTGGGCATTGAATTGCCACACGAGCATGGGCTCAATAAATACGTGAACCTCGGCATGGACTTCCGTTACTTCTTTGTGCGCAAGACCATGTTCGTCAAATACAGCTCGGGCGCCATCGTGTTTCCCGGTGGTTTTGGCACGCTCGACGAAATGTTCGAGGTGCTCACGCTGGTGCAGACACACAAGGTCAAGCGCATGCCGCTCGTTTTGGTGGGCACCGAGTACTGGCAGGGCCTGTTCGACTGGCTTAACGGTCCGGTGATGGACGCCGGTATGATCAGCCCGCTCGATCCGGAGCTGGTGCACATTACCGACGACCTCAACGAAGCCGTCGACATTGCGCTCGGCGGGCTGATGTAGAGCAATCGTGCCCACCGCGACATGGATATGCATGGCAATCTGATGCTATCTAACGTCAGTTTGCCATCTAAACTGGGTATACTGATGTAAAAGATGAGGCGAGGAGGTCGCGTATGTCTACTGCAACGGTTAAGCCCACGACGGTTCGCATCGAAGAGGGGCTCAAGGAACAGGCGACTGAGTTCTTGGACTCAGTTGGCTTGAGTCTCAATTCGTATCTCAACCTTGCTGTTCGGCAGCTGGTAAATCAGCGAAAGATTCCTTTTGAGATTGTAGGAAGGGCGGAGGTGCCCAACGAGGCGACGAGGCGTGCCATGGTAATCGCCGAGGCTCATGAGTTGGGGATTTTGCCGGACGATAGCCCGTCATTCAACGACGCTGATGAGCTTATGTCATTTCTTGATGAGGAATAGCGATGTTCGAGATCAAAGTCGAGGCTCAATTTAAGGCGGACTACAAACGAACGATGCGCATGCATCCGCAGCTAAAGAGTGAGTTTAAAGCGGCGGTTGCAGAGCTTGTGGCTCATGGGTCGCTTCCGGCGGAGTACGGCGCCCACGAGCTCTCAAACCCGGGCGGCAATTACAACGGCCACATCGATTTCCACCTATCCGATGGCTTGGTCGATGTGGTCGTTCTATATCTGCCCCATAAGACTAACCCAGTGATCAGGCTGGTGCGAATGGGCACTCATCAGGAGCTTTTTCAGGGTCCGCTGGGCTGATCGCCGATTTCAAGGTTGCGGTGGAATAGGGATTGATTTGCGGCTGATAAGCCAAAAACAGTCCCTATTTCACCGCAACTGATGTGGGTGTCCCTAGCGAGTTGGCTGGTAGCGGGGGCAGTAGCTGATGGCGATGGCGTCGACGCCTACGTGGGTCGCGATGGTGCAGCCGATGGGGCCGGTGCCGGCGTCTACGTAGTCCTGGCCTGCGAGCGCTTGGTTGACGAGCTCCTGCTCCTCAGCGGCACCGGTTGTGAGCACGCGTACGCTTGAACCCGGGTGTTCTGCCAAAAATGCGAGGCAATCGGCCATGGTGTTGGCGACGATGCGCTTGGCGCCGCGGCCCTTCTTGATGGCCTTGATCTCGCCCGATTTCCACTCCGGCGAAACGGCCAGGCGAATGTTGAGCATCTGCGTCAGCTGGCCAGCGAGCTTGGGCGCGCGGCCGTTCTTGACCAGGTTCTCGAGCGTGCGCGGAATCAGCAGCAGATGGGCGTCGGGCAGCGTCGCGCGGATCTGAGCCTCGGTCTCGTCTAGGCTGCGGCCGTCCTCGCGCATGGCGAGCGCGTACTCTACCAGCAGACCCTCGGCGCCCGAGCCGGTGCGCGAATCGATGCAGCGCACGTCGAGCTCGTGGGTATCGGCCACCTGGCACGCGTTGGCGTAGCAGGCAGACCACTCGCTGCATAGCGAGATAAAGATGGCGCTATCGTGGCCGTCGGCGAGCACGCGGTCAAAGAGTGCCTTGAATTCACCGGCACTCGGCTGCGAGGTGTGCGGTAGCTGCTCGGAGCCTGCCATGCGGGCGACGTATTCCTCGGCGGTGATTTGCACCTGGTCGAGCAGATCCTCGCCCTCGATAATCACATGCAGTGGAATCACGTAAATGCCGAGCTCTTGGGCACGGGCGGGGGAGATGTCCGACGTGGAGTCGGTTATGATGGCAAAAGACATAATTGCACCTTTCGTTGGGGCGTTTGCGCGCCGCCTTCTGAGAGCAAAGTGCGACAAGTATAGTAGAGTCATTCCACATTGCTAGGTTCAATTGTTGAATAGTCAACAGTTTGAAGTGTCGGTGTGGAAATCATCAACTGGGGAAGAGGGATGCCGATGGAGGCACTGGAGATATGCAAGCGGCCGGTCGTGCTGTTTGATTTCGATGGCACGGTGGCCGATACAGGCCGGGCGGTGATGACCTCGACGCGCAAGACGCTTGCTGCGCGCGGGTTTTCGGAAGCGCAGATGGGTGACCTGCGCCGTATGATCGGGCCTCCCCTGTGGAAGAGCTTCCACGACTTTTATGGCTTCTCGCGCGAGGAATCGCTTGTGGTGGCCGACGAGTACCGTGCCTTTTTCGATGAGCTGGGGCCGGATGAGTACCCCGTGTTCGATGGAATCTCCGAGCTGCTCGACAGCCTTGCCGCGCAGGGGCATCGCATGGCGGTCGCGACGTCTCGCATGGAGGCGAAGTGCATCGATATGGTGCATGAGCTGGGGCTTTGCCAGTTTGAGGCCGTGGTTGGCATGAATCCGCCGCAGGGGCGCGAGACCAAGGCGGATTCGGTCCGCGATGCGCTGGCGGCCCTGGGCGCGACGGCCGACGGTGCCGTGATGATCGGCGATCGCTTCAACGATGTGGAGGGCGCGCACGCGATGGGCGTGCCGTGTATCGGCATCTATTCGGGCGCGGCGGCACCGGGGGAGCACGAGGCCGCGGGCGCCGATGCGGTGGTGCACTCGGTGGCCGAGCTTGCTAAACTTTTCGCTATATAAGTATGTGATGTGAGAGGCGGGCGCGCTCGCCGCTCATTGGTAAGGAGGTTGTCCATGAATCAGGTGGAGCAGAGCGTCGCTGAGTATGTCGACGAGGTCTGGGAGGACGTTGTCGCCGATATCGAGCAGCTGGTGGGCTATCCGTCCGTGGCCGTTGCTACCGATGCGGAGCCCGGTGCGCCGTTTGGCCGCCCGGTCCGTGATGCGCTTGATTGCGCGCTCGGTATCGCGCAAAAGCTCGGCTACCAGACGAGCGATGACGAGGGCTTTGTGGGCATTGCCGATATTCCGGGCCGCGGCGACAAGCAGCTCGCGACCATCTGCCACGTGGACGTGGTTCCCGCCGGCCCCGGTTGGAATACCGACCCGTTTGCGATGGAGCGTCGCGAGGGCTGGCTGCTCGGTCGCGGCGTTATCGACGACAAGGGTCCGGCGGTACTGTCGCTCTACGCCGGCGCCTATCTGCTCAAGCACGGCATCACCCCGCGCTATACCTTCCGCGCGCTGCTGGGCTGCGATGAGGAAGTGGGCATGTCCGACGTTCACCATTATCTGGAGAACTATGCAGACCCCGACTTTCTGTTTACACCCGATGCCGAGTTCCCGGTCTGCAATGCCGAGAAGGGCCAGTTTGGGGCGACGTTTGTGAGCTCCAAGATCGACGGCGGACGCATTGTGTCCTGGAGCGGTGCCGAGGCGAGCAACGCCATTCCGTCGCAGTCTATCTGCGAGCTCGCGATTGCCGCCGATGAGCTGCCGGCGCCGGTCGAGAACGCCGACCGCCTAGAGATTACGGCGCTCGATAACGGACATGCGCAGATTTTCGCTCACGGCATTGGCGGTCATGCCTCGATGCCCGAGGGAACGATCAATGCCGTTGGCCTCATCGTGGCGTATCTGCGCGAGGCCGAGGACGCGTTTGGCGCACGCGATGAGCGCCTGCTGACGCCTGCCGAGCACGAGTTTGTCAAGTTTCTGGCCTTTGTGCATGCGGATGCCTATGGCCGCGGCCTGGGTATCGACGCGACGAGCCCCGCGTTTGGCCCGCTCACCTGCAACCCCGGCGTCATCCGCGTGGCGGATGGTCACATTGAGCAGGTAATCGACGTGCGCTTCCCCGATAGCACGAGCGCCGATACCATCCGCGAGCAGCTCGAGCCGCTCGTGGGCCGCTTTGGTGTGACGTGCCAGCTGGGTCGCGCGAAGGTGCCGTTCTCGGTCTCTGCCGATGATCCGGCCGTGAAGGCGCTTATCGATACCTATAACGAGTTTACGGGTAAGCATGCCGAGCCCTTCGCCATGGGCGGTGGCACGTACGCGCGCAACTTTGCTCGCGCTGTGTCGTTTGGCCCCGAGGAGACCGGCCTTGAGCTTCCTGCATGGGGTGGCCAGATGCACGGCCCCAACGAGTGCGCCAACGAGGAACAGCTCAAGCAAGCTCTCAAGATCTATATCGTGGCGATCCTTCGTTTGAATGAATTAGAGCTTTAAGGTTACGCGGTTTCCCAATCTAAGTTGCGGTGGAATAGTTCCTAGAATGGGCCATTTGATGGCCAAACAGGAACTATTTCACCGCAACTTTGCTTTTATTGGTGTAAAAGGTGCGCCATATTTGGCGCTGGATTGTTATTCGTTTGTAAAGCCCTGCCGCGCTTGCGGTAAGGGTTTATCAAATGCCCGTAAGAAACCGCAGTTGGCGCGGGTGCTGCCCGGTCGGGATCGTATCTTTCCAAACAGCAAAGCGGGCGGGGTGCCCGCGAGTCGCATGTATGAAAGGAAGATCATGCTCGATCAGGCTTATTCTCGTCGTCAGTTCCTCGGCCTCGCTGGTGGTCTTGCCAGCATCGTCGGCCTCGGTCTCGTTGGTTGCGGTGGCGCAGGCGCTTCCAACGCTGCCGACAAGGGTAGCGCCGCTGCTGCCGAGTCCGTCTCCGGTGAGGTGACCTACGACGGTGCCTCCTCGTTCCAGGCTCTCGTCGAGGCTGCTGCCGAGAAGTTCATGGATGCCAACCCCGACGTCTCCATCTCCGGTTCGGGCAACGGTTCGGGCAAGGGCCTTACCGCTGTTGCCGCCGGCACCGTCACCATCGGTAATTCCGACGTCTTCGCCGAGTCCAAGCTCGAGGCCGATCAGGTCAAGAACCTCGTCGACCACGAGGTCGCCGTCGTGGGCATGGGCCCCGTCGTCTCCAAGAACGTGACGGTCGACGATCTGTCCTTCGAGCAGCTCAAGGGCATCTTCTCCGGCCAGATCACCAACTGGAAGGAGGTCGGCGGCGACGACGCCACCATCGTCGTCCTCAACCGCAAGGCCGGCTCCGGTACCCGCGCTACCTTTGAGGCCGCCGTCTTTGGCGACGAGGCCGTCGACTTTAAGGGCGACGCCGAGCTCGACAAGTCCGGCGATGTCCAGACTCAGATGGCCAGCACCGACAACGCCATCTCCTACCTGGACTTCTCGCACTTCGATGACTCCAAGTTCAACGCCATCAAGGTCGAGGGCGTCGAGCCCAAGAGCAAGAATGTCACCGACGACTCCTTCAAGATCTGGGCGACCGAGCACATGTACTGCTCCAAGGACGCCGACGAGGCTACCAAGGCCTTCCTGGAGTTCATGCTTTCCGACGACGTCCAGGGCAAGCTCGTCGAGGAGCAGGGCTTTATTCCCGTCTCTGCCATGAAGGTCGTCAAGGACGCCAGCGGCAAGGTCTCAGCTAAATAAGTAATCGCCCCCGGAAAGGTTTGCAATGGCAAAACAGCTGCCAAAGCGCGACCTTGAGAACGTGGGCCTGGGCGTCACGGGCGCGTGCGTTGCGCTCGTGACGCTTGTCGTTGCCGCGCTCATCTTTATGGTCGCCCAAAAGGGCCTCTCGGCTTTTGTCAAGGACGGCGTCTCGGTCGTCGAGTTTTTCACCGGTACCATGTGGGACCTGGCTAACACGGCCGAAAACGGCCTGCCTTATACCGGCGCTCTGCCCCTGATCGTCACCTCGTTTGCAGTCATGGTGCTCTCCACGCTCATCGCGCTGCCCATCGCCATCGGCTCTGCCATCTTTGCGGTCGAGATCCAGCCTAAGTTTGGTTCCAGGATCTTTCAGCCGCTTATTGAGCTTTTGACCGGCATTCCCTCGGTCGTCTTTGGCTTGATCGGCTTTCACGTGGTTGTCGGCCTTATGAAGAGTGTTTTCCATGTGAGCACGGGCCTGGGCATCCTGCCCGGCGCTATCGTGCTGGCCGTCATGATCCTGCCGACCATGACCACGCTTTCGGTCGATGGCCTGCGCGCCGTGCCCGACAGCTACCGTCAGGGCTCGCTTGCGCTGGGCTACACCCGCTGGCAGACCATCTGGCACGTGGTGCTCAAGTCCGCCATGCCGTCGCTCATGACCGCAGTCATCCTTGGCATGACCCGTGCCTTTGGCGAGACGCTCGCCGTGCGCATGGTCATCGGCGGCATCGAGGCCATGCCGACGTCGCTGCTGTCGCCGGCGTCTACCATCACCACCACGCTCACCACGTCTATGGCGGTCTATGCCGAGGGCTCGGCCCAGGACGATGTTCTGTGGGCGCTCGGTCTGCTGCTGATGGGCATGAGCCTCATCTTCATCCTGATCATCCACCTTATCGGCCGCAAGGGGGCGAAGGCTCGTGGCTAGCACGCGCATCCACATCGACGAGGCGAGACTCGGGCGCGTCCAAAAGCAGGACCGCATCGCCACGGGCGTGCTGACGGCGATCGCCGCCATCGTCATGCTCATCGTCGTCTCCATGGTGGCCTACATCCTGTTCGAGGGCATCTCGACGCTGTTCCAGCCGGGATTTCTCACGCAGCCCGCGCGCGCCAACGGAACCCAGGGCGGCGTACTCTACCAGCTGTTCGACTCGTTCTACCTGCTGTTGATCACCCTGGTCATCTCGGTGCCCATCAGTCTGGGCGGCGCGGTCTTTCTGGTTGAGTACGCGCCGAATGGGCCCATCTGCGACATTGCCTCCACCGCCATCGAGACGCTGTCCTCGCTGCCCTCCATCGTTGTCGGCATGTTCGGTTTCCTGGTGTTCTCGGTGCAGCTGGGCTGGAAGTATTCCATCATCTCCGGCGCCGTCGCGCTCACCATGTTCAACATCCCCATCCTAGTGCGCGTGATTCAGCAGGCGCTCGAGGACGTGCCACAGGCCCAGCGCGATGCGTGCCTGGCCATGGGCCTCACTCGCTGGGAAGCCACGCTGCACATTCTGATTCCCGAGGCCATGCCCGCCATCGTGACCGGCATCGTGCTTTCGGCCGGCCGCGTCTTTGGCGAGGCCGCGGCGCTGCTCTTTACCTCGGGCATGAGCTCGCCGGTGCGTCTGAACTTCTTGAGCTTTAACCTGTCGAGCCCCACCTGCGCCTGGAACGTGTTCCGCCCCGGTGAGTCGCTCGCTGTGCACATCTACAAGATTTACGGCGAGGGCAGCCCCGAGGCTCAGTAGATCGTCTGGGGCACCGCGGCACTGCTGATGATCTGCGTGCTGCTGTTTAACGTAGTCGCCCGCATTGTGGGCAAGCAACTGGCAAGGAAGATGACGGCTGAATGAGCGAGATGAAAGCAACGCCCGCAACCGAAGCGGCATCGTCCGAGACCCAGGACTTCCTGTCGAGCGTGGGGGAGAGCGAGAGGCGCGTGCGCGTGAGCGGCAAGGCCGTGAGCGACGAGGTCGTGCTCTCCACCAAGGAGGTCAACGTGTACTATGGTGACCACCATGCGCTGCACGACACGTCGCTCGACTTTCATAAGGGCGAGATCACAGCGCTCATCGGGCCTTCGGGCTGCGGTAAGTCGACCTTTTTGCGTAGCCTCAATCTTATGAATCGCGAGATTCGCGGCTGCCGCGTGGAGGGCGAGATCAACTACCGCGGGCGCAACGTGAACACCAGGACCGAGAATACCTACGAGCTGCGTCGCTCCATTGGCATGGTGTTCCAGCAGCCCAACCCCTTCCGCAAGTCCATTCGCGACAACATCACGTTTGCGCTCAAGCGCCATGGCATCACCGACCGCGACGAGCTCGACCGCATGGTCGAGGAGAGCTTGCGCGGCGCGGCGCTGTGGGACGAGGTCAAGGACAAGCTCGACAAGAGCGCCTACGCGCTTTCGGGCGGCCAGCAGCAGCGCCTGTGCATCGCGCGCACGCTGGCGCTCAACCCCGACGTGATCTTGTTCGACGAGCCCTGCTCGGCGCTCGACCCCATCTCGACGTTGGCGATCGAGGACCTTATGTCGTCGATTGTGGCCGAGCGCGCCATCGTCATCGTGACGCACAACATGGAGCAGGCGTCGCGCGTGTCCAACCGCACGGCGTTCTTCTACATGGGCGATATGGTCGAGTACGACGAGACTGACGAGATTTTCCAACGGCCCAAGGATAAGCGGCTGAATGATTACCTCACCGGCATGTTCTCCTAGTCCGGGACATGCTTGAGGCCTGCAGCGGCCACGGTTGCCGCAGGACTGATTGGAGAGGCGGGTCATCTCTTGCGGGAGATGGCCCGCCTTTTGCTCTGCGACCGAAACGACCACCACAAAGGGGACAGGCGCCTTCGTGGTGGTTTGGGGTGGGGCTCGCTGCTATCATGGACAACGTTGAATTTCTACGAAGGAGCAGGGCATATGGCGATTCTTTTGGGATGCGATTCCGTCAGCCTAGAGTTTCCCACCAAGCATATTTTCGATAGCGTTACGCTCGGCGTGGGCGAGGGCGACCGTATTGGTATTGTCGGTAAAAACGGCGACGGCAAGTCGACGCTGCTGAGCGTGCTCGCCGGCACGTTGGAGCCCGACGACGGCCGCGTGACGCACCGCCGCGACACGACGATTGGATTGCTCGGCCAAAAGGATAACCTGGTCGATACCGACACCGTGCATCATGCCGTCGTCGGTGACACACCCGAATACGAGTGGGCCTCGAGCCCGCGTACGCGCCAGATTCTGGCCGGCCTTATTAGCGATGTACCCTGGGAGGGCACGGTGGGCGAGCTTTCGGGCGGCCAGCGCCGTCGCGTGGACCTCGCGCGCCTGCTGATCGGCGACTACGACGTGCTCATGCTCGACGAGCCCACCAACCACCTGGACATGCGCACCATCAACTGGCTCGCGCGTCACTTAAAGGCCCGCTGGCAGCGCGGCCAGGGCGCGATGCTCGTGGTCACGCACGACCGCTGGTTCTTGGACGAGGTCTGCACCAGTATGTGGGAGGTCCACGACGGCCAGGTCGATCCCTTCGAGGGCGGTTACTCCGCATATATCCTGCAGCGCGTGGAGCGCGACCGCATGGCCGCCGTCACCGAGGAGCGTCGTCGCAACATGGCGCGCAAGGAGCTCGCGTGGCTGAGCCGCGGTGCCCAGGCGCGCTCCACCAAGCCCAAGTTTCGCGTGGATGCCGCCCGCGAGCTCATCGCCGACGTGCCTCCCGTGCGTGACGAGCTGGAGCTCAAGCGCCTAGCCGTGAGCCGCCTGGGCAAGCAGGTTATCGATGTGGTCGACGTGGACGCTGGCTATGCGGATACCGATGGCGCGCCCAAGCAGGTGCTCTCTGACGTGACCTGGCTCATTGGTGCGGGCGACCGCTATGGCCTGCTGGGCGAGAACGGCGCCGGCAAGTCCACACTGCTTGACGTGATCCAGGGCAAGATTGAACCCACGCGCGGCCGCGTGAAGATTGGCCAGACAGTGCGCTTTGGCGTGCTGTCGCAGCAGCTCGAGGAGCTCGAACCCTACATGGGCGACACGATCCGCGAGGTGCTCGGCAACTATAAGAAGTACTACGTCATCGACGGCAAGGAGACTTCGCCCGAGAAGCTCTGCGAGCGTCTGGGCTTTACGACGCAGCAGCTCTGGAGCCGCATCGGCGATCTTTCGGGCGGCCAGCGCCGTCGCCTGTCGCTGTTGCTGACGATTCTGGACGAGCCCAACGTGCTCATCCTGGACGAGCCGGGCAACGACCTGGATACCGACATGCTCGCGATTGTCGAGGACCTGCTGGACGGCTGGCCCGGCACGCTGATCCTGGTGACGCACGATCGCTTTTTGATGGAGCGCGTGACCGACCAACAGTGGGCACTGCTCGACGGCCACCTGACGCATATGCCCGGTGGCGTGGACCAGTACCTTCGCCTGTGCAACGCTACCGCCGAGGGCGAGCCCGTGGGCGCGCCGAGCGCCAAGACCGGCACGTTTGACACCGGTGCCGCGGCAGCTGTGGCCGAAAAGCCCAAGTCGAGCGGTCAGCCCAACGGCCTGTCCAACGCCGAGCGTCAGAAGCTCCGCCGCGAGGTGAGCTCGCTCGAGCGCAAGATGGAGACGCAGCGCGCCCGCGTTGAGGAGGCCGAGGCAGCAATGGCCCAGGTCGATCCCACCAACTACACGGCGCTCGGCGAGCAGCAGGCAAAGATCGACGAGGCTCACGCCGCCATGGACGAGCTGGAGATGGCGTGGCTCGAGGCGAGCGAAAAGCTCGAGGGCGAGGAGTAGGCGAGGATGATCAAAGCCGCGTTTTTCGATATCGACGGTACTCTGCTGAGCTTTAAGACCCACCGGATTCCGGCGTCGGCGCAGCAGGTGCTCGACAGCTTTCACGAGCAGGGGATTGCGTGCGTGATCGCCACGGGCCGTCCGACCTACCAGATGCCGGACTGGCTGTTCGACCTGGGCTGGGATGCGTACATTACGCTTTCGGGCCAGCACTGCTTTGATGCCGAGGGGGTTTACCGCAGCTGCCCGATCGATTCGGACGACGTCGCGGTGATTGTGGACCAGGTGGCGCAGGGGCGCTACGACTCGCTGTGCATGCAGGGCGAGAACTCGTTTGTGAACCGCCTGTCCGAGCGCGTGGTGACGGCTGGCAGCAACGCGGGAATCGTCTACCACGAGGAGCCGTTTGAGCACGCCTTTGACGCACCGGTCTACCAGTTTTGCGCCTTTGTGGACCCGGCCGACGAGCATATCGTGACCGACGCCGTGTCGCATTCGCTCACCACGCGCTGGTGCGACCTGTTCTGCGACATTATTCCCGCTAACGGCGGCAAGGACCTGGGCGTGGCGGCGACGCTCGAGCGGCTTGGTATCGACGCGAGCGAGGCGATTGCCTTTGGCGACGGCGAGAACGACCTGTCGATGTTTGCCGCCGTGGGCACGAGCGTGGCCATGGGCAACGCACAGGACACGGTGAAAGCTGCGGCGACCTATGTGACGACTGCCGTGGACGACGACGGCATCTACAACGCTGCGAAGCACTTTGGACTCGTGTAGCTGCGGGCCGGCACCTGGCACCTGGGGACACTCCTTGCGGGGCTTCCCCATTTTGTTTTCGTCCCGCACGTTTTGTGAAACACGGCTAACTTTTAGGCAAAGTAGTAAGACATGGGCAACTTTTGCGGTAAAGTTAGCCGTGGAAAGTATCCAAAGGCTAACTAGCAATCATCGCGAAAGGCGGCCCATGGCCCTACGTGAATCCGGAGAAGACTATCTCGAATCGATCTACGTTCTGTCGGAACGTCAGGGCATCGTGCGCTCGATCGACGTTGCGGAGTACCTCGGCGTAACCAAGGCGAGCGTTTCCAAGGCCATGGCGACGCTGGAAAGCAACGGCTATGTCGAAATGGGCAAACGAGATGTTCATCTGACAGAGCGCGGTCTGGAGGTCGCGCGCCAAATGTGGGAGCGCCACTGCTTTTTCGTGGGGCTGCTGGAGGATGCGGGTGTTTCGGCTGAGGTCGCGTCGCAAGAGGGCTGCCACATGGAGCATTGCCTGAGTGAGGAGAGCTTTGAAAAGCTAAGATCGATGCTGGGACGGGAAGATGTAGCGGGTCCAACAACAGAAGCCTAACTGACCCACAGTAGCGCGGAGTTCACGCAAAGCGCGAACCAGCGACCGGGACCAGCGGCCCTTTCGGCCAAGTCCATTTCAGCAAAGGAACCCCGCCAGCAAGCGATGCCCAAGAACTGCCAGCTACGTCACCGCAGGCCGGGGCCGGGCTTGGTTTTGAAAACACTCCGCAGCGCGAGGCCCGTCTTTCCGTTGCTCCGCAGGAGCAGGAAAGGCGGGCCTCATGCGCGAGGACGTTTTCAAAACCAAGCCCGGCCCCGGCCGGAGGGACCACGAGTGCTACAGGTTCTTGACACCCATCGCGCGCATGGCGTTCAGGATGGCGATGATCGCCACGCCTACGTCGCCGAACACGGCAAGCCACATGTTGGCGATGCCCAGCGCTGCCAGCACAAGGATCAGCAGCTTAACGCCCAGCGCAAAGATGATGTTCTGCCAGACGATCGTCATGGTCTTGCGTGCCACGCGGATCGCGCGGGAAATGTTGGACGGCTTGTCGTCCATGAGCACGACATCGGCGGCCTCGATCGCAGCGTCAGAACCCATAGCGCCCATGGCAATGCCCACATCGGCGCGCGTAAGCACGGGCGCATCGTTGATGCCGTCGCCCACAAAGGCGAGCTTGCCCTTGCCCGATTCGGCCGCGAGCAGCGCTTCAACACGTTCGACCTTGTCGCCCGGCAGCAGCTGCGCGTGGAACTCATCGAGCCCCAGCTGCTTGGCCACCGCAGCAGCCACTTCCTCGCGGTCGCCCGTGAGCATGACGGTGCGCTTGACGCTGGCAGCGTGCAGGTCGCGGATCGTCTGCTCGGCATCTGCCTTAACGGTGTCTGCAATCACGATGTGGCCGGCGTAAACGCCGTCAACGAGCACGTGGAGGATTGTGCCGACAACCTCGCAATTGGGAGCGTCGATACCGGCCGCAGCAAGCATCTTGGCATTGCCGACGACGACGTACTTGCCGTCGATGGTTGCCGTCACGCCGTGGCCCGCGTCATTAGTGGAATCCGTTACGCGCTTGGGATCGAGCTCGCCCTGGAAGGCGGTGCGTACCGACTGCGCGATGGGATGGTCGGAGAATGACTCGGCGAGCGCTGCGACCTCGAGCAACGACTGCTCGGTATAGCCAGCCTCGGGGTGCACCGCGACCACCGAGAACGTGCCGTTGGTGAGCGTGCCGGTCTTGTCAAAGACGACGGTGTCCACATCGGCGAGCGTCTCGAGGTAGTTAGAACCCTTGATGAGGACGCCCAGCTTGGATGCGCCGCCAATGCCGCCAAAGAAGCTGAGCGGGACGCTAATCACGAGCGCGCACGGGCAGCTGACGACCAGGAAGGTCAGGCCGCGCAGAATCCAGTCGGACCAGGCGCCGGTGACCAAGCCGCCGCCGAGCGCGAGTACCGCGGCAGCGCCGGTGACGGCGGGCGTGTAGACGCGGGCGAAGCGCGTGATAAAGTTCTCGGTGCGCGCCTTCTTTTCGCTGGCATTTTCCACGAGCTCCAGGACGCGTGCGACGGTGGACTCGCCAAAGGGCTTGGTGGTGCGCACGTGGATGAGGCCCGTCATGTTGATGCAGCCGCTGATGATGTCGTCGCCGGACTTGGCGGGGCGGGGGATTGACTCGCCCGTGAGAGCGGCGGTGTCGAGCTGGGTTTCGCCCTCGACGATGACGCCGTCGATAGGCACGCGCTCACCGGGCTTGACCACGATCACGGTGCCGACGGCGATGTCATCGGGGAAGACCTGCTCGAGTGTGCCGTCGGGCTGCTCGACGTTAGCGTAGTCGGGCGCGATGTCCATCATGGCACTGATCGACTTGCGGCTCTTGCCCACGGCGTACGCCTGAAACAGCTCGCCGACCTGGTAGAGCAGCATGACGGCGGCGCCTTCGGCCATGTGCGGGTCGGTATCGGGGAAGAGCACCATGGCAAACGCGCCGATGGTCGCGACGGCCATGAGGAAGCTCTCGTCGAAGGCCTTGCCGCGGCGGATGTTATTGAATGCCTTTTGCAGTACGTCGTAGCCGGCAATCAAAAACGGCACGAGGAACAGCACAAAGCTGGCGTAGATGTCGCCCGGGGTGCCGAATGCGGCAGTGAGGGTGCCGAGCTCATCGAGGGCGTACACCACGGCAAAAATGCCCAGCGCTACCAGGATGCGGTTGCGCTTATGCTCGAGTGATTCTTTTTTCTTGCGCTTCTTCTTTTTCTTTTTGGGGTCGGCGGTGGCCATGACTCGTATCCTCCCATTTGAATGAATGAACACTCGCTCATATAATTTCGCGAGCAAAGGCCGCGGCAAGCGCGGCCTTGCAGGTTGGCGTAAACCTGGGCTAGAGAATGATCTCGCAGTCCGGCTCGGCGTCGGCCGTAAACTCAACAACGCGGTTGAGCACCTCGTCGAACTCAGCATCATCGGCCTCGAGCGTCAGCTTCTGGGTCATAAAGTTGACGGACACGGATTTGACGCCCTCGAGCTTGGCCAGCTCGTCCTGAAGCTCGCGCGCACAGTTGGCGCAATCGATCTCATCGAGCTTGTACTGCTTTTTCATGGTGGGTTCCTTTCCCGTTTTTGCGGCTTGGGTGCAGGCCGCGCTGGTACCGTGGTTGGTTGCTATTCGCAGATATGGCTCATGCCCTGGTTGAGCATGGTGTAGACGTGGTCGTCGGCGAGCGAGTATAGGATATTGCGCCCGTCGCGCCGGAATTTAACCAGGTGCGACTGCTTGAGTGTGCGCAGCTGGTGCGACACCGCGGACTGCGAGGTTTCGGTCGCTTCGGCGATGTCTGCCACGCAGAGCTCGCGGCCCATGAGGGCGTAAAGGATCTTGATACGCGTGGTGTCGCTGAAGACCTTGAACAGGTCGGCGAGGTCGTAGAGAAGCTCCTCGTCGGGAAGGTCCTCGGGCGAGCAGGTGGTGGGGATCACTGGCTCGGTGGCCTCGGTGTCGGGTTTCGTTTCATCAACGCGGATGCTCACTGCAATATCCTTTCATATGAACATGCGCTCATATAACTTGCTTTCGATTATATGAGTGTATGTTCATATGTCAATGACGTTCAGGTAATTCGTTGTACAAAATGATGGGGAATAGTGGACGAGATCCCGGACTGAGCGTTTTTTGATAGTCGATGCCAAGGTGGGTACCCTCGTGCCGTGCAAAAAATGGAGTATTCTGCAACTATAGGGGGTCCGCTAATTTATTGCAGGTCATATAATGCAGTTCAAGAGTTATCTTAGGGTGTTAATCCGATGAGTTCTTCCTCAAATGTTGCCTAACGCTCTCACGCAAGAGTGATTTCGCTTCACATTTGGATCCACTCGAGGGTGATAGACACCCGACCCTGCTGAATACTCGCAATTTTGCACGTCGCTAGGGTACCCACCTTGTTAGCCGGCCTAGTCTCCGGCCCCGAAGACCCTGCCCTCGGGCGCGAGGCTGCTTGTTTGGGCAAATGATGGGCTGTCGGATTCGACAGTCTGCATGTCATCGATTGCCGGAACTTCATTAATTGTCGGGTCATCCAGCGTGATGCCTTCGAGCGTTGCTTTTTCGAGGTCGATTCGTTGACGCTCTTCGGAATCCTGGCGAAGCTGCTTCTGAATTCGCTTTTTCTCTTCTATAAACCTTCTGAGCACAAACTGTCTCAGGTCCTCTTGCATGATTTGAAAGTCTTTTGGCAGACGCGAGGGGCGTACGCCCTCTTTCCGCTGGATTGCTTCCATGACCCTAACAAAAGAGCTGGCATGCATAAAGGAATAACGGCTGACGGTGATGATTCCGTACCCCATGGACGCAAGTGCATTCTTGCGCTCCTCATCGATGGCGCGGTCTTCTTCCGCGTCATGATAAAAACCGTTGTATTCAATGTCTGTGCGAGATTTCTTTAGATACGCATCCATAAAGAACTTTTTGCGTCTCGTGAGATTCTTTGCGGCAGTGGTGACCTGCACCTCGTAATCGGTCTCAATTCCCTTAATACCAAGCCCTCCTTCGCTTTTGGGCAGCGTTAGCATCATGACAAATGCCGTTTCCATGGGAGACCGGCATCCGTCGCGCACACATTGGATCGCCTTTCGGGCAAGGGCCAGACCGTCGCATCTGGTAATGGAATTAAAGAACTGCTTTAACCTCTCGGTCGAGGTGAGCGCGAAACGCTCGGTATAGGAGGTGGAAGAGTCGGTTCCAAGGGAGTAAGCGCTGCACAATTCAAAGTAGTACTCCACCAGTTCGCGAAAAGGGAGATAGGTGGCGGCCTGAAGTGCGCAAAGCTCAACGCTAACAATGAAGATGCCATCTTTGAGCTCTATAAAGCGTGAGTTCGAGAATCGTTTTGACGAAACGTGGCATTGACAGTTCATTGCATAGCGCGCATTCCTGCGATCAAACACCATCACCTCGAGGGAATCATTTGCGTCGAGGGAAACATCATGTTTGGTGAGCCATTCTGCGGCTGCGTCAAGGAGCGTTACGGTGGGACATGATTCGTAAATCGCGGTAGGGTTACAGGACTCGATGCCTTTCGCAGACACCGAATGCGCGGCCTGGTAGACCGCTTTTGCAGTGGTATGTGACAATACGATACTCATGGTATATATCGTGTCAGCTAATGCCGTGTTGACGGCGCTGAGTGGAAAAGCCGTTTTAGAGGTCTAACCAAATGCTGTCCAAAAGCTTGACGCAATTATGAGTTGGTATGCCCTAAATAAACGTTTTCGCAGCTCGGCTATAGCATAGAAATACTCAATTGCCGCACATTTGATAGTGATGCATCACCATCCGACAACGAATTACGTGTCGGGAATTGGCCGAAATCGTTCGCAATGAGTGTTCAGAATTTGTGATGGCAGGTTTATTTGTGGAACGTAGGGCGGCCCCGCTGCGGGGTTTCCCGCTGCGAGGCCGCCCGTGATCTACGCCGGAGTTTGTCGTAGACGTTTCTACTCGGCAAACAGGTTCTTGAGGTTGAACTCGGCTTGGACGGTGCGGAGCATGAGGTCGGTGTCGTCGAGGCCCAGGTGCTGCTCGTTGGCGTCGGCGGCGAGGGTGCCACGGCGGCGCGCCCAGTTCTCGAGCGCGGCGGGCGCGGACTCGCGGGGGAGCGAGCGCACGTCGGCGTCCAAGCTGCGGCAGATCTGGCGCGAATCGATGACGATAATCTTGCCGGCACGACGCGCCTCGGCGTAACCGTCCAGGTGAATCTTGAACCAGCTGTCCTCGAACGCGGCGTTATGCGCCATGTACGGGTACTTCTTCATAAGCTTGAGCAGCTGCTTTTGCAGCTCTTTGTTCTCGCGGAAGGGCGTTTTGCCGTCGATGTCGTCCCAGGTGATGTGGTGGATATTCGACAGCGGCACATCCTCGCCGCGGTAGATATCGGGCAGGCCGCAGTAGTGTGCCTCGGCGTCGTGCGGGACGGCGTCGCTGGTGAGCTCCATGATCTCCCAGCCCACGTTGATGATGTAGCCGCGCTCGGGTGCACGGCCGGTGGTCTCGATGTCGATGCCGAGCACTGTGCCTTGGATAGGCTTGCGGGCGTACGCCACGCCGAGCGCGTCGCGGTCGCCGCGGATCTCGCGCATGACGGACGCGGCGGTGCGCTTTTGCATCTTGCCGATGGCGGCGCAGGTGTCGGCGTCGGACAGACCGCGCGAAAGCGTCGCGGGCGTCACGTTGCGCAGGCGCGCCTCGCCAATCTGGTCGCACAGGTCGCGGTTGCGGTCAGCCAGGTCGCGCACGGTGGCAAAGTCGAAGCTGGGGTCGCCCTCGGCGGTAAAGTACTCGGTTTCGAGCACCTTAAGGGCCTCTTCGCCCTTCTGGCGCTCGGACTCCATGGCGCCATGATCGCCATAGATAAACATGGGAATAAACGGCTGGCGCTCGTATTCGAGTGCTTGTGAAACGTTCATATAACTGCTCCTTGGATGGGCCGCGTCGTGCGGCTTTGAGTCATTAAGATGTGGCGAGATGATAGTTTACCATGGGCAACTATTGGCATCGCGCCTAGGATAACTACAATACCCTAGTTGACCGCTAGGACTTTTACAATGCTGCCGAAAGACACGAAAGGTTCCATCCGTCATGGGTTTGTTGATTGATATTCTGCTCGACGCCGGCAAGGACACGCTGTCGCTGGTGCCGTTTTTGTTGGTGACGTATCTGGCCCTCGAGACGCTCGAACATGTTGCGGGCAACCGCGTTAACGGCGCCATCAAGCGTGCCGGAGCCGCGGGCCCCGTGGTTGGCTCGTTGCTGGGCATGGTGCCGCAGTGCGGCTTTTCGGCAATGGCGGCCACGCTGTATGCCGGTCGTGTCGTGACCTTGGGTACGTTGGTGGCGGTGTTCCTTTCGACCTCCGATGAGATGCTGCCGCTGTTGCTCGCCGAGCAGGTGCCCGTGCAGACCATGGCGATGCTTTTGGCTTCGAAGGCACTGATCGCGCTGGTCACGGGCTTTATCGTGGACGCCGCCATTCGCGGCCTGCGTCGTAACGCTCGCGCGCATGCGGCGATTCGCCGCACCGTGCTGGGAACCGCGGTCAACCCGGCCCACGTGAACTGCGCGCACGACGACCACACTGGCGGTGACATCATCGACGAGGTGGCCGAGGCGGGCGTGAGCGCCGACCACATCCACGAGCTGTGCGAGCGCGACCATTGCGGTTGTGATGAAGACGAGGACGAGCACGACCACGGACATGGCCACGATCACGGTCATGAGGGCGAGCATGAACACCATGATGGCCACGGTCACTCCCACTCCCACGAAGGGACGCCTGTCCTGTCGATCATACGCAGCGCGATTTCGCACACCGTGCAGGTCTCGGTATTCATTTTTCTGGTGACGCTGATTCTGGTCGCCGTGCTCGAGTCGTTCGGCGAGTCCGCAATCGAGCAGTTCCTGCGCGGCAACGAGACGCTTGCGGTCCTGGGCTCGGCACTCGTCGGCCTGATTCCCAACTGCTCGGCCAGCGTCGTCATCACGCAACTGTACCTGGAAGGCGCGCTGCAGCTGGCCCCGATGCTCGCCGGCACGCTCATCTCTGCCGGTGTGGGCTACCTGGTGCTGTTCCGCACCAACCGCAGCGCCCGCGAAAACGTCCTGTTCCTGATCATGATGTACGTCATCGGTGCGGGCTGGGGTCTTATCCTATCCGCCGTTGGCCTTTAAGTAGATTATTGGGACATATCTTACGATCTACCCCTGTGACCAGGGCATTCCCCGCTGCCAAAACAAAAAGGTAGATTTTTAGGCACGTCCCAAAAATCTACCTTGGTTAGCGCAGCAGCTCGGTGAGGTTTCGCTTAAAACGAGCGCGGTCTTCGCTGGTAAATGCCGCCGGTCCGCGAGTGCGTCCGCCGGCGCGGCGCACCTTCTTTTCCTCGTGGCGAATAAACAGTTGCATGTCGATGGTCGCTTTGTCGTAGACGCGCCCGCGCACACCGATTGCGGCGGCATCGCGGCCGAGCACCATGCTCGCCAAGCCAATGTCCTGCGTCACGACTACGTCGCCCGCCTGCAGGCGTTCGACAATGGCAAAGTCGGCGCTGTCGGCGCCCACGCTCACATCGAGCGTCGTGACCCAAAAGCCGCGTCGCGCGTGCTCGGCATCGCGCGGGTCGTCGCGGCGAATGTGCCGTTCCAGGTTTTGCGTGCTGTTGCCGGCGATAACAACGGCGACGCCCGCTCGCCGCGCGCAGTCAATCGACTCGCGCGTGACCGGGCAGGCGTCGGCATCAATAAAGAGCGTTCGCGGCATCTAGTGCACCAGTTTGCCAAATTGAATAGCGCGAACAATCAGCGTAACGCCAAACACCAGCAGCGCGGCGCCGCTAAAGATAACGAGCATCTTGGCCGACCACAGCGGATAGATAAACACGAACATGCCGGCGATGATGGAGAGTGCGCCGCTCAGGATAGCGAGGGCGCGGTTGGACGAAAGCTCGGACTCCAGAATGGACATGACACCTTCGACAATCCAGCCAAAGCCGGCCACGATAACCACCATCGTGGTGAGCGTCGCGGTCGAGAAGGCCTGGTTGCGCAGGATTATGACGCCGCCCAAGATAATGAGTAGGTTGGAGATGATGCTCGTCACGCGCCAGCCGGTGGGCAGCAGCGGCTCAAAAATGGCAGTGAACAGCCTAATGGCAGCAGTGATTACAAAGTAAAAACCCAGGACAGTCGTCAAAAAGACGAGGGACTTGGCGGGTGCAAAAAGCAGTGCGATACCAGCAATGAGCGCTAAGACGCCCGTGATGGCGTAGATCCAGCGTACGGCCTTGACGGCTTTGCCCGCCATGCTTTTCTCGTCAAATCCAAACTGGCTCGATTTTTGGTCATCGTTCTTAAAGATGCCCATAATGTCTCCTTTCCGTGCGGCGTAAGCCTTGATCGTTACAACCAGTATCGCCTAAAGGCGCTGGCGTATGGGTCGGGGAGGGCGAAACGTAACCCAAAGGTCCCGAATTGTTTCCGTTGTTCCCCACGTCGCGATTTTCTATTCAACAGGTGTAGAACATTGCAGCCCTGTTCGTTATTGCCTACGTTTTAGGTTAGATTTTCCTAATGACAATTGGCTTGTATTGGGGGTCCCTATGAACGAAGCAGTTCCCGAGGCACCGTCGAGTGTCGAATCGATGGCAAAGCAGGGTTGCGAAAAGCTCGGCTTGGACGCGTTTGATGCGTTGGTTCGCCGCGCCCGCACGTGCCGTCGCTTTGACGAGTCCATGCGCGTGCCGCGCGAGTTTTTGCTCGAGCTGGCGGAACTTGCGCACCTGGCTCCCTGTGGTGCCAATGCTCAGCGTCTGCGTTTTCATGTGGTAAGCGGTGCAGAGGACTGCGCGCGTGTATTTGACGAGCTCGCATGGGCCGGCGCACTTAAGGACTGGCCAGGTCCTGCCGAGGGTGAGCGCCCGACCGGCTACATCGCGATTCTTGCTGAGCGCGCCGTTCCGGGCAAGCCCGCCGCTCCCATTACCGATGTCGACACGGGCATTGCCGCGCAGACGATGATGCTCGCCGCCCGCAGCGCCACGCCCGAGGTGGCAGCCTGCATGTTCAAGGCCTTTACGCCCCACGCGATCGATGCCATGGGGCTCGATAACGACAAATATGAGCTCAAGCTGATCATGGCGTTTGGCGTTCCGGCCGAGACACAGGTGATCGATGCGATCGATTCCAACCCCGACGGCTCCATCAATTATTGGCGCGACGAGGCGCGGGTGCACCACGTACCCAAGCGTCCGCTTGCCGACGTGCTGCTGTAGTTGTGCGTCGTTGCGGCGCAATCCGGCGGCAAAATCACCACAAAGACTCCTGTCCCCTTTGTGGTGGTACGAGGGGAGGGTGTGTGGCAGATCTGTATTTGGTGCGGCATGGGCAGACTGAGCTCAATGTGCAGAGCATTTTGCAGGGCTGGCACGATTCGCCGCTTACGGCGCGCGGGCGCGAGCAGGCGCTGACGGCGCGTACGGCGTTTGCGGCGCGTGGCGTGGCCTTTGATCATGTGTATTCCTCGCCGTTGGGCCGGGCGCGGCATACGGCCGAGCTTATCGTTGGCGAGGGCCGTTCCATTGAGCTGGTCGATGACCTGCGTGAGTGGCATTTTGGCTCGCTGGAGGGCACATCAAATCGCGAGATGCCGCCGCGGCCCTGGGGCGATTATCCGGTGGCCTTTGGCGGCGAGTCGGAAGTGCAGCTTCAGTCGCGCATGGTCGCGGCGCTGTCCCTCATCATGGCCAGGCCGCAACACGACTGCGTGCTGGCGGTTTCCCACGGCTCAGCCTGCCAGGAGTTTCTTGAGTATGTGACTGGCGAGGGAGAACTACCCGACAACGGTGCCGTGCTTCATTTTGGCTATTGCGACGGAGCGTTTTCGCTCTTGGGTTGGTAACGAACGAAAGGACCCCTATGAATAAAGATCTGTATCTGGTCCGTCATGGACAGACGATATTCAACCTTAAGCGTATTATTCAGGGCTGGAGTGACTCGCCGCTTACGCAGTTGGGTTGCGACCAGGCGGCGCGCGCCGGCATGTTTTTACGTGCGCGCGGCATTGAGCCCGATCATGCCTACACCTCCACGCTTCATCGCACCGAGCAGACTATCGCCAACTTGTGGCCGGGCTTGGCGTACGAGCGCCTGGACGGTCTGCGCGAGTGGTTCTTTGGCGACTTTGAGGCCGAGCGCGTGGTGCTCATGCCCGAGCGCCCGTGGCGCGACTTCTATCGCCAGTTTGGCGGCGAGGGCCAGATGCAGGTGCGCGAGCGCATGGTGGCGACGTTGACCGAGCTTATGCAGCGTCCGGACCACGAGTGCGTGCTCGCGGTGAGCCATGGCTCGGCTATCAAGGAGTTTTTGGACCACGTGCGGGGCGCGGCGGCAGACGAGCGCGAACGCGTGCCGGGCAACTGCTCAGTGCTGCATTTTGCGTTTGACGATGCGGCCGATACGTTTGAACTTGTCGAAGTCTTTACGCAGGAGGACTATGCGCGCGAGCTGGGGCTTGAACCGCTCGTGGCTACTGCGGGTCCGCAGCGCGGATAACGCGAGCGTGGCGGCACGGGTCGCCGGCATAACTTCTCGACGCAAAAGGGGCGGAGATGCATGTACCTGCTGCATCTCCGCCCCCTGTTTGTTGGGCTGCCGATTTTTGTGCCGGGCGGTCTGGTCTCGCTAGAACCGCGCGATCTGGTGGGTGAGCAGGCCCATCGGGACCTGCGGCGCGCCGCCGCTGACCTGCGCGGCGGGGAAGAGCACAGCTACGGTAAAGTTGAACGGCTCTTTGCCCGTGTAGGTGCCGGCGGCACGGGCATCGTCGGCCAGGAGCTGTGATGCCCCGACCAGCGCGGCAGCGTAGGCGGGGTCGTCGGCCAGTGCCGGCTCCGGCGCCTGGTCGAGCATGGCACGGATGGCGCCGACGGCGTCCTCGCGCTTGACCTCCCACACGCGGTGCGTAATGCCGGCGGGGTCGGTGACGGCATAGAGTGAAGCGCCCTCTTTTGCGGCGCCGAGGATGATATCCATGACGGGCGAGGCTTCGTAGGCAAGTGTTACGGGACGGGGCTGCACCTTGAGCTCGGTGATCGCGCGCGCGGCGGCGAGTGCGTCGACGCTCTCGGCGGCAGCCTCGTCGCTACCCGTCAGCACGTTAACCGGGCAAATCGCCACGACACCCGTCACGCGTCCCGGCTCGCCCGAGCATTCGTACACGTAATACGCCGCACCCGGGTCCTTGAGCATCAGACCATCGGCAATGGCTCCGCCCAGAGCATCGTTGCCGCTCAGGATGCTGCCCATTGCAGGCAGCGCCTCGAGCACGCGGTCCTGAGCCGGGCGGATGCAGGGAAACGGAAGTGCTTTCATGAGCGGTCCTAACGCACGAGTCGGTTTGTTCGCGGCTTATTATGCCCCAACTTGGCCGCTCGCGTCCCAGAGCACGTTATCGGCGAGCGCGATTAGCACCTGCTGACAACGAACGATATCGGCGTGGGGCACATATTCGTTGGGCTTGTGCGCGAGCGCGAGCGACCCGGGACCGTAGCTCATGCAATTGCGGTTACCTGTCTTGCCGGCAATGACGGCGGTGTCGGTGTAGCCGGTAAAGAAGCCAACGGTCGTGTCCGCGTCCGTCACATCGTCTGCTGCGCACTTGAGTGCAGCTAGAAGGGGAGAGTTCGGGTCGCGCTCGATAGCGGGGCGGTCGCCTGTCACGGTATAGCTTCCATGGCAGCCGGGGACCGCGGCTTCGGCGCCGGCGATGGCCTGCTCTACCATGCGCGTCGCGGCGGCTGTATCGGTCGGCGGGGTCAGGCGCATATCGACCCAGACCTTGGCATGGTCGGGCACGACATAGGGGCGATATCCGCCCTCGATTTGGCCAAACGTGATGGTCGAAGACCCCAGTTCATCGTGCGCGGGCAGCGCCACAAACGCGCGACGGAGCGAACACACGACCTCGGCCATGGCGGCGACGGCATCCGCGCCCTTCCAGGGCTGGCTCGCATGCGCCGTCACGCCAGCCATTTCAATTTCGAACCACGTACGCCCCTTGTGCGCCACCTGGATCTGTCCGTCGGTGGGCTCGGTGTCCAGCACCCATTCACGCGAGCCGACCCAGCCAGCATCGATCGCGGCCTCTGAGCCACGCATAAAATCTTCCTCGTCGACCGAGCAGATGAGCGAAAAGCCGCGGCGGGGCAGCGCGCCATCCGCCGCCACGCGCTCGAGCGTATGGACCAGTGCGGCAATGGCACAGGCCAGGCCACCCTTCATATCGCAGGCACCGCGGCCGTAGAGCTTGCCGTCGCGCACGACCGCCCCGAGCGGCGTAATGTCCGCGTCCCAGCCGTCGCCCAAGGTGACTGTATCCATGTGGCAGATGTAGACGAGCCGTGGCTCGTCGCTCAAACCGGGCACGGTGACCATGAGATTGCGGCGTCCGGTCAGCACCTCGAGTTCCTCAACCTGCACGGCATGGAGCACCGGATGGCTCAACCGCTCCAATTGAGCCTCGACCAACACTTTGATATAGCGTTCAATCTCGCCCTCATACGCACCTGGGTCGGAACTGTCGATCCGCACGAGCCCTTGCGTAAGCCGCCAAGCAAAATCTGTATCAACCATAGGCACCTCACATATAGTTAGGTCAACATACAGATTGTATGCCAAGAAGCGGCTCGGTGCATTTAATGGAGCGCTCACAAAATCGGGGGCGCCTCTCGTGCGAAAGGCGCCCACGTGGGCATTCAATGTCAGTGACGGGCAGGCCACATGGGGAACTGCCCGTCAGATCAGCCGGCGCTACTTGATCACGCGCACGCGATACATCGACGGAATCTGCTTGAGCGCCTCGATGGTGCTGCTATCCAGGTGCTCATCGGTGTCGAACATGGTGTAGGCGTTCTCGCCGGCAGACTCGTTGGTCATACGCTGCACGTTGGCGTTGTCCTTGGCCAGGATTGCCGTGATCTGGCCGATCATGTTGGGCACGTTGGCGTGCAGGCAGGCGATGCGGCTTGCGGCACGCGCCTTGCCCATGCTGCAGGCGGGGTAGTTGACGCTGTGTGCGATGTTGCCGTTCTCCAGGTAATCCTTGAGCTCGCTGATGGCCATGTCGGCGCAGTTGGCCTCGGCCTCGCCTGTGCCGGCGCCCGAGTGCGTGGTGATAAACGTATTGGGCATCTTGACGGTCTTGGGCGTGGCGAAGTCGCAGCTAAACCAGCTGAGCTTGCCTGCACGCAGGGCGTCGCCGACGGCGTCCTCGTCAATGATGGTCTCGCGTGCGTAGTTGATGAGCACAGCGTCGGGTGCCAGCAGGTTAATCTGCTCGGTGCTGATCATGCCGATGGTGTCGGCCTTGCTGGGCACGTGCACGGTGAGGTAGTCGCAGCCGCGGCAGAGGTCCTCGAGCGTGCCCACGCGCTGCACCTCGCGGCTCAGCACCCACGCGTGCTCGACGGAAATGAACGGATCGTAGCCGTAAACGTCCATGCCCAGGTCGACGCAGGCGTTGGCGACCTTGGAGCCTACGTTGCCCAGGCCGATGACGCCGATGCGCTTGCCCTTGAGCTCGCGGCCCACAAAGGCCTTCTTGGCCTTCTCGGCATCGACCTGAATCTCGGGGTCATCGGCGTTGTTGCGCACCCAGTTCATCGACTGCACTACGCCGCGGCTCGAGAGCACCAGCATGCCCAGGACGAGCTCCTTGACGGCGTTGCTGTTGGCGCCGGGGGAGTTAAAGACGACGACGCCCTTCTTGGCGTACTCCTCGACGGGGATGTTGTTGACGCCGGCGCCGCAGCGGGCGATGGCGCGGATGCCCTCGGGCAGCCCGTAGCCGTGCAGGTCGGTCGAGCGCATCAGGATCGCGTCGGCCTCTTCGGCGGTGCTCACAAATTCGTAGCCCTCGCCAAACTCGACTTTGCCGTCCTTGGTGATGTCGTCGATGGTCTTAATCTTGCGCATGAAAAACTCCTTAGCAGGTTTTAATCTAAACAGGGTGGTTTGAGATGACTGGTCGGCCCGCGTGCTGCGGGCTAGTTAGATCGCGGGCTCAAACTATGCTGCGCTTCGAAGTCCTTCATGTACGAGGCCAGTGCCTGCACGTCTTCCATGGTCACGGCGTTGTAGACGCTGGCGCGCATACCGCCCACCAGGCGATGGCCCTTGACGTTTTGAATCTGGTGCTCGGCCGCGCCTGCGACAAAGGCCGCGTCGAGTTCGGCTTCGTCGGTGCGGAAGGTGACGTTGGCGATGGAGCGACTGTCGGCCTGCGCGGTGCCATGGAACAGCTCGCTGTGCTCGAGCAGGTTGTAGAGTAGGTTAGCCTTGGTCCAGTTGCGCTCTGCCATGGCGGCAAGTCCGCCGGTCTGCTCAACCCAACGGAACACCTTGCCGCACACGTAGATGCCAAAGGTGTTGGGCGTGTTGAGCATGGAACCCTTGGCGGCCTGGGCCTTAAGGTCCAGGTACTGCGGCGTCTGCGCAAAGGCTGGGCCATCTGCGATGAGGTCGTCGCGCACGATGACCACAGTCACGCCCGCGGCGCCGGCGTTTTTCTGCGCGCCGGCGTAAATGAGCCCGTAGCGCTCAACGTCGAGCGGCTGTGACAAAAAGCAGCTCGAGACATCGGCGACCAGCGGTACGTCGCCGCAATCGGGCAGCTCGTGGAACATGGTGCCAAAGATAGTGTTGTTCTGGCAGATGTAGACGTAGTCGAGCCCGTCGCCCGCGGCCTCGGCGGCAATGCGCGCGTTGATGTCGGCCATGTTGGGAATGTGGTCGAAATTGGTGTCTTCGGAGCTCGCGAGCAGCACGGTCTCGCCGTACTTGGCGGCCTCCTTGTACGCCTTGTTGGCAAAGTTGCCGGTCACGACGTAGCCGGCGCGGCCGCGGCGCATGAGGTTCATGGGGATGCCCGCAAACTGCAGCGTGGCGCCGCCCTGCAAAAACAGGACACGGTAGCTGTCCGGGATGCTCAGCAGACGGCGTAGGGTTGCCTCAGCGTCGTCGATGATCTGCTGGTACATGCTAGATCGATGGCTCATCTCGAGCACGGACATGCCGCAACCGCGGTAGTCCATCATCTCGTCGGCGATCTCGGCGAGCACGCTTGTGGGCAGTGCGGCCGGGCCAGCTGAGAAGTTGTGCACACGTGCCATCTTCTATTTCCCCCTCGTAGTCGTTTGAACGTTCGGGATACTTTAGCACAGTGCAGCGTCAGGCGCGACCGCATCACAGCAAAACCCGAGTGCGCCGCTATGATTTACAGGATGGTTACATGGGGGAGAGGTGACCTTACTCCTCAGGCAAATCCAAATCTGCGAGCGAAGACATGAGGTTCTCTAGGCGCTTGATCTCTTCGCCGCAAATTAGCTACCTCCTGCCCGCTACGACGCCAGTGTGGCAATGACGGCTTCGTCGCCGGCGTATATTAGGGTGTTGCCATCGGGAATGATCGTTTGGCCGTCGCGCTTGAGCATCACCACAATAAACGGATGCTTGCCTTGCGGCACGTCGCGCAGGCGCTGGCCGGCCAGGCGACCGTGGGGCGTCACGGTGACCTCGCGCAGCGTAACCTCGGCACGCTCTTCAAACGTCGGGGCAGCCATCACCAATAGGTCGCCTTCCTCAATCACGGTATCGCCATTGGGCAGCACCGGGTGCGCGCCATCGCGCAGCACCAGGACGACGAGCATGTCCGTGGCGCTGCCAATATCGGCGAGCGAGCGTCCGGAAAACGGATGGCCCGCGCCCACCTTGAACTTGACAAACGACATGCCGTCCTCGTCGCGGTAATCGTTAAACGTACGGCGCACGTCGCCTTCCGCGTCGATCATATTGAGCTTTTTCGCCACCGCCGGTAGCAGCGAGCCCTGCACCACAATGCTCGACACGGCAATCACAAATACCAGGTCAAACAGGTCGTGACCGCCAGGAACACCGGCCACCACGGTAAAGAGGCTAAACACGACCGAAGCCGCGCCGCGCAGACCCGCCCAGCTTACGAGCGCAACCTGGCGAGGGTTCGTCTTAAAGGGCGCTAGGAGCACGCCGACGGCGATGGGGCGGCTCACAAAGAGCATAAACGCCATGAGCGCCAGGCCCGGCAGCAGCATCTGCGGCAGGCGTGCGGGCGTTACGAGCAGGCCGAGCAAGAAGAAGATCGTCATCTCGGCCATCTCGGTGAGGGTATCGAAGAAGTGCGCCATCTCGACCTTGCCGGTGATGTCGCTCGCACCCAGCACAATGCCGGCCAGGTACACGGCCAAAAATCCGTTGCCGCCCAGGTAGCTCGGCAGCGCGTAGGCGACGATGGCCACGGCGAACAAAAAGATGGTCTGCGCGCCCTCGGCCGTTGCGTGCGCGCGTTCAATCAGGCGGCCCGCCGCCCAGCCGATGGCGAGGCCCAGGCCCACGCCCAAGATAATCTGCTTGGCCAGCAGTGCGGGAATGTTGATGTCGCCGCCGGCCGCGAGTGTGGCGAGCACGGCGGTGAGCATATAGGCGACGGGATCGTTGGAGCCCGATTCGACCTCGAGCAGCGAGTCGGTGCCGCCCCTCAGCGACAGGCTGTGCTCGCGCAGAACGCTAAAGACGCTGGCCGCGTCGGTGGACGCCACGACCGATCCCAACAGCAGGCCGCCGATCCAGTCGAAGCCCAGTACAAAGTGGGCGAACACGCCGGTGATGCCTGCGGTGATGACGACGCCGAGCGTGCTCAGCAGCACCGCCGGCGCGGCGACGGGCTTGGCGCGGTCGATATTGGTGTTAAAGCCGCCGTAGAACATGATGAATAGCAGCGCCGTGCTGCAGACGGTTTCGGTGAGCGCGTAGTCGCTAAAGTCGATGTGTGCCGGGCCGTTGACGCCCAGCAGCATGCCGAGTGCGATAAAGATGAGCAGGGTGGGGAAGGGGAGTTTTTTGCCGACGGGTTTGATGGTCAGGCACAAAATGATGACGAGGCCGATAAAGAGAAGGATCTGGTTCATGGATGGTGTCCGCTCCTGGGTGGTTGGCGTGGCACGGTCAGTTGTCTGCGGTTATTTGTACCCAAAGATGGTGGGTTTATGGGGTTGGATTGCGGGCGTGCGCGATATCGTCATAGACGGCTGCCGTCTTTGCCTCTGCTCGGAAACCCTTTCCAGCTTTATTGCAACGGAGTACAATGAGTAACATTTAAGTTCAACTTGAAGTTTTAGTTGCGGCGTCGGGCTTCGGCCGCAATGCAAGGAGAGGCGTACCATGGCGATCTATGTGACATCTGATGCTCACGGGCACGTGCGTGCGCTTGACGAGGCCCTGTCTAAGATCTCGTTGACGTCCGACGACACGCTGTACGTGCTGGGCGACATGATCGATCGTGGGCCCGATCCGGTCGGCGTTATTAAGCTCGTACGCTCGCTGCCCAACGCCCGCGTGCTCAAGGGTAATCACGAGCAGATCATGCTCGATGCCATCATTGGTCAGGATCCGCTCGATGCCGAGACCTGGGATATCAACGGTGGCTGGACGACGCGCGAGCAGCTCAACGACATGGAATTTGAGGCATACGAGGAGCTCGTGCGATGGATGGCCGCGCTGCCGCTCTACGCGGTGGTCGAGACCGAGGAGCGCCCGTATCTGCTGGTACATGCTGGAATCGAGATGAAGGCGGCGCGCGCGTTTTTGCTTGAGCATGGTGTCGATTGTGCCGATGGCGTCGGAGCGGTGGGTGCTGATCGCGAGCTGCTGCAGCAGATGCTCGCAGTGCAGTCGTCCGATGACCTGCTGTGGATTCGTCACGGCTATTGGGATGTGCCGACCGGGCTGCTTTCTGCCGAGGGCAAGGGTCCGGTCGTGGTGAGCGGTCACACGCCAACGGTGTCGCTCGGGCGTTATTGCGAGGTCGGTGGTCTTGCGGGGCTCGATGAGGAGTCGGGCCGCGGGCAGATCGTGCGCCTGGGCGGCGAGGATGCCGCCGGTGTGCCCGATCGCATCGACATCGACTGCGCTGCCGCCACCGGCTCCGAGTTCGGTCGCGTGGGCATCCTGCGCCTGGACGACGGGGCGGAGTTCTACGCGAACATCAACCCGGGCGAATAATCGGTGCAAGGGGTAGCTAATTTGGGACGGGGCTTTTTTGACTACTTTTGCCCTTCTGCCCGCTAATTGATTTCTCTGGGACGGGGATTAAATAATCATTTGGCTGCCCGCTGGCTAAGTGAGTAGACTTTTTTGGAAATGCCGAGCACCCAACATATTTGCCTCAATAAAACCGCAGGTCACAGACTTGTGCTCTGTTGGTGTGGTCGGAGATTCGGTAAAAGTCTACTCACTTAGTTTTGCGTGATGAATATTGTCCGCAACGAGACCCCAGACGGGGTGATTCCATCGCAAATTCCGGTGACCGGGCAGCTAATTAGGCGCCGTATGGGTTGCGGTCGCGTTCTATGCGCTGGCGGATGTGGGCGTACTCGATTATCAGCAGCACCAGGAGTAGGGCCATGATGGCTAGGTAGCTCACTACAGCGCCCATCAGACCCAGCAGCTTAATCAGGATCACCGGCAGCACCACGCTTACGGCGAAGCAGATCAGGTAGATCTTGGTGACGTCTCCAGCGTGGCGTAGCACCGTGATGATGGCGTAGATAAAGTCGATGGCCGCGGTGACGCCGCCGGCGACGACCATCAGCAACGCCAGCGTACGGTAGCGCTCAAAGCTGAGGCCGTACATCAAGCTCATGAGGGGAATACCGGGACCTGCCATAAATGCGGCGCACACGCCGGTGATGACCACGATCAGCGCCATAACGGCAACAATAATCAGGTCAAAGCGATGACGCTTGCGAGGATTAGCCCAAATGCTCGACAAGCGCAGAAGCTGCGGTTTATAGATAAATCCAATGTTCAGCAAAATAGCCTGCGCCGGAAAGAACAGGGCATTAAAGTACAGCTGATATTTGTATGCCAGCGTGCCTTCCATCACAAACTTGGGCATGCTCTCAATTAGGTTGAACAGGAACAGTGCACCAAAGAGCGGGGCGCACTGGACAAACAGGTGGCCGACCTCGCGCAGGCTCACGCGGCGCGATTTTTCGGTCTCGAGCAGGGCGAGCGGCGCGGTGACCAGCACGAGCGAGGCGATCGCGGTGACACCCATGGCCATGGCCGCGATGGGCATGCTGCGCGTGAGGAACAGCGCCACGCTGAAGACCGCGATGACGCCGACGGAGCGTAGCGTTTGGCTCATTCCAGCCAAGTAGAGTTTGTCGGCCTGCTGCAGGCGGCCTTCGTACACGTCGGCGACGCCATCGATGACCTTATACAGGTAGACGCCCAGGCCGATCGTCGCCATCTGCGCATCATAGCCGCGGGCGCTGCTGTACATGAGGCCGCAGCCTAGGGCGAGCGCTCCACAAAGCCAGCGGTTGAGCTGGTAGGAGGCAAAGGACGTCTTTTCGTCGATGTCTGAGACCTGGAAATTGCGCACGCCGTAGTTGCACGCGATCATGATGAGCGTGCCGGTGACAAAGGCGATGGAGAATTTGCCTGCTTCTTCGGCGCCCACGAGCTGCGTAGACACGATGGTGAGCAACGGAAACGCCAGGCCCCACACGGCGGTGCCGAGGGTGTTCCAAAGATAGTCGCGGCTGGTGGCGTGCTCCTCGTATTCCGCTTCCTGCATGGAGAAGCCGCCGCCGTAGACGGCGCCGAGCAGACGGTTCCACCAAGCGTTGATCATGCGGCGGACGGGGCCGGGCTCCCGATCGCGTTCGCGCCGGCGACGTGTGGCTTGGCTGCTATCGGGTCCGCCGGCGTTGCGCTGGCTCAGCTCCTGGATGCGCGCGAGCTCTTCGGCCGTGTGGGAGGCGGGGAACAGGCCGTTCTCGATGCGGCCGCCCTGGGCCTTCGCGGCGCCGTCTTTCGATGCAGCGGGGTTGGAGATGCCGTTACGGCGGGCGATGGCGCGGCGAATGCTATCGAGGGGCGTGATGCTCAAAGCGGGGTCCTTTCTATTGCTGCGCTCTAGTATAGACACCGCGGTGTCCGCTCGTGTTTTTGAACAGGTTGTTCGATAATTTCGGCGGCGCCATTCGGTAGTCGGCACTTAGGGACGTTCCTTATGTGCAGGCACTTTGGGAACGTCCCTAAGTGCCGGCATCCGGGGACACTCCTTGAATGTTGCCTGTTCAAGAGTGTCCCCAATGACTAGTCGTTTAAGAACGTCCCCAATGACTGGGCCGCTTGCCTGCGATTTTTGACCGTTGGGCGGGCTTGCCGCCCTTGCCGCAAAAACGTTTTTGCATATCGGGTACAACGGGCTTTACGTGAGTAAAGTGCGCGCCGCGTCCACGTGCCGCGTTTTTAAAGGAGGCCCCATGCCTGGTGTTACCCCTGCAGAAGTTCTGTCCAATTTTGGTATTACGCTGGTCGAAGATCCCGCCGAGAATCAACCCCGTCTGCTGGTCGATCTGCCCGCCGCGGAGCTCGTCGAGCACGCTATCCGCCGCGAAGAAGGCCGCATGGCATCCAACGGCGCGCTGGTGATCGAGACGGGGGAGCGTACCGGCCGTTCCCCCAATGACCGCTTTATCGTTGACACCCCCGATGTTCACGACAAGATTGCCTGGGGCGCGGTCAACCGCCCGCTGTCCGTCGAGAGCTATGAGGCCATCAAGGCCGGCATCGTCGACTATCTCAACGAGCGCGACGTGTTCGTCACCCGCGGCATGGCAGGTGCCGACCGCAACCACACGCGTCGACTGCTCGTTGCCTGCGAGCGTGCCAGCCAGGCACTTTTTATTAAGCAGATGCTCGCCCGCCCGCTCGCTCGCGAAATCGCGCGCACCGGCGAGCCCGACTTCTGCGTGCTCGCAGCGCCCGGTTACCAGTGCGACCCCGCCATTAAGGGCCTCAACTCCAGCGCCGCGGTGGTCATCAACTTCCAGGAACGCGTGATTCTGGTCGCCGGCACCGGCTACTCCGGCGAGATTAAAAAGTCGATCTTTAGCGTTATGAATTACTTGCTGCCCGTCGAGGACGACGTGCTGCCCATGCACTGCTCGGCCAGCATGGATCCCGTCACGCACGAGACCGCCGTGTTCTTTGGCCTGTCCGGCACCGGCAAGACCACGCTTTCGGCCAATCCCACGCGCCTGCTGATCGGCGACGACGAGCACGGTTGGTCCGACATGGGTATCTTCAACATCGAGGGTGGCTGCTACGCAAAATGCGAGGGCCTGGACGCCTTCCACGAGCCCGAGATCTTCAACGCCGTCCGTTTTGGCGCCATTTGCGAAAACGTGGTGCTCGACGAGAACCGCAAACCCAACTACGACGACATCTCGATCACGCACAACACGCGCGTGGCCTATCCCGTGGAGCACATTCCTAACGCGTGGACTAAGGGCATGGGCACCACTCCGAGTGTCGTGCTGTTCCTGACTTGCGACGCTTTTGGCGTGCTGCCACCCATCTCACGTCTGACGGCCGATGCCGCCATGTACCACTTTGTGACGGGCTTTACGGCTAAGATTCCCGGCACCGAGGTCGGCGTCACCGAGCCCACGCCCACGTTCTCCTCGCTGTTTGGCGAGCCGTTTATGCCGCTCGACCCCATGGTCTATGCCAAGATGCTCGGCGAGCGTATCGCCGACGGTCGTACGCGCGTGTACCTGGTCAACACCGGCTGGATTGGCGGCGGTTATGGTGTGGGCCATCGCATCGAGCTTGCCTACACGCGCGCCCTGGTGGCCCGCGCCCTCGACGGTACCATCGAGGACAGCGAGTTCTTGCACGACGACATCTTTAACGTCGACATTCCCACGACGTGCCACGGCGTGCCCGATGGCATCCTGGTGCCGCGCCAATACTGGCAGAGCACCGCGCGCTATGACGAGGCCGCGCAAAACCTGGCGGTGATGTTCGAGGAGAACTTCGAGAAGAAGTACTCGCACCTGCCCGAGTCCGTCAAAGCCGCCGGCCCGCACGCCCAAGTACACGCCGACGCTCGTCATCGCGGCCGCGGGCTGCTGGGACTTCGCCACTAGCTTCGCCGTGAGTCCATATCCACCACAAAGGGGACAGGCGCCTTTATGGTGGTTTTGCTCGCGTGGATGACTCGGGTTACAATACGCTTGACATATCGTCCCCTTCTCCGGATGGGGACAGCGTAAGCGCTCTTGTGGCGGCACCGTAGGACTTTGAAGGTGGCCGCTGTGAGGGCGCTTTTTGTTTAGGCGCCCTCGCTCGGGCGTACGCTATGAAGGGAGAGCATATGAAGAGTTTCGTTGCCGAGGATTCGTTTTGGGAGCTGTTTCCGCAGGCGGCGGTCGGCGTCGTAGTCGTAAAGGGCATGAAGCCCGCGGCCCAGATTCCCCAGGAGGACGTGGATGCGATCGCCACGTTGCTCAATCGCGCCAATATCGATGCGGAGCGTCACCTGACAAGCGATACCATCAGCGAGAACGCGCCGGTTAAGGCATGGCGCGAGGCGTATCGCCTGTTCAAGACCAAGAAGGGCGCGCGTTGCTCAGTTGAGAACCTGCTCAAGCGCGTGCTCAAAGGCAAGCCGGTCGGCCACATCACACCGGCGGTGGATATCTACAACACGATTTCGTTGACTTATGCGCTGCCCGTTGGCGGCGAGGACCTGCATGCGATTGAGGGAGATCTTCGCTTGAAGGTGACCGATGGTGGCGATGCGTTCTTGCCGCTTGGCGAGGAGGCGGTCGATCCGACGCTGCCCGGCGAGCTCGCCTACATCGACGATGCGGGCGCTGTGTGCCGCTGCTGGAACTGGCGCGACGGCGTTCGCACGGCGCTGTCCGATGATTCGGCCGATGCGTTCCTGGCGATTGAGTGCGTGGAGCCCGAGCGGATGGGGGATTGCCAGGCCGCGATCGATCGCTTAGCCGAGCTGCTCGAGCGCTATCTGGGAGCGACGGTTGTCGTTAAGACGCTTGTGACCCGCGACAATCCCTGCGTGGAGCTGTAGCGACGCCTGCGGATCATGTTCGCCGGTCAAAACCACCACAAAGGTGCCTGTCCCCTTTGTGGTGGTTTTTATGTTGATGGGTTAACAAATGGGGTATTTGGGTACGGGTGTCGCCTTATGCGACTAAGATGTTTACCCGTAAGCATTATGCAAGCGAAAGGCGGTCGTCTCCCATGCAGCAGAACGACGAGACACGTTTCGAGGACTTTGTCGGACTGATCAGCGGGCTCTACAAGGAGATTCAGCGCATTAAGACATCCGAGGGCGCAAGGCTGGGCCTCAAGGGCTCCGACGTTATGTGCCTTTACTATCTTGAGCGCAGCAAGGACGGCCTGACTGGCGCTGACCTGGCTCGCATGGCAGGCGTGACCCGCGCCGCCGTCTCGCGTACGCTCGCGCATCTGGAGGAGGGCGGCTACGTCGAGGTCGACGATTCGGGCGATGCCGCCGTTAAGTATCGTGCTCCGGTGCGCCTGACCGCTCTGGGCGGCGAGAGCATGAGCGAAGCGGACCGCATCATTCGCGAGGTGCTCGATACCACCGGTAAGGCTATGGGTGTGGAGCAGCGCGAGCAGATGTATGCGTCGCTGCGCACGATTCTCAACACCCTGCGCGAGCTGTAGGGCCGCCAAGGCTTTTGCTTCCAATTAACAACTGCATAGTCCTGTTTGAGCGCGTATACCGTGCCGGGGCCTTGCTGTCAAAATTCCCTGCGCGGGACCTGCGCAAGAAAGGATTCGCTATGTCCGTCCGCATTATTACCGATTCCGCAAGCGATATGTCGCCGGCCGAGCACCCAGCACTGGCCGTTTTGCCGCTGTCCGTCACCTTTGGCACCGATGTGTACATGGATGGCATCGACATCGATCACCAGCGCTTTTACGAGATGCTCGTGGAGCGCGATGAGCTGCCCAAGACCGGCCAGGTCAACCCGTACGCGTTTTCGCAGGCGATTGCCAAGGTTCGTGAAGCCGGCGATGAGGCTGTGATTATTACCGTGGGCGCTAAGCTATCAGGCACCAATCAGAGTGCCCGTACCGCACTTGCCGAGGCGCCGGGCGGCGACGTGTACGTGGTGGATAGCAATAACGTCACTCTGGGCGAGCGTGTCCTGGTCGAGTATGCCCTGCGCCTGGTGGATGAGGGCCGTAGTGCGGCCCAGATCGCGGCGGCCGTCGAGGCCGTCCGTGACCGCGTGGTCGTCATCGGCCTGCTCGAGACGCTGGAGTACCTGGTGCGCGGCGGTCGTCTGTCTGCTGCGGCCGGCGCCGTGGGCACGCTGCTCAACGTAAAGCCTGTGGTGGCTGTCGAGGACGGTCTGATCGTGCAGCTGGGCAAGGCGCGCGGTTCCAAGAACGGCCGCAACCTGCTGAACCAAAAGGTCGAAAAGGCGGGCGGCATCGACTTTTCCATGCCGCTGGCGCTCGGCTATACGGGTCTTTCGGATGCGGTGCTCAAGAAGTATATCGAGGACAGTGCCGCGTTGTGGGCCGGCCATGCCGAGGGTGAGCTGCCCATCCACACTATCGGCGCCACCATCGGCACCCACGTGGGCCCCGGCGCTGTAGCCGTAGCCTTCTTCCGCCCCGCCAACTAGCTTTCCGGTCAAAACCACCACAAAGGGGACAGGTACCTTTGTGGTGGTTTATGCTGGGTTCGGTTGAAAGGAGCACGCGATGGCGTCTGAGGGCTTTTTTGAACGGGTGTACGAGGTGGTCGAGCAGATCCCCGAGGGGATGGTCGCCACGTATGGTCAGGTGGCGCTGCTTGCCGGTCGACCACGAAGTGCGCGGTATGTGGGGTATGCCCTGCATAGCAATCCGCGCCCCGGCGAGATTCCCTGTCACCGCGTGGTGTTTGCCGACGGGCGCATATGCGAGGGTTTTGCTTTTGGCGGTCCCGATGCTCAACGTGAGCTTTTGCTAGGGGAGGGTGTGGCGTTTAAGGACGACATGCACGTCGACCTGGCCGTCTGTCGTTGGCCTGCCGGACTCTAACAGCTCTGCCGTGGCCAGAACCACCACAAAGGTGCCTGTCCCCTTTGTGGTGGTTTTCTGTTGCAGGTTTACCGGGGCTAACTTATGGAGAAGGTGTGGCGGCGCATATTGAGGCTACAAAGTAAACCACGGCGAACTATATTATATTCAGCAACGGAGCAGGCAATAGGCGATGAAAAAGCCTGCCCTGTTGAGTTTGATTCGCATCCCTCCCCTCTGTGCGATTCAACGGTGTACTTCGGGAACGGGCCCGCTGGCAACTGACTGCCGGCGGGCCCGTTCTCGTTTGTCGGGGGAGTGCAATGGGCGGAGCCGAACCGGTCGGGCACCAAAAAGGCAGACGCCGTAGCGCCCGCCCTAAAGCAATCGGAAGTTCAAGTCAGCAGATCGGTTTAGTACACCATGCCCATGGCGTCCCGAACCTCGGCCAGGGTCTGCTCGGCGATCTCGTTGGCGCGACGGTTGCCCTCGTGCAGCACGTCCTTCACATAGTCCAGATCGTTCTCGTAGCGCTGACGGCGCTCGCGGATCGGTGCGAAGTACTCGTTGACGGCCTCGGTCACGTACTTCTTGAGCTGGCCGGAGCCGCCCATGCCAATCTCCTCGGCAATCTCGACCTCGGAACGGCCGGTGCAGATGGCGGCCGTCGAAAGCAGGCCAGACACGCCGGGGCGGCTCTCGGGATCAAACGTGATCATGCGCTCGGAATCGGTCTGGCTCTTCTTGATGCGCTTGGCCGTCTCCTCGGCGGTCATCGAGATGTTGATGGCGTTGCCGTAGCTCTTGCTCATCTTGCGACCGTCCAGGCCGGGCAGCAGCGGGGTCTCGGACAGCAGTGCGTCGACCTCGGGGAACACCTTGCCGTAGCGGTTGTTAAAGCGGCGGGCGATGGTGCGGGTGAGCTCGATGTGCGGCAGCTGGTCGCGGCCGACGGGCACCACATTGCCCTTGCAGAACAGGATGTCGCAGGCCTGGTGCACCGGGTAGGTGAGCAAAAGGCCGGTGAGCTCGTGCCCCGAGGCCTCCATCTCGGCCTTGACCGTGGGGTTGCGCGCCAGCTCGGCCTCGGAGACCAGCGACAGGAACGGCAGCATGAGCTGGTTTGCGGCGGGCACGGCGGAGTGCGCGTAGATCATGGTCTTGTCGGGGTCGATGCCGCAGGCAAGGTAGTCCATGACCATGTTGTACACGTTGTCCTGGATGTGCTCGGTGGTGTCGCGGTCGGTGATGACCTGGTAGTCGGCGATGAGCACGTTGGTCTTGGCGCCCATGTTCTGCAGCTCCACGCGGCCCTTGAGGGTGCCAAAGTAGTGGCCCAGGTGCAGACGGCCGGTGGGGCGGTCGCCGGTAAGCATGGTGAACTTCTCGGGCGTCTTGGCCAGGCCCTCGCGAATGGCGTTGCTCTTTTGCAGCGCGACTTCGTAGCTGTTTTCGTTTGGCATGATTGCTCCTAACGTATGTTCATGGGTCAAGATGATAGCGCGTTTATTGGAGGGGCGGGGCATAAGTAGGCGAGGGGTGGGAGAGGGGTGGCTTGTGCGATGGGCGAGGCACGGCTGCGCTTGGCCAACGGTGCCTACGCGCATCCTCGGCAGCTTATCCTAGAGCTTGTGGTGGCGCTCTTCCTTACGATCCTCGGCTGCTTGCTCTTCCTGCTTAAAGGCGGGGTCGTCGGGGGTTACCAGCTCGTCTTCGTGCGTTCGCTTGTTGTAATGGTGGCGCAGCACGGGCTCAAACAGGTGCAGGCGCTTGGCGAAGGCCGCCGAGCCAATGGCGAGCACGGTAAAGATGAGCACGCGCATGGGGACCTCGACCTGATTGATGGCCGCGGCGCCGGCCGAAAGCAGTATGCACCAGGCGTAGATGAGCAGTACGGCTTGCTTTTGGTTGTAGCCCTCTTGAATGAGGCGGTGGTGGATGTGGCCCTTGTCGGCCTGTCCAATGCTAATGTGGGCGCGCTTGCGGCGCACGATGGCGCTAAACGTATCGATGATGGGTACGCCGGCCACGAGGAGCGGGATGATGAGCGAGGTGAGCGCGGCGGTGCGGCTCACGTTGAGCAGCGAGATGGAGCCCAGCGCAAAGCCCAGCAGTAGCGACCCCGAGTCGCCCAAGAAGATGCTCGCGGGGTTGAAGTTATAGTGCAAGAAGGCGAGGCACGAGCCAAAGAGCGCAATGGAGAGCGCGGCGGCATCGATGCGGCCCGAGAGAACGGCCATCGAGAACATCGTGAACGATGCGATGCCGCAGATACCCGTCGCCAGGCCGTCAAGGCCGTCGATAAGGTTGATGATGTTGGTGAACGCCACCAGGTAGATCACGGTAATGGGGTAGGCGAGCCAGCCGAGCATAATCTCGCCGGGGGCAAACGGGTTGACGATGACGCCGATTTTTAGGCCGCCTACGCAGGCGATGAGCGCGGCGAGGACCTGGCCGGCCAGCTTTTGCTTGGGCTTGAGCTGGTAGATGTCGTCGATCGCGCCGGTCGCAAAGATAACGGTAAAAGAAAGCGCAAGGACGGGGTAACTGATGTGCAGACGGGGGTGGGGCACCAAAACGGGCGGCCAGCCCAGGTACCAGGTACCTAGGATTTGAACAATGCAGGCGACGACGAGGCCCAAAAAGACCGCCGTGCCACCCATGCGCGGGATGGGTTTAGTGTTGATGCGGCGCTTGGAAGGATAGTCGACGGCGTCGAGCTTGATTGCCAGGCGCTTGACCAGGGGCACCGCAAGGAAGGTCGTGATAAAAGCCACGACCGCCACGCAAAGGTACGGTATGAAGCTCGTGGAGGAAGCCATGAATCGATAAACCGCCAAGCGTCGAAGGAAAAGGTCAAATGATGCCACGCCGCAAAGGGTATAGCTGACCCATGATACTCGACCAAGGGGGGTGTGAGGAATTGCACGGGGCGATAATCACGTGCTTACCAGATATTCGAGTGATGGTGGGGTTCTGCCTGGTGCCTTTTGGGGATCTTGGCGGGATTTGCAATGGCGATTTTCGGCAAAAGAAAACCACCCCCCACGTTACGAAAATGAACCCACCTAAAACAGGTGGGTGCCCTCATCGACTGTTCCAGCGTCCTTAACAACGAAGGATACCTGTACTAGGTACGACTGTGTGGGCTCCCTAAATAAACGCGACGGTTCACCCAGTTGCTCCGCGGGGGGCGGAATACCTACATCATAAAGCGGCACTTTGTGGATTCCAGTCTTGACATTACAAAAATCGTGTCGGACGATTACGGCGTCTTGGGCTCGAGCCGTCTGTGCAGTTGGTCCCTTTGCGTTTGAGCTGCTGAATCGTTGTTTTGGAGCATGTTTTTATGCCGACGTCGTTGACCGAACTTTTTTCGCCCGCTTGCCATTTGTGTCCACGCCGTTGCGGTGCGGCCCGCGATGAGGGTGCGCGCGGCGTATGCGGTGCCGACGACACGCTCAAGGTGGCCCGCGCGGCGCTCCATATGTGGGAGGAGCCGCCTATCTCGGGCGAAGCCGGTTCGGGCACGATTTTCTTTAGCGGCTGCTCGCTCAAATGCGTCTATTGTCAGAACCATGAGATCTCGACGGGCAATTTTGGGTTAGAGATTTCGTCCGAGCGTCTGGTCGAGATTATGTTGGAATTGCAGGACCAGGGTGCCAACAATATTAACTTGGTGACGGCGACGCACTACGCGCACCTGCTGCCGGCTGCGATTGCCGCGGCACGGGCGCGCGGGCTGGTTATTCCAATCGTCTACAACACGAGCGGTTATGAGCGCGCGAGTGCCGTGGCGGCGCTCGGCGATCTGGTCGACGTGTGGCTTACCGACTTTAAATATGCCGATGCGGGGCTTGCGCAGTCGCTCTCTCATATAAAGGACTACCCGCGTGTGGCCGTGTCGGGCCTGGCTCAGATGGCGCGCGAGATCGAGCGCCGCGGGGGAGAGCTGATGGACGAGGACGGGCTCATGAAGCGCGGCATGATCGTGCGTCACCTGGTGCTGCCGGGGCATGCGGACGATTCGTGTCGCGTGCTGGACCTGGTGTGGCAGACGGTGGGCGATGTGCCGATCTCGGTCATGAACCAGTACACGCCCAATGCGCTCATGCGCGAGCAGGGCGGCGACCTGGCGCGTGCCGTGACGCGCGAGGAGTACGAGCAGGTGCTCGACCATGCTGACGACCTGGGCTTTACGACGATGTTCTGGCAAGAGGGCGGTGCGGTAGACGAGAGCTTTACCCCGGCGTTCGACACTACCGGCGTCCTCGCCAGCGCAAAGTAGCGGGTTCGCCGATGATTTTTCTGGGATGGGGATTAAAAAATCATCGAGAGAATCGCTTGCTCGAAAGGTTGTCAAAATAGCCCCGGTCCCAAAAAGACTGGGTATTGGGCGTTGACAGTTGGCGAGCCGTAGGTAAAATATCAACTTGTCCTGGGGACGTAGCTCAGTTGGGAGAGCGCTGCCGTCGCATGGCAGAGGCCGAGGGTTCGACTCCCTTCGTCTCCACCCTTGGATTTGATAAGCCGCTGACATTGTGTCGGCGGCTTTTTTTAAAAGAAAGGGCTATACCATGGCCGAGCTTGTGTCCCAACCATTGTCCGACGAGGAGCGCGCTGAGTTGGAAGAGCTCCGCGCTGAGAAGGCCCGCCGCGAGGCTCGGGAAGAGGCCCGTCGCGAGCGTGAGGAGCTGGCTGCCCTGCGCGCCGAGCGTGCGAAGGCCGAGGAGGTCGCCTCGAACGCCGCATCCGAGCGCAAGCCCGCGCCCGCACCCAAGCCCGCTGCTGCGAAGCCTGCACCTGCCGCGCCCAAACCTCAGCCTAAAAAGGCCGCTCGTCCCAAGTCCGTCGAGCCCAAGCCGAGCCGTGACGAGATGACCTTTGCCCAGCGCATGGTTACCTCCAAGGAACCTACGGGCGAGAACGAGATCCCTGGCATGGCGCCGGCTCAAAAAATCATCATCGTGCTCGCCCTCATCGCGTTTATCGTCTTTATGGTTTACACGATCACGGGCAGCATGGGCCTGCACTAACCTGTTCGCGACGGGCTCCATGCCCGCACGTCCGCCTCGCCCAACCCTCAACCTCTGCACAACACATCCGAAAGGTCGCCCCATGGCTTTGACCGATATCTCTCATCCCACCGACATCGCAATGCTCACCGATCTGTACGAACTCACTATGGCCCAGGGCCTGTGGGAGAGCGGCAAGGCCAATGAGCAGGGTTGTTTTACCGCGTTTTACCGCGACCATCCCTTTGGCAGCGCCTATGCCGTCATGTGCGGCACCGCCGAGCTGCCCGAGCTAGTCGAGAATCTGCGCTTTACGCCCGAGGATATCGACTACCTCGCATCGCTTGAGGCCCCGGCCGGCGGCGCGATGTTCAAGTCCGCATTCCTCGACTACCTGCGCGATTTTCGTGCGCATGTAAATATCGACGCCGTCCCCGAGGGCGAGCTCGTCTTTCCACGCGAGCCCATGGTGCGCGTCACCGGTCCTGCGCTCGAGTGCCAGCTGCTCGAGACGGCGCTGCTCAACATCGTCGGGTTCCAGACACTTGTCGCCACCAAGACGGCGCGCGTGGTGCTGGCGGCGGACGGCCGTCCCGTGGCCGAGTTTGGCCTGCGCCGAGCCCAGGGTCCCGATGGCGGCCTGGCCGTTGCGCGCGCGAGCTACGTCGCCGGCTGCTCCTCTACGTCCAATGTGCTCGCCGGCCGCCGCTACGGTATTCCCGTCTTTGGCACGCATGCGCACAGCTGGGTGATGAGCTTCGATTCCGAGCTCGAGGCCTTCCGCGCCTTTGCCAAGTCGAGCCCCAAGAACTGCACGCTGCTCATCGACACCTACGATGTGCGCGAGGGCTGCGAGCATGCCATTACGGTTGCCAAGGAGATGGAGGCGGCGGGCGAGCGCCTGTCGGCTATTCGCATTGACTCGGGCGACCTCGCCAAGCTCTCCAAGTATGTCCGCGGTCGTTTCGATGCCGAGGGCCTGCCCTATGTGGGGATCTCGGTTTCTAACGATCTGGATGAGTACACGATTCAGTCGCTGCTCGACCAGGGCGCGCCCATCGATAGCTTTGGCGTGGGCACCAAGCTCGCGACCTGCTACGACCAGCCGGCGCTGGGCGGCGTGTACAAGCTTTCCGCCCGCCGTGCGAGCGAGGCCGACCCGTGGACGCCGGTGGTCAAGCTCTCCGAGCAGCCCTACAAGCGCACGATCCCGGGCGTGCAGCGCGTGCGCCGTTATTACGACGGCTTTGGCGGCCCGGTCTGCGACATGATCTACGACGAGGACCATCTGGTGGGGGAGGGCGCCGCGCGCGGCAATACCCTCGTGGCCGTGAATGATGCCGCCCTGGTGACCGACGTGTCGGAGCTTGAGTATCGCGAGCTGCTGGTGCCGATCGTGCGCGATGGCAGCGCAGTGGCTCCGCGTGAGAGCATCCAGGACGCGCGCGAGCGCTGTGTTTGGGCGCTCGATCATCTGGACGCAGCTTTCAAGCGCTTCCTGTACCCGCAGACCTATGTGGTGGGCATGGAGCAGGGCCTGGCTCAGGTGCGCGACGAGCTCGTGCGCAAGAACATGGCCGCGGCCTCGGCTTTCCCCTGGGCAAAATGATCAGCATGCGACGGAAGATAACGGATCATTTTCTCGCTTGCCCGTTCGCCCGTTCGCTGAACAGTTGATTGGTTTGACGTATGACGACTTCTTATAAAACGATGGTGGTAAAGATCGGTTCGTCCACGGTGGTGGGCGCCGATGGCAAGGTCAACCGCGCCTTTATCGGCGGACTTGCCGATCAAGCCGCAGCGCTGCGCAAGCTCGGCTGGCGTCTGGTCGTGGTGAGCTCGGGCGCTATCGCCTGTGGCTATCCCGTGTTGGGCTTCGACCGCAAGCCGGTCGGCGACCTTCCGAGCCTGCAGGCCTGCGCCTCGGCTGGTCAGTGCATCATCTCGTCGGCCTACGACGAGGAGTTCCATGCGCGCGACCTGCTCACCTCGCTCGTGCTGCTCACGCGTCACGACACGGCGCGTCGCACGTCCTACCTGCACGCGCGCGACGCCCTGCTGCGTCTGGTGGAGCTGGGCGTGGTGCCGGTCGTCAACGAGAACGACACCGTTACCGTCGACGAGATCAAGTTTGGCGACAACGACACGCTGGCGGCGCTCGTGAGCTGCCTGGTTTCCGCCGACCTGTGCGTGACGCTGTCCGACATCGACGGCCTCTACACCGCCAATCCGCACGAGGATCCGACGGCCGAGTTTGTCCCGGTCGTGCATAAGATCGATGCCAAGATCATTGCCTCGGCGGGTGATTCTTCGACCTCGGTGGGTACGGGCGGCATGATCACCAAGATTCGCGCGAGCCGCATCCTGATGACGGCGGGCATTCAGAGCGTGATTTGCTCGGGCGAGGAGCCCGATGCCCTCGTGCGTCTCGCCCGCGGCGAGAGCGTGGGAACCCTGTTCGATCCGCCGGCGGAGCGCCTGGACATCGCACCCCGCAAACTGTGGATCGCGCTGGGCGACAAGGCCCACGGCTCGGTGACGGTTGATGACGGTGCTGCGAAGGCGCTGGTCAGCCGTGGCTCTTCCCTGCTTGCGGTGGGTATTCGCGAGGTCGATGGCCAGTTTGCCGAGGGCGATGTGCTCGATGTGTGCGATCCGAGCGGTATGGTCGTCGCCCGCGGTATCGCCGAGGCCGATTCGGACGTGCTGGAGCTTGCAGCCGGCCGCCGCCAGGACCAGATCGCCAGCAACCGCCTGCTCGCTAACCTGGCCGAGAAGCCGGCGATACACAGGGATAACTTGATCGTATTTGCATAAAGAAAGACAGCGCTGCGGATCGTTTCCTGCAGCGTTGTCTTTCTCGTGCCGGCACTTGGGGACGTTCCTTATGTGCCGGCACTTTGGGACACTCCTTAGCTAGAAGATCCGGCGCAGGTCTCCGCGGTTGAGCGCTTCGTCGAAGAGGTGCTTGAACACCACGCTGCCGTGCAGGCCGTCGTGCTCGAACTCGTTGGTCACCCAGGCATGCGAGTTGCCCACGCGGCTGAGCGTATCGAGCTGCATGCCCGAATCGACGTACATATCGTCGAAATACACCGCGGCCTGGAGTGGCACCTCGTTGCAGGCTAGGCGCTGCGGGTCGTAGATCTTGTCCCAGCTGGTGTTTTCCATCAGCAGGTCCATGGCGGGCTTAAACGGCATAAGCTCGGGCATCTGCTCAAACATCCACGGGAACATGGCCTCGCCGGTAAACATGAGCGGGCGCGCGAGTGTGTCGAACTCGGCACGATGGGCCTTCTCCTCTGCTGCGGCCCAGCGAATGGGCATGGTGTCGCCGTCGGCGTAGATAAACTCCTGCAGCGTCCAGTACAGCGGGTTTGTACGCGTGTTGGTGCGCTCGAAGGCGCGCATCAAAAAGCTGTCGGATACCGAGGAGCCGCAGCTAAGCGTACCGTCGCCAGTAACAAACGCGTGATCGATAATCCAATGCATGCGCTCAAAGCTCGGCTTCATGCCAAAGTCGCTGCCCATGAGCTGTAGGCGCTCGACCGTCATCGGCGAGCCGTCGGGCAGCACGGGCTTCTGGGCCTCGAGCGCATCGGCCAGGGCTGCCACGCGGTCGACGTCAGCGGGGTAGCGGTCATAATACTGCTGCGTCTTGGCGGCCATGCGCGGGAAGGTGTGCGCGTAGACCTCGCTTGCGCTCGCCGGCACGTGGGGGATGCCGCCGCAGGTAAAGCTTGCCGCTATGCCCTCGGGGAAGAGCGACAGATAGCTCAACGTCAAAAAGCCGCCGTAGCTCTGCCCGAGTGTGACCCAGGGCTTGCCGCCAAAGCCCACCAGGCGCAGGTACTCAAAATCGCGCACGATGGAGCTGGCGAGGTGGCGCTTGAGGAAATCCGCCTGCGAGCGTGCGGCATCGGAGCCGGCCGCCGTCGCGCGCTCGCCCAGTGCGGCAATCGTGCGCCCGTCTACACAGCTGCTGCGCCCGGTGCCGCGCTGGTCGGGCAGGACCACGCGGAAGTGCTTGACGGCCTCCTCGATCCAGCCGTCGCTTGTGGGCGACAGCGGACGCGGGCTCTCGCCGCCGGGGCCGCCTTGCAAAAACAGGAGCAGCGGCAGATCGTCGTTGATGCGGTCGGGCGCGCAAACCACGCGGTAGAAGAGCTTGATGCTCTCGGGCGCGCCGGCGATTGGTGCCGGCATGGCGCCGCGGCGCATGGTGCTGCCGACGGCCAGGAGCATCGGCTCCAGGCCGCGCCAGTCAAGGGGGACGTCGATGCTGTGGTCCTCGACGTAAAGGCCGGGGACGTGGTACGAAGTGATGAGGGCCATGTGAGTCTTCCGTTCGTTGCGGTGTTTCGGGTTGACCAATTCTACCGCCGCGGGCGAGGCCATGCGCAAATCGGCTACCATGGTTGCAAACTTCTAGGAGAAAGGGCCGCCCATGTCGGTCGATATAGCCACGTACGTCCACGATCTTGCCGTTGCCGCCAAGGCAGCGTCGGCCTCGCTTGCCACGGCGAGCGATGAGCAGCGTCAGGAGGCCGTGCGCGCCATGGCCGCGGCGCTGCGCGATGGCGTCGATTCCATCGTTGCCGCCAACGAGCTCGATATGTCCGCCGCGCGCGATGCGGGTACCTCGGCCGGACTGCTCGATCGCCTGCTGCTGACGCCCGAGCGCGTCGAGGGCATGGCCGCCGGCCTGGAAAAGCTCGCCGAGCTGCCCGATCCCGTGGGCCGCGTGCTCGACCACCGCGTGCTTGCAAGCGGCGTGGACCTGACCCGCGTGAGTGTGCCGCTGGGCCTGGTCGCTATGGTCTACGAGGCGCGCCCCAACGTGACGGCCGACGCCGCAGGCATCTGCATCCGTACCGGCAACGCCTGCATTCTGCGCGGCGGCTCGCTGGCCTATCACTCGTGTGCCATGATCGCCGAGCTGCTGGCCGATGCGCTCGAGGCCAAGGGCTTCCCGCGCGAGGCCGTGTCGATGATCGAGTCCACCGACCGCGAGGCCACCGGCGAGCTCATGAAGCTCCGCGGTATTGTCGACGTACTCATTCCGCGCGGCGGTGCAGGCCTGATCCAGCGCTGCGTGCGCGAGTCGCTTGTGCCGGTGATCGAGACGGGCACGGGCAACTGCCACATCTACGTGCATGAATCCGCCGACTTTGATAAGGCGCTCAACATTATCGTTAATGCCAAGACCCAGCGCGTAGGCGTGTGCAATGCCGCCGAGTCGCTGCTGGTCGACCGTGCTGTGGCCGATGCGTTTTTGCCCGCGGTCGTGACCGTGCTGCATGACCACGGCGTGCTGATTCACGGCGACGAGGCAACCTGCGCCGCATGCGCCGATGCCGGGCTTGTGGAGGGCGATGACTACGTCGCCGCGACTGAGGAGGACTGGGGTCGCGAGTACCTGGCGCTCGAGATGAGCGTGAAGGTCGTGGCAAACGAGGACGAGGCCATCGCACACATCAACCGCTACGGCACGATGCACTCCGAGGCCATCGTTGCCGAGGATACGGATGCTTGCGAGCGCTTCCTCGATGCTGTCGATGCCTCGGCCGTGTACTCCAACGCCAGCACTCGCTTCACTGACGGCGGCGAGTTTGGCCTGGGTGCCGAGATCGGCATCTCGACCCAAAAACTCCACGCCCGTGGCCCCTTTGCCGCCGAGGCCCTCACCACCTACAAATACAAGCTCCGCGGCACCGGCCAGGTCCGTCCCTAACGCCCGCGCAAACAAAAACCACCACAAAGGTGCCTGTCCCCTTTGTGGTGGTTTTAGGTGGCGTTGACGGTTAGGCCTGGAAGGTATCTCGGTCGGGGGCGAAGGACTGCATGGCCGCGATGGTGCGGTCAAAGAGCTCGGGGAGCTCCCAGCCCAACATCTCGGCGCCCTGCGAAATCACGTCGCGCGAGCAGCCGGCGGCAAAGCGTTTGTCCTTGAACTTCTTCTTGAGCGACTTGGTCGTAAAGTCCATAACGCTCTTGCTCGGGCGCATGATGACGGCAGCGCCGATCAGGCCGGTGAGCTCATCGCAGGCAAACAGGATCTTTTCCATCTGCAGCTCGGGCTTGGGTAGTGAGGTGTTGAAGTCCGACGTGTGCGTCTGGATGGCGCGAATGAGCTCGGGAGACGCACCTTCGCCCTCAAGAATCTCGGCAGCATAGATGGTGTGGTTAATGGGGTCGTCCTCATGCTCCTCCCAATCCAGGTCGTGCAGCAGACCGACGATGCCCCAAAACTCCTCGTTCTCGGGGTCGAACTCGCGCGCAAAGTAGCGCATAGTGCCCTCGACCGTCTCGCCATGGGTGATATGGAACGGGTCCTTGTTGTGCTCATTGAGCAGTTCGAACGCGCGGTCGCGGGTGATTCCGGCGGTAAGCGGCTCTGCCATAAGAGACTCCTTGTGCTCGTGGGTATCGATAAGAATGAATACTACTAGAACAAGAAAACCACCACAAAGGTGCCTGTTCCCTTTGTGGTGGTTTTTGGCGCGGATGGGTTAGTTGAGGGCGGCTTGGGCTAGGCGGGCTTCGGCGGCCTCCTCGGTGACGCCAAGGGCCACGGCGAACTCCTCGATGGAGCGGCGTTTGGCCTCCTTGAGTACGCGCATGTAGTAGGAGCTGGGTTTTTTATCAGCTTCCTCGGCCTGGCGAATGCGGTGCATCATGGTCTTTGCCACGCGGACCGTCTCGGGCGCGCCCAGCTTGAGCTGCTGCTTAAAGTGTGTCTCCTCAAGCGAGCTGTTGCGCTCGGTAAAGGTGTCGCACTCCAGCTCGTCATAGTGGCTCAGCAGGTGCTCGGCATCTTGCTGAGAGATGGCGGCGTGCAGACGGTCGGCCTGCGCCACGGGGTACATGAGGATCGTCTGCGCATGTCCCTGCTTGGTCTCGAGCAGCAGCATGGGCTGCGGTGTGTCGTCCCTAAAACCGACGACGGTGCAGACTCCCTGGCCCGGATGAATGACGTGTTGACCGATTGAGAACATGCTACCTCCAACTTATACGAATTTACGTATGTCTAGAATAACACGCTGACGTGCGCAAACCCGTACTTTATGCAGGAAAAGCACACAACTCTGATAGGTAAGAGTATTCGATAACAGACGCAGCTCATTCACACCTTTATGCATTTTCAACGCCTGCATAATCTGCAGGCAGACCGGCATCTTTGAGTGACTCCATACAAGCTGTAGTCATTTTTGTGCATATGCAATATCTATTAGCTTTACCCTGCGACAGTGCCCGTCGCTTGTGATAGAGTGCTACAAACTCTGGCTTTTGCCCTACGAGTGACCAAGAGCTCGGGGGCTTTAACACAAGGAGGATCTATGCCCGAGAAGATTGAAGAGCTGGTACGCGCTGCGCTTGCTGCGGCCCAGGAGGCCGGCGACCTTTCCGCATTTGAACTTGACGATTGCGCTATCGAGCGACCGGCTGACACTTCTCATGGCGAGTGGACCTCTACCATGGCCCTGAAGTCCGCCAAGCTGGCCCACTGCGCCCCGCGCAAGATCGCCGAGGCCATCGTTGCCCATATGCCCGAGGACCCCGCGATCGAGAAGGTCGAGATCGCAGGCCCCGGCTTCATCAACTTCTACCTCTCCGTTGCCGTCAAGAATGCCATCTTTGGCGAGGCTCGCGAGAAGGGTATGGACTTCGCTAAGTCCAACGTCGGTGGTGGCCTGAAGACTCAGGTCGAGTTCGTTTCCGCCAACCCCGTCGGCCCCATGCACATCGGCCACGGCCGCTGGGCCGCGCTGGGCGACTCGCTCTGCCGCGTTATGGATCACGCCGGTTACGACATCCAGCGTGAGTTCTACATCAACGACCACGGCTCTCAGATGAACACCTTCGGCAACTCCATCAGCACGCGCTATATGCAGCTTGCCGACATCATCGCCAAGCAGGGCGTGGATATCGACGAGGCTCACAAGCTGCTGATCGCCGACCGCGACGCCTTTGTTGCCGACGAGAACGACGAGCATCCCGAGACCCATCCGTATCAGGACAACTTTGCCGAGACCCTGGGCAAGGACTCCTACGGCGGCGACTACATCATCGACGAGGCCGCCGAGTTCTGGCGCACCGACGGCGATAAGTGGGTCAACGCCGATCCGCAGGAGCGCATGGAGAGCTTCCGCGAGCGCGGCTATGTAAAGATGGTCGACAACATGCGCGACCTTTGCCATGCCGTTAACTGCGACTTCGATCGTTGGTTCTCCGAGCGCTCGCTGTATGTGAAGGACACCGAGGGCGAGACCGCCGGCACCTCCGCCGTCGACCGCGCTTTTGAGAAGCTCGACAAGATGGGCTATCTCTACACCAAGGACGGCGCCCTGTGGTTCCGCTCCACCGACCTGGGCGATGACAAGGACCGCGTTCTGATCAAGTCCGATGGCGAGTACACCTACTTCGCCTCCGACGTTGCCTATCACTGGGATAAGTTCCAGCGCGTCGACCACGTCATCGACATCTGGGGCGCCGACCACCACGGCTACATCGAGCGCGTCCGCTGCGTCTGCGATGCCTTGGGTTACCCCGGCAAGTTTGAGGTTCTGCTGGGCCAGCTCGTCAACCTGCTGCGCAACGGCAAGCCCGTCCGTATGTCCAAGCGTAAGGGCACCATGGTGACCCTGCAGGAGCTCGTCGACGAGGTCGGCTCCGACGCTGCCCGTTACACCCTCATCTCCAAGAGCTCCAACCAGATGGTCGACTTCGATATTGAGGCCGTCAAGAAGCGCGACAACTCTAACCCGGTGTACTACGTGCAGTACGCTCACGCCCGCGTGTGCTCCATCCTGCGCCGTGCCGCTGACGTTACGCCCGAGCAGGCTGACGAGATGGGCATGAAGGCCGTCGCCGCCAAGGCCATCGGTGAGAACGTCGATTACTCGCTGCTGACCGACCCGACCGAGCTCGCCCTTTCGCGCAAGCTCAACGAGCTCACCGACCTCATCGCCAGCTGCGCTCGCGACCGCGCCCCGTTCCGTCTGACGCACTTTGCTGAGGAACTCGCCGGCGACTTCCACAGCTTCTACGCTGCCTGTCAGGTGCTGCCGAGCGAGGGCCGTCCCGTCGACCCCGAGCTTTCGCGTGCCCGTCTGGCCGCTTGCGACGCCGTCCGCGTGACGCTCGCCCTGGTGCTCACCCTTGTTGGCGTTTCCGCGCCCGAGCAGATGTAATCTGCGAGTCATTTGACCGTGTAGGTTCGGCTTTGCTGAGCCCTATAAGCCCGATCTCCATGCGGAGGTCGGGCTTTTTGCACAAACGCCGACGTATTGACGAATTTGGAACTGCTGGAAATACGAAACTATGCCGGTTTACTACGATGAAATGAGAAATTCCAACTACGCCGGCTTTTCGCAAAAAAGTGCAAGGCATCTACCTGCGGTTTTAGTTCAACAAATTTCGGAGTGATCGCGGTTGAGCGATTCATCGTAGTAAACCGCCACAGTTTTGGCGGAGGCAGTCAGATTTGTGGGTGTTAAACCAAAGATTGTCCCTTTTGACTAGTCGTTTAAGAACGTCCTCAATGACTAAGTTGCAGGTGGTTGCGGTTGTGTTACACTAACGCTGCGTATATGACGCAAATATCTCGATACAGATCAATGATGTCCGTCGGTATTTGACGGAGCTAGACTGTTTAGCCGCCCTGAAGGTTTATGCAGGGAGCATGTGATCACAGGGCTTGAAAAGAAAGTTGAGCAAACACTGTGTCTGATCAACAGCAAGAAAACGAAATAACGACGACGCAAGCCGCTCCCGCTGCACCGGTTGCGTTGGACCAGGTCGCGGCGCCCGCGCAAGCCTCGGCTCCTGAGACGCCTAAGGCTGCTTCGACGCCTACGCCTTCAGCGGCTGAGAAGGCCGTGCCTGCAACTGGTGAGGAGGCTGCTCCGGCAAAGCCCAAGCGTACGCGCCGCACGGTCAAGCCTGCCACTGACGGCGAGGAGGTCACCAAGCCCAAGCGCCGTACCACGCGCACGACGCGCGCCAAGCGCACCGTTGCAGCTGACTCCTCGGCGCCGATTTCCGATGAGGTCGCGCAGGCACGTGCGTTGGCGCAGATTAGCGAGGCTCAGGTGGTGCGCGCCCGCCGTCGTGCTGCCGAGCGCGAGGCCGCGGCTCTGACCGAGCTTGCAGCTCCGTCTGTGCCCGAGACGCCTGCCGCCGACCAGCCGACCGAGAAGCCGGTACCGCGCACACGCCGTCGCACGGCTGCTAAGGCCGAGCAGGTTGCCGATCAGGTAACCCCCGAGCTCACTGAGGCTTCGGTCCGTTCCGCGGCAGGGGAGGGCACATCGCCTGTTGAGCCCGCTGCGCCTGTCGAGGCCAGCGAAGTTCCCGTTGTCGATCCGGCTTTGCGCCCGCACCGTCGCGGTCGCAAGCCCAAGGCCTTCGTCGAGGCAGAGAAGGCCGCAGCCGCAGCTGCAGCCGCTCGGGATGCTGCGGCGACCGCCGAGTCTGCAACCGCCGCCGACGCGCCCGTCCAGGATGCTACGACTTCCGAGGCCGCTCCCGCCGATGTCGAGCCCGCCGACCTCCGTCCCGGTCGCAGCCGTCGCACTGCTGCTAAGCGCACGTCCAAGGCCAAGACTGCCAAGAAGGGCGCGTCCGAGGATTCCGCCGAGACGACCGTCGATGCATCGGCTGATGCCGCCGAGTCCCAGGACGTCGAACAACCTGCGTCCGAGAAGCCCAAGCGCGGTCGTAAGAAGTCCGCTAAGGCCAAGACGTCCGAGCAGCAGGCTGATGTCGAAGCGCAAGTCGATTCCGGCGCCGAGGCCAATGACGCTGCTGCGGCCAATGCCGACGCCGCCGCAACTGATGGTGCCGCGCCCGCCGAGGCCGAAGACGGCGCTCGCCCCAACCGTCGCCAGCACAAGCGTAACGACGAGCGCAACGATCGCAAGGACGAGCGCAACAACGACCGTCGCAACCGCCAGCGCGATCGCAAACAGCGCAACAAGGAGCGCAACGCCGCCCCCACCGAGCCCACGCTTTCGCGCGAGGAACTCGCGGCCATGAAGGTCGCCGAGCTGCGCGAGAAGGCCAAGGAGTTCGAGATCGAGACGACCGGCAAGAAGAAAGCCGAGCTCGTCGAGGAGATCTACGTCACCGCCGCGAAGGCCGAGGGCTTCCGCGACATCAAGGGCATCCTGCAGATTCGTCCGGACAGCTCCGGTATCATCCATGCCCATGGCTACATGAAGTCCAACGACGACGCCTTCGTGCCCGCCTACCTCATCCGCTCCGCGCGCCTGCGCACGGGCGACGTCATCGAGGGCTCGCTGCGTCCTTCGCGCGGCGGCGACAAGCGCGCCGGCCTCGCCAAAATCACGACCGTCAACGGTCTGGACCCCGAGCAGATTCGCAACCGTCCCAAGTTCGGCGACCTCACCCCGGTCTATCCCAACGAGCCGCTGCGCATGGAGCACGGCAAGGACTCCATTACCGGTCGCGCCATCGACATCGTGTCGCCGATCGGCAAGGGTCAGCGTGGCCTGATCGTGTCCCCGCCCAAGGCCGGCAAGACCACAATCCTCAAGAAGATCTGCCAGTCTATCTCGATTAACAACCCCGAGGTGCACCTCATCTGCCTGCTCGTCGACGAGCGCCCCGAAGAGGTTACCGATATGCAGCGTTCCATCAAGGGCGAGGTCGTGGCGTCGACCTTCGATATGCCCGCCGACAACCACACTCGTGTGGCAGAGCTCGTCATCGAGCGCGCCAAGCGCATCGTGGAGCTGGGCGGCGATGTCGTGGTGGTGCTCGACTCCATCACGCGTCTTGCCCGCGCCTACAACTTGGCGGCGCCCGCCTCAGGCCGCATCCTTTCGGGCGGCGTCGATTCGGCGGCCCTGTATCCGCCCAAGCGCTTCCTGGGCGCAGCCCGTAATATCGAGAACGGTGGCTCGCTCACCATCCTGGCCTCTGCCCTCATCGACACCGGTTCCAAGATGGACGAGGTCATCTTTGAGGAGTTCAAGGGCACCGGCAACATGGAGCTTAAGCTCGACCGCGACCTAGCCGATCGCCGCATCTTCCCGGCTATCGACCCCGTTGCCTCCGGTACGCGTAACGAGGACCTGTTGGTCGACGAGCAGATGCGTCCGTTTGTCTTTGGTCTACGTCGCATTCTTGCCGGCATGAACAACACCGAGCGCGCGGCCGCATCGTTTATCAAGGGTCTTAAGGGCACCAACACCAACCAGGAGTTCCTGGTGCGTTCGGCCAAAAAGCACAGCGACTACGAGCAGACGTTCTAGGTTGTCATCCACACGCAGCGTTAATCATCAATGCGATAAAGGGTCGGGGCTTTGAGCCTCGGCCCTTTTCTATATCGCCGCTTCGCACTTATTTTTGACCATAAGACTGGCAAGCAGCAGGTTTCCCGTTTCAATCCGACATCGTCGCTTGCAATCGACAGGGCGGTTTCGCATAATAGCTTTTAAGCTTCGCGACGGAAAACGCAGATGAAACGAACCATATACCGTTGCTTTGGGGCATAGCCCCGCTTCATCTTCTCTCGCGCAGCCAACTGAATGATGCGATTTGGGTGCTGGAAGATGGGGAGAGCTCATGGCTTCTTCTGATGCAACACAACGAGCAGTCCTTGCCGGACTTTCGTGCGGGATCGGCCTTGCCGCTCCCGTGGTTATGTATGCCGCGACGCTGCCGTTTTCGTCGGTGAACGAGACGGTCGTGGCGGGTGCGGTTCCCTTCGCCGTGGGCGCGGTGGCGGGCGTGGGTATCTATGCCGCCTCGCTGGGTATCTCCGAGTATCGTGCGCAGCGTGAAGAGCGTCTGTTCCAGCCCGATGCCATGGGCGGTGCCGCCAATCTCAATCAGCATCAAAGCGAGTTCAAGACCGCCTCGATTCCAGCTCAGCAGCAGGATGCGACTCCTTACGCTGCGGCTTCTGCTTCTCAGGCTCAGGCGGAGCAGTCTACCTCGGCATTCCTTTCCGGCCTGACTGGTGCGTTCCAGCGCCGTCATGCCGATGATGGTGTCCCTACCATCGCTCGAGCCGCAGATGCTATGGACGAGGACGAGGCTTGGTCCATGATCGACAGTATGCTCGACGACGATTCACCGGTGAGCTGCGACCCTGCACACTCGCGCGACGTCTATCAAGTCGCCATCGACGAGCTCACCAACGGCGGGCAGACCGGCTCTTTCAATCGCGACGACATCGCCGCCGCGGCACGCGCCGTGTCTGGCTCCCAGGCCGCCCCTGCGGGCAGCACGGCGGCTTTCGTGGCACTCGTGGCCAACGCGGCAGCCAATAACGCCTACAGCGCTACCTTGGCGGACGCGAACGCTTCTGCCGACAATTCGTACGTTGATGAAGCCATGACTGCGGACGAGGAGGCCGTTGCCGCCCGCCGTGCCGCCGAAAGCTCGCTTTGGGGCGCTCCTGCCCAGCAGCAGGCGGCTGAGGCTGCGCCGTACAATGCAAACCTCGCCAGCATGCCTATCATCTCCGGTGCCGTGGACATCGATCTCGATGACCTCGATGAGCCTGCAGCCATCACCGCATCGATTGATGCCCAAGATCGCATCGACACCGGCGACCTTCCGGACGCCTCGCTCGAGGTTGATGTTCCCATGGCCGATTACTCGGGCCACGAGGGCATGTGGGCCGCCGCCACCGCGATTCTGGATGAGATTGACGAGCCCGCTCCTGTTGCAGCCCCCGCTCCCGTCGCTGCCCCTCAGCCTGCTGCCCCCGCCTATGTCGGCCGTCACAGTGCTGTGTTCCCCGAGGATACTGCCCGTATCTCGCGCGAGAGCATCGAGCGGGCCGAGGCTATTGCCGCCGGCATTATGGAAAACCGTCGTCACGAGCGCGTCAATCAGATCCTCGAGGAAGAGATCGAGCGCCTGCAGTCCTCAACAGCCAAGCGTACGGGCCGTGCTTATCTGAGCGTTATCGAGGGCGGTACCGCCAGCTTCGCGCCGCTCCGCGCGGAGGCATAACTTCTGCATGGTTAAGATCAATCGAAAATGGGCGGTCGTGACCTGCCTGATGGCGCTCTTGATCTGGGGCAATTCGTTGGTTCCCGGCTCGGGGTCGGGCTCGCTGAGCCTAACGGTCATGGAAGCTGTCCGCGGTTTCCTGCACGGCGTGGGACTTCCATATGAATGGGTGACCAACTTCGTTGTTCGCAAGTGCGCGCATTTTACCGAGTATATGGTGCTCGGCATCCTGGCAACGCATGCCTTTGATTTTGAGGGCCGGCGCACCTTTGACGTGCTGTTGCCCACGGCGGTGTTCCTGCTGCTGATTCCTTCGATCGACGAGACGATTCAGCTCTTTGTGCCGGGACGCGCCGGCATGATCACCGATGTGATGATCGACTGCTGTGGAGCGGCAACGGGCGTTGTGCTCCGATATCTACTACGATCGCTCATATGTGCCAAAAAGGCCGCCTAGGACGAATGTTTGGTCCTAGGCGGCCTTTTATATTTGAGGCTTATATGGGGCGTGGTGGCGTCGTTCCGTAGGTTGGATTTGCCGGGCGCGCCACGCCCTGTGGGTGCGTCTGTTACTGAAGCGCCTGCGCGCCCAGGGCAAGGCAGCCCATGATGCCCTGCTTGCCCTCGAGGCTATTGTTGACAATATAGGTATCGATGTCGTTGACCTCGGGCGTGACGATATAACCGTTGAGCATTTCGGCGCACTTCTTGCGCGCGAGCGGCACGATGGGGGTGTGGTCGGCCACGCCGCCACCGATGATGATCTTTTGCGGCGCGTAGCACAGCGTGTAGGTCATGAGCGCCTGTGCCAGATAGCCTGCGAGCAGGTCCATGGCCTCCGGGTCATCGGCCATGTCTCCGGCGCTCTTGCCATCCCAGCGCTTTTTAACGCCGGGGCCGGCGATGAGACCCTCGAGGCAATTGTCGTGGAAGGGGCAGGCGCTATGCTCGCCGATGGTGTCGCGCGGATCGCGCGTGACCAGGATGTGGCCAGCCTCGGGGTGCATCATGCCGTGCACGAGCTGGCCGCCCGAGAGCACGCCGGCGCCCACGCCGGTACCGATGGTCAGGTAGACCACGTCCGTGAGGCCCTGGGCGCAACCAAAGGTGACCTCGCCCAGGCAGGCGACGTTGACGTCGGTATCGTAGCCGCAGGGGATATTGAGTTCGTTTTGGATAGTGCTCAGCAGATCAAAGTAGCGCCATGCCGTCTTGGGCGTCTCCAGGATCTTGCCGTATTGGGGTGAGGCGGGATTGACTGCGGTGGGGCCAAAGGCGCCGATGCCCAGCGCGGCGATGCCCTTGTCGGCAAACCACGCGTTGACGGCCTCGACGGTCTCCTGCGGGGTCGTGGTCGCGATCTGCTCACGCTCCAGGACCGTGCCGTCCGCATAGCCCGTGGCGCAGACCATCTTGGTGCCGCCGGCCTCGAGCGCTCCGATAAGCTGCTGCTCTGCCATAATATTCCTCTCTCTGGGACGAGTTGCTCCGTGACTAAAGTATAGGGCTCTAAACCATTTAAGAAAGCGCTATAAAAAAAGCCTCGCAACGTGGCGGGCGGTGCGGGGCTTCTTTGGTTGCTTTAGTTGCCGGGCCGTCCTTACCCGCGCGGCTTGATTTTATCACGTAGCGACTTGAGGTTCTCCAGTGCCGCGTTAAGCGTCTCATCCCGCTTGGCAAAGTGGAAACGAATCAGATGGTTGACGGGCTCGCGGAAGAAGCTCGAGCCGGGCACGGCGCCCACGCCCACCTTGGATGCGAGGTCCTCGCAGAATTCGAGGTCGCTGTCATAGCCAAACTCAGAGATGTCCATCATGACGTAGTAGGCGCCCTGCGGCACGTTATGCTCAAGACCGATGCTATCGAGCCCCTGGCAGAACAGGTCGCGTTTGGCGGTGTAGAGGTCGAGGACCTCATCGTAATAGCTGTCGTCGAAGTTGAGGGCGGTGACAACGGCTTCCTGCAGGGGAGCGGCGGCACCCACGGTGAGAAAGTCGTGGACCTTCTTGATACGCTCGGTGATCTGGGCCGGGGCGATGGTGTAGCCCAGGCGCCAACCGGTGATGGAGTACGTCTTAGACAGCGAGCTGCAGCTGATGGTTCGCTCGAACATGCCGGGTAGCGTGGCCATATAGACGTGCTCGTGGGGCGCGTAGACGATGTGCTCGTATACCTCGTCGGTAATGCAGTAGGCGTCGTACTTTTTGCAGAGGTCGGCGATGAAGGTGAGCTCCTCGCGCGTAAAGACCTTGCCGCAAGGGTTGGAAGGGTTGCACAGGACGATGGCCTTGGGGTCGTTGTCGCGGAAGGCTGCCTCGAGCGTCTCGCGGTCAAAGTCGAATGTGGGCGGGTTGAGCGGCACATAGATGGGCTCGGCACCCGAAAGAATCGTGTCAGCGCCGTAGTTCTCGTAGAACGGCGAGAAGATGACGACCTTGTCTCCGGGGTTCGTAACCGTCATCATGGCGGCCATCATGGCCTCGGTGGAGCCGCAGGTGACCACGATATTCTGGTTGGGGTCGATCGGCATGCCCATAAAGTGCTCCTGTTTGGCGGCGAGCGCCTCGCGCATGGCCTGGGAGCCCCAGGTAATGGAGTACTGGTGGTAGAGCGGCTTGGGGTCGGCGGCGATGGTGCTCAGGCTGTTGAGCAGCTGCGCCGGAGGATCGAAGTCGGGGAAGCCCTGCGAGAGATTGACGGCATCGTACTTATTGGAGATGCGTGTCATGCGGCGGATGACCGAATCGGTAAATGTTGCCGTGCGGTTGGAGAGTTCTTTCATGCCGGTCCTTTCGAGGATTTGCAGTGGGGCAAGTTTACTCCTATGGAACCGGTGGGAATTGCTCGAAATGGTCTCGAAAAACTCTTTTCAAAATTCTTGAAAATTGGGGCTTGCATCGCGTGGCGTTCCTTGCAATAATAGTCGAGCGCGAAGCGCACAGGACACGGTGGGTGTAGCTCAGTTGGCTAGAGCGACGGGTTGTGGTCCCGTAGGTCGAGGGTTCGAGTCCCTTTACCCACCCCAGTTCTTGCTTCGTGTTGATATCGGGTCGTTAGCTCAGTTGGTAGAGCAGGGGACTCTTAATCCCAAGGTCCAGGGTTCGACCCCCTGACGGCCCACCACACGATATCTCCTCTAAAGTCCGCCACAACGGACTTTAGCTTTGGGTCGTTAGCTCAGTTGGTAGAGCAGGGGACTCTTAATCCCAAGGTCCAGGGTTCGACCCCCTGACGGCCCACCCATAGCATGTTAAAGCGACTGGCTTAGGCTGGTCGCTTTTTTGTTGACCTCGCACGGGGTCGAACCCGTCGGGGCGCGGAGCTGAGGAAATGCGTAAGCATTTGCCAGCGCAGCGCGCAAGGCGCGAAGCGCCGCAGTGACCGCCTGCGCAGCAGGCTGACCCCCTGACGGCCCACCCAAAGATTGTTAAAGCGACTGGCTCAGGCTGGTCGTTTTTTGTTGACCTCGCATGGGGTCGAACCCGAAAGGGCACAGCCGCTTTCACAGATCGAGCCTACCCTGGGGATCGGTAAAACCGTCAGTACCCTCCTTGAGTTTCTTCTCGTCTGTCTTCACGCGACGCTCGAGCTTTTTTGTATCCTCGGCAGGCGGTAGGTTCTCGGGGACAATTCCGCGGTCGATGAGGCTGCCACGCACGCTTGTGTTGTTCTCGACGTGCTCTTGCTTGATCTGGTCCAGGCCGTACAGGTCGTGTTCCTCGGCGTTGAAGGCCGTCATCGAGTTCGTAAGGTCCTTTGCTTTGATGAGGACATCGGCTAACCTGTCCGCCAATGCCGCTCTCTTGGGTACGCCGAGCTGCTGCTTCATTTCCGCCGTGCTTCTGCCGCCGAATAACGCCTCATCGCCCTTCGACTTGATGATCGCGAATCCTTTGGAGTCCACGCCGCGTTTGAACGCAATACCCGAGAGCTGTTTCTCTGAATCGGATAGCGAGTGACGCGCCTGCAAGCGCTGAATCTCTGCGAAGCGCTGCTCTATGAGCTCTTGGCGGCGCGTCTGCACGGCAAAGTATGCCTGGGCGAGCGCGATCTCTGGCTTGTTTGAATCTCCGTTCTGTGCGATTAAATAGCATGCATAGCGCGTAAGTTTGTAGTCTTTAACCGCGCGAGCGGCGACACCGGCAGTTACCATTTTCGTGGTGTCACGAAAATGGGAATCAACTGGAGTTTTGTTTGTTTCGCATGAGACTTTTGCCCTCTTAACAACTTCGGCGAAGTTCTCCCATCGAGTGTACCCCATGGGTTCCATTAAATCGCGTGCGAGCCAATACTCAACGCCGTCTTCCACATTGGCGTAGCTATCAAGTTCGATACGCCACTTCTCGATATCTCTACTGTCCATATCTCCTCCTCGCTGGTCTATTTTCTATGCGGGCTTTGTCCGCTCTGTATTCAGAATAAGGATACGCTGTCGTGCGGACACGAATGGGCTCCGTGCTGCTTCAAGCTCACGGGGCCCATGGATATCGATTGATTGTGTTCTGCTTTAGATAGGTGTCCGGTTTAATCCGCTCGATAGTGCGATCCGAGACTTTCGGTCCGCTTGCGCATGGCTTTGACCATCTCCGCCGCCAGTTGAATCTGCGACTGTAGGCGGGCGAGGGCTGCGACTTCGCTGTCCTGGGCTTTCTGTGTGCTCAAGGTCGTTGCCTCTGTCTTCAAGCCCTCAAGCTCGTGTAGTGCCTCGGATAGCCCTGTTTCGGTGCGGTTGATCATGCAATAGGTGCTCATCGTGTGCCTAAGGCTGTGTGTCAGGCGTTCGGCATCTGTTGCGGCAATGCCGTAGTGGGGGAGGGCGATATCCGCCTTCAGCGCTGTCTCAGGCTCTTTCTGTGCTGCAAGGGCTGCCGATGCGCCTGCGATGCGTCCGAATACGATGCCGTTGGCGCTTGACAAGCCACCAATGCGGTCGGCGCCGTGCATGCCGCCTGTCGCCTCGCCGCAAGCGTAGAGGCCCTCAACGCCCGTGTGCGCGGTCTTATCGATCTTGATGCCGCCGTTAGCGGCGTGGGCATACATCGCAACGCGCATCTCGTCGGTCGGCGCGATGCCGTGCTCGTCTTGCAGCCAGGTGGCAAAGGTCTGCACAAACTCTGGGACATCCTCGCGGGGGAAGTCGTAGCGGAGCGCCAGGCCTTCGGCGCCTGCCTGATCGATGGCAAGATCGATAGCGCGGGAGGCCAAGCGTGACGTGAAGGGACCATATCCAGAGCGCTGCTCGAGCAGGTCGTCCAGCTTATCGTCGGCAATATCTACCGGCTGGTCTACGTGCACGTAGCGCCAGGTTTTCTCATTGAAGACCAAGTTACGCCTGGGCTCGATGAAGCCGGGCATCATCTGCATGAACTCTATATTAGTAAGTGTTGCGCCGTGCGCCAGCGCGATGGCCTGCGAGGAACTGAGCACATCAGCCGACGTAAGGCTGCGCTCGAACAGGCCGCCTGTGCCACCGGCTGCGATGACCGTGGCCTTGGCAGCAAAGGGCACGATTCGATTTTCGGTAAGGTCGTAGAGTACGGTTCCGGTTATTCTGCCGTTCGTGTCCTCAACAAGGTCGATAAGCTCATGGCGGGGGAGCAGGCGAATGCCGAGCGACTCGATCCAGGTCGTCAGAGCGTCCTCAAGGGGCTTGCGGGTGAGGCCGCGCCACATGCGCGTCTTGTGGTCAAAGCAGGGGATAAATTGCTTTTGTTGAGCACTCTTGGCGCTTTGCGGACGCTGGAGCTCAACGCCCAGGTCTTGCTCGAGCCAGTCAATCGCTTGGGGAATGCCGTGGACGAACGTTTGGACGAGTTCGGGGTCGGCAACGCCGCCGCCGACGGCCAGGATGGTGTCGATGAGGTCCTGCTCGTCGTCTTCGTCGACGGGACCGATGAGGCCGAGGCCCCAGGTACCCTGGAAGAAGCTCGATCCACTCATGGTCTTGCCGGCGCTTGCCACAGTGACGGTTGCACCCGTGCGTGCCGCTTCGATGGCGGCACAAAGGCCCGCAATGCCAGATCCAATTACCAGTACATCAGTCGATTCCATCGGATTCCTTTCTCGTCCGGCGCATTGTCGCACGGGTGATCGGCAATGGGGCCGCAAAGACCCGGCAAATCGGTAAAGGGCAAATATGGCAGGTGGGCGTCATGGACGCTCTGACGCTCCATCTCATCACATCTTGCATTTCGCCCCAACTGATATATCGGCATTAGCTACCCTGCGACAGCGCAAACAAAAAGAGCCGCTACCCGGGTGGGTAGCGGCTCCAAAGCTCAACTATATGAGCATCACGCGGGCGCGATTAGGCCTTGAGGGCCTCCTCGACGGCGACAGCGCAGGCGACGGTGGCACCGACCATGGGGTTGTTGCCCATGCCGATGAGACCCATCATGTCGACGTGCGCAGGCACGGAGGAAGAACCGGCGAACTGGGCGTCGGAGTGCATGCGGCCCATGGTGTCGGTCATGCCGTAAGAGGCAGGGCCGGCGCCCATGTTGTCCGGGTGCAGGGTACGGCCAGTGCCGCCACCAGAAGCGACGGAGAAGTACTTCTTGCCAGCCTCGAGGCGCTCCTTCTTGTAGGTGCCAGCGACGGGGTGCTGGAAGCGCGTGGGGTTGGTGGAGTTACCGGTGATCGAGATGTCGACGTTCTCGTGCCACATGATGGCAACGCCCTCGCGGACGTCGTCGGCGCCGTAGCAGTTGACGGCGGCGCGGGGACCATCGGAGTAGGGGATGGTCTCGACGACCTTGAGCTCGCCCGTGAAGTAGTCGAACTGGGTCTTCACGTAGGTGAAGCCGTTGATGCGGGCGATGATCTGAGCAGCGTCCTTGCCCAGACCGTTGAGGATGACGCGCAGCGGCTTCTTGCGAGCCTTGTTGGCGTTCAGAGCCAGGCCGATAGCACCCTCAGCAGCAGCGAAGGACTCGTGACCGGCCAGGAAGGCGAAGCACTCGGTGTCGTCGGAGAGCAGCATAGCGCCCAGGTTGCCGTGGCCCAGACCGACCTTGCGGTCCTCGGCGACGGAGCCGGGAACGGTGAAGGCCTGGATGCCCTCGCCGATGATGGCGGCAGCCTCAGAAGCGGACTTGGCGCCACGCTTGACAGCGAGAGCGCAACCGAGGGTGTAGGCCCACTCGGCGTTCTGGAAGGCGATGGACTGGGTGTTGTTGACGATCTCACGCGGGTTGAAGCCCTTGTCGGTGCAGATCTGCAGAGCTTCCTCGAGGGAGGCGATGCCGTTGTCGGCGAGGCACTTGTTGATCTTGTCAGCGCGGCGCTCGTAACCTTCGAACGTAACAGTCATAGTTATTTCCCTCCCTTTCTACTCGTGAACCGGGAACACGCTGGCGACGGAGTGAGTCTCCTCGTCGGTGCGCGGGTCGATGTACTTGGCAGCGTTCTCCCACTGACCATAGTGGCCCATAGCGCCAGCGATGGCCTCCTCGGGGGTCTTGCCGGCCTTGACGGCGTCGGTGAACTTGCCGAGGTTCAGGAACTCGAATGCGATGATCTCGTTCTTGTCGTTGAGAGCCATGCGGGTGACGTAGCCCTGAGCGAGCTCGAGGTAACGAGCGCCCTTGGCCTTGGTGCCGAACATGGTGCCGACCTGAGAGCGAAGGCCCTTGCCGAGGTCGTCGAGGGAGGCGCCCACGGGCAGGCCGCCCTCGGAGAACGCGGTCTGGCTGCGGCCGTAAACGATCTGCAGGAAGATCTCGCGCATAGCAACGTTGATGGCGTCGCAGACGAGGTCGGTGTTGAGGGCCTCGAGGATGGTCTTACCGGGAAGGATCTCGGAAGCCATGGCGGCAGAGTGGGTCATGCCCGAGCAGCCGATGGTCTCAACGAGGGCCTCCTCGATGATGCCGTCCTTGACGTTCAGCGTGAGCTTGCAGGCGCCCTGCTGAGGTGCGCACCAACCCACACCGTGCGTAAGACCGGAGATGTCGGAAATCTCCTTAGCCTGGACCCACTTGCCCTCCTCGGGGATGGGTGCGGGGCCGTGGTATGCACCCTTGGCAACGGGGCACATGTTCTCCACTTCCTGTGAGTACTGCATGCCTCTCCTCTCTATCGTGTTGGCGTCCCGTCTGGGGGTCGTGGCTGGCGATTGCCGGGCGACCCTTCGAAAGGGACATGACATGCAGCCCCTATAATACCGCGAAATGCACGGAATATTCGGCGAACGGCTCAGTTTTCGTAGCGAGAAGTCCGGAAGTTTTAATTGAAACGATTTAACTCTATGTTCTGTGGTCGTGAACTTCCGTAGAGGGGGTCCGTTTTGGGCAAGCTTTTGGTCAGCTCTTGTAAGCGTTGCGGGGGTTGACCTGTTGCAACGGTGCCGTTCGCCGCCTGTTTGCTGCCTTTGGCCGCGCGAGTGTATTGTTTTGCGTGAATGTTTTGATGGCACGCTTCAATCGTGCTGTATTGGATGGTAAGCAGATCCCGGCGAAGGGAGCGCCATGCAGCGCGTTTGGAGAACGGTTACCGGCTTTTACCATGTCTGTGCCCGCGGTACGGGCAAGCAGCTCATCTTTGAGGGCGATGAAGACCGGTGGGAGTTCTTGGAGCTGATGCGTGAGTGCTGCCGCAAGGCGGGCGTGACGGTTATCGCCTGGTGCCTTATGGGCAATCACGTGCGTCTGGTGCTTGCAGATTACGAGGACGCGATGAGCGCGGCGATGCACCGGCTGCTTTTGACGTACGCGCGGCGGTTCAATAAACGCACGGGGCGCACGGGCCATCTGTTCCAGAACCGTTTTGACCGGCGCTCGCTCGATACCGACTGGCAGGTGATGGAGGCTATTCGCTCCGTTCACGCCGATCCGCAGGAGGCGGGCATGAGCCTAATCGAGCGTTACCCCTGGAGCAGCTTTGCGGAGCATCTGCGCGCTTACGACAGTGATGCGGCAGATGCCGCGAGGGGATTTTCTGATCCTTCTTGCGTGCTTGAACTTTTTGGTTCTGCCGAGGGCTTTATTGCCCATTCGCTTTCGACGCCCGACGGCTGCGATCCAGCGATGCCCGTTCTGGAAGAGACGGAGTGGGAGCGGCATGCCTTTGCCGAAAAGTTGGCGAAGGGGCTCGGGGTTCCGCTCCACGGGGTTAAAGCCGCGCCGTCGGCGCAGCGCAATATCGTCATTCTTGGATTGCACGATGCCGGTTTTACGGTGCGTCAGATTGAGCGATATACGGGGATTGGCAAAAGTACCGTTTCTCGTATCGTGCGTGCCTGTGCACGAACAGCGGTGCAGACTGGCCGAAACGTGGCGTAGGACTGCCTGTGCACCGCAGCTGGGGTCGCCCATATGCCACAACCATTGTTCTAAAAGCTTGGTACGGTAACTGCACTTCTTAATATGCATAGAAAAATCGCCATCTTGCATAAAATAACGGCTCGGTCCGGGTTTGCCCGTGCCTACCCCCGTCTGCGCCGTGCAAAAAACGGAGTTTTCAGCATCGTGTTGCTGTCGGCACCGCCGCAATCTTGCAACATACGGGTCCCGAAGCTATTGATTCCCGCCGTTGCGCCCCCGAAGCGCGTGCCTGCGTCCCGTCAGACCGCGAGGCTTGTTCTAAAACACAATATATATGCGCCTAAAGACGTTGATTAACGCTTTCGATGCGTATACACACAGCTTGGCGTGCTGAATACTCGCAAAAATGCACGCCGCTCCCTATGGGACCCGTCTGCGGCAGGCGCGAAGCGAGTCGGAGCTTCGCAGAACGGGGCTTGGCGCATTGCTTGGCGGGCCCGGGGCCCTGCCGCAGGCCTTTGGTGCTGTGGAAAACGCCCGTGCTCGCGTCTGGCTGTGTGGCAAATGTCAGACGGGGCGCCGGACGCGCGGACTTTGTGCGTTCGCGCTCATTAGGTAAAAACAGAGCCGCCCGTATCGGGCGGCTCGGCAATCAAAAACCTTGGATTCGGGGCATAAACTACTGGTTAGCTTGCCCCTCGAGCATGCCGTCGAGGGTGCGCCAGGCGAGCTCGGCGCATTTGACGCGGGCGGGCATGTGCGAGATGTCCTGGAGCTGGGCGGCTTCGTCCAGGTCTTCCAGGTCCTCCTCGGAGAGCTTCTCGCCGCGGATCATGGCGAGGAAGAGCTCTGCCAGGCGGCGAGCTTCCTCGACGGTCTCGCCGGTGATGAGATCGGCCATGATGTCGGCACTGGCCTGGCTGATGGCGCAGCCGTGGCCGGTAAAGGAGGCCTCCTCGATCACGTTGTTCTCGACACGCAGCTGCAGAGTGAGCTCGTCTCCGCAGCTGGGGTTGATGCCGTCGTGCTCGTGCGTGGGAGCATCCATCTCGTACTTGTAGTCGGGGTGCGAGTTGTGCTCCATAAATGTGGTGGAGGTGTACAGATTACCCATTGAACGTGCTCCAAACGTGATGCAGGCCGGCGATGAACTTGTCAATGTCGGCCTTGTCGTTGTAGAAGGCCACGCTGGCGCGGCAGCAGGCAAGGTTCTCGACGCCCAGCCAGGTGAGCAGCGGCTGTGCACAGTGGTGACCGGCGCGGATGCAGACGCCGTCCATGTCCATGATGCTCGCGACGTCGTGCGGGTGGATGCCGCGGACGTTAAAGCTCACAACGCCGTGGTGGTTGTCCCAATAGATGGAGCCGATGATCTGGACAAAGTCGAGCTGCATGAGCTCGCCCATCAGGTAGTGGACGAGTGCCTGCTCGCGTGCCTGGATGTTCTCGTAACCCACCGTGTTGACCAGGTAGTCGAGTGCCGCACCCGTGGCGAAGATGCCGGCGGCGTCCTGTGTGCCGGCCTCGAATTTCTCGGGAACGGGCGCCCAGACGGCGTCCTGCTCGGTAACAGAGTCGATCATCTCGCCGCCGGTGAGCATGGGCGGCATGGCGTTGAGCAGGTCCATCTTGCCCCACAGCACGCCGATGCCCATGGGGCCCATAGCCTTGTGTGCGCTAAAGGCAAAGAAGTCGGCGCCCAGGTCGGCCACATCGACCGGCATGTGCGGCAGCGACTGCGCACCGTCGACGACCAGGTAGCCGCCATACTTGTGCACGAGCTTGCCGAGGTTCTTGACTGGGTTCTCGACTCCCAACACGTTGGAGACCTGACCCACGGCCAGAATCTTGGTCTTGGGACCAACCTTGGCAAGAACCTCCTCGGTGGTGAGCTGACCGGTCTTGGTGGGGTAGAGGTAGACGAGCTTGGCGCCGGTCTCGCGGCAGACCTGCTGCCACGGAATCAGGTTGGAGTGGTGCTCCATGATGGTGATGACGACCTCGTCGCCCGGCTCGAGGACTGTGGGTGCAAAGCTCTTGGCGACCAGGTTGAGCGACTCGCTCGTGTTGCGGGTGAAGACGACCTCGTTGGCCTGGGCAGCGCCGATGAGGTCGGCGATCTGCTGGCGCACCTTCGCGATAGCCTCAGTGGCCTCGACGGACAGCGAGTACAGGCCGCGCAGAGGGTTGGCGTTCATGCGCTGGTAGAAGTCGCGCTCGGCGTCGAGCACACAGGCAGGACGCTGCGCGGTGGCGGCACTATCGAGGAAGGCGATCTCGGGGTGCTGCTGGAACAGCGGGAACTGCGCCTTGTAGGGATTAGTCTCGATGTCGACGGTAGGCCAGCCGCGCGAGGCCTCGTCGCTGGCGTCGAGCTCCATAGGCTCCGGTGCGGTACAGGTGTCGCATTTAACGTGCTCGGTGTCGATCATGCGAGCTCCTCTTCAAAGTTGTCGATCAGGTTGTTGCCCAGGCGGACGACGGCGGCGCGGGTGCGCTCGTCGGTGGCGGAAAGTGCGGCGTCCTCCAGCTTGGCGCGGACGAACAGGTCCTCGGCGGCGTTTTGGTCAAGGCCGCGGCAGGCGAGGTAGAACAGTTGCTCGTCGCGGACGTGGCCGATGGTGGCTCCGTGGTTGCCGGCGACGTCGTCCTCGTCGCAGAGAATGACGGGAACGGTCTTGTTGTCGACGCCCTTGTTGGCCAAAAGCACCGTCTCGCGCTCGGTGCCGGTTGCACCCTTGCAACCGTGCACGAGGTCGATGGTGCCGCGGTAGACCTTCTTGGACGTGCCGGTCAGCACGCCGTTGGCGTCGATCTCGCACTCGGTCTTGCGACCGCGGTGGCGCAGCTCGTAGTTAAAGTCGCGCACCTGCTCTCGGGCGCCCAGGTAGTCAGTACCGATGGTGACCTTGGCGGTATCGCCCAGCAGGTCGCCGGCAAGGCCGGTGGCGCTGGCGCCGGCACCCAGGACGGTGTGCTGCACGTTGACGCGCGCGCCCTCGTCCAGGAACAGGCCGGTGTCGTCGAGCGCGATCCAGCTATCGTCGAGCGTCTGCGTGCAGGTCACGTTGACGGTGGCGTACTCGTGGGCGCACACGCGTAGCACGGATCCCACGACGCCTTGGCCGGCAACGGGAGAGTCCAGGGCAATAAGCAGATCGAGCGTCGACTGGGGACGGGCGACGACGTCGATGGCGGCGATGGCCGCGGCTGCATCGACACCGCTCACGCGCACGGTAACCGTGGCGTGCTTGTATGCGGGCACATCGATGACGATGCGCTTGGTGGCGTGGTCGGCCAAGTAGGTGTAGGCAGCCTCGCCCATGCCGGTCTCGAAGGCTTCAGCAGGGGAGAGCTCCTCCTCGAGCTTGATGGCACCGGCCTGGTAGATGGAGGTGGCGGGCACGTCAAGCTCGGTCTCGGGCGTGATGCGGGCGCGGTCGGCGGCGTCGCCGGGGGCGGAGGCGCGGCGCTCGGGGAAGCGCTCGGCCATGGCGTCCATGGCGGCGTTAAATGCGTCGGCAGCGCCGCGGAACTGCTCGTCCAAGCCCTCGACCTTAACAGCCTCGGTGGGAGCGGCGGCAAGCTCGTCAGAGAGCTCGAGCTTGGTCTGGTTCATCTTCAGCCAACCCCAAGTGGCAGCTGGCATCGCATTGACCTGCTCAAGGGTGGTAGCAGCGGTGTTCGTGGTCTGGTTCATTATCCGATCGCTCCTTCCATCTCGAGCTTGATCAGGTTGTTCATCTCGACGGCGTACTCCAGCGGCAGCTCCTTGGAAACCGGGTTGGCAAAGCCGTTGACGATCATGGTACGGGCTTCTTCCTCCGAGATACCGCGGCTCATCAGGTAGAACACCTTATCGTCGCCGATGCGGCCGATGGTGGCCTCGTGGCCGATGTCGACGTTCTTGGCGCGGATGTCCATGGCCGGAATAGTGTCGGAGCGGCTTTGGTCGTCGAGCATCAGCGACTGGCAGCTCACGGTTGCCTTGGAGCCCTCGGCCTTGGGTGTCGCCACAATAGAGCTGCGGAAGGTCTGAATGCCGCCACTCTTGGAGATGCCCTTGGTCTCGACGGTCGCCGAGGTCTCGGGCGCGTTGAGTACGACCTTGCAGCCGGTATCGAGGTTCTGGCCGGCGCCGGCAAAGGTGATGCCGGTAAAGCTCGAACGGGCGCGGCGGCCGTTGAGCATGCTCATGGGATAGAGGTAGCCCACGTGGCTGCCGAAGGAGCCACTGATCCACTCGATGTCGCCGTCCTCGTCCACGCGCGCACGCTTGGTGTTGAGGTTGTACATGTTCTTGGACCAGTTCTCGATGGTCGAGTAGCGCAGGTGCGCACGCTTGCCTACAAAGAGCTCCACGGCGCCGGCGTGGAGGTTGGCTACGTTGTACTTGGGCGCGGAGCAACCCTCGATAAAGTGCAGGTCGGCGTCGTCCTCGACGATGATGAGCGTGTGCTCAAACTGGCCGGCGCCCTTGGCGTTAAGACGGAAGTAGCTCTGCAGCGGGAAGTCGAGCTTGGTGCCCTTGGGCACGTAGACAAACGAGCCGCCCGACCATACGGCGCCGTGCAGGGCCGCAAACTTGTGGTCGGTGGGCGGGATGAGCGTCATAAACTTCTCGTGGATGAGCGGTTCCCACTGCGGGTCGTGCAGGGCCTCCTCGATGCCGGAGTAGACGATGCCCATCTTGGACGCGGTGTCCTGCATGTTGTGGTAGACCAGCTCGGAGTCGTACTGTGCGCCGACACCCGCCAGGTAGCTGCGCTCGGCCTCGGGGATACCCAGGCGCTTAAAGGTGTTCTTGATGTCGTCGGGCACCGACTCCCAGTCGTGCTTTTGGTCGGTGTTGGGCTTGACGTAGGTGACGATGTTGTCCATGTCTAGGCCCTCAATGGAGGGGCCCCACGTCGGATCCGGGAAGCGGTTAAAGATCTCGAGGGACTTTAAGCGCAGGTCGAGCATCCACTGCGGCTCGTCCTTCTTGGCGCTGATCTCGCGCACGATGTCGGGCGTGATGCCGGCGTCGAGGCGCTCGAATCCCTCCTCGCCATAGGTGAAGTCGTAGAGGCTGCGGTCGATGTCCGCGACCTCGGTGCGGTTCTTGGTCATTGCGTCGCCCCTTTACGCCTGCTGCTCGGCAGCGGCGGCCTCGGCCTGGGCGCGCTGCTCGGCGGCCTCGCGCTCGAAGGTCTCAAAGCCGTTCTTGTCGATCCAGGGGATCAGCGAGGCGTCATCCTCGCGCACGATATGGCCCTTGACCATAACGTGGACGCGGTCGACATCCAGGTGCTCCAAGATGCGCGTGTTGTGCGTGATGATGAGCATGGAGCCGTCGCAGCTCTTGCGGTAGGCGTCCATGCCGTGGCTGACGGTGGACAGGGCGTCGACGTCCAGGCCTGAGTCAGTCTCGTCCAGGATGGCGAGCTTGGGCTGCAGCAACAGGAGCTGGAGCATCTCGACCTTCTTCTTCTCGCCGCCCGAGAAGCCCACGCCCAGCTCGCGGTTGAGGTAGGCGGTATCCATGTTGAGCTCGGCCGCGAGCTCCTTCACGCGACGGCGGAACTCCTTGCCCTTCATCTCCAGGCCGGGGCGGCCGGCGATGCTGGCGCGCAAAAAGCTCGACAGCGGCACGCCCGGAATCTCGACCGGGGCCTGGAAGCTCAGGAACAGGCCGGCGCGCGAACGCTTGTCGGTGGTGAGCTCGGTGATGTCCTGGCCGTCAAAGACGATGCGGCCGTCGTTGACGGTATAGACGGGGTCGCCCATGACCAGGTGGCCGAGGGTGGACTTGCCGGCGCCGTTGGGTCCCATCAGCACGTGGGTCTCGCCGGCGGCGACGTTGAGGTTGACGTTGTGGAGGATGGTCTTCTCGTCCACGGAGGCGGTCAGACCTTCGATGGAAAGCAGCGGATTTGCGCTCATGCTGTCCCTCTCTGTATATGGTGTACTCATAGGTGTACTAAACCCTAGGAATCTTCTCGGAATAAAGTTACTATGGGTTCGGCGTTAGTCAAGGGAAAACCCGACTAATCCACTCGACTTTTCAAATTCTGGGACAAAATAACCTGTTGTGTTTGTCCCACTTACTTAAGATTTGGGACAAACAAACCTGGTTATGTTGTCCCGGATGCGATGGGAGGGTAGGTATGCTCATTTCTTCCAAGGGCCGCTATGCCCTCCGGCTGATGATCTATATCGCAGCGCTTGGTGACGCCGAGGGCAAGATCGCCCTGCGCGAGGTTGCCGACCGCGAGCATATCTCGCAAAAGTATTTGGAGCAGCTGGTTCGTCCGCTTATGAAGGCGGGCCTGCTTAAGAGCGTGCGCGGCAAGGGCGGCGGCTACATGATGGCCAAGGATCCAGCCGAGGTGCGTGCCGGCGACATCCTGCGCGCCGTCGAGGGCAGCACGGCGCCCGTGGCGTGCGACGGCATCGACAACAGCTGCACCCGCAGCGATTTGTGCTCGACCGTCAAGTTCTGGCGCGGTCTGGACGACGTGATCGAAAAGTACGTCGACGGCGTGACGTTGGCCGACCTAGCTGCTGTCCCCGAGATCAACTTCGACATTAAGCTGTAGGGCTGCAAATGGCATCTCTCGACAAGGTGTATAAGCAAATTGAAGTTTTTGCTCGGGAATGTGACGCCGAGAAGGTTGTGCTGTTTGGCTCCCGCGCTCGAGGTGACAACTTGCCTAAGAGCGATATTGACATCGCCGTAGCAGGTTGCCGGGATTTCGGCCGGTTGTCATATTTGATCGAGGAGCGTCTTGATACTCTTTTAGATGTAGATGTCGTCAATCTCGATGAGCTCTTATCGCAGCAATTGCTCGATGAAATTGCCAGGGATGGTGTGATTCTGTATGAAAAAATATGAGAACTTTGCCAGCGCCTTGGCGAATCTTGAGGATGCGCCCAATCAGGATCTCAACAATGATTTTGTTCAGAGTGGATTGATTAATAAGTTCAATCTTCAATTTGAACTGAGCTGGAAGCTCCTTAAGCGTCTGCTCGAGTATGAGGGCGCCACGCTTGCCGCGTCGGGGTCTCCTCGTGCCATCTTGAAGGAGTCCTACCGATTCTACGACTTTATTGATGAGGCAGCCTGGCTGGATATGCTCAGAGACCGCAATACGAACGTCCATATCTACGACAACAAGCTCGCTCAAGATTTGATTCAGCGCATCTTGAACGTCTATATTCCCGCTTTCTGTCAGTTGAGAGACGGGCTGACGAAACGTTACGGCGAGCTTCTGTTGGCGCCCGATGACCAGTTTGTCTAATTCCTTAAGATTTCGCGGAGGGTTGTTGCCGTTTACCGAGGGGCTGTTGTGTAACAACGGGCGAGCTGCAATACTTATTTTTATCTTTGCAAACTGAACTTTAACTACACCAATGCAGGGAGGATCTTATGCAGCCCAAGCATTCCGCGATTGTCGCGGGCCTGACGCTGGCGCTTTCGTTTGGCGCCGTTTCCGCGCCGGCACCCGCCGCTGCCGAGGAGCCCACGCCGGGCGTAGCCTCGGATGCCACCGATATCGATAAGGGCCTTTACACCCAGCAATCCTTCTCGGGCGTGCTGAGGTCGGTTCAGGGCGTTTCGTTTGTCAACGTGACCGCCGAGATGAAGTACTTCACCAAATACGAGAGCCACGGCAACTATAACCAGGGCTTTTCGTATGGTGACGGCTACAACGCGCTGGGCTATTACCAGTTCGACCGTCGTTGGTCGCTCATTCCGTTTATGAAGCAGGTCTACAACTACGATTCTGCTAAGTACGGCATGCTTAAAGCTGCGATTGATCGCGGCAGCGAGATTTCCAACACGAGCAATGCCATGTACGAGAACGGCCAGCTCACCGAGCTGGGCCATATCGCGCAGGATGCCTTCCAAGGTGCGTACAACACCGATCCTGTTGAGTTTTCAGCACTTCAAGATGCCTATGCGTACAACTCGTACTATGCGGTGACCGAGGCGTGGCTCAAGAGCGGCCTGGGTATTGATATTTCGGGCCGCGCCGATTGCGTCAAGGGCATGGTGTGGAGCATCACCAACATGTGCGGCACTGGTGGCTGCAGGGACTTTTTCCGCTGGGCGAATCTTTCCAACGATATGTCCGACCGCGAGTTTGTGACGGCGCTCTCCAATAGTGTGGTCAACAATGTCGCCACTAAGTTTTCGAGTCAGCCTCAGTATCATGAGGGCTGGAAGAATCGTTATAAGAATGAGCTGAAGGACTGCTTGGCTTATATCGCCGAGGACGAGACAGCCGCTGCGACGCCCGTGCAGCCCGAGCCCACGCCGGCGCCCTCGCCGACACCTGATTCGAATGACGACTCGAGTGACGATCCCAACGATGACAGGATGGATGCGCCCTCGACCGATGCTGACGGTAATGGCTCTGCTGGTGGCACTACCAACGACGGCTCTACCTCGAACGGCTCCGATTCGAACGGCTCTGCTGCGGGCGGTTCGTCTTCAAGCTCTGCCGGCAATACGGACAGCGCCGCTTCTGGTTCGACCGACGCTGACGCCTCTAACTCATCTACCGGCTCGAGTGATTCGTCTATTGGCACCGGCTCTAACAACGGCTCCGGCTCTGACGCAACCCCTGATTCCGATGCTTCCAAGGACGACTCGAATAAAGCGCCGGACGCTCCCGTTGCTTCTCCGGACAAGAAGCCTTCTTTCTCCGAGCAGCTTGGTTCTACGCTGGGTTCTTCGCTGATGGCTGGCGTCAATGACGGCTCGGCCCAGAACAAGGGCAACTCTGATCAGGTTTTCACGGAAAAGACCGAGGCCGCAAAGGGCGACTCCAAGGACAAGGCTTCCGAGAAGACCGAATCCGATAAGGGTTCTAGCTCTGGGGAGAAGGACGACAAGTCCGCTCAGAAGAAGGACGAGGGTAAGAAGTCTGAATTTGAGGATAAGGACGAGAACAAGGGCAAGACCGAGGACGGAAAGCAGCAGGGCAAGGACGGCGGCAAGGGCAACACCGACAACCAGAACCAAGAGCAAAATGACTCCAAGACGGTGACCACTACAACCACGACGACTACAACGACCAAGTCATCTGGCGGTAACATGCCCAAGACGGGCGACCTTATCGTTATGGCGAGCCTTGCCAGCGCGAGCTTGGCCACGCTGGGTGCCACGTCTATTGTGAGTGGCAAGCATAAGCTCGATCAGCAAAAGAAGGCTGCTGGGCAGAACGACTCCGAGGAGTAGTCCCTTTCGGTTGCCCGACAACTAAAGATTCGCAATGGGGGCCGGTGCAGTTGCATCGGGCCCCATTTTGTTGCACAACGATTTGTTATGCCCCCTCAAGGCCTTTGTTCCTACCGTTGCCCGATGCTTTTGCACGGATCCAGCGTTGCACTTGAACTGCTCGCTACAATGGGCTTCGTGCTGCGTTTTAGGGAGAAGTTACGGTGTCTGAACAGGAGTATTGCAACAGTGACGATACTTTTGGCGTACGGCTTGTCAACCATGTCGATGATGCGGTTTTGCCGGTCGGTGTGCATGATTTTGCCGATGCCATTGGTCGTTGCATGCTGGTTGACAAGACCATGTTTATTGCCGATGTGTTGGACTGCGACGCGTCCGTTGTGGTGTGCTGTCGACCCGAGGGTTTTGGCAAGAGCATGAACTTGTCGATGCTCAAGGCTTTTCTGGAGCGTCCAGCGGTCGGTCGCTCTGGTCAGCGTTTGTTTGCCGATGCTCAGATTTGGGATGCGAACGGCGGGCGCTATCGTGATGAGTATGCTTGCTATCCGGTGATATCGCTGGACTTTTCTGGCGCTGCAAGGTGCAGGGCCGCTGTTGCCGGCGTCGTGCACAATGCTCTTTCGGGCGAATGTGTTCGCTTGTTGCCACTCTTGGAAGCTCCGGATTTAGCTCGAGACAAGGTGCGTCACATCGAACGCGTTGCGCGTGGCGCGGCGAGCGAGGACGAGGTCGCCTCGGTGCTTGGCGTGCTCATTGAGCTGCTGGAGATGGCCTGCGATGAACAGGTTGTATTGCTCGTTGATGGGTACGACGCGGCGTGGTTGGGCCGTGCGAGCGCGAGGGGCGCTTCCGGCGCCGATCCGGCAGGGCTACTTGACCGTGTGCTGTTTGACGCCATTGCTGCCGCGGGCCATTCGCTACGCTTTGCATGTCTGATGGGGGAGTGTCCCGGCCCTGCCGAAGCGGCGCTTTCTTTGCACTGCTGCTCGTATTGTCTGACGACGCCGCTTTCGACCTGGTGTGACCGTTGGTTCGGCTTTTCGGATGCCGAGGTCCAGGCTCTTTTGAATCATGCTGGGCGCGAGGAATACTTGGATGATGCGCGTGAATGGCTCGAGGGATATCGGTTTGGCAGGGCCTATTGCTCGAGTCCAGCGCGTGTGATCGGTTTTCTGGACCGAGGCTGCACGGCGCCCGTGCGTGCCGATCTGTATGGGTATGCGGATTGCCTGAGTAGGGTAGTTAGTGACTGGAATCTCGACCGCCTTTCGGTCTTGTTTGATTTGCTCGAGGCCCATGGATGCGTTGGGGTCCCGCTTTGTTTGGGCGCTGCGGGGCTAGAGGCCTCGCCTGATGATGGCTTGTGGACGGCGCTGTATCTGTCAGGTTTCCTGACGACGGATATGACTGAGAAGCCAGAGCATGGCGATCGCCTCCGTGCTTTGCGATTGCCCAATAACGAGCTTCGCCAGGCCTTGCGTCTAGTGATTATTGAGTGGTTTGAGTGCGCTGCAGAAGACATTCGAGACGTCGATGCGTTTCGCGACGGGCTGTGCCATGGGAACGAAGATACCGTGAGGCGGGCGCTAAGCCGCATCTTGGGAGATGCGGGAATCGGTGCGACCGACCCAGATACACCGCTGCCGTATCACCTACTCTTGCAAGGACTCTGCTTTGGATTGCCGGGCTATGCCAATCCTGCTTCGAGGCGAAAGTGTGGCGCGGATCGCTGGGACATCCAGGTTTTTCCTACGGGCGCCGTGTTCGACATAGCCGATACGATCGGTATGCTCGATGAACGTCCGCTGATAACGATCAACATGATGTATGACCCCGGTGTGGATGCGCTGGGCCAGGAATTGCTGGCCGTGCAGGCGCTGCTCGACATAGAGCGCGACGGCATCGACGAAATCCGTGTGCCGCGACCCGGCGTTGGCCGCATGCGCTGGGGGTTTGGGTTTGATGGACAGCATGTGGCTACGGTGTACCAGCGGCTTTAAGCGCTGAGGTGTTTCCGGCTTCCGTTACTCGGTGTCCTTCATGGGCGGCATGGGCTTCCAGTTGGGATCCTTAACGATCTTGCGGGCGTCCTTCATGCCACGGCGCAGCGCCGGAATACCGGTCTTAAAGCACTTATCGACCGCAGCCAGGCGAATAAATTCCTTGCAGAAGGTCGCGGCGTTGCCCAGACGGAACAGCATAGGGTGGTAGTCGCCGTAGATCTGCATGTAGCGTGCCAGATAACCGCGGTTGCGCATGATGTAGTAGCGGTTGGTGTCGCTCGTGGAGTTGAGCTGGCGTTTGCCGGCGATGTCCCAGTTAGAGACGGCGCGGGCGCGCTTGAGCACCACGTCGGCAACAACGGCGGCGGGGAAGTGCTGGCTGGCCACGTAGCCATAGCAGGCATCGTCGCCGTAGATAAAGAAGCGCGCATCGGGCAGGCCGATCTTGTCGACCACGCGGCGCGAGAACATGCCGCCCTCAAAGCACAGCTGGTTCATGGCGCGGTAGCCCTCGGGACCCAGATCCCACTTGGCGATAGGGTTAGGGATGCCGAGCGAGAGGATGAGCTGGTACTGCCAAAAGAAGGCGCCGCCGTCAAAGTCCAGGCGCGAACCCTGGATGACGTCGTAGCGGTCGGTCCACTTGGCCAAGCGCTCGATGCCTTCGGGGATGACGAGCACGTCGTCGTCCATCACCCAGAACCACTGGGCCCCCAAGTCGTAGGCGCATTTAGTGCCTGCGGAGAAGCCGCCCGCACCGCCGCCGTTTTCGAGCTGCGGGGCGTAGATGACACGGTCGGTGCCGCCCTGTGCGTCGGGCTGCTCGGTGTCGATGCCCCACAGGTTGGCCAAGCGCTCGTTAAATGCGGTGCACATGGCCTCGGTCTCGCGCGAATTCTCGTTATCGACAATCACGATGCGCCAGGGCGTTGACGTGAGCTCGGTCATAGAGTCGAACAAGTTGGTCAGGAGTTCCTGGCGCTTGTACGTAACGACGACGATGGCGAGCTTATCGATGGGGGCGGGGAGGGTTGAAGTCATGGGGCAATATATCCTTTCACGCGCGGCGCGCATGCGCTGCACGGAAGCTATCGAATACGTCCTTGGGACTGTCCTATTGTAAAGGCTCGGCGCACCTTGACGGCAAGCTTTGAATAAAACGCAGGAACCTGCCATGGGCCCGCCGCATGATGTGGGGCTGCTTTGCCCGCAAGAGGCTCCATAGATTATATAAACGCCCGCTGGCGCGCTGACCCTTTGATACCATGAAACGACAGGTATTTCCTAAGGAGCACATTTGTCTACTAACGCCTCTGGCAGCCCTGTTCTGTCGCTGCTTATTCCCATTTACAACGTTGAGCGCTACCTGCGCGAGTGCCTCGATTCCGCCGTGGCGCAGACACTCGAGGACATCGAGATTATCTGCATCAACGACGGCTCTACCGACAACTCTCCGGCGATAATCCGCGAGTATATGCAGCGCGATGCGCGTGTGAAGATGATTGATAAAGCCAACAGCGGCTACGGCGACTCGATGAACCGTGGCCTGGAGATGGCTCGTGGCAAGTACGTGGGCATTCTGGAGTCCGATGACTTTATGGCGCCCGACGCCCTGGAAAAACTCGTGTCGGCGGCCGAGCGCTTCGGTGCCGATTTTGCAAAGGCGAATTTTGACTTCTACTGGTCTAAGCCCGAGGAGCGCCGCTCGCTGCACGAGATGTTTAAGGCAAAAGACTGTGGCAAGCCGGTGCACCCGAGCGACACGACGCAGTTCTTTAAGCAAAAGCCGTCGATTTGGTCGGCCGTGTACCGCCGCGATTTTCTTGAGCGCAACGGCATCAAGTTCTTGCCGACTCCGGGGGCATCCTTTCAGGACACGTCGTTTGCCTTTAAGGCGATCGCGTGTGCCGACAAGGCCGTTTACCTGCACGATGCCGTGCTTTCGTATCGTCAGGACAACGAGAACTCCTCGGTCAATTCTTCAGCCAAGGTTTTTTGCGTCAATACCGAGTATGCCGAGATCGAACGTTGGATCCGAGAGGAATTTGCCCGCGATCACGCAAGCGACGACGTCGCCCGCATGCTCAAGTTCAATCAGCTCATTAAATACGATTCGTATATGTGGAACTATGTGCGCTTGGCGCCCAAGTTCTATAAGGAGTTCCTGGTGCAGATGGCCAAGGAGTTCCAAGCGGCCTTGGACGCCGGGGAGTTTTCGCTGGACGATCTTAAGCCGTGGAAGCGCGCGAATCTCGCTGCCATCCTCAAAGATCCAGAGGGCTGGGTTGACGAGCATCCGCACTTTGCAACGGATGGTGCCTTGGGGCGCGCCAAATACTACGCATCGGTTGGAGGCCCCGGCGTACTCGCTGCTTTTCTTGTTGAATCACTGAGGGGGTAGGCGACATGGGAGAGTCCTTGAGCCCCAAAGCGACTATTGTCGTTCCCGTATACAACTCCGCACGCTCGATTCGGCGATGCCTCGATTCGCTTTTGGCACAGTCCGAGCGCTCGATTCAGGTTGTCTGTGTCAACGACGGTTCGGTTGACGATTCGCTGGGCATCTTGCGTCAAATTGCGCAGGCCGACGACCGTGTGCTGGTGATTGACCAGGAAAACGCGGGCGTCTCGTGCGCTCGAAATGCCGGTATCGATGCGGCCGATGGTGAGGTTGTCTTCTTTGTGGACGCCGACGATTACATCGACGCCCAGACGGTCGAGTGCGTGCTGCATGCCATGGAGTCTGCAGATGCCAAGGTCGCCGTTTTTGGCGGCGTTTGCGAGCCGTCCGACGCCGCACCCAAACGCGTCCAGCAACTCATGAGCCCCAAGGCGGGCACTTTTTGCGCCCGTGATTCCCAGTTGCTGTTCCACGCAAACGCACAGCCCTATGCGTGCCGCGCGGCTTTTTCGCGCGAGCTGCTCAATCGCAAAGGCATACGCTTTGCCCCCGGCTTGGCCTTGGGCGAGGACGTTGTGTTCCAGTTCGCAGCTTACGCGTTGGCCTCAAAGACCGTTGTCATGCCGGACAGGTTCTACCACTACGTGATGGAGAACGAATCGGCGACGCACGAGTTCAACAGTGCCGAGGCCCGCGCCAAAAAGCTCGACGCACACATGAGGATGCTCGAGGAAGTTTTGGAAGATTGGGCGGCCTACGGCCTTTTGGACCTGTGCCCCGGAGAGTTGATCACCTGGTTCTTGGACCTTATCGTGTTTGATTTGGCGCGCTTGGATGCCGATGGTTTCCGTCGCGTGGCCGGTCGCGTCAATATGGATTTCACAACGTCTTTGGGAACGGGGTGGGCGGATATGCCTGCTAAGGGCGCCGTTTGCCGTGTTGCCCATAAGCTCGTTGCGGCGACCTCGGGCGTTTCGATGGCAGACGCCACGCTGTTCTATCTTTCGGCCCGCGGTCTTAAGGCCTGCCTGGAGCGCTTTATCTAATTCTGGGCGCTGCCGCGCGCCGTTGCTTCGCTGCTAAAATAACCCTGTTACACGTTATTCAACAGGAGGTTCTCTTGCAGAACTCTGATACCCCTAAAGTTTCGCTGCTTGTTCCCATCTGCAATGTTGAGCGCTACCTGCGCGAGTGCCTCGATTCTGCCGTTGCGCAGACGCTCAAGGACATTGAGATCATCTGCATCAACGACGGCTCTACCGATAGCTCTCCGGATATCATCCGTGAGTACATGGATCGCGATGCGCGCGTCAAGATGATTGACAAGGCCAACAGCGGCTACGGCGATTCGATGAACCGCGGCCTGGAGATGGCGCGTGGCGAGTACGTGGGCATTTTGGAGTCCGATGACTTTATGTTCGAGGATTCGCTTCAAAAGCTGGTTGCCAAGGCCGACGCCGAGCATGCTGATGTCGTTAAGGGCGACTTTTACCTGTACTGGTCTGCGCCCAGCGAGCGCCGCGAGCTGTTTGGAATTATCGACGAGCATATGACGGGCGCCGCGTATCGCCCCGTCGATCGCCCGGGCATTTTCTACCGCAAGCCTTCCATTTGGTCGGCCATCTATCGACGCACGTTCCTTAACGACAATCAGATTCGGTTCCTTCCCACGCCGGGTGCATCGTATCAGGATGCGGGTTTTAACTTTAAGGTCTGGGCAAGCGCCGAGCGTGCTGCGTTTATTGCGGATCCCATTTTGTGCTATCGCCAGGATAACGAGAAGAGCTCTGTTAATTCGCCCAATAAGGTATTTTGCGTGTGCGACGAATATGCCGAGATGCAGCGCTTTTTGGATGAACGCCCCGAGCTTAAAACTCGGCTTCAGGGCATTTTAATGCGCATGAAGGTCGATACGTACCGCTGGAATGATGAGCGCCTGGTCGATGGACTGCGCGGGCAGTTTTGGGAGAAGGCATCTCCCGAACTCAAGGCCGATTGGGATGCCGGTCGCTTTAACCTGTCGCTGTTCGATCCGCGCGGCGAGACCGACTTGCGACTGATGATCAAGTCGCCCCGTGCCTATATCGATTCGCGCTTTGGCTTTAAAAAGCCGGGCAAGCTCAATACGTTTAAGCACTACTTTAAGATCGGCGGCCTGCCGCTGGTCTGGCGCGTGCTGACGTATCAGCGCGCCTACGGCGATAACCCGCATCCCGATGACGTGCCGGCGGCACAGTAGGAGCGCGTGATTATGGTTACCCCTAAGATTTCCGTCGTCGTTCCCATCTACAAGGTGGAAGAGTGCCTGGTATGGTGCCTGGACTCCCTGCTCGCTCAGGATATGCCCGATTGGGAAGGTGTGCTGGTTAACGATGGCTCGCCGGATGGGTCGCGCGATATTGCAGCTGCTTATTGCGAAAAGGATTCGCGCTTTAAGCTTGTCGATAAGCCTAACGGTGGTCTGTCGAGCGCCCGCAATGCGGGTATCGCTGCATCCTCGGCTCCTATCGTCGCGTTCTTGGATTCCGACGATCGCTTTACGTCCGATGCGTGCCGTGCAATCGTCGATGCCTTTGAGCGTGAGGATTGCGACGTTTTGACCTTTGGCGCGAACCCGTATCCGCTGGAGGCGGGGTATCCGTGGCTTAACTATGTGCTGAGCCCACGCGACGTTTCGTTTGAAGGCTATAGCTCCGATCTGCTGTTTAAGGAAGCGTCTCGCCCCTTTGCATGGCGCACCGCTTGTAAGCTCGCTTTTTTGCTGGGTAACGGGATCGTGTTCGATGAAACCGTTAAGTATGGTGAGGATCAGGTCTTTGATTTTGCCGTCTATGGTCGTTCGCGCAAGACTGCGCTTATCTCGAACAAGCTGTACGACTATCGCGTGGCACGCAAGGGCTCGCTCATGGACACCATGCGCTATGACGATGAGACGCGTTTGCTGGAGCACGTGAAGATCTACTCAGCGGTGCTGGCCGATTGGCGCCGTGATGGGCTCGATGCCCAGCATGCCGATGACCTGGCGTACTTCCTGTGTGATCTGGTGCTGTACGATGCGCTGAGGCTCCTGGGTTCGGGCTGCGGCAAGGTGTTCGCTGCCGTTGCCGAGGCGCTTGACGGTTCTGCCGTGGGCAGCGATGCTGCGCTTGCGCAATGCGATTCTCCTGTTGCCGCCATGGTGCGTGCGGCGCTTGTCGGTAAGGCTCCTGCTGCTCGTTTGTGCAAAAAGCTCATGTTCAATTACGACGTCTTGAGGTTTGGACGCCTGGGCGCGTACAAGCGCATGGCTGCGAACGCCCTGGGAAAGCGAGAAGTGTAGATGAGTATCAAGCGTTTGGCGCTTTGCCGCAGCCAGGGCCGTCTGTTCGTCCTGCTTCGTTTTGTCGGCCAGGATATCGCGGGGCTTATTGAGCAGGAGGGTTCCCAGACTTTTGCTCATGCGACGACCAATGGCGCTTGCGTGCCGTCTTTGACACTGCCGGTCGATCATGGCCGCGTGCTTGCGCTTTGTCCCTCCGTTGCCGATTATGAGCGTGAGCTCGTTGTCTTGGTGCTTCCGTTTATGGACGGCTCTACAATTGATATTTCATTTGCGTCCGGCGACAAAAGGCTGGGCTCTATTCGCCTTGATAGTCGTATTGCCAAACTGGAATCTAAGATTAACTACAAAGTAAAGCCTGCGATGTGCGCGCTCGTTCGCGATGCGCAGCGCGGTGAGCGCTGCGGTCGCTACGAGATCGATGCCGTTCGTTATTTACCGGCAGATGAGGGCGCCGTCTGGCGCTATGAGGTCAAGTGGGCGGGAGATCCCCAGTGCGCCCCCGAGCTCCAGATTTTCGATACGCATATGAACGTCATCGATGCCACGGTGCATGTGTTTGAGTCGCAGGTCGACGTGCCGCAACAGAACGGATGCCGCGTCAATAAAACGTATCTGAGCGTGGAGATGCCCGAGAATATACGAGATTTTGTCGCGATTGCAGCTGATTCAGCGGGCCAGATTCAGAGCGGTTTTTGTGCCATGGATGGCCGCCTGTACAACGGCATGGTCGACGACAGTTGGAACCGCATGAAGGATGCGCGTGCGGATGACGCGGCCTATCGACGCTGGTTTGAGCAGCATCGCGCAAGGCCGGGCGACCTGTCGTGTCAGTGCGTCGCCGCGGCGGCATTCGCCTATAGGCCGCTCGTGAGCATTGTGGTGCCGTGCTATAAGACCGATCGGGTCTACCTGCGCGAGCTGCTGGACTCTGTGCTATCGCAGAGCTACGGAAACTGGGAATTGCTGCTTATGGACGCCTCTCCCGAATGGGATGCGGTGGCCTATCTTGCGGCTGCTGCCAATGACGAGCGCGTCCGTCGCATCGAACTGCCCGGCAACGGTGGCATTGTGCTCAACACCAACGCCGGCATTCAACAAGCGTCGGGCGACTACATCGCATTTTTGGACCATGACGACATTCTGGAGCCGGATGCGTTGTTCCACTATGTCGCCGCGTTGAACAAAGCGGCAGAGGGGGAGCGTCCGCAGGTCCTGTTCTGTGACGAGGACATGTTCCAGAAAACGGGGGAGTGGGGTCAGCCGGTCTTTAAGACGCAGCTCAACGTTGACCTGCTCTATAGCCATAACTGCGTGACGCATTTTCTGATGGTGGAGAAGGCGCTTATCGATCGCATTGGCATGTCGCCGGAAGATGTTGCGGGCGCCCAGGATTATGATTTGACCCTTCGCTGCCTTGCATCGGGCGCACGATTTGAGCATATTGCGCACGTGTTGTATCACTGGCGCGTGCATCCGGGATCGACCGCTGACGGTTCTGCCGACAGCAAGCCGTATGCCATCGAGGCCGGTCGTTTGGCACTGCAGCGCCACTTTGACTCGTTGGGCGTTCACGGAACGGTCGAAGAGACCGAGACGCCGTTTGTCTATCGTATGCGTTATGCGCTGCCGGAGCCTGCGCCGCTGGTGAGTATTGTGATTCCCACCAAGGACCACGTTGAGACGCTCGACGCCTGCGTGATGTCGATCGCCCAGAAGGCCACGTATACCAATTACGAGATCGTCTTGGTGGAGAACAACAGCGAAACCCCGGAGACGTTTGCGTATTACGAAACCCTGCCGGAACGCGTGCTCGCGGCATCTGAAGGCAAAGGTGACGCACACGTTGTGTACTGGCCGGGCGAGTTCAATTACTCCCAGATCATTAACTTTGGCGTTGAGCATGCCAAGGGCGACTACCTGCTGCTGCTGAACAACGATACCGAGGTCATAAGCCCGGACTTTATTGAAGAGATGATGGGCTATCTGCAGCGTCCCGATGCGGGCGTGGTGGGTGCCAAGCTCTATTTTGCCGATCATCTGGTGCAGCACGCTGGCATTTTGGTCGGCGTGCGCGGCGCACTTGCCCATGCCAACCAGGACTTCTCGGCAAAGCGCGAGGGCTATCTTGCCCGTGCCGTGCGCCCGGGCAACTTTAGCGCCGTGACAGGTGCCTGCCAGATGGTGCGACGCGATGTATTTGAGCAGGTCGGAGGCTACAACGAGGAATTCGCCGTCGGCTTTAACGACGCAGACTTTTGCCTGCGCGTGTGGGGGGCGGGCTTCCGCACCATCTTTACGCCCTATGCCGAGCTGTACCACTACGAGTTCACCTCGCGCGGCAGGGAAGAGGCCAACGAGGAAAAACTGCGCCGCTGGAAACGCGAACAGGCGCTGTT